>ERZ772812.1686-NODE-1686-length-15710-cov-3.213223_pt1 | contig 15710 bp, 14 predicted proteins | sample MGYA00511343_ERZ772812 | MGnify/ENA primary metagenome ERZ772812 (study PRJEB29015, sample SAMEA2737706) | human gut metagenome | biome: human gut; feature: human-associated habitat; material: faeces | place: China | collected 2012 ...
TGCCAGCACCTGTTTACCGGCGAAATGAAGGCCTACGACACCATCACCCACATGGTGCTCACCAACCAGATCAACGAGGCGGAGAAAATGTACATCTGCATGCTCAACCCCATGCAGAACCGTATGCCCGCCGTGGGTCTGGTGTCCGGCATCGGCTCCTCCCCCTTCTTCGCCCCCATCGCGCTGAAGGCGCTGATCTCCAAGGAACCCCTGGAGGAGGGCGACCGCCTGCTGAACACCGTCAAGCTGGACAAGGACGACTATCACCTACTGCGCTACTACAACATGATGGTGGTCAACCGCCCCGCGCCTGTCTCCCTGCAATAAACCAAGATACAGAAAAGGCTGTGAAGGAATTATCCTTCACAGCCTTTTCAGCTCATTTTCTGCAAGTCGCGCCGCAGCCGCAGGATGATCCGCTTCTCCAGCCGGGAAATGTAGCTCTGGGAGATGCCCAGCCGGTCGGCCACCTCCTTCTGCGTCAGCTCCTTCGCGCCGCCCAGCCCGAACCGCATGGTGATGATGTCCCGCTCCCGGGGACTAAGGTGCGCCACCGCCGTCTGCAAAAGCTGCCGATCCACGTCCTCCTCGATGGGGCGCATGACCACGTCCCCCTCCGTGCCCAGCACATCGCTGAGAAGCAGCTCCTTCCCGTCCCAGTCGGTGTTCAGCGGCTCATCGAAGCTCACCTCCGTCCGCTGCGAGCTGTTCTTCCGCAGATACATCAGTATCTCGTTCTCAATGCACCGGGACGCATACGTAGCCAGCTTGATGTTCTTGTCCGTCCGGAACGTATTGATGGCCTTGATCAGCCCGATGGTGCCGATGGAGATCAGATCCTCGATATGTATCCCCGTGTTCTCGAACCGCCGCGCGATGTACACCACCAGCCGCAGGTTCCGCTCGATCAGCGTCTGCCGCACCTGAAAATCGCCGGTGCTCAGCCTTTCCAGCAGCACGGCCTCCTGCTCCCGCGGCAGCGGAGGCGGCAGCGTGTCGCTGCCGCCGATGTACATGACCTTATCCCGCCTTTGCAGACTGCGCCACAGCCGCTTCAGCCACGTCCACAGCTTCATGCCCTCTCCCCCTTTCCTCTGCCGCGCCCCACAGGGCGTGGTATCCGCCGCCATCGCTGACCGGCTGCTCCGACAGTGCCACCGGTGTCCGCGGGTACCGCCTGCCGTTCACCTCTATGTAGTCGCTGCGCGCCGCCAGCAGCAGCCCCGCCGCCGTCCCCACCGCCCGGAAAGGCAGCAGTGTGAACCGCACCGGACACCCGATCCGGTGCAGCCGCGCCATTTTCTCCTCTGGCGCGGCACTTTCCGCCAACACCTGCGCCACCTCCGGCGACCACAGGCCGTCCGCCGCCTGCCGTTCCAGCACCAGCGCCGGGCACCCGCTGACCGGATCCCGCAGCGTATTCCCCGTGTCGTGCAGCGCCGTCACCGTCTGTGTCCGTCCGCCCACCGATATCGTCACCTGCAACAGCTCGCCCCCTCCATGTCGTGCCGCCTGTCCCATAAAGAACCGCAGCACCAAGTAAAATCCAGCACTGACAAGCAGAATGCCTTGCCAGCTTATATCCGCCAGATACAGCCGCTGCGCCAGTCCCGACGGCGACCCCGCCGCCAGTCCCAGCGCCAGAATGACCCCGGCCAGCCCCGCTGCCAGCAGCAGGAATACCCCCGCCGGCCGCCACCGCCATTTCATGGCGCCCAGCGCCATGACGATGCCCGCAGCCGCCCGGATGACCGGCACTCCCAGCACCTCCAGCCCCGGCAGGAACACCGCTCCCGCATATAATCCGCCCAGCGCCGCCCACAGTACCAGTCGCCCCCGCCGCAGCGGCAGGCCGCTGAGCCACGCGGCGCTCAGCAGAAGCAGATAGTCCACAATGCCGTTCAGCACCACCACTCTGTCCCAATACACCACTGTCATCCGCCTCACCCCGCACGTCCTATTATACGCCCCTCCCCTGTCAGAACCCGTCGCAACCGGTGCGCCTCCGTCTTTATATCTTTATACTTTATAAAAGAAACACATCCCCGGAGGGATGTGTTTTCTCACTCGTAGTCAAATATGGCCTTCTTTTCCAGCAGTCCGCCGAATTCGTCCTTCCACCTGTGGTGCATCTCCGAATCGTCATACAGCGGCAACGCGTCTCTGTCCATCTCCAGCACGATCATCACGTCGTACCGGTTCTCCCGCGCCACGCAGTTGGGATACACCTCCGCGCCGCGCACGCCGGGTATCTCCCCGGCCACCGCGAATATCTCCCGGATGCGGGGCAGCAGCTCCGCCCGCCGCTCATACGCCTGCGGCGTGTACTTGGCAATAATGCAGTGCTTCATAGGCCAATATACGGCAGCACCAGCGACAGTGCCATCACGATGGCCAGCAGCAGCGCGATGCCCATGGCCAGATATCTCGTCCATTTCGGTCTCATTCCGTTTCCTCCTTCGGCGCGATCCGCCGTATCATTTTTTCCACCTTCCGCCGTGGCTGCATGACCTCATGCCCGCAGCCCATACACCGCAGCTTGATGTCCATGCCCACCCGCAGCACCTGCCAGCGCTTGCTGCCGCAGGGATGCTCCTTTTTCAGCTCCGCGATATCATTTACCTGCAAATCCATGTCATTTCCTCTTGATCTCGTCCCAGTACCGCTTGGCCGCCTGCTCTGTCTTGTTCTCTCCGTACTCATAGTACGTCCTGTCACCCAGCGTCTCCGGCAGGTACCGCTGCTCCACATAATGCTGGGGATAGTTGTGGGGATACTTGTACGCCGGTGCCTTCTCCGCCCCGGTACTGTCGGCGTGTACATTCTTCAGGTGCCGCGGAATGTCCCCCACCGCACCCCTCTGGATGTCCTCCATGGCCGCGATAATGGCGTTGTGGGCGCTGTTGGATTTTGGCGCGGTGGCCAGCAGCACCGCCGCCTCCCCCAGCGGCAGCCGCGCCTCCGGCAATCCCAGCTGCAAGGCCGCGTCCACGCAGCTCTTCACCACCGTGATGGCCTGTGGGTACGCCAGCCCGATATCCTCCGCCGCGATGCACAGCAGCCGTCTGCACGGCGAGATCAGATCCCCCGCCACCAGCAGCCTGCCCAGATAGTACACCGCCGCGTCCGGGTCGGAGCCGCGTATGGACTTGTGCAGTGCCGACAGCAGGTCGTAGTGGTCGTCCCCCTCCCGGTCGTACCGCATGGCGCTGCACTGGCTCAGCTGCACCGCGTCCTCCCGCGTGACGTACAATCCGCCGTCCTTCGGCCTTGCCGAGCGGTACAGCAGCTCCACCGCGTTCACCGCCTTGCGCACGTCTCCGCCGCACCCGGCAGCCACCGTCCGGGGCACGTCCTCCGCCCAGTCAAAGGGCAGCTGGCTGCGCTCCTTCTCGATGTTCAGCGCCCGCACCACCGCCGGTATGGTGTCCTCCACCGTCAGCGGCTTGAACTCGAACACCGTGCTGCGGGACAGCAGCGCGTTATAGATGTAAAAATACGGATTTTCCGTGGTGGACGCGATCAGTGTGATCTTCCCGTTTTCCAGAAACTCCAGCAGGCTCTGCTGTTGTTTCTTGTTGAAATACTGTATCTCGTCCAGATACAGCAGAATCCCGTTGGGAGCCAGCATGGTGCCCACATCCGCGATGACGTTCTTCACGTCCTGCAAGGACGCGGTGGTGGCGTTCAGCGTATACAGCGTCTTGTTGGCCTGCTTTGCGATAATGTTGGCCACCGTGGTCTTGCCGGTGCCCGACGGCCCGTAAAAGATCAGGTTCGCATCGGTGCCGTTTTCGATGAGCCGCCGCAGCAGTGCGCCCTCGCCCAGCAGGTGCTTCTGCCCTGCCACGTCGTCCAATGTCTGGGGTCGTATTTCGTCTGCCAGCGGACGCATACCGCCGCCTCCCTTCCTCTGTAAGCTGTTCGGAACATTATACCACCGATTGCCTTTTTCTGCAACATCTGATACAATAGGCGCGAGGTGATGTCACATGAAGTCGAAACAGCAGGTCGCCGCCATCATCGCGGCGCTGAAGGAGCTGTACCCGGACGCGCTGTGCTCGCTGGACTATCAGAAGGACTATGAGCTTCTGTTCTCCGTCCGCCTGGCCGCCCAGTGTACCGATGCCCGCGTGAATCTGGTCACGCCCGCCCTGTTCGCCCGCTATCCCACGCTGGAGGCCTTCGCCGCCGCCGATGTGGACGAGGTGGGCACCTATATCCATTCCTGCGGCTTCTGGCGCGCCAAAGCCCGCGATATCGTGGCCGCGGCACAGATGCTGGTGGAGCGCTTCGGCGGCAAGGTGCCGGACAATATGGAAGACCTTCTCTCCCTGCCCGGCGTAGGCCGCAAGACGGCAAACGTCATAGCCTCGGTCGTCTACAACAAGCCAGCAATGGCTGTCGACACACATGTGTTCCGCGTAGCCAACCGCATCGGCCTGACAAACAACAGCAAAACCCCGTTGGAAACGGAAAAGGAGTTGGTGAAGCATATCCCGGAGGAACAAATCCCGATCGCCCACCACTGGTTGATCCTGCACGGACGTTACACCTGTATCGCCCGCAAGCCCAAATGCGAAGAATGTGGTCTCAAACCTTGGTGTAAATATTTCCTGAGTCCCAAGAAAACATAACGTACAATGAAAGCTGACAAGCGAGAAATAGTGACATTCGTTATAGCTGCTCTCGCTACACTGGTGGCAGTCTGGTTCTTTTTAGGCAAAATGCAAAAAGAGAAAGATACGGTGCGGACTGATCTATATACCTTAGTCGCCCCGGCATCGGATGCGATCCTAAGTGTAAATCGCCCTGCCGCTTTCACCAAATATATCTTATCCCGAGACTCGGAACGGGATGCTTTCGCCTCGAAGATTCCGGATATCTACCTTTCCATCATCCAAAACAACCGGAATATCCCGTGGTTACTTCTATCTTTCCATCCACAGGGAGTTATCCTTTATGCACAAGCGGGAAACAACCTCGTCGGCCGGATAGAGAAAAACACATTGCAAAAGGCTTTCGGCTCGTTCGCTCCGCAGAAACAAAAAAGGGACGGCATCACTTTTACCTATTACCCGGATACCGGAAACCGTTTTTTCGGTTATTATCAACACGAGGGCATATGGGTGGCAAGTTACAGCAAGAAACTACTCGAAGAAGTCGCCCAAATCCAACGAAACCGGCAAAGTTACCTGCTACCCGACCAAGACCGCCTGCGCAAGTCATTCGACAAAAACGCCCCTTTGAACCTGATGGTACAATCGGACAGTCTCGACCTCTATGTTTCCCTCCCCGATTCAACCGAATGGGGTATCCGAAAAGGTTGGTTAGGCGCCGATCTTTTCATGAATGAAAATCATCTTTGCTATTTCGGCAGTCTTCCCTATAATTCGACCGCCGACAGTTTATATACATCTTTAGGCGACACATTGGTGCTAAGGCTGGAACAGGCCTTTCCGCAATTCAAAGTGTCCAACCAAACGGCACGAGAAAACAACCGGATGTTTTATACAGGATGTTTCACAGCTAAGGGCCAATAAATAACGAGAAACATATTATTTTATAGCAACTGCTGCAGCATCCTCAACGCCGTATTCGCCGCCAACCGGATATTATCTTCACGCTCTGTCCCGAAATGACAGCATTCTGATACGACCATGTCTTTCAGGGCGGCAGCAATCCAGACAGTTCCGACCGGCTTTTCCGGCGTACCTCCACCGGGACCGGCAATGCCGGAAGTGGCAACCGCACAGTCGCAACCTAACACACGGATCGCTCCTAACGCCATCTGCTCGACGACCGGACGACTGACTGCCCCGTACTGCGCCAAGCTATCTTCCGAAACGCCTAAAACATGGTGCTTCACTTCATTGCTGTAGGAAACGACTCCTCCACAAAAGTAATCTGAACTGCCAGCCACACGTGTAATCAGATGTGCAATATATCCGCCGGTACAACTTTCAGCCGTTCCCATCGTCAGATGGCGGGAACGAAGCAACTCGCCTATTTCTTTTTCTATAACCATTCGTATCTTCTTTACCTTGTTCCTATATCTTATAAAAAGTTTCCCCTGTAGGAAACTTTTGTTTCATGCAGGGGAAACTTTTGTTTCATGCAGGGGAAACTTTTGTTTCATGCCCATGAAACGACCAACATGTTACCTTAGTTTCACCTCTACCCTTGCAAAGGGAGCCGCATCCATCGGGCAAAATTGCTTGTCGAGATATTTGTAATACCCCGTTATGGCAACCATTGCCGCATTGTCCGTCGTGAAAGAGAATTTCGGGATATGCACCTTCCAGCCAAAACGTTTCGCATGGTCAAGAAATGCATCCCGCAAGCCGGAATTGGCCGATACGCCACCAGCTACGGCAACCTCCTTAATGCCCAGATCTTTTGCCGCCCGGCGCAATTTGTTCATCAGGATATCGATCACCGTCGCTTGCAAAGAGGCACAAAGATCCTGCTTGTTCTTTTCGATAAAATCAGGTTCCTCCTGTAGTTTGTCACGCAAGGTATAAAGGAAAGAGGTTTTCAGCCCACTGAAACTATAGTCGTAACCGAGGATATGCGGTTTGCTAAATGTAAAAGCCTTCGGGTTTCCTTCGTTGGCAAGGCGATTCACGACAGGTCCCCCAGGATACCCCAGCCCCATCACCTTCGCACATTTGTCGAACGCTTCACCGGCAGCATCGTCGATCGTCTGTCCGATCACCTCCATATCGTTATATGCGTTCACCTTGATAATCTGCGAGTTCCCACCAGATACCAACAGGCAAAGGAACGGGAACGAAGGAGCATGATCGTCTTCCGGCGTCTCCTTGATGAAATGGGCCAACACATGCGCCTGCAAATGGTTGATCTCGATCATCGGAATGTCCAACGAAGCCGCCAAACCTTTGGCAAAAGAAGTTCCGACCAACAACGACCCCATCAAACCCGGCCCACGGGTGAAAGCAACGGCACTCAATTCGGATTTATCGATACCGGCACGCTTGATCGCTTCGGCAACCACCGGGATAATGTTCTGTTGATGTGCGCGGGAAGCCAATTCGGGAACAACACCGCCGTAGGCTTCGTGAACAGCTTGACTGGCAATTACATTCGACAACATCACGCCGTCGCGTATTACAGATGAGGAAGTATCATCACACGATGATTCGATTCCTAAGATTGTCACACTCATATCTTCGTTTTAATTTTTGTGCAAATTAACGAAATCTATCGGGATATTGTTGTAGTTTTGTGCTTAAATTATAGTAAAGATATCAAAGGACTTAAATACATAATTGTCACCCTGCTCACTCTGTTCTGGATATTCTATGCAACTCCGGCCATCTTATTGCGCATTCCCTATGTGCAGCAAAAAGTGGCAACGACGGCAACGAGAGAATTATCCGAGCGTTTAGGTGTGCCCGTACGGATCGGGAATGTAGACATCGAATGGTTCAACCGCTTGGTACTGGAAAATCTGTATCTCGAAGATGAAAGCGGAACCGTACTGTTCGATGCCAACCATGTGTCGGCAGGTTTCGAAATCCTGCCTTTGTTAAACGGCAGGATCGTGTTCTCGACAGTCCGCCTGTTCGGTTTCTCCGTCAACTTGCATAAGGAAACGCCGGCAGATAAGTTGAACCTGCAATTCGTCATCGATGCTTTCGCCAGCAAAGACACCGTAAAAAAGCAATCCAATATCGACCTGCGTTTCAACTCGATCTTAATACGCCGGGGAAATTTCCGTTACGATGTGAAGAATGCAGCCACTACCCCCGGAAAGTTCAATGCCAAGCATATTGACATCCGCAATATAAGTGCCAAAATCTCTATGAAGGCATTCAACAAGGACAGCCTCAATGCCAATATCAAGAAGATGAGTTTCGACGAGGCTTCGGGCTTTTCGCTGAACAAGCTTTCGCTCAACATCGTAGCCAACAAAGACAGCGCGATCATTAACAACTTTGAAATCAAGCTGCCAGAAACAGATCTTAAAATAGACCGCGCCCATATCCATACCGGAGAAGCAGTTAGTGCATCCGATTTACTGGATCATTCGCCAGTCGAACTGAATATCGCACCTTCGCAAATTTGCCTGAAAGACCTCTCCGCTTTCGTCCCGGCATTCCGCAACTTCTCGGAAACCATCGAACTTTCGGCCGAGGCATCGGGCTACATAAACAATATCGGCTTGAAACGGCTGACACTGAAATACAGCGACAAGATGCTTTTTGTCGGCAAGATGGAGATGAAAGGAATAACACACCCGGAAGACGCCTATATCTTCGGACAAGTCAATAAGATGTATATCACGACCGAAGGAATTTCGGGCCTTGCTAACAACTTCAACGAACGCCCAGTCAAGCTGCCGGATGCGATCGTCAAGTTAGGCACGATCAACTTTACCGGAGAGATATCCGGTTTCTTCGACAACCTGGTCGCTTTCGGCAAGTTCTCGTCGGCGATCGGTTCCGTCCAGACCGACCTGATATTCGGAAACGACAAGGAGAAGAATATCGCCGCCTACCTGAAAGGACACCTTTCGACTTCCCCCTTGCACCTGAATGAACTTTTTCCGGACGGTAATCCGTATGGAACAGCCAAGTTAGCCGTTACGCTGGACACACACCGTCCTGCCAACGGGTCGTTTTCAGGTAACATAAAGGCGAATATAGACGAGTTCGAATACAAAGGCTACAAATATGAAAACATACTCCTGTCAGGTAATTTCCAGAAAAACGGGTTCAACGGAGTGTTGGACATCAACGATCCGAACGGCAAACTGTATGCCGAAGGGCTATTCCTGCATGAAGGCAAAAATTCTATGTTCAACTTCACTTCACGTCTGGAACATTTCCATCCGGACAGCCTCCATCTGACGAATAAATACGAGGCTCCGGATATCTCCTGCACACTGAATGCCGACTTCACGGGAAACAATATCGACAACCTAGAAGGGAGCATTACGCTTGACAGCCTCTCCTTCAAGACCAAGCCAGACAGCTTTTTCCTGAAAAAGTTCAAGGTAGAGGCTACGGGGCATTCACTGGACCGTCATCTGGCCATCACCTCCGACGTCTTGAACGGCGAAGTGACGGGTGCTTATTCCTTCACGACAATCGTTCCCAGCCTTATGCAAACATTAAAGGGGTATATCCCGGCTCTGATCAACGTCACGCAAAAGAAACAGAAGGTGATGGAAAACAATTTCTCCCTCTTGCTGACTATCGAAAATACGGAAGCCATATCCAACACCCTGAAACTGCCTTTTACGATGTTGACCCAAGGACGTATCACAGGACATTACAATAACCTGTACAACCGCTTCCGCTTCGAGGCCTATCTGCCTAAATTCAACATCGGCAAGTCCATGTTCGAATCCGGCTATCTGACCTGTGACAACCCGGAAGACAGGGTAAACTTGAAGCTCAAGGCAACCAACTACAATGCCAAAGGATTGCGCAACTATATGGACCTGAAAGCCGATGCCAAAGACAACCGGATACAGACGCAGATCAGCTGGGCCAACAACAAAGAACGCTTGTTTAAAGCAGACCTCTCCGCCTCCACACTCTTCATCGAGGAAGAACAGGAAAAAGGGCCGGCCAAACTGCGTACGGAAATCTCGCTGAACGAGAGTCCGCTGATCCTGAACGATTCCACCTGGCACATAGCCCCGTCTACTATCACCATTGCAGACGGCAAGATTGGGATACAAGACTTTTCCGTCTCCAACGGCACCGAATATCTCCACATGGAAGGAACAGTTTCAAAAGATCCGGCCGATACACTGTTACTGGATCTGAAACAAGTAGAACTGAGCTATATCTTTGACATTCTGAATATCCCAGTACTTCAATTTGCCGGAAAGGCTACCGGAACCTTCAACATTACCGACCTCTACGGCAGTCGGATGCTAAACACCGATCTCGAAGTACAAAACTTCTCGTTCAACCAAGTACAATTAGGACGCCTCAACCTTTTTAGCGAATGGGACGACCAGCAAAAAGGCATTCTGATGTTAGGCAGCATCTACAAGAACGATACGACTTGGACTGATGTGAGCGGCTATGTCTATCCGGTCGGCAAAAACGCAGGCCTTTCCCTCTTCTTCGGGGCAAACGACCTGAACTTGGCTTTCCTGCATCCTTTCGTCGAAAATATCGCTAAGAACATGCAAGGACGGGGCTTCGGGAATATCCATCTGCACGGGCCGTTCAAGGCGTTGAATGTAGAGGGGGACGCCTTTGTTCTCGATGGTGGGCTGGGTATCGAATATCTGAACACCTACTACACTTTCTCCGACTCCATCCATCTGACACCGGGGGCGATCATCGGACGCAACGTAACGGTGCATGACAAATTCGGCAACTCGGCAAAGGTTAATCTGACCGTCAATCACAAACATTTCAAAGATGTCAGCTTCGATGTAGGAGTCCAGACAAACAATATGTTGGTATTCGATGCGCCTCAAAAGCAGAATCCGCTGATATTCGGAACCGTTTTCGGAACCGGAACAGCCTCCATAAAAGGGAACGGGCAATTGATCAACTTCGATATCAATATGCGAAGTGATCCCAAGACATCCGTCAAACTCGACTTCATGAACAACTCTTCCGCGGCAGAATATGATTTCATCACTTTCGTGAATAAAAAAGAATTGCGGGAAATGGCACTTACCAAACCGGTCGATTCCATTAAACCTCTTATCTTCAAAAACGAAGACGAAGGGGCGGAATTGCGCATGAACTTCCTTCTCGACATCACACCGGATGCCGATATAGAGCTGATTATGGATCCGGTCGCAGGCGATAAAATAACAGGTAACTGCAACGGAAGCCTCCAGATACAGTACGGGACGAAAACCGACTTGCGCATGTATGGAAACATCGGGATCGTACAAGGAAACTATAATTTCAGCCTACAACAACTCATCCATAAAAACTTCAAGATACGGGATGGCAGTATTATCAACTTCCGGGGAGATCCCTTCGAGGCAACGATGAATGTAAATGCCATCTATAACGTAACAGCCAACATACAAGACCTGGATCCCAGTCTGACGTACGAAAGCTCCCGACGCAATACGCCGGTCAATTGCGTATTGAAATTAGACGGTGTGCTGAGGAACCCAACCATTTCGTTCGACCTCGAACTGCCGAGCTCCAACGAAGAGCTCCAACGGCAGGTCAAAAGTCTGGTTGATACAGAAGACATGATGACCCGGCAAATTATCTATCTGCTGGTTCTGAACAAATTCTATACGCCGGAATACAATGCGCAATATAAATCGAACGATTTCAGCGCAGTGGCCTCATCCGCCCTTTCTTCCCAAATATCCAGTATCATGAATAGCTTCACCGACAAAGTGCAACTCGGTACAAATATCCGGACCAGCCAGGACGGTATCGAAGATACGGAAGTAGAAATGCTGCTGTCCAGCCAATTACTAAACAACCGCCTCATATTCAACGGAAACTTCGGGTACAAAAACAGTACGATCAACAATCAGAAGAATGCCTTCATCGGTGAATTCGACCTCGAATATCTGCTGACGCCCAGCGGTGATATCCGCCTGAAAGCCTACAACCATGCCAACGACATGTATATGATTCTAAAACAAGCCCTGACAACACAGGGCGTAGGTATCATGTATAAGAAAGACTTTACCCGCTTCTCCGATATTTTCCGGCGACGGAAGAAATATCCTCTGATCCCCCTGCGCCCCACCGTACCAGACAGCACACAGCAAACACCGGTAACCACAGAGCAAATTCCGACAGCAACAGAACATACAAAAAAGTAATCCGGATTTCATATGTATGAAAGAAGAGGCCACGTTTCTATAAAAGAAGACTGGCACATCATGAAACGGGGGCCTGCATATATAGAAATACAAGCCCCCGTTTTCATAATATTAATTAGTACGATTACGCGAAGAACAGAATCAACAACTGTGCCGTCAATACCCGGAGAAACATAGTCAACGGATAGACAGTCGCATACCCAACCGACGGAGCGTCGTTTCCGGCTGTCGCATTCGAATAGGCCAATGCAGGCGGATCAGTCGTACTACCGGCAATGAGCCCCATAAGCGTAAAGTAATTGACCTTGCAGAAATAACGGCCGATACAACCAATGATCATCAGCGGCACAAACGTAATGATGAAACCGTAGCCTATCCAAGCAAAACCGCCATTATTCACAATCGTATCGACAAAACCGTCACCAGCACTAATACCTACGCAAGCAAGGAAAAGTGTAATACCGATCTCACGTAACATCAAGTTTGCACTCTGTGTCGTGTAAGTAATCAATTTATAATGGTAACCGAAACGGCTGATCAGAATAGCCACAACCAGCGGACCGCCCGCCAGACCTAACTTGACCGGCTGCGGAATACCTGGGAAGGAAATTGGAATACTACCCAGCACGATACCCAACGCAATACCGACGAAGATAGTAATCAGGTTCGGTTCATTCAGACGCTTCATCGAATTACCCAAAACCTTTTCCACATTGGAGACCGCTGTTTCGGTACCGACTACGTTCACACGGTCGCCTACCTGCAAAGTCAACCCAGGTTTGGCAACAAGATCGACACCAGCACGATTGATACGAGTGATATTGATACCATACAATTTCCGCAATTTCAATTGTCCCAGACGCTTACCGTTCAACTCCGGTTTCGTGATCAGGATACGGCGGTTGATAAATTGGCTTTCCATACGGATCCACTGTTTACGTTCCATATCGATCTCTTCTCCGATAAAGGTCTTGATCGTCTCGGCATCCGTCTCAGTCGTGATAACAAAAACCTTGTCGTTTTCCTGCAATACGGTATTGGCCGAAGCGATTTCGATCTGCTTGTTGCTATCACGCCAGACACGGGAAATAACAAAATCACGATGTTCCAGCAGGTTCGATAATTCGGCAACCGTCTTATTGAAGATAGCGGGATTCTTCACGATCAACGAGATCGGCTTGGCCTCATTGGTATGAGAAGAATCTTCGCTGTTCAACTGCTCGTTCTCCTTATCGAAACTTACACGGAAAATATACTTAATCAAGATAATAGACAAGATAATACCGATCACCCCTAAAGGGTAAGCGACAGCATATCCCAAAGCAATCGTATTGTCAGACACTCCGTGCATATCGGAAAATGCTTGCTGGGCAGCCCCCAATCCCGGTGTATTCGTTACCGCACCCGACAAGATTCCGACCATTGTCGGCATCGGAATACCGGTCGCATAATGCAGAATGACAGCCGTCAAGACACCTAAGAACACAATACCGCACGCCAGCATATTCAGCGTAATCCCTCCTTGTTTGAAAGAAGAAAAGAAACCCGGTCCGACCTGCATACCTACAGAATAGACAAAAAGTATCAATCCGAACTCTTTAAAAAAGTGAATCACGTTGTGGTTGATCGTAAAACCGAAATGTCCTAAAATGATCCCCACAAACAACACAAGAGTAATTCCCAAAGATACGCCGAAGACTTTGATCTTGCCTAATTGTATGCCTGCAGCGATCACAAAGGAAAGCAGAAGTATGGAGTGGCCAATGCCCTCGCCCCATAACAAATCATTAATCCAATTCATAATAATACGTGTAGTTATAATCTTAAATTTGCCTTAAAGGCTGCAAAGGTAGCCATTTACTTTGTGTTTAACAACATAAATACTATCTTTACCCACCAAATATTTTAAAAGATGAAAAAGAGCTATTGTATCTTATTAGGCTTGTTGGCCTGCCTCTCTCCTGTCTTCGGACAGGGCGATGCGGACACCGTAATATCTGCATCTGAACAGGTTCCTGCGAAAATAGTCACCATCAACACGAGCGTCGGAACCCTAAAAGCAAAACTATATGACGATGTCCCTAACCACGTCCGCACCTTTATTGAACGTGCCAAACGGGGCGAATACAACGGAACGCTGTTCACACGCGTACTCCCTGAATTTATGATACAGGGCGGTGCTCCTGATTCGCGCAATGCTCCCGCCGGTGCCCGCTGTGGTTTCGGAGACCGAAATTCGGAGATCATGCCGGAGATACGGCCTCACCATTTCAACAAACGGGGCGCGTTGGCTGCTCCTCGCCAGAACGACGACATCAACCCGCAAAAGAAATCGGATATGTCGCAATTCTATATCGTACAAGGAAAAGTCTATACCAGCGGTGAACTGGACACGCTGGAAATGATTGCCAACCAGGATATCAAGGAGAAGGCTATGCAGAAATTCTTCTATCCCGTCCGCGCCGAACTACGTATGCAGAAAGCCAGCAATAAACGCGAATACCAAAAACGTCTGCGTAAAATCAACGCCCAAGTAGACTCAATGGTACGTGCTACACCCGGACATCTGCTGTTCACCAAAGAACAACGGAAAGCCTACACCACAGAAGGCGGTTGTCACCATCTGGACGGCAACTATACCGTATATGGCGAACTCATTGAAGGATTCGATGTGCTCGATATCATCGCCGGACAACCTCGCGACGAATATGACCGCCCTAAAAAGGATATCCGCATTATTCAATTGACAATTGACAATTGACAATTTTCAAAGCTAATATTTCTTATGCTTAAGAGAGACTTCATCATGATACAGATCGAAGAACTTGCTAAAGTAGTCCTTCAGATCATTATGAATCGCAACACAAATGCGGCTCGCCATACTCCAGAGTTGATCCAAACCATATACAGTTCCCTCAAACTGGACCGTCCTACCCTTATGACGGCCCAGCCCGAAGAGCTTGTCCGTCGACTCGACAGTGATGACAACGGCGGAATCCTCCGTCTTGAGATAGCCGTCAAGACCCTGATCGAAGAAAGTTATCTCTATCCCGACGAGGAGCAGGCGATGTTGCAAAAAGCCAAGACAATCTTGGAATATATACAAACGCACGACAACACATTTTCTTTGGAACGCGTGAATATGTTGGACGAATTGGAACGGCGCATTCTTTAATCGACAATCAAACATTTAACCGATATCTCAAGGATATTCACTATTTTTGTGCCGTAAAAGTAAACAGCAATGGCAAATAACGAAACGGCACACGAACTAATACTCCAAATTCTGAAAACGCGAATGACCTTTCGCCAGACCATACAAAGAGTATTGAGAACCAATAATGTCGACATGACATTCGAGATGCTCCAGGTGATGCATCGTTTATGGAAGAAACCCGGAGTCAGCCAGCAATATCTGGCAGAACAGACAGCTAAAGACAAAGCTTGCTTGACCAATCTTATCAATAATCTGGAAAAGAAAGGCTGGGTAGAACGTCGAGGAAACCCGACGGACCGGCGTAACAAACAAATTTACCTGACAGAAGAGGGCGAACGGCTCGCTCTCCGGGTAAAACCTCTGTTGCATGGAATATACGGTCTGATAGGAAATGAAATGCCTTCCCGGCAAATTGTCTCATGTAGAAATAATTTACAAAAAATAAATAGCATACTGGACAAATTGTAACTTGTCCAGTATGCTATCCATAAAGACGGAAACAAGTACATTCGACACACAACCCTAAAAGATAAACAGGGCTCATACTAATGTCCGAACCTTGAGGTATCAATCTTCCCGGCTTCTTTCTTCTTATATCCACCGAAGCGGTAGCTGAAATGTATGGTAAAAGAGCGCGAATAAAAATCGTTGTTCATATCCAAGTGTGGCCCATTAAAACGAACTTTCAAA
>ERZ772812.1687-NODE-1687-length-15678-cov-3.844652_pt1 | contig 15678 bp, 19 predicted proteins | sample MGYA00511343_ERZ772812 | MGnify/ENA primary metagenome ERZ772812 (study PRJEB29015, sample SAMEA2737706) | human gut metagenome | biome: human gut; feature: human-associated habitat; material: faeces | place: China | collected 2012 ...
ATGGTGGCGCAATTTTCAACTGGAATATTGGCGCACTTTTCAATTAGTATCTACAGTAAAGGCTGTTAGGTCTCCTTTGGGGTAACGGTGATTCGATAGGATTACCGTTATTTTTTTGCTATATTCTTGCATGAATGAAACTAATTAGTTACATTTGTGTGTGAATTAAAATATTATATGTCATGCCTGAAATTTGTAGATTCTTTGGTATCATAATAAGTCTTTATTGGAAAGACCATAACCCACCACATATTCATTTTACCTATGGTGACTATGAGTGTTCTATTAGTGTATTGGATAGGATTGTAGACGGCCAAGCGCCTGCAAAGGTTATTGCAAAAGTAAATGAATGGATAGATTTACATGAAGCTGAAATTCTAACCTTATGGGAAAAAGCTCAAAATGGTGAGAAAATAAATAAAATAGAACCTTTAAAATAAACGCTTATGTTACGAGTCGTTGATGTTGATTATATCAAAGATTACGAACTTCTTGTGACTTTCAATGACGGAAGCAAGAAGAACGTTGACTTGAAACCTTATTTGACAGGTGAGGTTTTCGGAGAGTTATTGGATAAAGATAAGTTTATTCAATATGGTTTAACTCGTGTTACTATTGAATGGGCAAATGGCGCTGACCTCGCTCCTGAGTTCTTGTATGAAATTGGAACTGCTGCATAATGAGAGAGAGCACATTATCTGAATTTGCAGAGATTCTTCGTAATAGGCGTAAAGAATTAAATCTTACACAGGAAGAATTAGCTGAAAAGGTGGGAAAGAAGCGTGCCTATATAGCCCGAATAGAGAAAGGAGAAACAGACATGCAACTTTCCAGTTTTATCAGTATTTCTCAGGCACTGGGCATTAAATTGAAAACGGAGTATTAATTTAAAGTTGTATTAAGCAATAATTAAAAGTGTAATATCTGGAATTTGAAATAACAGAAGTGGTAAAAACGCTTCATTTCTATTTTTCTGAGATTGATTTAAGGGTAAGAGCAAAAAATCATAAAATATGATGAGTTCGTATATGGAGTTGAGCCATTGGATTAAAAGAACTGGTGATAGTGACTACTATAAACCTGGATAGTTAGCTAATTCAGTAGAAATAGCAGAAAGTAGGCTTAATATCTATATGAAAGATTTTACATCAGATTATAAAATAAATCCTAATTTTTAAGGATTTATATATAGGCGTGATTCCATTCGGTTTCACGCCTTTTTTATATCATTTTACGACAATCGTTTCATTGTCGTGTATCACCTATCTGATAATTTTTCACCTTCTTTATAAATAGCGAAATTTACCGTAGAAATTTATAAATCAAATTCATACGGTATGACAATCTTAGAACAAATTTTGGCAGGGCTGCAACAGAAGTTTACTGGGGTGGACACTGCTATCTTAACCCGAATTGCCACTAAGAAGGCAGAGGGTGTAACGGACGAGACAAGGGTAAACTCCATTGTTGAGGGTATCAGCTTCTCGGACGTGCTAAATTCCTATGGTGATTTCCGTGCCGGGGATGCTTCAAAAACGGCAGTGACTAACTACGAGAAGAGGCATAACCTTAAAGACGGTAAGCCAATCGAGACTACCACTACTACCAAAACGGAAGAGAATAAAGACGATGTGCCTGCATGGGCGCAAGCTTTAATTGACTCCAACAAGAACCTTTCTGATAAGCTGACACAGTTTGAAGCAGAAAAGGCTCAAGCAACACGTAGCCAGCAGATTTTGGCAAAGGCAAAAGAGTATGGTATTCCCGAAAACTACGCCAAACGATGCGCCATTAAGGACGATGAGGACTTGGACGCATACTTCAAGGACTTGAAGCAGGAGTTCGCAAATGACGGCTTCAAAGGCGTAACCCCTCCCGAATCAGCGGAAAAGAAGATTGAGAAAGAATCTGAATCTATCGCCAAGATGATTGATGAGGGAACGAAAACTATTGTTGAACAAAACAAGAATTAATTATGTCAGCAGGATTTAAGTATGACTTGGTTCCGCCCGTTGAGCAAGAGGAACGCTACGATGTCCAGACCGGCATTCGTAGACGTGGTCCGTTCAAACTTGATACGCAGAACCTGGTAGTGGGAAGTTTTCTTCCCGGATTTACACCGATTTGTGCGGACTTGAAAAACAAGTTCGCTTATGCGGTAATCAATGTGAGAGTTACGGAAGCCTATACCACTGGTGGAGAGGCTTTGTCTATTAAAGTAGCCAAGAACTCTTTGGCTTATGTGGGTATGTTTGTCGGAAACGGCAAGAAAGGTGCAGAAGTAACGGCAATTGATAAGTCTAATGCCAACTACGATGTATTGACTATCAAGGCTGCTTTTGGTGAGAATATTGCCAAAGATGCTGTATTATTCAATGCGGTTGCAGTTGATGGTTTAAAGCAAAAGCATGTCGCTAATTCGGCTCTGTACAACCGTACAAAGGTTGAGGATGGAATTACATTGGTTTCATTGCTTCGTACAGCCGCAGAGATTGAACCTTCAAAATTGGTTATGCCGTTCTCCGAGAACGATAAAGCCAACATGAAGGGATGGTTTGAATTTAACGAGTAAGGAGGTAGGATATGTTTTTAACGATTCAAACATTATTCGATGATGCGAACATTGTTTCCGCTATCATCAGACGTGTGAACCAGACACGCAAGGACACAATCTATTGGCAACAGTATCTTACTTTCCGCAGAGTAACTACTCGTGTGTTCAAGGATTATATCGGTTCTGTAACCGGAGTTATGGCCGGCTCTATCAATTCACGTTTTGGAGAGAAACCCATCCGTGAACGTCGGAACATCGGTTCCGGATATGGTGAGATTGCCTATTTGGGTGATGCTTATCAGATGTCTATTGACCGTCTTTCTGAATTGCAGGATTTGATTGACAAGTTCAATGCAGCTAAGCCAGCCGACCAAAAGGCTGCAATGGAAGAGATTGTAAACTTCCTGGCAGATGACTACCGTCAGATTACCCTTGCCGCCCACAAGCGTATGGATATTATTGTCGGTGCGCTGTTGATGCTTGGTGAAGCCACCGTTTACAACAAAGACGCTGCAATCACTTCCGGTCAGACCAATAATAAACTGCTGGAGATTACCCTTCCGTTCAATTTTATCAAGCCGAAAAGTGGAGATGTGGTTGTGGACGGAAAGAATATGTTTATCTCTTATTTGAGAGAGAAACTTCATTCCTTGGCACCGGACTATGGCGTTTATGCCAAGATGGTTATGACTCGTGCATCTTTCAACAAGCTTATTCTTGGTTCATCTGAATTTGGTGAGCAGTACAAGAGGATTCTTGGTTCTAATGAGATGAAGTTGAGTACGGGATTGGTTTCCTCTTCTTTGGCTTCCGAAGTGTTCACCGGCATCGGTCTGCCTCGCATCGAAATCAAGGAGGACTACGTGAAAGACCAGACGGGAAAGAATGTGCAGATTTACGCGGATAACCGTATTACTCTGTTACCTTCTGACAACATTGGTTATATGCGTCATCATACCCCGTATGAAGCGACAGACCCAGTACAAGGACGTACTTATATCCCGTCAGAGGGGCAGATGCTTATCTCTAACTACCGTGACAAAAACGGTCGCTACATGGAATATACGGCAGAGTGGATTCCGCAGATTTCCAACCCGGACTTGATTACCAATTTCGACCTGAGCGAAATTGCATCCATCCAATCAGCATAAGGAGGTAGGATATGAAAGTAAAGGTTATATCAGTTTTCCGCGACAAGTTCACCGGAAAGTATTATACTCCCGGTGAAGTGATTGAAGTCGGTGAGGAAGCCCGTGTGCTGGATATGGAAAGCCGCAGACTTGCTGAACGGATTGAGGCAAAAAATCCCGAAGTGAAAGCCCCTGAAGAAAAGAAAGAGGTGAAAATTTCCCTCTTTGAAAAGGAGTTTGAGAAGAAGACTTTGATTGATGCTTTGAAGTCTATCGGTGCGCAGGCTTCCGGCAATATGAAAGAGGAAACTCTTTTGTCTAAGGTTTCAGAACTGGATGAAGAATCAACAGCCAAACTGAAAGAAGCATTAGGTATCGAGTAAAAGGATAGGGTAGTGCTTCTACCCTTCCATTGTCTAATTTTATAAATCAGAAAAGAAATGAAGAATTTTATTTTTGCCATGTGTGGTTTTTTGATGATGTCTTTGGTTTCGTTGAGCGTGCAGGCATCAAGTGTGGAATCTCCCAAGTGTGAATATGTGAATCCATCGGTTAATGCCGGTTTGCCGGATATTCAGTCTATCACTTTGGAAACGGCTCCGGCTGATTGTGTTGTACTAACCATGCCACAGACTATATTCTTGGTTGCAAATAACCCGGCTATGATGTGTTCGATAAAAGAGGAAGCGGCTATTCAAGGGATACGAATTAATGTTCCCAAATGCCCGTTCAGATACATCTATAAATCAAAGTATTGCACGCATTATAGCTATACTGCATATTGTAAACTGATTACACCATATTGAATGATAACAGTCATGAGTAACAAGGAGTTTGTATTAAGCGTATTTGATAAGAATCCCCCGTCTAATCTTGTAGTTGAAAATATACTTTCAAGAACGGGATTGGATGGCGAAGAAACTTTTGCCGAGGAAAATAGGGCAAGATTAGAGGTCGCTTGTGCCAAGCAAATTCCGTGGATGATACAAAATCCATCTTCGGTCAGCGAAAGCGGATTTTCTGTGTCTTGGTCTAATCATGTTGATAGCCTAATGAAATTGTACTCATGGCTGTGTAAACAGTACGGTTTGAAAGATGAACTGGGTAACAAACCTAAAGTGACTTTCTTATGATATTCGCTCCACACATATTGCAGGTAAAAGTTATCACCCCGATGGATAAGGATGAGTTTGGCAGACCTATTCCCGGAACAGGTGGTGAATACTGGCAGGAGGTATGCAAGTGCCGTTGTGATGATAACACTACCAAAGAGTTTTCATCTGATAACGGCTCTGTGTATCGTCCGAATTATCATGTGGTGTGTGAGAAGAGAATTACTGTCAAGGCTGGTGATGAAGTACGTTGCATGGATGGTGATGGCGTAAGAGGTCAAGGCGAAGTCTACACGATAAAGAGTACAAACTACTTTAACTACTCGGAATTATGGATGTAGATTTCGATTTCTCAGATGTCGACTCCTTTTTCGATGAAGGAGAATGGGAGGTCGAAAAGAAGATGATTGATGTAGGCGATGAAGCCGTGAAGTACGCAGAGGAAAATGGCGATTATCAAGACCATACACTCACTTTGAGAACGTCCAATGATTACGATGTCGATAAAGACGGTTTGACGCTGAAAAACGAAGCGGAATACGCTTCATTCGTAGAATCTAAAGGGTATGATGTTTTGAGTAGTGCTGCTTTATATGCGGAGAAACGATTAAAAGAAGAATTTGAATGATAGTAACCACCGACATAGGAAACATCCTCTACCGGGATTGCAAGGCTTTCGGGATAGGCATAGTGCCAGCAGGAGAAACGCTGACGGGTGAATTGACCTCTGAAAGAATCGTTATCCACACAAAGAAACAACAGCCGGGAAAGTATTGGAAGAAATCTTTCGCAGAAGTGAATCTATGTGTACCCAATTTAAGCGAGAATGAAGCGAACACAATCCGGCTTAACGAACTTGAAAGAAAGGCTGGCAAGCTGCTTGATGATGTAGTAAGCACCTATGACGGTACAACCTATCGTTACTCTATCGAATCAATTGGCACGGAAGCGGATACAGCTTTGAAATGCCATTACGTGAATGTGAGAATTTTATTTGAAGTAATAAATGTAAAACTATAAGATTATGATTTCAGCAGTAGGAATAAAAAGAATCTTGTTTGCCGACATTGATAAGGTAACGGCAGACATTACCCCCGAAATCGCAAAGACTTTGATTCAAGCCGCTATCAAAGCGAAAGATGAGGTTTTGAATGTACACGGGGAAACGTGGCAGATTGAGGAGACGGAAGCCTCCGTCACTGGGTACAAGAACCAATTAACGGGAAAGAATTACCGTTACGATGATGTGCCGGGAGAAGTATCGCCCGCTTTCTCTATCGGACAATATGACTGGAAGACCAAGAAAGCGTTCATGGGTGGCGATGTTATTCAGGCAACATCTAAAGATGTGGGTTGGAAGCGTGCTTTGGATAAAGTTATTATCAACAAAGCATTGTTCTGTCTGACCGATGATGATGTCTGGTTCATCTTCCCAAAATGCCGTATTGTTTCCCGTGAAGCCAATACGGATAAGGCAATTGCAATCGCTGTAAAAGGCTTGGTGCAGGAACCGGGAATCGAAGGTGTTTCTTCTGAGTATAACTATGAAGAAGGGCAGATTAAAGCTTTGCAGGCATGAACTACAGTAACCATTGTACCTACTCCTTCCGATGCGACCGTAAAGCTGGACGGTGTAACGGTCAAGTCAAAGCAGGTGAATGCTGGAGCTACCGTTCACTATGAAGTGTCGAAAGTGGGGTACGTCACTCAGTCAGGAGATATTAAAACCACTCCTTCTGAAGTTGATACCACTCTTAAAAAAGAGATAACATTGGTAAAAGTACAAGAGTGATAACCGGGGGATGGATATATACCATTCCCCCTTTTAGTTTAAGAATATGAATCAAGCAGCAAAAACGGTTTCTGATGCTTTGTTAGGGCTGGATTTCATGAATGTGGAGATAGGAGGGATGGTTTATACCATTAAACCTCCTACAATTAAAATTATCTGTCGTGCCATTCATCATTTTTCCAATATCGGCATGACTGGAGATAATGTCATGGAAGCTATTAAAGAACTTCCTGAAATTACTGGAGATATGCTGAAAGGCATTTCTTGTTTCATCTGTGGCAGTGAGGAACTGGCTGATAATTTGGAGAACGGGACTTTTGAAGAAGTTAGGAATGCTTTGGAGGTGTGTTTTTCCATGATGGATATTTCGGCTTTTCAGTGTGTCAGCTCGATGAGGAACGTGTCGATGCTGGCAGCAAGACCGAAACAGTAGGAAACGCAACGTTCTTTGGGCAGATAGCCCATCTGATTGACACGCTTCATCTGAGTTATACAGAAGTGTTTGAGATTATCCCTTATCGGAATCTGCTGATGATGCAACGGGATAAATTACACGCAGTATATGGTGGTCAGAAGGTGAATAGAATTAGTGGTAAGGAATTGGCTAATCGTAGGAAAAAGAAATAGATATGGCGAAATTATATTTTAAGGTAGGTAGTGACTGGGAAGAAGTTGTAAGACTTCGTAATGAAATTGCAAAATTAAAGCAGGAGTTAATGAGCATGGATGGCACGCAGTCTCCTGCTGCTTTCAAGGCTTTGAATGCCCAACTTGCTGCATCCAACCAAAGATTGGATGAGTTGGTGACTAATGCAGCCAAAGCTGGAGCGGAGATGGAAACGGGATTCAAAAGGAAAATCTTCGATGCTTCTCAGGTAGTGAATGGATTCACAGAGAAGATTCTTGCTCAAAAAGCGGTAGTTAAGGATATTGAAGCGGATGTAAAACGACTTGGGGATGCTTATCGTATAGCATTGAAAAGGAATCCGTTATCAGCAAATAGCAAGTTAGAAGAATACAATGCTGCCCGCAAAGCTCTTGATGAAGAAAAGGCGGCTTTATTTGGATTAACCCAACAACAAGCCGAAGCGCGTCTTTCCGTAAAGAAACTCCGAGATGAATATACACTTTATAAGAATGATGGGAGACAAGTAGTAGAAACTAACGAAGGTATCGCTATATCTTGGAAAAAAGCATTGGCGGTTATTGGTGGTGCTGGAGTATTAAAGGCATTAGGTTCTGAAATGATTCGTGTTCGTGGAGAATTTCAATCCATGCAGACCTCTATTGAGACTATGGTTGGAAAGGATATGGCAGGGCAACTGATTCCGCAAATCAAGGAGCTGGCTAAGATTTCTCCACTTACTATGTCAGATATGGTTGGAGCAGAAAAGATGATGCTTGGATTTAACATACAAGCAGAAGACACTATCAAATACTTGAAAGCCATTAGTGATATTTCTATGGGGGAATCCAGTAAGTTCAATTCGCTGACTTTGGCATTTTCACAGATGTCAGCAGCGGGTAAACTTATGGGGCAGGATTTGAATCAAATGATAAACGCTGGATTCAACCCGTTACAGATTATCTCCGAAAAGACCGGAAAATCTATCGCAACTTTGAAAGATGAAATGTCCAAAGGTGCTGTTTCCGCTGAAATGGTTCAACAGGCATTCATTGATGCAACTTCCGCAGGTGGTAAGTTCTATAATATGTCTGAGAATGCTTCAAAGACTATCAATGGTCAGTTGTCTATGATGCAGGATGCTTTGGATTCCGTGTTTAACGAATTGGGAACTAAGTCGGAAAGTGTTATCATGGACGGTATTCAAATGACAACTTCGTTGATTCAGAATTATGAAACAGTAGGTAAGGTCTTGGCTGGATTAGTGGTTACTTATGGTACATACCGGACCGCAGTGATGCTTGTTACTGCTGCCGAAAGTAAACATACTCTTGTGGAGATTGGACTTACCAATGCCCGTTTATTGGCACGAAAAGCGCAGTTAGCTTTAAACGCTGCAATGCTTACCAATCCTTATGTAGCTTTAACTGTCGTTATCGGTGGGCTTGCTACTACAATGTGGGCAATGTCTGACAGTACAACTGCTGCCGCCCGTGCTCAAAAAGAATATAACGGCATTAAAGATGCAGCATTTAAAAAAGAACAGGAACACAAGCTGAAAATCGAAGAATTATTGACAGCTGCTCGTGATGAGAGTTTGGCTACTCTTACTCGGCAAAAATCATTAGAAGAACTTCGTAAAGAATACCCTAAAATTTTCGAACAATACGATATTGAAAAGCTAAAGTTGGAGAATATCTTAAAGTTGAAGCAAAAAATAAACGAAGAAGATTCAAGGCGTTCTGTTCAAGGCAGGAGTGATGATTATAATGCTCTAAACCAAACGATTGCTAACCAACGGAGATATTTGCAGCTATTTGATAATCCCGATTTACGGAAGAATATGTCTGATTCCGATGCAGAAATATGGAAAATGTTTTCTGGTAATCAGTCATACGTACAGGTGCGTGAGCAAATGGAGAAAAACTCTGAACTTTTAAAAAAGTATCAGAAAGACATGTTGGATGATAATATTTCCGCTTACAAATCCAATCTTAAAAACTATTCTAAGGAGAAGCTTGAAGCGGAATTGAAACTTGCTCAATCGTCTGCATCCAAACGCAATGGTTTTGTTGTAAACGGGATGATGGTTAAAGGTGGAGATTTAGAAAGCGTTATTTCTTCAATTAATGGAGCGTTGGCTAAAAAGAAGTCCCCTACTACCTACAAGCAGGATTATGAGAAAGCAAAGAAAGACTGGGATGATGCTAAGAAGAAACTTTCTGAAATAGAAAAGGATAAATCCAAGTTTACTTCAAAGCAGTATGAAGAAGCTAAGAAACGAGTAGAAACAATAGAAAAAGCCTATAAAAATTTGGGCGGTATTACCGGAAGCTCATTAACCAAACAAGATAATCAAACCGAGAAACTTCGTAAGCAGACTGATAAATATAATGCCCTCCTTGATAAGCAATCATTAGAACAGCAACGTTCTGCCGAAGATTTGCAGATGGAAGTTGATGAAGCCCGAATCAAAGCTATGGATGAAGGTTCTGCCAAGACTATCGCTGAAATGGAACTCAACTTTGAAAAGGAGATGCAGGCTATTGACCGACAAAAAAAAGATGCTTTGCGGAAGAAAGTTGAGGATGCTCGCGCTGCATGGGAAGCTAATCCGAAGAATAAAGGCAAGTCTTTTAATGCCACCGATATAAAGCTGTCTGATGATGAGCAAAACTATTATGATGAACTATACAAGATAGCCATTATCAGTAATGAAAAAATATATAAGGATTTGGCAGAGCACTATTTGTCTTATGCCGATGAACGTCTTGCCATTGAAAAGAAATTTAATGATGATATTTCAATATTGCAGGAAGCCCGTAAGAAAGCGGAAGCCAAAGGTGATGCCAGTGAAATAGCCAAAATAGACCGAAGCGTTGAGAAGCGTACAGAAATCAAGAATGAAGATATATTCAAACTTGATGCTGAACAATTCAAGAAAAATATGAATTGGGAACAAGTCTTTGGTAATCTTGACAAGGTTTCTACTGATACTTTGAAAAAGTTGAAAGTTAACCTTAAAGACTTTATATCATCTCAAAAGGATTTATCTCCTGAAAACCTTAAAGAACTGGTAGATGCTATCGAAAGGATTGATGATAAGGTTTCAGAACGCAATCCTTTTGAAGCTATGTCTGTTTCCTTTAAATCCCTTAAAGATGCCACTGATGCTCAACGTGAAGCGCAGGAAGCGTATAACAAAACGCTCAAAGAAGGTACAGACGAAGAAAAGAAGAATGCAAAGGCTACTCTTGAAAGCGCAAAAAACAACAAACAGAAAGCGCTATCGGAAGCTACTACCATTTTACATCATGGCGTTGATGAGATAGGTCAATATGTCGATGCCGGTAATCAAGTTATCGGTATCATGGAAACGCTTGGTACAAAAACACCTGAATGGTTGGAGGGAACAATGTCCGGGTTTGGCGAGATGTTGGATGGACTTGGAAGTATAGACCTAATGAAACCAATGTCTATTGTTACTGGTAGTTTGCAAACAATAAAAGGAGCTTTGACAAGTATCACATCATTAGGTGGGGTAATTAATTGGAGTGGAAGCAATGCAAAGGAGGTACAGGATTCCATTAATCGTCTTACCGACCGTAATGAGACGTTACAGACTTCTATCGAATCATTGACAGATGAGATAAAGGCAAGCAAAGGAACGAAATCCGTAGCTGCGTATAGAAGTGCTTATGAATACCAGAAAGAGCAGAACTCCAATTATCTGAATATCGCCCGTGAACAGGCAGGTTACCATAATTCACATAAGAGCTGGCAATACTACATGAGATGGTCTGCCGAAGACTTGAAATGGATTCAACAGAACATAAACAAGAATTTTACCGGAACTTCTTCATTATGGGAGCTGACACCTGAAGAGATGGAAAAACTCCGTAGTAATGTTGATATATGGACAAAGATGCAGAATGCCGGGAAAGGTGGTTATGGTGAACGTGTAACCGATAAACTTGATGATTATATTGAGCAGGCCGGCAAACTGGAGGAGTTGACCGATAATCTTTATGAGGGTCTGACCGGAATGTCATTCGATTCCATGTATGACAGTTTTGTAAGCAGTCTGATGGACATGGAGAAGAGTGCTGAGGATGTTGCTGATGACATATCCAAATATTTCATGCAGGCAATGCTGTCAAATGCCATCGGTGAACAGTTTAGTGACAAACTGAGAACATGGTATGACAAATTCGGTGAAGCCATGAAAGATGATGGTACGCTTGATAATAATGAACGTAAGGAGCTGATGGATGAGTACATGGGTTATGTGGATGAAGCCATGAAGCTTCGTGATGAGCTTGCCGCAGCAACCGGATATGATAAAATTTCGCAAGAATCAACATCGCAGTCAGCTTCATCCAAAGGCTTCCAGGCAATGAGTCAAGATACCGGCGAAGAGTTGAACGGGCGGTTTACAGCATTGCAGATTGCAGGAGAAGAAATAAAGAATCAGAATATTATTCAATCTCAATCACTTAATCTACTGACAGTAAAAGCAGATGCTCTACTTTCCATAAATACGGAAACAAGGAATATCGCTGATAATACGCGAGATTTGATAGCACAATCTTATCTTGAATTGGTTCAGATTTCGGAAAATACAGGAGCTATTGTAAAACCAATCATTCAAATTCAGAAAGATATGGCAGAAGTGAAAAACAATACATCTAAATTATAAACTATGTCAGATTTATTAATAAATACCCAAGACGCCTACACAACATGGGGGGTAAGAATGGGAGAGGGCTTTCTTGATGTACTTGGGGCATCGTCACCCATGAAAGAATTTATAGAAAATAAGTCCCGGTTGGAACATGGAAAACGTGTGATAATCAATGACCCCAAAATAGATGAACGGGAAATAACACTTTCTTTTACAATTGAAGGAAATTCCCAATCCGACTATCAAGCAAAGAAAAAAGCTTTCTTTGAAGAATTGTATAAAGGTGTGGTTGATATTCAAGTTCCGGCTAACAGTAATGAGATTTATCATCTGATTTATCTTGGGAAAAGCGTTGCTTATGCACAGAGTTTAGACCATACTTTCGGAAAAATTTCAGCCAAGTTTAACGAGCCGAACCCGGCAAACAGAACCTAATTCACGACATTGGGTTTATTGTCGTGTATATGAGTGTCCAAAATAGGGCACTCTTTTTTTTATCTGCGAACTTTGGATGCGTTATGGTAGACATCAAAGACATATCCGGTAAGACAAGATTTTCGACCCCCATTAATGTCGGGGCTAAAGGCAGGTTTACCCTGATGAAGGAAGACTATATCATCCTTCCGTTCAGTGTTCCCAACCCGGTGTATTTCAAGCTCGGCGACTACGTGGATTTGTCGGGAGTGCTTGACGAGTCCCTGGGCGGACTGCTGTCCAAGGTCTATGAGATAGTGGATTTGCAGAAACCTGCCTTCAACGCTTCTACCGGGGGATATGACTATAAGCTGCGCATGGATGCGTATTACTGGAAGTGGAAGAACAAGATTTTCAAGTACACTCCCGAACATGCCGGCCATGAGGCTTCATGGTCTCTGACCGCACCCCTTGACGTGCAGCTCGGCGTATTCCTCCGCAACCTGAAGGCACTCGGATATACATACAAGGGAAAGGAGTTTGAGTTCCGCATAGATTCCACAGTGGAGAACAAGGCCGTTGCGATGAGGTACGACAATATGAACCTTCTTGACGCCCTGTTCTCCATGGCCGATAAGGAGAAATGGGACTGTGACTGCTGGATAACGGATAACATAATCCATTTTGGGCGAAATGAATATGGTGATTCCGTCAGAATCGAGTTAGGGGTTGAAGCGTCAGCCATGACCCGCAGCGACAGCAAAGGTACTTATGCGACCAGAATCTATGCGTTCGGCTCTACCCGGAATATTCCGGCAGACTACCGTCCCGTGGACGAGCAGACGGTTGTCAACGGCGTAGTCCAGCGCAGGCTGATGCTTCCCGCGGACACGCCTTACATTGATGTGTATCCCGACATGTCCGAAGAGGAAGCGATAGAGGACATTGTCGTATTTGAAAATGTCTATCCCCGGCGTACGGGCACATTATCCGACGTGCATACCCGCACCGAAGAGGTGAAGGACGAGAACGGCACGAAAGAGACCGTCACCTACTACCGCTACAAGGATACCGGGCTGGAGTTCAAGGATGAATATCTTATCGAAGGTCAGGAACTGAGAATCCGGTTCCAGTCCGGCAAACTTAACGGCATGGAATTCGGTGTCATTTTCAATCCCGACCCCAAAGACGACATGCGCGGCGCGCAGCTTTGGGAAATCGTGAGAAACGAGGATTACGGGCGTATGCTTCCCGATGATACCCTTCGTCCGGAAAACGGCGACGAGTATGTCCTTTCCGGTTTCAATATCCAGCTTGTGTCTGACAGATATACCCCCGAAGCCGAACAGGAGCTTAAGGGAAAGGCGCAGGAGTATGCCGACCGACGCAAAAGGGATGACGGTACATATAACACGACCCTTGATTCCGAATGGGTGTATAACGACCGGCTGAGACGCTTCTATGAGTTCGGACAGAAAGTGTTCCTTGTAAACAGGGCTTTTTTTGAGAACGGGCGCGACAGCCGCATACTCGGCTGGGAGTTCAACCTTGACAAGCCCTGGGACAGCCCTGCATACATAATCGGTGAGAGCATGCCCTATTCCCGTATCGGGGATATGGAAGACAAGATTGATTCCCTGACCTACAAGGGGCAGACATATACCAGCGGCGGAAACGGGGTCTATATAATCAGGACGAACGATACGACAGCCCCTTCCGACAGTAATGTATTCTCGGCACGCAGGTCTTTGGTCTCTTTCTTAAGGAAAGACAAGTCCGATAAGACTGAATATCTTTTGAAACTCCTCGCAGGCGGCGAGTTCGGCGAGTTCGTAGACAGTATGATTGCCGGCAAGGGTGCAGGGATATTTCCTGATGGTAGAGGACAATTTGAACGGTTGGAAGTCCGCGGTTCACTGTCAGTGCTTGACCTTATTATCAATCAGATTCAAGGAATGGAATCTGACTACTCCTTCACCGAGATTGGCAAGATAGAATCCGTGGAGGATTTGGGAGAAAATACCTACCGTCTGAAAATAGAGAAACGCACGGACTTCGACTTCATGAAGTTCCAGGAAAATGATGTCTGCTTCTCCATCATTAACACACTGCTTACGGGCGGTTCCGACTATTACACCAGTTGGATGCGTATTCTTGCCACCAATGCGCAGGAGAATAGCATAACGGTCGTGCTCTATCCGGACAGCGAAGTGCCTGGAGGCACGAACTATCCGCCGTTGGCCGGCTACAACGTAACCCGCAGGGGTAACAGTACGCTTCCTGAAACAGGCGGCTTCAACGAACGGGCACAGTCGTGGATGATTTCTTCGCGTGAGGGGCGCATCATGTTTTTGGCTAACGTGTTTAAACCAATACTGGAGGACTACAACTATGCGCTGACTATCGGAAAACTCCCTAACATCAAGGCACTCGAAAAACTGCCGGTGACAACCGAAGATGTTGGCATCGTTGCACAGACGGTCATTGCCGAGAAATTCTATCAGTTCGATTATAACGGTGATGTCATACCCAGCAAGGTAGACCGGGGTGTCTGGTCTCTGGAAACGGCCCAGAGCGGCGCTCCTTACCGGTTTGTACAGCATGAACTGTCGAAGCCTTCCGGCAGCGAATATACTTTGTTGGAACAGCATACGGTCTACCACCTTGGCTGCAAATGGGGGTGTCTGAAGGACAAGACAACCGACGAACCGAAATGGAACTCCCCGTCATGGGGACTCCTTGAGGGCGACAGCAGGTATTCGCTCCAGCTCTCCCTTTCAGGCGGGGAGGCATTCGTCATAGGCGGTGTGGATACGGTAATGTCCGGGCGCGTTTTCTATGGTACAATTGACATAACGGATGATGTGATGGCGGACGATGCTACCGAAGTGGAGTGGTTCCGCAACAGTGGCAATGTTCCGGCGGACAACCTCTGGACGCCTGAGTATGTGGACGGAAACAGGCTTGCCATCCATATTGACAACGGGAATCAGCACGGGGTCGGTTCGGATTTCGGTTTTGTCAGCAAGTCCGTGATATTCACCTGCCGGGTGTTCTTTCCGGTAAACGGCAGGTTGGAGGAAGTGGATAAGAATTTAGGATTTGACATATTATAACTATGGGAATAAAGAGTAACAAGCAGTGGGGCCGTATTTACGTTGCCCCCCTTTCCCTTCAGGGAGAGATAATAGTATTGTCGGGCAGTCCCGTGCAGACCTATGACAAGCAGCTGCGGGAATACAGCCCCGACCGGACCCTGACACCGCTGGTCATCGTGCCGAAGGTATCGGCGTTCGACGAGAAGACGGTATTCGGTGAAATGGAACTCACGGGGGTGGAGTGGTTCGAGGGCGCACCCCGTGACAAG
>ERZ772812.1694-NODE-1694-length-15623-cov-3.267986_pt1 | contig 15623 bp, 12 predicted proteins | sample MGYA00511343_ERZ772812 | MGnify/ENA primary metagenome ERZ772812 (study PRJEB29015, sample SAMEA2737706) | human gut metagenome | biome: human gut; feature: human-associated habitat; material: faeces | place: China | collected 2012 ...
CTGCAAGAAAATATGCGTACACAAAAAAAACCGGACGTTATGAATTTATTGCAATGGAGAATTCATTCCACGGCAGAAGTATGGGTGCAGTTGCACTTACCGGACACAAAGAATACAGAGAGCCATTTGAACCGGTTATGCCTGGTGTACATTTTGCAATCTACAATGATCTTGACAGTGTAAAAGCACTGGTAAATGATAAGACCTGCGCGATTATTCTGGAAACAATCCAGGGCGAAGGCGGAATCAACGCAGCGACAAAAGAATTTATGCAGGGAATCCGTAAGATCTGTGATGAGAACGGAATCCTGATGATCTGCGATGAAGTACAGTGTGGTATGGGACGAAGCGGTGCATGGTTTGCATGGCAGCAGATGGGAATCACACCGGATATCATGACAATGGCGAAAGCAATCGGAAGCGGTGTTCCGGTCGGCGCATTTGCGATGACAAAAGAAGTTGCAGATAATTCGCTGGTACCGGGAGATCACGGAACTACATATGGTGGAAACCCACTTTGCTGTGCAGCGGTCAGCAAGACTATTGAGATCTTTGAAAAAGAGCATATGCTCGATCATGTCAATGAAATCGCACCATATCTGACACAGAAACTGCAGGAAATCGTGGATACCTGCGATGCAGCCGTTAAAGTAAAGGGAAGAGGATTGATCCAGGGACTTCAGATCACCAAGCCGCTGGGTGAAGTGACAGCCAAAGCGTTGGAAGAAGGACTTCTGATCATCGGAGCTGGAACAGATGTGATCCGAATGATCCCACCGCTTGTTATCGGTAAAGAACAGGTAGATGGGATGGCAGAGATCCTGAAAAAAGCACTTGCATAAAGTCGGTGCCTGATAAAAATAAGAGAATAAAAGAGCCGGTCATCGGATATACTTTCAGAAGAAAAGGAGGTATGAAAGATGACCGGATTTTTTATTGCCCTGCTGTCGGGAGCGCTGATGAGTGTGCAGGGGGTATTTAACACCCAGGTAACAAAGACGACAGGAATGTGGGTGAGCAATGCCTGGGTGCAGCTTAGTGCATTTGCCATCTGCCTGGTAATGTGGCTGATCATGGGAAGGGACAGTATTGCCACGATAGGAGAGGTGCAGCCTAAATATATGCTGCTTGGCGGTGTGATCGGAGCAGGGATCACCTGGACCGTGATCAAAAGTATGGCGCAGCTCGGGCCTGCAAAGGCGGCACTTCTGATCGTTATGTCTCAGCTTATTGTGGCGTATCTGATTGAACTGGTGGGATTATTTGGTGTGGAAAAAGAGCCATTTTCCTGGAGAAAAGTGATCGGTATGGGGATCGCTCTGATCGGCACGACAATTTTTCAGTGGAAATAGGTTGTCTTTTGGAAAAAAATTCGTTACAATAATCATGTCTTGGAAGTACGAGGGGACGTGCTCTGCGGAAAAGGAGTATGTATGCGGAAAAGAAGACGGATTTTATATCAAATATGTGGAATTTTCCTTGGAATCTGCTGTATGCTGTCAGCATGCCATGAAAAAGAAGAGACCTTTACCAGTGTGGCTGCTGCAGAAGCGGATGCCGGGGATAAGAAAAACGAGGCAGAATCAAAGGCTGCCGAAGAAAAGCCGGATAAGGCAAAAGCAGATCCGGGTGGTGAAGAAAAAGAAGGTTCGATCTGGGTGTATGTATGTGGCGAGGTGGCATCACCCGGTGTATATGAACTGCAGGAAGGAGACCGCATCACCATCGGAACGACGAACTACGTCTTCACCTACCGCAAGTAAGGCAAAGGTGCGCACCGCATGATCGATATCGCATTGCTGGTGGGGCGCCTGCTGTTCGTGGCGCTGCTCTACCTGTTCCTATTCGCAATCATGAAGACCGGCATCGGGCTGGTGCGCGGCCAGCGCAAGCGCGAGCGCACCTGGAACATCTCGGTCGAACGCGGCCCCAAGGAGCTGCGCGGCGTGTCCATCGTGGTGCGCGGCCCCGTCATCGTCGGCCGCAGCCCCGGAGCCGATATCGTGATCGGCGCGGGGTACGTGTCGGCGCGGCATGCGCGCTTCTCGCTGATGGGCCAGAACCTCTTCGTCGAGGATCTGGGCTCCACCAACGGCACGATGGTCAACAAGCAGATGATCTCGGCCCCCACCGCGCTCAAGAACAACGACGTCGTCACCGTCGGCGACGTCTCCATTAGAGTGAGGCATGCCTGATGGCGCGCGAGAAGCAGGGATACCGCTCCACCGCGCACACGCGGCGCGGCGCCATCACGACCTTCGGCAGCCGCACCGACGTGGGGTGCGTGCGCGACCATAACGAGGACAGCCTCGTCGTGGCCCCGCCGCTGTTCGTCGTCGCGGACGGCATGGGCGGCCACGCCGCCGGCGAGGTGGCGTCCGAGATCGCCACGTCCATCCTCGCCGAGAAGGCGCCCCAGACGCCCGACGCCGAAGCGCTCGGACGCGCCGTCGAGGAGGCCAACCTCGAGATCATCGCCGCCGCCGAGGACGGGCGCGGCCGCGAAGGGATGGGCACCACCTGCACGGCGGCCATCCTCAAGGAGGATCGCCTGATCATCGCCCAGGTGGGCGACTCGCGCGCCTACCTTCTGCATCAGGGCAAGCTCCAGCAGCTCACGCGCGACCACAGCCTGGTCGCGATGATGGTGGAGGCGGGCCAGCTCACGCCCGAGGAGGCGCGCGTCCATCCGCGCCGGTCGGTCATCACCCGCGCCCTGGGCACCGACCCGTCCACCAAGCCCGACCTCTACGAGATCGACGTCGAGGCCGGCGATCGGCTGCTTTTGTGCTCCGACGGCCTGTACGGCATGGTGGAGGATCCCGCCATCCAGGCGATCATGACGCGCACCGCCGATCCGCAGCGCTGCGCCTCGCAGCTGGTGAACGAGGCCATCGCCGCCGGCGGCAACGACAACGTGACCGTGGTCGTCGTCGACATCGAGGGCAAGCGCGAGGCCCATCGCAAGAAGATCGCGCTCAAGACCAAGCTGACGATCGCGTTCGTCCTGGTCCTGCTGGCGGCCATCGTCGCCGGCGCCGCGTGGGGCGTCAACGCCTACGTGCACAACTCCGCCTACCTCGCGGAGGAGGACGGCAACGTCGCGATCTACCAGGGACTGCCCGAACCCTTCCTGCTCGTTTCGTATTCCGAGCTCGTCGAGAAGACCGACGTTCCCGTCGACAAGCTCTCCCCCGGCGTCGCCGACCGCATCCGCGAAGGCCTGCGCGTCGACAACGTGGACGCCGCCCGCGAGCTGATCGAGGAGTACCGCGACCAGCTCTCACCCGACGGAGGCAAAACGACCGTCGCGAAGGATTCCACCGCATCTTCCGACGAGCGGAATGCGGATTCCGGCTCGAACAGCGCCGATTCCGATCACGGTTCCGACTCGTCCGGCAATTCCGCCGACGAAGCCTCCTCCCACAGCACGTCGCCTTCCAACGCCGGCTCCAACGCGCTGAGCGCGGAGGACGTGGCGCGAAGCGGTGAGGGCGCATGACGCGGCGCAACCTCGAACTCATCCTGCTGTGCATCGCGGCGCCGCTCGTCATCCTGATGTTCGCGATGCTGGTGGTGAACCAGGGCCAGCCGCTCAACTTCAACACGCTCGGCGTGCCCATCGGCATCTTCGCGGCGTTCGTCGTCGCGCATCTCGCCGTGCGCAAGCTGGCGCCGGGCGCCGATCCGGCGATCCTGCCGATCACGTTCGCGCTGTCGGGCATCGGCATCGCGTTCGTCACGCGGCTGCGCCCCGAACTGGCCGTCGGCCAGCTGATGTGGCTGTTCGTGGGCGTGGCGTTTTTGGTGCTGGTGCTGCTGTTCGTGCGCAACCTGGACCGGCTCGCCCGCTACAAGTACACGTTGATGCTGGCGGGCTTCATCCTGCTGCTCTCCCCGCTCATCCCGTTCATCGGCCAGGAGATCTACGGAAGCCGCATCTGGCTGTCGATCGGCCCGTTCTCATTCCAGCCGGGCGAGCTCGCCAAGATCGCCATCGTGCTGTTCTTGGCGGGGTACCTCGCCGCCAACCGCGAGATGCTCTCGGTGTTCACCTGGCGCGTGGGCCCGTTCAACCTGCCCGACATCCGCACGCTGCTGCCGCTGCTGCTCATGTGGCTCATCTCGATCGGCATCGTCGCCTTCGAGAAGGACCTCGGCAGTGCGCTCGTGTTCTTCTTCGTGTTCCTGGTGATGCTCTACGTCGCCTCTGGCAAGAAGACCTACGTCATCGCCGGCGTGCTCATGATGGCGATCGGCGCCGTGGGCCTCTACTTCGTGTTCGACCACATCCAGGTGCGCGTCGCCACCTGGCTCGACCCGTTCGCTGACGCGCAGAACACCGGCTACCAGCTGGTGCAGACCATCTACTCGCTCGCCGACGGCGGGCTGTTCGGCGTCGGCATCGGCCGCGGTCTGGCCGACCAGATCCCCGTCGTCGAGAGCGACTTCATCTTCGCCGCGATCGGCGAGGAGACCGGCCTTCTGGGCGCGGCGGGCCTGCTGCTGCTCTACCTGTGCCTCGCGATCCGCGGCATGGCGACGGCGGCGCGCGCGAAGAGCGACGTCAGCTCGTTCGCGGCCGTGGGCCTGACCGCGATCATCATCCTGCAGGCGTTCATCATCGTGGGCGGCGTCACCAGGCTCATCCCGCTGACGGGCCTGACCCTCCCCTTCGTCAGCCAGGGCGGATCCTCGCTTCTGGCCAGCTTCATCTCGGTCGCGCTGCTGCTGCGCGCGGGCGACGAGGCGACGGGCGTCGGCGAGGAGATGCGCTCCGCCACCTCGATGCTCCCCACCGCCAGCGTGCTGGGGCGCGTCGCCCTGGGCAAGCGCCTGACCCGCACGATGGTCGGCTTCTCGGTGCTGTTCGCGCTGCTGGTGGCCAACCTCACGCTCATCATGGTCGTGCAGGCAGACTACTACCAGAACATGGCCGGCAACAACCACACATTGATGCAGGAGTCCGACACCGAGCGCGGGAGCATCTCGACCTACGACGGCGTGGTGCTCGCCGAAAGCCAGCAGACCGAGGACGGCAGCTACGAGCGCGTGTACCCCGCAGGCGATCTGGCGAGCCACGTGGTCGGCTACTACTCGACCCAGTACGGCACGAGCGGCATCGAGGCGAGCGAGAACGAGACGCTCAAAGGCCAGCAGAACTACGCCAGCTGGACCGACGTGATCAACGCCGCCGCCGGCATCAACACCCCCGGCAACGACGTGCGCCTGACGATCAACTCCACCATCCAGCAGGCGGCGCAGGACGCGCTCGAGGGCGAGACGGGCGCCGCGGTCGTGATGGATCCGAGCACCGGCGCCGTGCTGGCGATGGCCTCCTCGCCCACCTACAGCGCCGGCGACGTGGAGGCGCTGCTCGAGCAGGCCGCCGCGTCGGACGGCTCCGACGATGCCGGCCAGCTCGTCAACCGCGCAACCCAGGGCCTGTACGCGCCCGGCTCCACGTTCAAGATCATCTCGCTGGCGACCGCCCTGCAAAACGGCATCGCCAGCGAGGACAGCGTGTACGCGTCCCCGGGCACCATGGAGATCGGCAACGCCGAGGTGTCCAACTTCGGCGACGAGAGCTACGGCGACATCACGCTGCAGCGCGCCACGGCGCTCTCGTCCAACACCGTGTTCGGCCAGCTGGGCGTCCAGATCGGCGCGCAGCTGCTCGTCGAGGGCGCCGAGGCGTTCGGGTTCAACAAGGATCTGGACTTCGAGCTGCCGGTGGTCACCTCGCTCATGCCCGACCCCGACGAGATGACCGAGTGGGAGACCGCCTGGGCCTCCGCCGGCGAGCCGGTGGGCGAGCACGAGAGCCCCGCCGGTCCCCAGGTGAGCGTGCTCGAGATGGCGATGGTGGGCTGCGCCGTCGCCAACAACGGCACGATCATGCAGCCCTACCTGGTCGACAGCGTGTACAACGCCAACGGCGAGCGCAGCTACCAGGCGCAGGCGACGACGTACCTGCAGGCCATCACCAGCGAGACCGCCTCGCGCGTCAAAGAGGTGCTGAAGGATGTCGTCGACTACGGCACCGGCACCACCGCCGCGATCAACGGCGTGCAGGTGGCCGGCAAGACCGGCACCGCCGAGCATCCCGACGGCGACGACGGCTGGTTCGTGGGCATGGCGGACGCCGACTCCGACACGCCCAGCGTCGTGGTTGCCATCGTGCTCGAGAAGAACGAGTCGAGCGTCGCATCCGCCAAGGCGGGCGACATCCTCGAGACGGCCCTGCGGGTCCGAGGCGAGCTGTGATGGAAGGCGCGGGCGGCATGACGGCGCAGCGGCGCAGGCTGCGGGATGCGGCGCCCGGGTCGCAGGGCGGGGTGTCCGGACCGCGGGGCACGGCGTCCGAGCCGGCGCGAAAACTCTATGGTGAAAACGGCCCGATCGCCACGAAGGCCGCAAGAATAAGGTATGCTTGTGAACTGGAGCATTTTCGGCATACCTCAACTGCATAACATGTACCCAAAAGGAGCAAAAACGTGGCCGGAAGCATGATTGGCAGAATCTTCAATAACCGTTACCAGATCACCGAGTGCATCGGCGTCGGAGGCATGGCGGAGGTCTACCGCGCCACCGACAACGTGCTCGGGCGCGTCGTCGCCGTCAAGGTGATGCTGCCCCAGTACGCCGCCGATGAGAACTTCGCCGCTTCAAGCAGGAGGCCGCCTCGGCGGCGAACCTGTCCAGCCCCTACATCGTCAACGTCTACGATTGGGGCCAGGACGACGGCACCTACTACATCGTCATGGAGTTCGTCCGCGGCAGCGACCTCAAGACCGCCATCAAGGAACGCGGCGCCATCAACCAGCGCAAGGTCGCCGAGATCGGCTCGCAGGTGTGCCAGGCGCTCTCGGTCGCGCACAAGCAGGACATCATCCACCGCGACGTCAAGCCGCAAAACATCATGGTGCAGCCCGACGGCAACGTGAAGGTGATGGACTTCGGCATCGCGCGCGCCAAGAACTCCACCATGGACAAGACCGCGTCCGTGCTGGGCACGGCGCACTACATCTCGCCCGAGCAGGCGCAGGGCAAAGACCTCACCCCGGCGAGCGATCTGTACTCGCTCGGCATCGTCATGTACGAGGCCGCCACGGGCAAGCTGCCCTTCGACGGCCCTGATGCGGTGAGCGTCGCCATGAAGCAGGTCCAGGAGGCGCCCGTCCTCCCCAGCGAGATCAAGCCGGACATCGATCCCGGCCTCGAGGCCATCATCATGAAGGCCATGGCCAAGAACCCGAGCGAGCGCTTCGCGACGGCCATGGAGATGCGCTACGCCCTCAACGATTTCCTGATGGGCCGCCCCGTCAACGTGGGCGGGTTCACCAGCGCCCAGACGGCCGTCATCGGCGGCATGGGCGGCGCGCAGACCCAGGTGATCGGCGGCGTGACGCCCATCGGAGGCGTCGACGGCACCGCCGTGATGCCCGTCGCGGGCGGCGGCCAAAGCGGCGTGACCCCCGCCGGCGGCACGAACGGCTCCACGTCCTACCGCTCCTCCAACACGGCCCAGAAGGGCCCCAACAAAAAGGTCATCGGCATCGTCGCCGCCGTCGTAGCGGTGATCGCCATCGCCGCCATCGCGGTGTTCGCCTTGGGCGGCACCGGCGGCAGCACCGGCAACATCGCCGTGCCCAACGTGATCGGCAAGAGCCTGGACGAGGCGCGTGCGGAGATCGAGGGCGCCGGCCTCGCCGTCGGCACGGTCTCGGAGCGCTCGGATGACAAGGTCGAGGAAGGCAAGGTCGCCAGCCAGGATCCCACCGCGGGCACCAAGCGCGCCGAGGGATCGCGCGTCAACCTGATCGTGTCGAGCGGCACCTCGCAAAGCTCGGTGCCCGATGTGACGGGCAAAACCGCCGATGAGGCGCGCAAGATCCTGACCGATGCCGGCTTCCAGGTGCAAGCGGGCGCCGCCAAGTACAGTGACACCGTCGAGAAGGACCGCGTCGTCCAGACCGATCCCGCCGCCGGGCAGTCGATCCCCAAGGACAGCGTCGTGACGTACTACCTGTCGCTGGGCAAGGAAGGCACCGAGGTGCCCAACGTCGTCGGCTCCTCGCTGGGAAGCGCCACCACGACGCTCTCCAACAAGGGCTTCAACGTGACGAGCGAATCCGTCTACAGCGACTCCGCTCCGGTCAACCAGGTCATCAGCCAGACCCCCAACGCCGGCGAGCTTGCCAAGGAAGGCGACACGGTGCACCTGGTCGTGAGCGCCGGCCCCGATCCGGCGACCCAGGAGCCCGAGCAGGTTAACATCCCCAACCTCATCGGCTGGACGGTGTCCGACGCTAAATACCAGCTGGAGAGCCTCGGCTTCACAGTCTATGTGGCCAACAACATGCCTGACACCGCATTCGTCACCTCCACCACCCCCAGCGGCTCCGCCGAAGAGGGTGCGACGGTGACCATCTACGCGCAGAACGCCTCTTCGGGCGGCGGCGAGGGAGAAGGCGCCGACACCGAGGCCGGGGCGTAGCGCAAGCTTCTAGCCGCCGCCTCCGACAGAACCGCCGCCCGCTCGGGCGCCGACTCCGTCGTGCTACAATACACGGCACGCCTCCGTAGCTCAGGGGACAGAGCACCGCTCTCCTAAAGCGGGTGCCGCGCGTTCGAATCGCGCCGGGGGCACCATGAACCCAACGGCCCATCGGATTTCGCTCCGATGGGCCGTTTTCATGCGGCAGGCGCTCGACGGCGTTTTCCTGGCGCCGATCGAAACGGCAACACCGAGGCGTCCAGCTCTGGCGACGAAAAGCAGCGCGTCGAAGGAGAGCGTTTCCCCAGGTTGACTGTTTCACGCGAGGCAGGTCGGCAACTTTATACATACTCAAAGGGTAAATACTTGCTGAAACTGTCCAAAATGAAGGCCTCGAATGTAACTTTTGCCAAACGCAGCATGTTTCTCCAGGGTGCGGGCGCTCCCGATCGCTCTATACTCGGCATTTCAGGCGGCAGCCTCCCGCTTCGATCGACTACAATGAGGCGACATTAACTGAAAGGAACCTCATGGAACCCCAAACCAGCGTGCAGCCGGATCCCGCCACACAGCCCGCCTCCGATGCGCAGGACAAACCGAAGGGGAAAATCCCCGTGCTGTACCGGATCTACGGCCTGTACTGCTTCGTCTCCGCCGCCATCGTGCTGGGTCTCATCATCACGATCACGGTGCTGTCGACAGCCAAGGTCATCGATCTGACCGCGGGATCCAACAACGCCTCGCTCACGTTCATCCTCACGGTCATCCAGTTCGTGCTGATGGGCATCGAGGCCGTCGCCATGATCGGCTTCGGCATCTCGCTTCTGCGCAACCGCCGCCGCCATGCCGCCCAGATGGCCTACGCGCTCATCGCCATCAATATCGTCGGCACGCTCATCGAGATCATGCTGCACGGCTTCGGCGAGAACCTCATCGGCGCGGGCGTCCAGCTGGCCATCCTCACCATCATCTCCGTCACCGTCGATCCCACGCTGCGCGAAGAGCGCCGTCGCGAGCGCATCGAGCGCGATGCCGAGCTGGAGCGCGAGGCGAAGGCGGGCACGCTCGGGCGCGCGAAGGGCGACCGCGGGTTCATCGAGCTCGACTTCTTCAACCTGTTCTGGGTGTTCGTGGTGTGCTGCTTCCTGGGCCTGGTCATCGAGACGGTCTACCATATGGTCGTCGTCGACCCCGGCGTGTACCAGGATCGCGCCGGCATGCTGTTCGGCCCCTTCTCGCCCATCTATGGATTCGGCGCGGTGCTGATGACCGTGGCGCTCAACCGTTTCTACAAGTCCAACTTCATCGTCATCTTCCTGGTGAGCGCGATCATCGGCGGCTTGTTCGAGGCGGCGGTGTCGTGGTTCATGCAGACGGCGTTCGGCGCCGTGGCATGGGACTACACCGGCTCGACGATCTTCGGGCTGTTCCCCGACCCCATCGCGGAGATCTTCCACGGACGCACCAGCGCCCTGTTCATGTGCATGTGGGGCGCCCTCGGCTGCGTGTGGATCAAGCTGTGCCTGCCGTGGCTCCTGAAGCTGATCAACCTCATCCCTTGGAAGGCACGCTACGGCGTCACGACGCTCTGCGCCGCCTTGATGCTGGTGAACGGCGTCATGACGCTCGAGGCGCTCGATTGCTGGTACCAGCGCGAATCGGGCTACCAGCCCACGTCGCCGGTCGAGGAGTTCTATGCGAAGAATTTCGACGATGCGTACATGGAGCATCGCTTCCAGTCGATGACGATCACGCCGGAACACTCCGTCCGAGTGGACGCAGGAACGGCAAATCCGGCATCGTAAGGCCGCCCACGACCAACGTCAGATCGTCGTCGGTGAGGGGTTTTTGGCTGCGTTCGGGCGCGTTGTATTCCGAGCCTTCCATCACGCGGATCACGCGCGCGGCGTCGGCCAGGGCCTCGGCGCTTTTGCGCGGGGTCGTCCAATGCTTGACGATGGTGGTTTCGTTGCGGCCGTGCAGGCGCTGATAGGAGCAGCCGTCCATCAGGCGGCGCACCAGCAGGATGCCCATCCCCTCCATGCTCGTCAACGCCGGATCGCCCGTCGTGTTGTGGCGGTCCTCCGCGAAGGGATCGAAGGCGCGGCCCTCATCCGAGATCAGGATCGACACCGTCGACGCGGCATCGTCGACCGAAACGGTCAGGTCCAAGAACCCGCCGCCGGGGCCGTACGCATAGGAGGAGACGTTGTTGAAAAGCTCCTCGACGGCAAGGCGCACGTCGTTGCGCGTCTTGAGCGGCATCGAGGTCAGATTCAGCACATCGGAGAGGAAGCGCTGGGCGGCGCGCTCATTGCTCGCCCGGGCGCCGAAGCGCCGGGTTTCGACGATGCGGTTTCCCATGCGCTCCCCCTTCCGGCTCTGTGTTTCCGCACGGAGGCCTCGCGCTCGAACAGGCGCGCAGGCTCCCTATGATGGTCCCATCATGATCAAGGTGAGTATACGGAATGGGGCGGCAACCTACCTCCATGGCAGGTATAAATGCCAGCGCTCTCGGCACGAACGACCCGTCTCGCCAGTTGCGGTCCCGTTTATTTCACCGACGTTCGAGAAGGGCGCCGGAGCCCAAGCGGCTGCCAGCCGTCGTCGAGGGCGCCAAATCCAGGGTGCTTAGAGCACCTTCGAGGTGACCGATAGCGTACAATTGGACCGAGGAGGTGACACGCATGTCAGACGATGTTCTTGCCGGAGTCGACAAGCTCCCCGCGATCGCGCAGCACATCATCGGATCGTACTATTCCAAAAACGCGGGCCCGCTGCTCGACGTGCTCTCCGACGACTGCGTGTTCATCGCCGAGACGGGCGCGATCTTCTTCTCGCCCGCCGAACTGCGCGCCGCGGTGGAGGCCAAGACGAACTCGCCGGCGATGATGGTGCGCGAGACCGACCTCCATCTGATGGGATCCGAGATCGGAACCTCCGCGATCAAGGGCGCCGTCGTGGTGGGTTCGTACAAGCTCTACAGCAGCCCGCGCGAGCAGATGCTGTTTGCTTCGAGCCAGGTCATCACCGTGTGCTTCCGCCGCATCGAGACGGAGTGGAAGGCGTTCCACATCCACGTCAGCAACAAGTACTCCGAACCCGTCAGCGAAGAGGTCTTCCCGGTGAAGACCAGCCGCGAAACGTACGAGTACGTCCGCGAGATCCTGCGCACCGGAACCCGCACGGGCATCCTCCCCTCGCGCATCATGCTCGACAGCATCGACAACTCCCGCTACGTGAACCCTGACGACATCCTCTACATCGAGGCCGAGGGCAAGCGCAGCATCGTGCACTGCCTGGAGTCGCAGTTCCCGATCACATCGTTGATCAGCGAGGTCGCCAAGCAGATGCCGGGGACGTTCTTGCGCGTCCATCGCAGCTATCTGGTGAACACCGCCCATATCAGCGGCATGCGAAAATTCATGCTCGAGCTCTCCGACGGCACGGAGATCCCCATTCCCGAACGCCGCTACGGCGAGGTGCGCCGCGAGATCGCGTTGCGCGCCACCGGGGGGCTGAACGCATAGGCGGCGGATTCGCCGCGCCCCGCTCTACGCCTCGATCGCGTCCGCGACCTTACGGGCGGCGGCCGTGATGCTCAGGTCGTCGACGTCGACGGTCACCTCGGCGTACTTCTCGTAAAGGGGCTTGCGCTCGTCGAACAGCTCGCGCAGGCTCATGCCGATGCCGCCCTTGAGGACCACGCCGCGCTCCTGCAGATCGCTCAGGCGGTGGACAAGCTGCTCGTAGGAGATCTTCAGGTACACCACGGTTCCGATGGAGGCGAGGTGCTTCATCGCCTCGTCGGAGTAGACCGCGCTGCCGCCGGTGGCGATGACGGTGCGATCGGCCTCGATCTCGCTTAGGACGTCGTTTTCGACCTGGATGAAGCCGTCGGGGCCGCAGGCGTCGATGAGCTTCTGCAGCGTCTTGTCGCATTGCTGCTGGATCAGCAGGTCGGCGTCGAGGAAGCGGTAGTTCAGGATCTTGGCCAGCACGATGCCCAGCGTGGACTTGCCCGCGCCCGACATGCCGATGAGGATGATGTTGTCGGTTCCCGCCATTGCTCCGCCCTTTCCTAGGATTTGCACCGGGGACACTATACTCCTTCGCGTTTGGCCGTCGGACGAGAAACCGCCGTTTGGAAGGCGGCGCTTCCGGCGACGGGGGATGCGTCGTGCCACGGTAGCCAGGGGTAGTGCGGGGTATCGGAGCGCTGATGTTCCTGCTCTTGCGCCTGCACGCCGTCGCGGTCCTCCGCCTCCGCTTCGACCAGCGAGGGGAGCCTGCGCTTCAACCCGCGCAGCGCCTCGTCCGACACGCCGAACAGATACGCGTAGACCATGAGCTCGCCCCAGGTGCCCGCGTCGGAGGTAAGCGGCTCGTCGAGCGCCTCCAGGTCGCGCAGCCAGTTGCGCAGCGCCTTGCATTTGGCGCACAGCTCGTTGCCTTCGACGCTGCGGCGCGGCATGTAGTTGCCCAGAAGGATCAGCCCGATCACCGCGAGGGCGCCGAGCGCCAACGGGGCGTAGCTGCCGGACGCTGCCCACGAGGCGAGCGCGACCACTGCGGCGACGCCCGCGAGGATGAGCGCCCGCACCTGCCAGGTGCGGCTCATGCGCTCGATGAACGCCTGCTCTTCGAACCTGTCGGAGAGCAGCTTCTGCCAGGCATCCATCGCCTCGTTGAACTCCCGGGGGCGCTGCTTGCCGAACTCCGCCACGCGCTCGAACACGAGCGTGTCGCCGCCATCGGCGATCAGGTCGAATAGGATCTCCAGCGCCTTCGCGTCGAGCGGATCGGTCGCCGCATGCGCGCCCTGCCGGCGCACAAGCGCGAAACCTCCCCGTCCTTCGCCGTCGGAAGAAGCGGCCCGCACGATCTCGACCGCCCCGAGGTTCGTGAGGCGCATCACCGTGGCGACGAAGTCATCCGAGCTGCCGTGCCCCCAGCGCCACAGGCGGCCGATCAACGCGGGATGGATCCCGCTGCCGGGAACGGAGCGCCAGTATTCGTCCTTGAACGCCGGCACGCGTTCCTTGCCATGGCGGAGATAGGCGACCAGCCCGATGAGCAGCGCCGCCGCGCAGACGAGCGCGCAGCCGACGATGTAGGCGAGCGAAAGCGAGTGGCCGCGATTCCCCTGGTCAGCCCATGCTTCCTCTTCGGAGAGCACCGAGGGGAGCTTGATCTCCGTGCGATGCGGCTGGGCCGTTCCGCTCGGCAGGTTGACAAGCCAATCCGACGGGAAGACCACGCGCGCCTCGGCGAACGAGTCGCTGGGGACGCACGGCACCTCGTACACGACGCTGCCGTCGTCGTTCACCTCGACCACGCCGTCGGCGGGGCCGTGCCCCCACGCGCGCACGTTGTCGCCCGGGACGACCTCCGCACCCGACGGCACCGGCAGGCTCACGGTCATCGTCACGTTTTCGGAGTCGACGCCCCATTGGCCGTCGATGAAACGCCAGCTCACCTCGCCGATATCGGAATACGCGGTCACCCCGTTGGCCACCGTGTAGTCAAGCTCGACAAGACGCCGCTCGTCGGTGGCGTTGAAGAACACGTACACGGTGTTGCGCGCCTGGTCGTACGAATAGGCGTCGCGACCCGGGCCTCCCCCGTCGCGCCACGACAGGACGAAGGGGACCTGGCTGAGAACCTGGGGGTACCCGGAATTCTGGCCGTCGGCGCTCATCGCCGCCACGCGGACGGAGTTGATGGTCAGCCCGTCGGACGGCAGCCCTTCCGCAAAGCAGACCGCGAACGTGTCGGGGAACGCGTCCCTGAGGAACAGGCCCTGCTCCAGCGCCGAAGAAAGCAGCACCATATCCGGCACAAAGCCGCTCTGCCGCAGCAGGCGGAAGGCCTGCAGGGCCTGCCGGCCCGTCTCCACGGCCCTGTCCAGCACCGTGCCCGCCCCATCCCCGGCAAGACGGCGGGACCGGGAAGGCGAAAGCACCACATGCCGCACCCCGGGCACACTGAAATCCCGTCTGCCCCGGCAGGAGGCGAAAAGGATCTCGTGCCCGGGCTGCGCGGCAAAGGCCGCCAGCAGCGGCCCCAGGTCCCCCGGGAAAGTGTGGTTGATGAACAGGATGCGCATGGGTGTGTTCTGGAAGGGATGTTGCACGGGGCGGGACGGCCACAGGGCCGCCCCGCCGGGTGTGCAGGATTAACCGTTGCTGTGTTCTATTTCCGCTCGTTGCACAGCTTCAGCAATGTCGTCGGACGGTACGAGTTCAACAGACACCTGTGCATCCGTCTGGCTGTTCACCTGCAAGAACAGGTCATCGGGGGTCCTGTCGTTATCCAGATCACCGGTAAACCGATAGCCATTGTCAGCCTTTGCCCAAAGCGTGCTATCCAGCTCCAGGCTACTGCCGTTGATACTGATACCGTAGTCCTTGGCCATCTGCTCCAGACTAGTCAGGCTCAGGGCATCCTTGCCGGTAATGAGCACTTCGATGCTGTCCACGATGGGACCGTTTCCATCTCCAGTCCCTTGGAGTAGCTTCGTCAACGACAGCGTGCTGTCATCGGACACCATGAAGTCGATGCCGCTGCCGCCGCTGACCAGGTAGTCGTTGCTGTCGTAGACGATGATGTCGTTACCGTCACCGGCATAGATGGTGTCCCTGCCCTCGCCGCCGTCGATGTAGTCATCGCCGCTGCCGCCGAAGAGCAGGTCGTTGCCGTCACCGCCGTCGAGCTGGTCATTGCCGCCCATGCCGAAGAGCAGGTCGTTACCGTCGCCGCCCTCCAGGGTATCGTTGCCGTCGTTCTCCGTTTCAAACTTGGACATATAGCTTTCCAGCTCTTCGGGAGACTTGAGATCCAGAAAATCACGGAAGGTCTCGGCATTGACCGTACCTTCGATGACGGATTGCAGCTCACCCTGCCCGTCGCCGATGAGCACGTCGTCCCCCGCGCCGCCATCCAGGCTGTCGCTGCCATCGCCGCCGACGAGGATGTCCAGGCCGTCCCCGCCCTGGAGCGTATCGTTCCCGGCCTCGCCGTAGAGCCTGTCGTTGCCGCCTTGGCCATAGAGATAGTCATCGCCGGCTCCGCCCCACAGGCTGTCGTTGCCGCCTTGGCCATAGAGCTGGTCAACACCGCT
>ERZ772812.1699-NODE-1699-length-15598-cov-12.931802_pt1 | contig 15598 bp, 13 predicted proteins | sample MGYA00511343_ERZ772812 | MGnify/ENA primary metagenome ERZ772812 (study PRJEB29015, sample SAMEA2737706) | human gut metagenome | biome: human gut; feature: human-associated habitat; material: faeces | place: China | collected 2012 ...
CCAGCACCCATACCGGCGGATGCAGCAGCTTTTTCAAGCGATTCCTTGCCCGCACCATGCGTTACTGCTCGCTGATCTCTTTGGCAAGCTCCATGATCTCGAAGGCATACTTCTGCTTGCCCTGCGCCAGCAGCTTTTTATAGATGGGATAGTTGACGCCCATCCCCAGCAGTCCGACGATGCCGATGATGACGCCAAGGACAACCATGGCCGTTGTGCCGATGCCGATGACCTTCATCGAAAGGCACATCCCCACGCCCGTCACCAGCGCTGCGAGGATGCCGAAGGTATAGGTGAAAACGGTGGCGGGGAGTTTGGCTTTGGCGTCCAGCTTGCGCAGAGCGACGACCTTGGAGGTGTCCTTGGGCGCGTATTCGTTGGCGAGCTGTTCTGCGTAAATTTTATCGGTGTTCATGGCGTATTGCCTCCTTCATTTGATGCTTTCATGATACCGGGAGAGGAGGAGAAACGGAACAACACGAATGGCAGATCGTGTTGCGTTCTGGCGCATAAAGAATTTCGATTCGACATTTTCAAAGACCTGCCTGCCCAATGGGGAATGATGGCAAAAGCATTCTGACGCGATCAATGAAAGAGCGCAGCAGGATCCAAACAGATCCTACCGCGGCGAGAAAGAAAAACGCGAACGAAAACAGCTCCTACGGCTTATGCCGCAGGAGCTGTTGTGCTTTTTGAAGAAGCGCAGGATACCTTCTGCGCTGCCGACATGGGCTTGGCAGGGAAGGGACGATTTCAGCCCATTTTCCCCTTGATCAATACAGCTTGGCGCCGGCGGGGATATCGTCGTCGACCATCAGGAAGTTGAGGCGCTCCTCACCGTCCACATGGTGAACGGCGGAGATCAGCATACCGCAGGAGTCAATGCCCATCATCTTGCGCGGGGGCAGGTTGACGATGGCGACGAGCGTCTTGCCGACGAGCTGCTCCGGCTCGTACCACTTGTGGATGCCGGAGAGGATCTGGCGGTCGGTGCCGGTGCCGTCGTCAAGTGTGAAGCGCAGCAGCTTATCGCTCTTCTTCACGGCTTCGCAGGCTTTGACCTTGACGGCACGGAAGTCGGATCTGCAGAAGGTGTCGAAATCGACCTTCTCCTCCGTCAGAGGCTCGATCTCCAGCGCGGGGAGCGCGGCCTTCTTCTGCGCCTCCTGAATGGCCTCCAGCTCGGCGAGCGCCTTTTCCATGTCGATGCGCGGGAAGATGGCCTCGCCCTTGTGGACGGTGACGCTTGCGCTCAGGCGGCCCCATTCGGCGGCGCTGTCCCAATCGCGGCAGTCCGCCGCCGCGCCGATCTGCGCGAAGATCTTCTCGCAGGAGGCGGGAATGAACGGCGTGAGCAGGATGGTGCAGATGCGGATGGTCTCGAGGAGGTTGTACATCACGCTGGCAAGGCGCGCACGGTTGGCCTCGTCCTTGGCGAGCACCCACGGCGCGGTCTCGTCGATATACTTGTTCGCGCGCTGAATGACCTTGAAGATGGCCTCCAGACCGTTCTGGAACTGGAATTTCTCCATCTCGGCTTCGTACTTGCCGCGCAGGGCGGAGGCCGCCGCGATGAGATCGGCGTCGAACTCACCCTCGGCGCGCTCGACGGGCAGCGTGCCGCCGAAATACTTCTCGACCATGGCGGTCGTGCGGGAGACGAGGTTGCCGAGGTCGTTGGCAAGATCGACGTTGATGGTGTTGATGAGCAGCTCGTTGCTGAAATTGCCGTCGGAGCCGAACGGGAAGGTACGCAGCAGGAAGAAGCGCAGCGCGTCCACGCCGAAGCGCTCGGCAAGCACATAGGGATCGACGACATTGCCCTTGGATTTGCTCATCTTGCCGCCGTCCATGACGAGCCAGCCGTGGCCGTAGACGTGCTTGGGCAGCGGCATACCCATGCTCATGAGCATCGCGGGCCAGATGATGGAGTGGAAGCGGACGATCTCCTTGCCAACGAAGTGGACGTCGGCGGGCCAGAACTTATCGTAATCGTCGTACTTTTCGTTCATGAAGCCGAGAGCGGTGCAGTAGTTGAACAGCGCATCGACCCAGACATAGACGACGTGACCGGGATCGAAGTCCACCGGAACGCCCCAGGTGAAGCTCGTGCGGGAAACGCACAGATCCTCAAGGCCGGGCTTGATGAAGTTGTTCACCATCTCGTTCACGCGGCTGGCGGGCTGGAGGAAATCCGTGTCCTCAAGCAGGTGCTGCACGCGGTCGGCGTACTTGCTCAGCTTGAAGAAGTAGGCCTCCTCCTCGGCGTCCTCCACCTCACGCCCGCAGTCAGGGCACTTGCCGTCCACGAGCTGGCTCTCGGTCCAGAAGCTCTCGCAGGGCTTGCAGTATTTGCCGACGTACTTGCCCTTGTAGATGTCGCCGTTGTCGTGCATCTTCCTGAAGATCTTCTGGATGGCCTCGACGTGGTAATCGTCGGTGGTGCGGATGAAGCGGTCGTTTGAGATGTTCATCAGCTTCCACAGGTCGAGGATGCCCTTCTCGCCGCAGACGATGTTGTCCACGAACTGCTGCGGGGTCACGCCCGCGGCCTTGGCCTTGTCCTCGATCTTCTGACCGTGCTCGTCCGTTCCGGTCAGGAACATCACGTCGTAGCCGGTCAGGCGCTTGTAGCGCGCCATCGCGTCGGTCGCCACCGTGCAGTAGGTGTGGCCAATGTGCAGCTTGTCCGACGGGTAGTAAATGGGCGTGGTGATATAGAATCGTTTCTGTTCCATGGGTATCTTCCTCTTTTCCTGCCCGCGCCGAATGAAAGCGGGGCATAAATTCTCTTTAGTTTAGCACATTTGAGGACATTTTTGCAAGAGGTGCGGCGTTATTTGCACGGGCTCCGCGCAAATAACGCCGTTTTTCTGAGATATTCTTATGCGATGGCGCGCTTTTCCAGCGTGCGCAGCAACGGTACGCCGAGCAGGAAGCACACGGCGGCCTCGCCGATGCCGACCGTCAGCGCGTTGTAGGCGAACAGCCCCGCGAACGCGGCGGAGAAGCCCGTGCTTTCCCACGCGAGCATCGCGCCGACGATTACGACGTTGCAGACGACCGGCGGCACGGCGGCGGTCCATGCGCTGCGGCAGCGGCCCGACCACACGGCGGCGAGCAGCGTGGCGAGCGTGCCGACGACCAGATCGAGCAGGCCGTAGGGACTGAGCAAGTTGGTGATCAGGCAGCCAACGGCAAGACCGGGGATCGCCGCCTTGCGGTCGCGGCAGGGCAGCACGCACAGAGCCTCGCTCAGGCGGAACTGGATCGCGGGAAAGGCGAGGCCAAAGAAATTGGAGATCCACGCGAGCGCCGCGTAGGCGGCGGCAATGGCGGCGGCGCGGGCGAGATCGCGGGTAGAGTATTGTAGCTTCATAGAGGGGTATCCTTTCTTGGGAATGTAAACAGATGCGGGGGAAAGACGGTCAAGCGGCCCCGCAGGACCGCCTGACGCTGCCTTAAAATTCGGGGGAGGTCCTGCCGGAGGTCAGGTACTCATAGTATTGCGCTTCGGTCGCCGCCATGTAGGTCATGACCCACAGCGTGCCGACGCCAAGGCACAGCGAGCCGACGATGCCCCAGCCGATAAAGCTCAGATCGAGCACGAACTTCTCCCACTTGTGACCGGTCATCAGGCGCTGGCTCTCGTCCAGACATTCCCTCCAGCCGTATTCGGGGTGGTCGGCCTTGACGTAGTAGACCATGGAGTAGGCGTAGGCCTTGACGATGCCGGGGATGAAAAGCAGCAGGCTCCACAGGAAGATAAAGAGCCCGGAGAGCAGACTGATGAGCAGCGTACCGCCGAAATCGTCCCGAAAGCCGCGGAACAGATCGTTGAGGTCAATGCCTCGGCCCTCGCGCGCCTGCGCGAGGAAGGCATATTTCTGCGCGTAGAGCATCGGGCCGGTAACGACGAGCGCGCCGACGCCGGGGAGAATGCTGCCGGCGGCGCCGACGATGGCAGAGACCACCAAACAGAACACCACGCCCATGAGCCATTGATCCTTGAAGATGCCGCCGCCGAGCCGGGCGCGGGCGGCTGCCTTCCATTCGCTTCTTGTCATGCTGGTTTTCTCCTTGTCACACAATATTTCGCTTACAGCAGGTCGGGCAGATGGCGCACGACCTCGGCGCAGCGCGGGCACAGCCCCTCGGCGTTGGGCGTGAGGGAGTGCTTCCAGCAGCGCGGGCACTTCGTGCCGGCAGCGTTTCCGACCTTGACGGCAAGCTCGCCGCCGACGGCCAGCTCGACCTTGGAGACGATGAACAGGTCGGCGAGCGCCGCGGGGTTCTCGTCCGCGAGGAACACATCGCCCTCGGGCACGGTCAGATGCACGTCGGCCTCCAGGCTCTTGCCGATGACCTTCGCCGCGCGGGCCTCCTCGAGCGCGCCGTTGACGGCGGTGCGGACCTCGATGATGTGCTCCCAGCGCGCCATGGTCTCGGCGTCGAGCGCGTAGGCGGTGAAGGGCTTGTTCATGTCGTTGAGCACCACGTTGCGTGCGTCGTCCTCGGCGGTGTGCGGCATGGCGAGCCAGATCTCATCGCAGGTGAAGGCGAGGATGGGCGCGAAGAGCTTGGCAAGGGTCGAGAGCGTGAGGTAGAGCGCGGTCTGGGCACTGCGGCGCTCGGCGGAGTCCGCCGCCTCGCAGTACAGGCGGTCCTTCACAATATCGAGGTAGAAGCTCGAGAGCGTGGTGACGCAGAAATCGTTGACCGCGTGGGTGATGATGTGGAACTCGTAGTCGTTGTAGGACTGCTCGACCTTTTCGATCAGCTCGTTGAGCTTGGTGATGAGCCAGCGGTCGAGCACCGGCATATCCTCGGCCTTGGTGAGGTGCGCGGGATCAAAGTCCACCAGGTTATCGAGCATGAACTTGCAGGTGTTGCGGAACTTGAGATAGTTCTGGCTGAGCTGCTGGAAGATGGCCTTGGAGCAGCGCACATCCGCGTGATAGTCGGCGCTCGCCGCCCACAGACGCAGGATGTCCGCGCCGTTCTCGTTGAAAATGTCGGCGGGATCGACGCCGTTGCCGAGGCTCTTGTGCATCGCGCGGCCCTCGCCGTCCACGGTCCAGCCGTGGGTGACGCACTCCTTGAAGGGAGCACCCTCGCCGAACGCGCCCACGGCGGTCAGCAGGGAGGACTGGAACCAGCCGCGGTACTGGTCGAGGCCCTCGAGGTACATCGTGGCGGGCCAGAAGCCCTGATCCTTCTTCATCGCGGCGAAGTGCGTGGAGCCGGAGTCGAACCAGCCGTCGAGCGTGTCCTCCTCCTTGGTGAAGCCGGCGCTCTTGCCGCAGTGCGGGCAGGCGAAGCCCTTGGGCAAAATGTCGGCGGCGTCCATCTCGAACCAGGCGTTGGAGCCTTTCTCGGCAAAGAGGGCGGAAACGGCCTCGATGGTCTCGTCGGTGCAGACGGGCTTACCGCAGTCGGCGCAGTAGAACACGGGAATGGGCAGACCCCAGCGGCGCTGACGGCTGATGCACCAGTCGGCGCGCTCACGGATCATGCTCTTCATGCGGTCGATGCCCCAGCCCGGGACCCAGCGCACGTCGTCGCACGCGGCGCAGGCCTCGTCCTTAAAGGAATCGACGGAGCAGAACCACTGCGGGGTGGCGCGGAAGATGATGGGCTTCTTGCAGCGCCAGCAATGCGGATAGCTGTGCACGATCTCCTCGGAAGCGAAGAGGGAGCCGGCCTCTTTCATATCGTTGAGGATGACGGGGTTGGACTCCTCCACGAGCATTCCCTCATACTTGCCGGCATAGTCGGTGTGGCGGCCCTGATCGTTGACGGGCACGACCATATCCATGCCGTAGCGGCGGCAGGTCTGATAGTCGTCCGCGCCGAAGCCGGGGGCGGTGTGGACGCAGCCCGTACCGGAATCCATCGTAACATAATCGGCGAGGACCAGACGGCTGGTCTTGGGCAGGAACGGATGCTGCGCGAGCATATTCTCATAGAAGTTGCCGGGGTGGGTCTCGACGACGGTGTAGTGCTCGACCTTGCCAACGGCCATGACCTTCTCGACGAGCGCCTCGGCGACGATGTACATTTCGCCGTTGTCGTCGTTGCGGACGATGGCGTAGCTCTCGTCGGGATGCAGCGCGATGGCGAGGTTGCCGGGCAGCGTCCAGATGGTGGTCGTCCAAATGACGAAGCTGAGCTTGCTCTTATCGAGATGGCTGAGCTTGCCGAGGTCGTCGTGCATCGGGAACTTGACGTACACGGTCGTGCAGGGGTCGTCCTGATATTCGATCTCCGCCTCGGCCAGCGCCGTCTCATCGTGATAGCACCAGTACACGGGCTTGAGGCCCTTGTAGATGTAGCCCTTCTTGTACATTGCGCCGAAGACCTTGACCTCCTCGGCCTCAAAGCCGGGATCCATGGTCTTGTAGGGGTGCTCCCAGTCGCCGAGCACGCCGATGCGCTTGAAGCCCTCCATCTGGATGCCGATGTACTTGTCGGCATACTGGTGGCAGGCGGTGCGGAAGTCTGCAACGCTCATGGCCTTGCGGTTGAGCTTCTGCTCCTTGATGATGGCGCTCTCGATGGGCATACCGTGGTTGTCCCAGCCGGGGATATAGGGCGTGTAGTAGCCGCGCATCGCGTAGGAGCGGGTGATGAAGTCCTTGAGGGACTTGTTGAGCGCGTGACCCATGTGCAGTCCGCCGTTGGAGAACGGAGGGCCGTCGTGCAGAGCGAAGCGAGGCTTGCCCTCGTTCTTCTTGAGCATCACGTTGTAGAGGTCCATTTCCTCCCAATGTTTGAGCATCTCAGACTCGCGCTTAGGCAGGCCCGCGCGCATCGGGAAGCCGGACTTCGGCATATTCAGCGTCGCTTTGTAATCCATATCGTGTCTCCTTTATGTGAATTTTTCTGTTTGCTGCAAAATAAAAATGCTCTGTCTCCCGGACGAAAGAGACAAAGCATGACCATACTCTGCGGTACCACTCTTCTTGCTGCCGTTCCGGCAGCCGCTCAAATGCCGCGATGTAACGGTCGCACCCGGGCTGTCCTACTGCGGCTTCAGACGCCTGCTCCGAGGTGATATTCGCTCTCCGCGCCCCGCTGCCTCGCACCGACCGGCAGCTCTCTTTGCGGGCGGACGGGGAGCTACTTGTCCTCATCTGCACAATTCCACATATCACGGTCATTCTACCCGCATTCTTTCGCTTTGTCAAGGCTGAAAATGCTTGCGGAAGCGGCAAAAATAGGCTATACTATCGGCGAAAAATACGCGAAAGCGACAAATTCCGGAGGCTGCGCCATGATCCACGATATCGAGCCGAAGCATTTATACAACGAATGGAAGCCGAACGCCGTGCCGAAAAGGTCGAGCGCCGTCGTGCAGTTCTGCGGGAGAAACCTCCTCTGCCGCATCGACGACAACGGACTCAAGCTCCCGAGCCGCGCCATGTTTCCCGACGGCGACGAGAGGTTCACCTATCTTTTTGAGCTGGACGGCAGGGAATACTACCTCCTGCGCGACGAAACGCCGCGCGAGCCGGACGGCTGGACCTACCGCGACATCGGCATTTTCCGCACCGAGCAGCCGAAGGAGATCGCCTTCGCCGCGGTCAGCGCGTGGCACCTGTGCTGCTGGTACCGCGACACGAGGTTCTGCGGCCGCTGCGGCACGCCGCTCGAGCACGATGTCAACGAGCGCATGATGCACTGCCCCAAGTGCGGCAATATGATCTTCCCGCGCATCAACCCCTCGGTCATCGTGGCGGTGACGCACGGCGACTACCTGCTGCTCACGCAGTACGCGAACCGCCCCGGCGCGACGCGCACGGCGCTCATCGCAGGCTTCACCGAGTTCGGCGAGACCGCCGAGCAGACCGTTCACCGCGAGGTGATGGAGGAGGTCGGCCTCAAGGTCAAAAACCTGCGCTACTATAAGTCTCAGCCGTGGGGCATCTCCGGCGGCGGGCTGCTGCTCGGCTACTGGTGCGAGCTGGACGGCGACGACGAGACCATCCATCTCGACAACTTTGAGCTGGCGGACGGCGCGTGGGTCAGCCGCGAGGAGCTGCGCCGCGACTACCGTGACAACGGCGTCGCCCTCACGAGCGAGATGATCGCCCGCTTTGCCGCGGGGCGAGAGTACGAGCTGGTGTCGGAATAAGATGAAAAAGCGCGGAGCAGAAGGCTCCGCGCTTTCCTTATGCAAGGGCTGTAGCGATCCATTTCCCGAGCAGCTGCAAAAGGAGAAAGTGCACGGGATAGAAAATGTAAAAGAAATATTTTCCGCCGCGCCGCCCGCGCTCGCCGCTGTAGAGCAGCAGGAGCGGTGCGCACAGCAGCACCCACGGCGAGGCGATGAGCAGCGGGAGCAGTCCCGCGAGCCGCCATACGCCCGCCGAGCGCAGCAGATAGAAAAGCGCGGCGGAGAGCGTGCCGAGAAAGACGTATTCGCTGCGGACGGCAAACGCCGCCGCGCCGAAGACGAGACAGGTCAGGACGTACAGCGCTATCCGCTTCCCGCGCTCTGCCGCGTCGGACTCAATGCGTGCGAGCACGAATAGCTCCAGGCAGGAGAGCGAGAGCGTAAAGAGTACGTTTTGAAGCGCGGGACCGGTCCACTGCTCATAGTGCGCGAGGTTGAAGACCGGCTCGCTGATAAGGGCAAAGGCCAGCAGCGTGAGGAAATACCGCTTCCGGTCCCGTGTGTGCGTGAAGCCCTCGGCGAGCAGGAAGACATAGAGCGGAAAAGCGAGGTGGCCCAGCACATCAAACACGCGGTAGACGCCCTGCACGGCGCCGAGCCATGCGGGCGCGTTCTGCGGGATGAGCGTGCTTCCGTCCTCACCGCGGAACGGCGCGAAAAAGCCGCGCCGGATCACGAGCATATTCGCATGGTCGCAGAGCATGGAGACCATGGCGATGTATTTGAGCGCGAAGCCGCTCAGCTTTTTGGGGATATGTTTCATGAAGGGTTCTCCTGTGTGCGCGCCGCGCGGAGGGCGGAGCGGAAGTCCTCCCACGCCTCGGGGTGGTCGACGTAGTATTTCGGACAAATTTTGCCGGTCACGTCGTAGTGGCGGATGACGTCGGCGGGAGCGAGATCGAATTCCTCGCACAGCCACGCCGTCAGCCGCAGGAGGCTCGCCATCGTCTCGGCGGAGAACTCGCCCGCCTCATCCGCGTGGCAGACCTCGATGGAAACGGTGTGATCGTTCGCCTGCGAGGAGCAGTAGGCGACCTCCGAGAGCGGGACGCATTGGAGCACCTCGCCCTCCAGCCCCACGACGAAGTGGGCGCTGGCATAGGTCTCGTGCGTGAGGGCAAGGTTGGCGAAGTAGCTGCGGTTCGCCGCCGCCGAGGTGCCGGGGTTTCCGACGTAGTGGACGACCACGCCGTCGATCGTCTCGAGCGGCGTGCCGGGACGGGAATACGGGTTGAGCGGCAGGATATCCTGCTCCACCCATTCCGGCGCGGACACGTCCGCGCCGGGGACGCCGCGGTGGCGGAACCAGTAAATCAGCTCCGCGCCGATGCAGAGAACGAGCACGGCGATGACCGCCCGCTCCAGCCGGACGCGGCTGCGCTTTTTTCGTGCAGCCATGCGTCAGAAGCCGCGCGCGGTCGCGGGCGTTTCGATGCCCATGCCAGCAAGCGCTTCGAGCGTACAGGTCATCTCCGGCGTGACGATCGCACAGACGCTGCCGCTCGAGCTCGAGGTCGTGTCGATCGGCTGCCTGGTCGGCTTCTCGTCCACCCGGACGCTGTACCACAGCTCCAGCTCGACGTAGAAGCTGCCGCTGTAGAGCGTGTCCTCAAAGAGCGAGGCGTTGGAGGCGTGACCCGCCTCGTAGTCGCGGCGCAGCGCGGAGACGAGCGTGTTGGCCTGCGCGGCGGTCAGCTCGCCGTTGTCCTCGCCGTAGGCGCCGTCGCTGACGACGTCGTAGTAGCCGCCGGTGAGATAGGCGTTGCTCTTGTCGTCCGCCAGCTCGCCGAGCACGCGGTCGAGCGCGGCCTCGGGACAGTTGAGCAGCGCGGTCATCGTCTGCGCGACGGAGCCGGGCTCGTTCAGCTCCCGGGAGAAGGCGCGGCAGTCGACGTAGCTGCGGCGCACGACGCGCCCGTCCGTGAGCGCGTAGGTGACGGTGAAATAGAGATAGCTGTCGACCGGAGCGTCCGCGGGCGTTTCATAGGTGGTCCGCGCGTAGCTGAGCTGGCGCGCCTTGTCGGCGATCATCGCGCGGTGCGCGGCGAGGGTGCGCTCAATGCTCTCCGGCTCGTCGAGCTTGCAGGAGAGGTAGTCGCCGTTCGAGGAGAGATAAACGGAGACGAACTCCACCTCCTCCGCGTCGGGCGTATAGCTCTCGTAGCCGGTGAGGTCGAGCGACATGGCGACGCCGAAGCACACCAGCACGGCGGAGAACACCAGCGCGCCGACGCGGCCTGTGCGCCAGACGCGGAAGCTCTTGTGCAGCAGCATTTCCGCGGCGAAGTAGCCGAGCAGGCCGGTGAAGAGCATACAGGCGATGGTGCCGGGGAGCGAGTATTGGCCGTTATGGAGGTTGAGACCGAAGACGAGGAAGTAGATAAGCTGCCCGAGCGAGAACGCGGCGCAGACCGCCACGCCGTATTTGAAGATGGGGCGCGCCCATGCCACGGTGACGATGGAGCCGGTCGCCTCGCTCGCGCGGCGGCGGTAGACGAGCAGGCCGAGCACGGCGAGCACGATGCCGACGGCAGCATAGATGCCGAGCACGCCAAGGCCGCTGAGCATATACTCGCCGCCCCGAATGACCTGATACGTCCCGTCGCTGAGGATGCGGTCCACGCGGGCGACATTGCTCACGTCCAGCACGCAGACAAGCTCCCAGGCAGGCGAGAGGAAGGCGAAGGTCTCCGGAGCGGAATAACCGCTGTAGCCGTAGAGGAAGTTGCCGGCAAAGGTGCGCACGAGGTATTCCATACCCACGGCAAGGAAATTGAGGGTGCCGTAGAACACGGGCGCGGCCAGAATTTGCCCGGTGAACATCATGCACAGCACAGCGAAGGAGTAGAAGAACAGCACCGAGAGCACGGCGGCGAGCAGCGCGGTACCGAGCGCGGTAAGGTTCAGCGCGCCGAAGCAGGCGGCGGTGATGCCCGCGAGGGCAAAGGCGAGCACGAGCGCGGAGACCATGCACACAAGGCCGGTGAGGTAGTTGGTCGCGTACAGCGTCTCACGCCGCACGGGCATGGAATGGAAGCCCTGCGTGGCGCGGGGGTTGGTAAGGTAGGCGAACATCGCCATGGCGAAGAAGATGCCGAACACGGCGCCCATCACAAGCCCGCCGTAGGCGCCGATCTGCAGCAGGTAATACGAGGCGTCGGCCACGGTCGGGACACCGTGATAGTCGGCCAGCTCGTTGAGCAGCGGCAGCGGCAGGAGCAGCAGCCAGATCAGGACGTAGCCGAACCACAGCGGCCAGAAGCGCTGCAGGTTCTTGCGGAAAAGCGCGCGGTTAAAGAACGATGTCGCGGACTGCATAGTCGGCACCTCCCAGCTCATAGATGAAAATTTCCTCCAGCGTCAGCGGCACGGCCTCCATGTACACGGGGTCGAGGGCGGCGAGCCGCTCGGTGATCTGCTGCGTATTGCCGCGGAAGATGATGGTGAACACGCGCCCCAGATGGCTCTCGTGCAGCAGGTTCAGCCCCGCGGGGAGCTCCGGCGCGCCCTCGCCCCGGAAAACGATCTGCATTTTGACCGTGTTCTCCTGCAGCTCGGAAAGGCTGCGCTCGAGCAGGACCTTTCCCTTATTCATGATGCCGACGTGGTCGCACACGTCCTCCAGCTCGCGCAGGTTGTGGCTGGAGACGAGCACCGTCGTGCCGCGCTCGGCGACGTCCTGCATGATAAGGCTCCACACCTGACGGCGCATCACGGGGTCGAGGCCGTCCACCGGCTCATCCAGAATGAGATAGTCCGGCATACAGCACATGGCGATCCAGAACGCCGCCTGCTTCTGCATTCCCTTGGAAAGACGGCGGATGAGCTGCTTTTCGTCCAGCGAAAAGACGCCGCGCAGCTTCTCGTAGCGCTCCATGTTGAACTGCGGATAGAAGCCGCGGTAAAATTTCATCATGTCGCGTATGCTCGACTGCATAAAATAGTGCCAGTCGTCGGGGATGGAGGCGATGCGCTGCTTGACCGCCACGTTCTCCCATACGTCTGCGCCGTCCACCGAGACGGTGCCGGAGTCCTGCCGGTATACGCCGGTCAGGTGGCGCAGCAGCGTGGATTTGCCCGCGCCGTTCGGCCCCACGAGACCGTAGATCGCGCCCTGCGGCACGGTCAGGCTCGCGCCGTCGAGCGCGGCAAAGCCGTCAAAGGTCTTCACCAGCTCACGAATTTCGATCATTTCTCTTCCTCCTCCCGGTAGATGGCGTCCAGCTCGGCACAGCTCATGCCGAGCGTACGCAGCTCGCGCAGCGTTTCGCGCAGGGTCTCGGTCAGCGCAAGGCGGCGTCCGTCGTCCTCGGCGCGCTCGCGGCGCACGGCGAAGCTGCCCTTTCCCGGGACAGACGCGGCGTAGCCCTCCGATTCCAGCTCGCTGTAGGCGCGCTGGATGGTATTCGGGTTGATGGCGAGCTGACTGGCCAGCGCGCGCACCGAGGGGAGCTTTTCCCCGTCGGCGATCGCGCCGGAGACGATCAGCCGCCGCAGCCCGTCGCGCACCTGCTCGTAGATCGGGCGCGCGTCGCGGTAATTCAAGGTGATCATAGCGGTGCCTCCTGTTTGCTTATCGGCTGAGAAGTACGACGACGGCGACGAGCAGGACCACAAGGATCGCGCCTACGCCAACCGTCAGAACGCTGAAGGAAACCATGCTGCCATCCCTCCTAACTGTATTAAGCGTATTAATACAGTTAGGATAGCATGAGAGTGTCGTTCTGTCAAGTATTTTTCGGAAATTGGCGAAATCTCACAGAAGAACGATAAGACCCTGTTAAGAATTTATCTATTGTACCAAATCGTCATATTGACGAAATTTAATAATTTTAAAGTACCAATTTAACAAAAATAGAGAAAGTGCCGTCGGACGGTTGCTTTTGCGCGTGGAATCTGCTATCTTAATACCGTGGAGAAAGGGCGGGAAGACCCAATATGCCCTTTTGAAAGCAATGCAATTTAATAGGAGAGGGGAAATCACATGGATAAGATCATAGAAATCAACAGTGCGGTAAACGGCTTTGTATGGGGACCCATCATGCTGGCACTGCTGGTCGGCACGGGCATTTACCTGAGCTTCCGCGTCGGCTTCATTCAGTTCTCCAAGATCGGCTACTGGTGGAAGAACACCATCGGCAAGATCTTCCAGAAGTCTGAAGCGGGCGAGGGCGAGATCACGCCGATGCAGGCGGTCTCCACGGCGCTGGCGTCCACGGTCGGCACGGGCAACATCGCCGGCGTCACCGGCGCGATCATCCTCGGCGGCCCGGGCGCGGTGTTCTGGATGTGGATCTCCGCTCTCTTCGGCATGGTCACCAAGTTCGCCGAGGTCACCCTCGCGGTCAAGTACCGTGAGCGCAACGAAAAGGGCGACTGGTGCGGCGGCCCGATGTACTACATCAAGAACGGTCTCGGCCCCAAGTGGAAGTGGCTGGGCGTCATCTTCTCCGTGTTCGGCGCGCTCGCCGCGTTCGGCATCGGCAACATCTCCCAGATCAACTCCATCGCTTCCTCCGTCAACTCCGTCGCGGTCGCGTTCCATGAGAACGCCAAGGAGTTTGACATGATCATCGGCCTCATCACCGGCGTTGTGATCGCCATTTTCGTGGCGCTCGTGCTCCTCGGCGGCGTCAAGCGCATCGGTCAGGTCACCGAAAAGCTCGTCCCCGGCATGGCGGCCATCTACATCGTCTGCGCACTCGTGGTCGTTATCGCCAACGCGGGCACGATTCCCGGCGTGTTTGCCAGCATCTTCCAGGGCGCGTTCAACCCCTCTGCCGTCGTCGGCGGCGCGGTGGGCGTGACCATGAAGCTCGCCATCACCAAGGGCGTCGGCCGCGGCGTCTTCTCCAATGAGGCCGGTCTCGGCTCCGCGCCCATCGCGCACGCCGCCACCTCTGAGAAGAACCCCGTCCGGCAGGGCCTCTACGGCATCTTCGAGGTCTTTATGGACACCATCGTCATCTGCACGCTGACCTCCCTCGTCGTCCTCTGCTCCGGCGCGGCCACGGGCAACTACGGCAACAACGATCTCGCGGGCGTGCCCACCGCGGTCGCGGGCTTTGCCAGCGTATTCGGCGACAAGCTCGGCTCCCTGATCCTTGCCGTCGGCCTGCTGCTCTTCGCCACCTCCACCATCCTCGGCTGGGCGCTCTACGGCACCCGCTGCGCGGAGTTCCTCTTCGGCAGCAAGATCATCCGCCCCTATCAGGTTCTCTTCTGCCTCGTCGTCATCGCCGGCTCGGTCGCCAACCTCAAGCTGGTGTGGGACATCTCCGACACTCTCAACGGCCTCATGGCGATCCCGAACCTCATCGGCATCCTGCTGCTCAGCCCCGTGGTCATCAAGCTGACGAAGGAGCACTTCAACGGCGTGAAGGCAGGCAAGCTCGAATAAGCGAACATCCAGTCTCCTGCGGCGGGACGGACCATGCGGTCCGCCCCGCTTTTCGCTCCCCCGGCGAAAAAAGAGGAGAAAACGCGGAATATTTTCGCAGATTTCCCTTTACAATAGAAAAAAGCCGTGGTATGATATCAAAGCGCGTAAAGGCGCGCGAGGAGCATACCCGAACTTAGGACGCGGATCGTCACCTGTCCCGCCGCTCAGTTCAGGGTGAATATTTTTGAAAGGTGGAAACACAACTATGATGCTCAAAGACCAGAAGACTGCCATTATCGAAGCCAACCGCACCCATGAGAGCGACACCGGTTCTCCCGAGGTTCAGATCGCCATTCTCACCGAGCGCATCAACCAGCTCACCGAGCACCTCAAGGTCCACGCGCAGGATAACCACTCCCGCCGCGGCCTGTACAAGATGATCGGTAAGCGCCGCAGCCTGCTCGACTACCTCATGAAGAAGGACATCGAGCGCTATCGTGCCATCATCGCCAAGCTCGGCATCCGTAAGTAAGAGACAATATGCGCGGGGGAAGGATATTCTTTCCCCGCGTGTTTTGCTATCTTGCACCCCTGATTTTCCCGCAAAAGCCCGCAAAACAGGGAGCTGACGCCCGCATTTTAGCAGTTGATCTTGTCCGCGAGACCTTCGCGGCTGAGCTCAAGTGCTAAAGGGTCGGACAAGGCTCCCGACAAAAATCTGAAAAGGAGTATGATCATGTCCACCATCATTACCCACCGTCAATTTCCTGGCTACCACAAGTATGAAATGGAGCTCGCCGGCCGTCCGCTGACCCTCGAGGTCGGCAAGCTCGCCGAGCTCGCCAATGCCGCCGTCATGGTCGGCTACGGCGACACCCGCGTGCTGGTCTGTGCCACCGCGTCCGCCCGTCCCCGCGACGGCATCGACTTCTTCCCCCTCTCCGTCGACTTTGAGGAGAAGATGTACTCCGTCGGCCGCATCCCCGGCAGCTTCAACCGCCGCGAGGGCCGCCCCGGCGAGAAGGGCATCCTGACCA
>ERZ772812.1701-NODE-1701-length-15588-cov-3.289899_pt1 | contig 15588 bp, 16 predicted proteins | sample MGYA00511343_ERZ772812 | MGnify/ENA primary metagenome ERZ772812 (study PRJEB29015, sample SAMEA2737706) | human gut metagenome | biome: human gut; feature: human-associated habitat; material: faeces | place: China | collected 2012 ...
GCGGGAATGCGCCCCGCAGGAGGCTTCCACGACTTATGTAAGGAGCGTCCGGAAGTGACTTTCGAGAAGAATGTCTCCTGAACTGGTGTTAACCACCCCGAAGGACCCGGCATAAGCAGGGAGAGAATACGACCTATCAATAGGGTCTGATGGTGACAAAAGCAGACAAATGATGATAAATATCTTCAGACAGGAGGTTTCGACAGCCTGAAAGCCGGGAATACGGCTTACTTTGCCGCGGCAATGTCCTAAGACCCTGTTGTTGCGGGCATGGATGCAATGCAATGAACGAGTTAAGGAATGTAGTGCAATGACATAATACAGGACACAATGCAGCAGTGCATCATTCGACATATTGCATTGATGCATGATAGGCGGCATTGCAGGGATGCAATGCAGGAGACAAGGATGCAGTGCAATGACTTAGCACAGGACACAACGCAGCAATGCATCATCCGATATATTGTATTGATGCATGATAGGCAGCATTGCAAGGATGCAATGGACGGGGCAAGGAGGCCGTGCAATGACATAATGCAGGACGTAATGCAACAATGCATCGCCCTGACTTGTACTAAAAAAACTTTACAGATTTTGTACTTAGACTTTACTTTTGTCAGCGTTAAACATCCTTGTTGCTGTAAAGCTTTTCTAAGATGACATATGCTCTATACCAAGGTTACGATCCGGATGATCGATATAAGCAATCTACATTCGGGACAAAATTACGACACGCTATTTACCAACATGTTACGCAATAATTGCAAACAAATTTATACAACAAGATGACATTTTGACACATATCTTCTCCTGCATTGTTTTGCCGGGATGAAACGCCGTTTTATTTTTACTCCCAATAATTTCATAAATAATCCTGAAATAAAACTAATTCCAATCGAAGTATGAAAAAAATCATCCTCATTTTACTTGCCGTCATTATCGCCGTCTCGGCATCCGCGCAGGACAAATTCTCGTTCGGCCCCAAAGTCGGATTCTCTTTTAGCGATCTCCACGCCGACCATGAAGAAACCAATGACCGGCTGTCCGGGCTGAAAGCCGGACTGACGATAGGTGCGTTCGCCGAATATCGCGCCATCAGGTGGTTCTCGGTCTCTGCCGACGTTCTCTTCACCCAGAAAGGGTCCAAAGGTGATTACAGCTACACGTCACCGGAGATCAGCATGAGTTCCAAGAACAACATCAAACTGAACTATATCGATATTCCCCTACTGGCGAATTTTTATGTAACGAAGCGCCTTGCTCTCAAGGCCGGTATACAGCCTGAGTTCCTGATGGGAGCGAAACACAAAATAACCGAGGAGCAAAACGGTGAAACCCAGAAGGAGACGGTGGACCTGAAGGACGTGATGAAGACGTGCAATTTTTCGATTCCCGTCGGTATCTCCTATACGTTCAAAATGGGATTTGTCGTGGACCTGCGCTACCATATCGGATGCACGGACCTGCTCAAGGACGGGGAATACAAACTGACGAACCGGGTTGCCACCCTGACCGTGGGCTGGAAATTTTAAATCTCGAAATTAATTCTTACTATTTCTCGTAATTTCATATGGTCAACAAGTTTTTCAGGGCCATTATGCCGATTCTTACGATCGGCATAATGGCTTGCAGTAACGACGATGAGGCGAAGGCGCCCGAGGTTCCGCAGAAAAATAAAACCGTATTATTCTATGTTGAGAGCGACATAAATCTGTGGTACATGCTCGATGAGTCGCTGAACGAAATAGAAGCAGGTTGGGAGGACGGAACCGACGGCAACCTAATCGTCTATCTGGACAAATCGCCCTATCTGACCCAGTTTTCCTCACCTGTGTTGCTGAAGATTCGCCACGACGAGACGGATCGTATTGTCAGTGAAGTCATCAAGTACTATCCCGAACAGGACTCCGGCGACCCTGAAGTCGTACGCCGGGTTTTGAGCGAGGTGATCGAGTTGTTTCCAGCCAAAACTCATGGATTGGCCTTTGCGGCACACGGGAACGGCTGGATTCCCGGCAATGCCCGGGAACTGATCAACGGGGATACCGGTAACCATGAGCATAAAACGCGTCACTTGGCCGGTCCCGAACGTTACGGTTCGAGTCTGGAAATCGACGAACTGGCCCGGATATTACCCATCAAGTATGAGTTTATCCTCTTCCATGCCTGCATGATGGCCAATGTCGAAACAGCCTATGCGCTGAAGGACAAGTGCGATTACCTGATCGGTACTTCCCAGGGGTTACCCGGCCCCGGCCTGCCATACGCCGAGGTGGTTCCGTATCTTTTCACCTCTCCTCATGCGGACTGGTATAAGTTTCTGAAGACAAGCCTCAACTGCTACGATGAGATGGAGCGTTATCAGCAATCGCTAACGCTTTCGCTTATCCAGACGAATCTTCTCGATGAGTTGGCTGAAAAGACCCGCAAGGTAATGACCTCCTTGGCTGGCGACCTGCCGAAATTTTACAGAAATTTGTCGGATAAAGTCTACCACTACGAGGGCGACGGAGCGTTTTCCGACCTGCGCCAGATCATCGAGCTGCAGTGCGACGATCCGGACAATCCGTCCGAGGAAATCGCCGCTTTCTTCGATGCTATTAATCGGGCCGTGCCCCTGAAGGGAGCTACTGAGAAACACTGGGCGGACGAGGAAGAGATGCTGCTTTCGCCGGAAGACTTCTGTGGGCTTTCTTGCTATGTACCGCAACAAAATTCACAACTGGACAGATTCCAGGAGTATTATCGTACCCATTACAAATGGGCCGAGGCGTCCGGGTTCGATCTGCTGATCGCCAAATAACCAGCCGTACAACTACTCGTATAGACGCATCTGTACGAAGTTCAGGTCCCGATTCGGGACCTGAACTTCTATTTTATAAGACTTGATTAGCGATGATTTGGAAAACCGGCGACCTACTCCGTTCCCTGAGCCCGCATGTACTGGGCAGGGGTCATGCCGAAAACCTTATAGAAAGCCCGGTAGAAGGTGACATGGCTGTTGAAGTTCGCTTCCTGGGCGATCGCATCGAGTGAAAGGTGCGCTTTCTCCTTCATCAGCTTCACGGCATATTCCACACGCAGGCGGTTCAGATAGTCGCTGACGTTGTTGGCTCCGGCATATTTTTGAAGGAGCCGGGGCAGATCGTTCTTGTTGATATTGCCCGTGCGCAACAGATCGTCACGCCCGAACCCGGGCTGCAGAAACAGACGTTGCGTCATCAGCTGACGTTCCATACGCATGAAAACGGCATACTCCACGGAGGTACCTGGTTCCGGAACGGATGCCCCCGGGAGAGTCGTGGCAATTTCCGCCCCGCTGGGACCGGAGAGTCCTCCCTGCTCGAAAGCCCGACGCAGTTCCTCACGTTGTGCGAGCAGTTCGTCAATCTGCCTGACGGCAATTCGATTGCGGTTACATGTACTGCGCAGATTGCGCCAAATAATCCAAAGCAACATGGAAAGCAGAGCGACCACGACACATGATCCGACGAGCAGGAAATTACGCCGTTGGGCTGTAACTTGCGCTTCAGCCAACTGTAGCTCTTTCTCGTTCAGTCGGAAAACCGTGCCGAGCTCCTGTGCCCGGCTGGCTTTCTCACGCGTATAGATGCTGTCCTGCAACACGCAGATGCGCTGCTGATAGTCATCGGCCCGGTCATAACGCCCCAGACCGCGGTAGGCCCGTGCATATCTGTCCAATAACATCCAGTACCCATAGTTGATCGTATCGGCATCCTGCACTGAAGCGTAGCCCGACGCCACGGCATCGTTCAGTTGCAGTGCCTCGTTATAGCGATGCGCTTCCAGCAGATACGGAATGATCTCCGCACGGCCGTTGGGTTTGCGGGCGAAATCCGTACTCACGAAACGATCGTAATATTCCCGAGCCTCGTGCGGCCGGTTTTCCCGTTGCAGCAGATAAGCGATCTTGGAGTAGAGAAAACCATACTGCTGGTCGATATACCCCGGTGGCGGGCCAGGCATCCCGCTCATCCGCCGGATGACTTTCTCACGCCGGCGGAGCGCATCGAGGGCATCCGGAATCCGGTGGTTGGTGATCAGCACCGTCGCCAACTCCCCGTAGGCTGTGGACAGCTGGGAGAGTTCCCGCACATTGTCCGTATTCTCCATCAGGCCGATCGCCCGGGAGAATGACTCCAACGCTTCGTCGAGACGGTTCATGCCGGCCTGGAGACGCCCCATGCCGAAAAGCATCTTTCCCTCTTCAGCGCGGTCACCGAGTTCCCGGGCCAGGTCGATGGCCTCGCGGCAGAGACGGACACCTTCATCGTATTTGCCCTGTATCTCCAGTACACCAGCCAGCGAGGTCAGCATGCGCATCTTGCGCCGGGGAACCAAACGTACCGAGTCGCTGGCAAGAGCACGGCGTACATACCTTTCTTTCAGCGTCATATCACCTTTCACCTCATAGCACATGCTGCGCAGCATGTCGATCCTGAACGGTTCCAGCCCCGGGATGCGGCGCTGTTCGGCAGTATCGAGCAATTGCAGAGCCTTGTCGGGTTCCCGCAGGAAGATGCGCTGAATACTGTCTACATGTAGCATGTTGTCGGATACGGGTTGTGCTGCGGTATGGAAAACTCCGAAGAAGAGCAGCAGGAAAAAATACAGTTGTTTCATAAGCTGGAATCAGAATCATACAAAAATACGAAATATATCAGAATCGGGCCGCATTTTTTCGGAAAATTCCGGATATCCGCATTTGGAAACCAGCGTCTACACGGGAAACGGCGCCATTTGATATTTGGCTATATTTCAATCAATTAGGACAAAATGAAAGAAACAGACGGACAAAATGAAAGCACTACCGCCCTATTTTCCATCGCCGCCTTCAGGCGTGCTCCTACCTTTGTATCACGATCAACGGGCAAAGACCATGAAACAAAAAACAGACAGCGGAAAGCCTCTCTTTCTTCCGACGGAAGCATCCCTGCTCGTCGTGCAATTTATCGTCACGGCGCTTGCCCTCATCATACTCATTGCCGGGATTCTCTATGCGATATAGGGGCTGACCGGCGGAAAACGAACAATTTTAAGCGTCAATGCTACTTACATGAATTACATGTCAAAAACACTGCTTCTGTTAGCCTGCTGTCTGGGGGCAGGGAGCGTTCTCACGGGATGCGGGGACGGCAAAGCCCGGAACGTTGCCGGGGATATCTCCCGCATAACGGGCACATGGCACTACGAATGGATATCCCAGACCGTTCAGGGCGCCGGGGCCGACACCATGTACCGGGACATGATCCGGGAACCGGACGCTCTGCAATTCTTCGACGAGTACAAGGCTGACAGCACACTCATCTTCCGGATCTTCCAACACGACTCCTTGCAAAATGAAGTCGTTTTCCGGTTCGAGATTCGCAACGACAGTCTTTTTGTCCGGAACGATTCCATGAACACCAGCATCCGCATACTGGAGCTGACGGACAGTACCATGTTCATAGATTATACGCGCACCAAAAACGATACGACCTTCTACCTCCAATCCCGATGCCGCAGAAGCCCGCTGCCAGAATCCCTACACATGGAACAAACACCTACTGCCGAAATAACTGAGTAAGACCTGACAATAAACTGAATATGAATCGAACAGACAAAATATTGGCCGACGCGCAACGGTGTCTGATGTGTTACCAGCCCGTTTGCAACAAGGCATGTCCGGCAGCCACAGCTCCGGCAGACATCATCCAGTCTCTGCACATGGGGAACGAAGCGGGTGCACGACTTCGGGTCGCGTCACAATGCCAGACCTGCGAAGATGCCAGATGTGAAAAAGCCTGCGCCCGCGGACGCATCGACCATGCCGTACAAATCCGTGCGATATGCCGTGCGCTCAACACAGAAAAAACATCCGCGCCTCTGTCCGGAACTGCCGTGCAATCCGGTCTGGGTATCGAATTCTGTGGCGTGAAGTGTGAGAATCCCTTCTTTCTGGCATCTTCGCCCGTAGCCTCTTCCTACGAAATGTGCAGTCGGGCGTTCGACCTGGGTTGGGCGGGCGTTTCCTACAAGACCATCAGCTTTTACCAGAGCCGGGAAGTGTCACCTCGTTTCGACAGCCTCCCAGCCTCGCGCCCGGCTCCGTTTCAGGGATTCAAGAATCTGGAACAGTTATCGCCCCGTCCCGCCGAAGAGAATTTCGAAATACTCCGGCGATTGAAGGCCAATCACCCGGAAAAGGTCATCATCGCTTCCATCATGGGACAGAATCAGGAGGAGTGGACACTGTTGGCACGCATGGCCGAACAGGCGGGAGCGGATATGATCGAGTGCAATTTTTCCTGCCCCCAAATGGCGAAGCAGGGGTTGGGAAGCGACATCGGTCAGGATCCCGAACTGGTCTCGCTCTACACGCAGGCTGCCCGCCGGGGGAGCTGCTTGCCCATCATCGCCAAGATGACGCCCAATACGGGCAACATGGAACTGCCGGCTATGGCGGCCATTGTCAACGGCGCTGATGCGCTGGCCGCCATCAACACGATCAAAAGCATAACACGCATCGATGCGGACAACCATTCGTCCTATCCCGACATCGGCGGGCAAGCTGCCGTAGGCGGGTATTCCGGACCGGGTGTCAAACCCATTGCCCTGCGTTTTGTCCGGGACCTGGCCTGCTATCCCCCGCTGGCAGGGATTCCTCTGTTCGGCATCGGCGGCATCACCACTTGGCACGATGCGCTGGATTTCCTGCTGCTGGGATGCTCGGCCCTGCAGATATGCACTTCGGTCATGGAATACGGCTACCGCATTATCGACCATCTGCAGGAGGGCCTGTTGCTCTATATGCAACAAAAAGGATTCTCTTCATTGGAGGAGTTGCGCGGACTCGCCCTGCCGAAGATCGTGGCGCCCGAAAAACTGGATCGCACGCGCAGACTCCGGTGCGAACCCGACCGCAATTTCTGCATCGGTTGCGGACGCTGTTACCTCTCCTGTCTGGACGGAGGGCATCAGGCAATCCAGTGGGAAGGCCGGAGACCCGAAGTGGCTGCCGCCACTTGTGTCGGATGCGGCCTGTGCACGCTGGTATGCCCCACGGAAGCGTGCCGCCTGATCGCAAAATAGAAACTTTCGACTTGTACGTTCATGAAACATCTGTCATCCAAGTTAATCCTGTTTTTGGGGGTACTGCTATTGGCAACGAACGTTCGCGCATCCGAAGACGGCCATTCTGCGGAAAGGCCCGTGTACCACGAACGCCTTGCTGCAGCAAACCCTGCGGTTGGGAACGACAAGGGTGCAAAAGAGTTCCGAACCCCTGCCGGGAATACCCGGTCGCAGACTTTCACCATCTTGCTTGGAACGGTACTGACCGTCATGCTTCTGGAAACAGTGTTGCTTTGGCGCAGCCGGCACCAGATTCATACGCTTCGTGACAGGAACAAGGCGATGGCGGAGGCCATTGCCAAGATGCACTCCCGGGAACAACCGCCGTACGCCGGCAGTCCCGAAGACGACAGACCGGGAAACGCCCATCCCGACAGGGAGGAATCTGCGGACCAAAAACTGCTGGAACTTTTCGGACAACTCGACCGGAAGATCCAGGAGCAGCGGCTTTTCCTGAATCCGGGGTTGTCCCGCGAAGACCTCATGCGACTGATAAACAGCTCGAAAAATCAGATCGCACAGATTATTCAGGTCGGTGCAGGCACCAATCTGGCAGGTTACCTCAACGGACTGCGGATAGAGTACGCCGCCGACCTGCTGGTTTTCCATCCGCATTATAAAGTCACGGCCATTGCCCGGGAGGCAGGCATTCCCAACCTCTCGTCTTTCCACCGGCTGTTCAAGATGCGCTACGGCATGACACCGGCGGAGTTCCGCAAAATGCGGGCTGCCTGACCGATAAACACTGGTAAAAATAAGGTCCGGACAATCGATTCGTCCGGACCTTGTTTTCATGTCGGAGGTGTTTCTCTGGGGTCAGTATTCTACCTTATCGCTCTTTGTTTCCCAGGTATTGAAGGCTTTGATCGCTTCTTCGGGAAGCAGGACTGCCGATTTCAGCCGCCGGTCTGCCGGCTTGAGCGAAAGTTCCTCGTAGATGAAAGCGTCGTCGAACCCGATCCGGGCCGCATCGTGCTTGTCGTTCCCATAATACATCCGGTCCAGCCGAGCCCAGTAGATCGCCCCGAAGCACATCGGGCAGGGTTCGCACGAGGTGTAGATTTCGCATCCGCTCAGGTCGAAAGTACCCAATTTTCTGGCGGCGGCCCGGATGACGCTGACCTCGGCATGTGCCGTAGGGTCACAATCGGGGGTAACACGGTTCGTTCCGGTGGCGATAACCTTTCCCTCACGGGCAATGACCGCGCCGAACGGTCCACCGCCGGCGGCTACATTCTCCTCGGAAAGTCGGATCGCCATCCTCATCAATTCTTCCGGGGTCAAGGTCTTCTCCTGCTCCTGTCCGGCCGGAGCGGAACTGGTCTTCGGCTGTTGCGCCGGTGCGGGGAGTGCGGCGATAAGCAGGGCCGATCCCAGCGTTGCAATCGTTTTTTTCATATAAGTCTGTATTTGCTGTTCCCGGTCAACGGACCGTTACTTTATAGGAAAATACGCCGCGACGGGTCTTGTAGGAGATGTAAAAGTCCGACTCATTGCAGAACGTGACCCGGAACGTGCGCTCCTTGATTCCACGGATGCTTCCCTCGAGCATCACCAGCCCGCTGTCGTCGTAAATCCGGTCTATGATAATCGGTTCTGCCATTTTATCGACCCCATAACGCGAATCGGTATTGATCATGGTCACCTCTTCGACCACCCGGAACTCCGTATGGTTCTTCACGAGCTTCTCGACATCCGCCAACCGGGGCATCTGGCTCGAATAGGCTACTCCGAACAGCGACGTTTCCGCTGTCGAACCGGCCCCGGTCAGCCAGTTGTACTTCGTACCGTCACTGCGCATCTGCACCATATAGACCACGTTGCCTCCCAAGATCGCGGCCTGCATCTTCATCTTATCGATGGCACGGCGCTTCACACGCTCCTGATTCGAAAATTCGGTCGTGCCCTTCGCCTTGGAACTTACGTCGTCAACCTTGTAAAGACCCTGAACCTCTGACTCGACGCTTGCGATCGCCACCTGTTCCCACTCCATCGGCGAGAGGAGCCTACGGAACGAAGTGCGGGCGGCGAATTCCTGCACGCGGCCGCTGCGATAGACGATTTTTCGAACGGAGTTCAGCGAAAGGCTGTTGTTGTGCATCTCTCCGGGATAGCGGTATTTGGCAGCCGTTTCGGTGATCTCGGTGATATCGCACGGGATAACCCCTTCGTGGGTATAGATCGTATCGACCTGCGCCGAAGCAGTGAAGATACCGGCAAAAAGGGCGAAAAGAAAAAAGCTGATTTTCATAGTGAAAAAATTGGCCGGATACGTCCGTTTGACGGAAAGGCAGCAGAACTTCCATTCCGCTGCCTTCCATCCTTCGGACAAACCGGAATGTTATGCTTTCGGTTTGATTTCGATGACGCTCGAATGGTCCATTTTCTGCGTACCGGTATTGAAAAATCCGATCGTTATTTTTACGGTTTTCTGATTGGGAAGATCAAGCGCTTCAAAATTTTTCTGAATCCGGGGAACCGACTCGTCGAACGATTTTTTCGCATCGGACCGGGAGAGATACTCGATGCCGAAGTCATTTTCCAATTGCTTGAAAGCTGTATTGAACGCAGCGATATACTCTGTCGTAAGATCGCCCGGATCGGTGAGTTCGAGGGACAATTGATATCCATAGACATCTTCATCCTCATCGTCGTCGCAGGACGAAAAGGCAGTGACGCACAGGAGGCCGGCAAGGAGCATGGCCATAAAAGCTTTGAATTTCATGTTTTTTTAGGTTAAAATAATGAGTCAAAAGTATGGCACATCACAATCCTTTCCAAAAAAACGCCATCCTGATTTGTCGCTTGGTTATATGAATCTGTCACATTTGTCGTTTCCCCGGAGTTACACCAATAAAACAGCTTTCGAGCGACAATTCAGCACAACAAAGGGACAAATTCAGACCTATTTTTCCGGCGTAGTATCCCGAAAAAAAGTTGCAGGTATTAGCTTTGTTCGTAATTGCTCCTGAAAACGGGGCAGACTGTTCATTACCCATTCGAATCAAACGTGAAGCATTTTTTCAATCGCGAATGGTGGGCGAATCTTTCCACCAATTTTCTCGGTGCGCTGCTGGGCATCATAGTGACTTTCGGCACGACCGGTTATCTGGAGTACAAAGAGAAAAAGGGACTGGAGCGGAAAGCCGTACTGATGACCGTCAGCAACATCGAATTCTCCATCGATGCGCTGAAGGACGCATACAACTCCCTACAACAATACGACACAGTTTTCACGACTGTCCGGAAACATTATCCCGACAAGCTGGCACAGGTTCCGGAGGATACCCTTTTTATGTATATCAACAGGTTCACCCAGGTTATAGGCTTTATCATAGACCCTTCGGCCGAGGGCATTTTCACCCACAGTTCCGATATCTGGCGGACGCTGGACAACCCGACCTTGCAACAGCGGATCGGACATTGTTTCGCGTTCCGGAATCGCTTATACGACCTGCTCGTCGACATTGCCCGGCAGCAAAAGGAGAGTGCCGGGGATTTTTTCAGCGACAAATTTCTGTTCGATTACAGAAATACGGCAGAGATCGTCCAAAAGCTGACCGACCGCCCGTCCGTCCGGAATTTTCTGGCGTTATACCCGTCAATAGTCCGGCTGGTACGTTCCAACCTGCGGGAACTGGAACAGATGAACGAACGGAACAAACAGGATATCCGGATGACGGAAGAGGAATACGCGAAATACTACCTTCAATTCTACAATGAGGATTACGGCGAAGAAGAAGAGCCCGACTCCCTTCCGCCCGACCCGCAGATACAGAACGACAGTTTGTAAAACAAACCGGACTTACCCAACCATGGCCGCACATACGCTATTTCCATTCGGTCGATTCCGAACATGACCGGACTTGCCGCTGGTCTGTACATCGAATAGCAGGGATAAATTCATACAAACCGCAGACATTTTAGGATATGTTTCTTCCGGCAAAATCTGCAAAAAAGATGATATTTTTTACTTTTGTCCCATCTTTTCAATACAATATTATGATGAAACCTTTACACAATCAAACCACCGCAGCAGCTCTCCCGTCACGGAGTCTCGAACGCCGCTTATTCGGGCTCTGCGTATTCTGCCTGGCGCTGGCGGCAGTAACGCCCGCGACGGCACAATGGCGTGTCGGCCTCACAGCGGGCTACTCCCGCAATACCCTGGATATGGATACGGGATATGCCTACGACATGCGTTACGAGGCACGCGACGGATTTACGGTCGGCATTCCCGTACAGTACGACTTCTTCGACTGGCTGGGAGTGCGCGCCGAACTTACGTTCGTGCAGAAAGGCCACAAGATGCACCACACGGAGTATAACAACGGCATCTATACCGATACGCGCGATAACTACCTGCAACTGCCCGTGATGGCCAGCTTCTCGTTCGGCGGGAAGCGCGTCCGCGGATTCCTCAATGCCGGCGGTTATATCGGTAGCTGGCTTTCGAGCCATCGGGAAGGGGTGACCTTTCGCCTGTTCAGCTACGATGAAGAAGGTTCGGACGGTCAGCTCATTCCGGGCAACCGCTACGAGTTCGACGAAAAAGTGCCGTTCGACTCGCGCCGCGACAACCGCTTCGAGGCAGGCCTGGCCGGCGGCGTGGGCGTAAGTTGCCGCGTGGCATCCCGTGTCGAGTTACAAGCCGAGGGGCGCTGCTACTACGCGCTGACCGATATGCAGAAGAATTACATGAAGTTCCGCACCCCGCGCTACAACACGACGTTTGTCGTACAGATCGGGTGCAGCGTTCTGTTAGGTAAAACCGATAAATAATCCGTTATGAGACGCATATACTTACTCGCACTGCTGCTTTCCCTGGCGGCCACCCTGCCCTCCTGCCGCAAGGAGGCTCCTGAACTGATGAACCCCAACGACGCCCAACTTATGGAGTATCCTTCGCAGATGTTCACGACGTTCTGGCACGGTATGAACTATTCGTACGGTTTCTGGGATCTGGATCCTACCGACTGGGATCGGGTCTACGACGAATACCTGCCCCGCTTCGAGGAGATGGATGAAGTGTTCGAAGGGATTTCCGACAACTTCGACAGCGACGAAGGAGCGGAGTTTTTCGCCGCGATGAAGGAGCTTTTCACGGAAGTCTGCGGGAATCTGATTGACCATCATCTCCGCATCACATTTTACAAAGGTACGGAACATGCATTCTCCATCTCTCCCGGAGATATCGACGCCGGATCGCGCGATTATACCCATGGTCGGATGGTAGGTGAATATCTCATGGGAACCATAAATGCCAATGGAGTAGCCGGACGCATCAAGGATCTCAAGTCGGGAGTCTACTATGTCGAAGGCGATGACAACAACATGACTGTCATATCGTACCGAATCGACGACGTCGCCTATATCTTTTTCACAGGATTCTGTTTCTCTGGGGTACTCAATAAGGACCCTGAAGGGGCCGTGGCGCAGGCGCTCCGCAACTACCAGCGAATGATTCTCGATGAGCCAGATATCAAGGGCGTAATCATCGACGTGCGCGAGAACGGGGGCGGCTACCTGGCCGATATGGAACATATCGTCGGTCCGATGATCGACTCCGATCTGCTGGTAGGCTATACGCGCATGAAGGAGGGACTGGGCCGGTTCGACTACGCTCCGTGGGTACCCTCCGTCATCTCGCCCGCCGAAAAGCACCGCAAGGTCGAGGTCCCCGTCGTCGTACTGGCCAATCTCTATTCGGTAAGCATGTCCGAGATGACCTGTATGACTGTCCGTCAGCTTCCGAACGGTTGCATCGTCGGGGAGCGGACGTTCGGCGGCACGGGACCGCTCACCGGGAATTTCTCTCTGTCTTATAATGGAGCCTGGTCGAACTCGTTGATCTACGCCTATGGTTCGACCTGCGTGATGAAGGATGCGCAGGGCGAGATTCACGAAGGTATCGGTATCGTACCGGACATCGAAGTGTTACAGACACCCGAGGTCGAGGAGGCCATGCGCAACGGCGTCGATATGCAACTCGAACGGGCGTTGGAATACATTCGCACCGGCAAATGATTCCTCCGCCACAGAACACGCGACAGGTCGCTTAAAGATATTAGATACGTTTATACATGATGCTGTAACTTATCTGGTTACAGCATCATTTTTTCATCAGATATGATCGCCGCCATCATGTTTATACACCTTATCAATCATAATCTTTGTGAATAGGCAACACGCTGTAATAGTTCTTGTTCAGGACTTCGTTTATTGCGGATTCCGGGTAGAGGATAATCCCTCCGATATGGATGTAAGGGATTATTCCTTTATCCCGGTAGTTCTGCAAGGTCCGGCGGCTGATGTGCAGATGTGTCAATATCTGTTCGGTCGTCAGATACCGCTCCCCCATCAATGCCGGTTTGACGAGGGACGGAATCCGGTCGGCAAGAGCCGTCATCTCCCGGATCCCGGCAACTAACGCCCGGTATTCGGGAGAATCTCGTATGATGATACCGCTGTCGTCTATGCGGGTTCTCTCTTTGTCGTCTGCCATAGCCTATCTATTCATGTCATGTCTGTTTTCGAAAAGTGCCCGTGCATCTTCCGGCTTGTAATAGCATTTGTTGCCGAGGTATGTATAAGGCAACGCTCCGCATTCGCGGTAATGTTGCAGCGTGCGTTTCGAGATATTCAGTATCCGGCACACGTCGGCATTGTCCAGTCAGCCATCTTCAGTGGCGGGAATCAGGTAGCGCTCCATTTGCCGGAGCCTTTCCGTCATATGGCGGACGTGGTTTTGGAGTTTGTTCCATGCCCGTTCTTCGATCAGCAGATAATTCATGGCTCATTTGTATTTTCTGTTCCCCGGATATCGGGAATGCCAAAATAAGCCATTCGTTTGAAGCGTATCGTCTGAGGACGATATTTGCCCTGTTTAGTCCTCATTTGTCATTGCGCAGCGCTCCATAAAACAAAGTCCCCGGCCTAAGCCGGGGATTGTCATGGCTCTTTATATGGCCTGCTCGAACATTTGGCCGATCTTCTGCATCTCACGTCCGATAAGTTGTTCGGAGAACTTGGCGTAATGGCGGGTCATGTTCGTATTCGAGTGCCCCAGAATCTTTGCCAGCACGTCGATAGGCATACCGTATTCGACAGCCAAACAAGCGAACGTATGGCGGGCCACATGGGTGGTCAACGTCTTGTCGATATTGCAGATCCCGGCAATTTCCTTCAGATAGGCATTCATCTTCTGGTTGCTCGGTACGGGAAGGAGTTTGCCCTTCTCCAGTCCGTTGTTTTCATACTTTTTCAGCAGCCGGATCGGATGTGCCAGCAGAGGAATACGGCTCATGACGGCCGTCTTTTCCCGGGGCTTGTGAATCCATTGGGTACCTTGTTCATCTGCCGTGATATGTTCTTTCCGCAGATGTTCTACATCCGTAAACGCCAGCCCTGTCAGACAGCAGAACGCGAACACGTCCCGGATACGCTCCAGGCGATCGTTCGGCATAGGCTTTCGGATAAGCGTCTCCAGTTCGTTCTTTGTCAGATGGTCTTTGTCCTTGTTGTGCTCCTCCTTGAGTTTGTAGTTCCTGAAAGGGTCTTTCTCAATCCACTCGTTCCGGATGGCATAGCGCATGAAATTCTTCACGCAGTCCAGCAGGTTGACCGCCCCGTTGTGGTGACAGTTATGCGCCGTCTGTACGAATGTATTGAAACCATCGATAAATTCGTAATCGACAGCGGCCAGCGGTACGTCTTTCTTGCGGTATTGCGCCGGAACATACTCTTGCAGGTAACGCAACACCCGGTGATACTTGTTCGCCGTAAGCTGGGTAATCCGCACCCCTACTTCGCCCTGTCGTTTCACGCAATATTTCTCCAACTCGGCCAAAAGCATTATGGCATGTGTCGTAGGGTTCTGCAGGTGGTTTTTGATTTCCAGACAATTTCCATCGAGCCCTTTGGCGATCAGTTCCCGGCGGATCTCGAGGATGCGGGCCCGATAGCTGTCCAGACAGGCATTGACCTGCTGGCAGAGTTTGTCCTTGCCCATGGCCCGTTCTTTGGCTTGGCTCCACTTCGATTCCGGAACGGAACATTGGATGTAGACCTCCTTGGAAACGCCGTTGGTGGTAATGCGTGCGAGAATGGGGGTAAGACCCGCTTTGTTGGTGCGTGTTTTGCGTAAGAAAAAGGTTACGCCGAATCGTTTTCTTTCCATAGTCCTAAAGTTGAATCTGTTCGTAATACACTACGGTCGAAAGGATTGGAAAGTTTAGAGCAAACGAATGCATATCAGCGCATTATAACCTATTGCGTGGTACATCTTCACCGCCCGGACCCATGTACCACGATTTGGCACACGGAAGGGATGCTTCAAGATGCTTTGCATGGCTGCCTTCTGAAAACGGACAAAGAACGGATAATGCTGCTAAACAGCCTGTTTTGCTTCAATATACGCTCGTCTGCCAACAAAAAAAGAGGCCTTAAAAAGAC
>ERZ772812.1705-NODE-1705-length-15565-cov-17.381754_pt1 | contig 15565 bp, 14 predicted proteins | sample MGYA00511343_ERZ772812 | MGnify/ENA primary metagenome ERZ772812 (study PRJEB29015, sample SAMEA2737706) | human gut metagenome | biome: human gut; feature: human-associated habitat; material: faeces | place: China | collected 2012 ...
GCAGCGGAAATGGCCATCGCCGAGGACCTTGCCATCAACGGCATCCCGCACTACACCGGCGCCGATTCCTTCGCCCTCAACGGCGCGTTCCTCGGCTACGGCGTCGATTACGCAAACCTCGGCCGTGAGACCGCAGACATGATCGCTTCCATCCTCACCGAAGGCAAAGACCCGGCGGCCACACCGGTCATCACGTTCGACAACGGCACCGCAACGGTCAACACCGAAATCTGCGAAAAGCTCGGCCTCGACTTCGATACCGTCTCCGAAGCTTTTGCTCCGTACTGCACGAGAGTGGAGGAGATCACGACCGCAGAGAGCTTCAGCGATCTCGAGTCTTAATTTAAATCTCTCAAAAGCTTATCCTACCCCATAAGCTTTCAAACACTTCATACTACCATACTTCATCAATACCTTACTTACCCATAAGAATGCAATCACCGCTGCCATGCACCCGGTTTTCGGGCGCGTGGCTTCGGCATATCACCACAAATCTTCAAAACGAGGAGTTTTTGTATGTCTTTCGATTCAATCCTGACCCTTGGGCAGACAGCGCTGGAGCTCGGTCTCATCAGCTCGCTGACTGTTTTGGCACTGTTTTTGAGCTATTCCATGCTGAACGTATGCGACCTTTCCACAGACGGTTGCTTCACGCTCGGCGCGGTCGTCGGCGCGTCCGTCGCGCTTTCCGGGCATCCGTTTCTGGCAATCCCCGCCGCTATGGCGATCGGCATGGTCTCCGGCTTCGTCACGGCTCTTTTGCAGACGAAAATGGGCATTGATAGTCTGCTTGCCGGCATCATCGTCAATACCGCGCTTTATTCCGTCAACATCGGCATCATGAACGGCGCGTCGCTTCTGAACCTCAATAATTCCGATACGGTCTTCACCAAAATGCGTTCGGTGCTCGAAAACACACCGCTTGCGGGGCAATATAAGTTTATCGTCATCACCATCACGGTTGTACTCGTGGCGGTCGTTTTGGGACTTTTCCTCCGCACACGCCTCGGCCTCGCCATTCGTGCGACGGGCAATAACCCGGACATGGTTCGCTCCTCGTCCATCAACCCGGTTAAAACGACCATCATCGGCCTGTGCATTTCCAATGCGTTTACGGCGCTTTCAGGCTGCTTGCTCGCGCAGTCGCAAAAGTCTGTCAGCATCGATATCGGCACCGGCATGGTTACGGTTGCGCTGGCATCGCTCCTCATCGGCGGCGCGTTCTTCGGCAAGGTCGGCCGCTTTGAGCCGGGCTACGAGCTGGACGCGATCGTCCTCGACGACGCCGCGCTCGACCACCCGCAGGAGCTGCCGCTCCGTTCGCGGCTCGACCGCGCGCTCTACCTCTCCGATGACCGCCAGATCGCGGCGAAATTCGTCCACGGCCGCCGTCTTTTCTGACCTTCCCCGCCTCTTTTGCCCGCCGGGTTCACCCGGCGGGCGTTTTTTTGACCGCTGCGCCAAAAAAACCTGCCGTTTTCCGGCGTTTCATGTAAAAATTAAAGGTTTACAAATGGAAGAGAATCAGGTATAATAGGGCAGACTGCGGACACCGCCGCAGTCGAATGAAGAAGAAAGAGAAGGAACGAAATCTGACATGAAACAAATTCAAACCATGGGTGCGGACGAGTCGCCGCGCCGCATGTGTTGGTTCCGGCGCTACCGCCGCCAGCACTACGCGCGCGAATGGCTACTGCTGCTTTTCTTCCTGAACATTTTCTGGAACGAATGCGTCCTGCGCGCGACGGCCGGCAAGAGCTTTTTTGATCCGGCGCTCATCCTGATCGCGCTGTATAGCTTTGTCGCGGCGCTGCTGCTCTACAGCCTCTGCTGCTTCCTGCCCCGGCGTACCGGCGCGGTGGTGCAGACGGTGCTGTATTACCTCGTGTTTATTTTCTTTGCCTCGCAGATCGTCTACCACCATATTTTCCATTTCTTCTACTCCGCTTACTCCATGAGCAACGGCGGGCAGGTCATGGAATTCTGGCGCACGACCGTGCGGGCGATGAAGGCCGAGGCGCTGCCGCTGCTCCTGACGCTGCTGCCGGCCGTGCTGCTGACGCTCTTTGCAAAGCCCTTCAACACGCATCGCCTGAAGCGCTGGTATCAGCGTCTGATCTTCCCGATCGGGATGGTCGCGCTGCATTTTGTCATTCTGCTGACGCTGCCGGTCTTCGGCAAGGGTCCGGTCTCTGCCTATGAGCTTTACCACACGACGAACGACCTTCCGGCCGCAACGCAGCAGATGGGGCTTCTGGCGGCCTTCCGGCTGGATATGCACCGTCTGATCTTCGGCTTTCACGGCGGCCAGCTCGTCGACCCGACGATCAACGACGCCGAGATCGAATCAGAGATCGCGAATCTGACCGAGCCGTCCACGGACGCAACGGAGCCGGAGACGACCGAGCCGCCCTATGACACCAGCCCGAACATTCTGCAAATCGATTTTGACGAGCTGATGCAGGGCGAGGAGAACGAAAGAATCCGCCAGCTCGACGAGTATTTCAGCAAGCAGACCCCGACGAACAAGAACGACCACACCGGTATGTTCAAGGGCTGCAATCTGATCCTCATCACGGCCGAGAGCTTCTCCTATATGGCCATCGACCCGGAGCTGACGCCCACGCTGTATAAGATGCAGCAGGAGGGCATGAATTTCACGAATTTCTACACGCCCTACTGGGGCGTCTCGACGTCGGACGGCGAGTATGTCGCCCTGACGGGCACGATCCCGAAATCCGGCACATGGAGCTTCTCCGACAGCTCGGATAACGCCATGCCTCTGACGATGGCGCAGCAGCTCAAGCACCTTGGCTACAGTGCCTATGCCTATCACGACCACACCTATACCTATTATCACCGCAACAGATCCCACCCGAATCTCGGCTACATCTTCAAGGCGCGCGACCACGGCCTGACGCTGACGTGGCAGTGGCCGGAATCCGACGTCGAAATGATCGACCAGACCACCGACGACTATATGCACTCCGAGCCGTTCCATGCGTATTACATGACCGTCTCCGGCCATCTGGAATACAACACAGCCGAAAACTCCGTGGCGCGCAAGGCCTATGACGAGGTCGCCGACCTGCCCTACAGCGAGCCGGTCAAGTGCTACATTGCCTGCCAGCGTGAGCTGGACAAGGCCATGAAGCTCCTGCTCGAGCGGCTCGACGAGGCCGGCGTGGCGGAAAACACCGTCATCGTCCTCAGCCCCGACCACTATCCCTACGGTCTGACCGTGGAGCAGCAGAGCGAGCTGCTCGGCCACAAGATCGACGAGCGCTTCGAGCTTTACCGCAACACGATGCTCATCTACAAAAAGGGAATGCAGCCCGAGACGATCGATAAGCTCACCTGCTCGATGGACATCCTGCCGACGCTCTCGAATCTCTTCGGGCTGGACTTTGACTCCCGTCTCTACATGGGTCACGACATCTTCTCGGATGCCACGCCGCTGGTCGTTTTCTCCGACCGCAGCTGGCTGACGGAGTTCGTCTCCTATTATGCCCCGACGGGTCAGGTCACGATGCTCGGCGATTTCGACGTCTCGAGCCAGCTCATCGCGCATTATAACGAGATCGTCTCGAACAAATTCCTCGTCTCCGAGTGGATTCTGGAGGAGGACTATTGGCGCACGCTCTTCGGAGACAATCTGCCGCCCGACGATTGGGAGAGCACGGACGCTCTGCTCCCGAGTGTGGAGGGCGAGGAGACCATTCCCAAGGAGGCCACCGTTGCCGTCACCTCCGCTCCGGCCGGCTCGCCGCCGAACGGGGACGATTAAGCAAAAAACCGGGAACCGTGTCGGTTCCCGGTTTTTTTGCGCCGCACCAACTTTTGAATTTTCAAACCGCCCCGTTTCCCCGCAAATCCTGCCAATTTTGTCATTGCGAGGAGGGCGCGTGCGCCCGACGCGGCAATCTTTAAGCCAAAGGCACGGCATCCCGAAACGAAGCACGGCCGAGGCCGTAATACTATACAGCTCATAGCTGTATGATATATGCTCGCGCATATGATATACGACCTGTTGGCCGCATAATATAGTGTCACTATAGAGATGTCGCCCTGCGGAAAATTACCAACTTTTGAATTTTCAAACCGTCCCGTTTCCCCGCAAAACCTGCCAATTTTGTCATTGTGAGGAGGGCGCGTGCGCCCGACGCGGCAATCTTTAACGTACCGGCACGGCATCCCGGAGCGAAGCACGGCGGCACGAACCGAAAAATCCTCAAAATTCTGATCCGTCGCAGACCGGCACTGCAAAGCCAAAAACAAAAACGGACGTTGACGCACCGCATCAACGTCCGTTTTTCCTGAGGAAACCCCTATTTCGTCCCGGTTGAGCCGAAGCCGCCCGTGCCGCGCGCGGTGTCCGAGAGCGTCTCCGTCTCGAGAAATTCCGCCGCCAGATAGGGCATCAGGATCATCTGCGCGATCCGTTCGCCATGCTCGAGCGTCTGCGGCTCGCCGCTCTGATTGTGCAGCGGCACGAAAAATTCGCCGCGATAGTCCGAGTCGATCACGCCGACCTTGTTTGCCGGGGCAAGCCCGCGCTTGGTGGCCAGCCCGCTGCGCGCAAAGACCAGCCCGACATAGCCCTCGGGCAGCTCCGCGGCAATGCCGATCGGGATCAGGCGCGTCTCGTTCGGCGCGAGCGTGACGGGCGCATCGAGGCAGGCGCAGAGATCCGCCCCGGCGGAGAATTCCGTCCCGTAAACGGGCAGCCTTGCGTTCGGCCGGACGCGCTTGATGAAAACCGGTTGTCTGTGCATCTTATTTTCCTCCCCGGCGGGCGCCGTCGTCCCAGATCACGACGTGCCCGGCCTGCAATGTTTGCTTCATATCGATCAGGCGCTGATTTTCCGACCCACGGAAGCGCAGGGTCAGGTTTTTCTGCGCCGCGACGAACGGCCCGTCGACCAGCACGTCCAGCATGGAAAAGATCTCCCGCGCGACCGGGTCGCCCGCCAGCTCGTCATATAAAAATCCCGTGAACGCCCAGATGCTCTTCTGCGGATAGGCCGCGCGCACCTGCCGCAGAAAATCCCGCACCGCCGGACGGTTGCGCGGCTCGAACGGCTCGCCGCCCAGCAGCGTCAGTCCGGCGATCTGCGGCGGCGCAAGCGTTTGCAGCACCTGCCCGGCGACCTCCTGCGTGAACGGCTCGCCGTAGTCAAAGTCCCAGGTCTGCGGCTGAAAGCAGTCCTTGCAGTGCCGCGTGCAGCCCGAGACAAACAGCACCGTGCGCACGCCCGGCCCGTTTGCAATGTCATAAGTCTTAATCGCAGCGTAATTCATTGCTGCACCCCCATGATCCGTCGCACAAAAGCGCACACGGTTTTTTCATATCCCGCGCGGTCGACCAGATAGCTCCCGCCGTGCGGCGCGCCGGGCACGGTGAAGAGCGTCTTATCCGCAGACGCGCAGGCGGCAAAATTCTCCCGCGACATCTCGCAGGGCACGAACCGGTCTGCCTCCCCGTGGATCAGCAGCACCGGCAGCTTCGTCCGCCGCAGCGCGTCGAGCGTGCTGCACTCCTCCATGTCAAAGCCCGCAAAAACGCGTGTCAGCCAGTTGACCGGCGTCAGGATCAGCCGCGCCGGGAGATGCCGCTCGCGCAGCACCTTTGTGAAGATCGCCTTCGGCGAGGTGAAGCCGCAGTCGGCGAGAATGCCGCACACGGTGTCGGGCATCGGGTCGGCGGCCGCCATCAGAACGGTCGCCGCGCCCATGGAAAGCCCGGCCAGCAGCACAGGCTTTCCCGGGCACTGTTTGCCGATCCATTCCAGCCACGGCTGCACGTCGCGGTGCTCCCGCACGCCGAAGGTCATGAACGTGCCCTCTGACTGCCCCTGCGCGCGCTGATCGACGAGCAGCAAATTCAGCCCGAGGCTGCGGTAAAAGCCCGAGGCCGCGCTGAAATCCAGCTCGGCAATGCTGCGCCAGCCGTGGAAGAACAGCGCCGTACCGACGGCGTTTTCCGCCGGGAGCCAGCGGCCGCTGAGCCTCAGGCCGTCAAAGGACGTCACCGACACGCGCGCAAACGGCAGCGCGCGCACGGCAGTGACGCTCTGCATCACCTCGTCATAATACTCCCGCACGGACGAGCGCCGGATCACGTCCGGAACGGTCTTTTCCGTCACGCGCGGCGCGACGCAGGCCAGACGCATCCCGGCATACAGCGCCGCTGCGCAGAGCGCGGCGAACGCGCCCACGCAGCTCAGGATCACCCAGCCCACGCTCATGCTTCCTTTTTCGACAGGAACCGCGTGAAGCACATCGGCCAGAGCAGCCCCGCAAAGACGATGATGGCAAAATAGCGCACGGCGTTCGACCAAAGCGCCGTGAAGCCGACCGCCGCGAACAGCGCCTTGAGTCCGGCGCGCAGGCCGAGCAGCAGCGCCAGCCCGAGCACGACCTTCAGCAGCTGCTGCCACCAATGCGCATTGTCCGCCTTAAAGTTTACATAATGTATGTCCAGCGGATAGGACAGACAAAATCCGAGCAGCGCGCCGAGCAGCGACCACGCGTTCTTGCGGCCCTCGGCCAGATTCGCCGCGTCGATGTCGGCCGGGAAGCGCCAGAGGTTCGCATAGAGCACAAATCCAACCGCCAGCACGGTCATGCCGCCCAGCAGGGCGTACATCCGCCCCGGCCGTTCGCTGCCCCAGCGCACGAGCGGATAAAACGTGAACAGCAGCACGAGCGCCAGCCCCAGCGACACGCCGACGTCCAACGGCGTATGCACGCCGAGATACATCCGCGAAAAGGCCGTCAGCGCGGCGACGACGATGCAGACGATGCGCAGCGCCGTGTTTTTGTTCCAGCGCGCAAGGCCGCCGAGCGTCGCCACGACGTTCTGCGTGTGGCCGGACGGGAAGGAATAGCCGCCCGCCCCGGCGCGCGCCGACTCGACGATCGTGAAATTCGGGTCCTTGACCCACGGCCGCGCAATGCGGAACGCCAGCTTCAGAAACTGGTTGAAGATCGTGCCGACGAAGCCGATGAAGAACAGATAATAGCCCTCGCGCTTGTCCACGCACCAAAAGACCGTCAGCGCGAGCACAATAAACAGGATCTCGTCTCCGAAATACGTGACTGCGGAGAAAAACCGATCCAGCGCCGGGCAGCGGATGCCCTCCAGCCAATAGAGAAACGACATAAACGTCCTCCTTACGTGTTGATTGCTCCGCCGCACGCGGAGCTTTTTTCTATTTTATCCAATGCACCGGCCGTTGTCAAGGAAACACATACACGCCGCGCGGCAAAATTCGGTCTTCGAGTGGATAAAACCTGTGTCGCCCCGCGACGAATTTCAAACATTTCAGAAATAAAACTGGTAGGTTTTCTACGAAAAACCTACCAGTTTCGTGTCATTGCGAGGAGCGCAGCGACGTGGCAATCTTAAAGTTGTAGGCATGGGATTCCAAAACGAAACACGGCAGAGGCTTCGCAATGATATACAGCTCCGCTGTGTGATATATGCTTTGCATATGATATACGGCCTTCCGGCCGCATGATATAGCTCCCCAAGGGAGTCGCTATGTCGGTGTCGCTCCGCGACGAATTTCAAACTTTTCATTCTGCAAACCAAACATTTCCCTCGCAAAACCTCCCAGTCATGTCATTGCGAGGAGGGCGCATTTTTGCGCCCGACGCGGCAATCTTAAAGTTCCCGTTTCGGAATCCCAGAACGAGATACGGAGACACGAGCCGACACCCCCCCAATTTTGATTCGTCGCGGAGCGACACCGCCACGGCGCTTCCCCGGAAGCGCCATTTCACGCGGACGCAAGTCCGCATTTCACATGCGTCAGCATATTTCACTTGCTCGAAAAGCAAATTTCACTGCGAAGCACGCCGCGCCCTGCTCACTGCGGGAACCGCACCGTCACGGTCGTGCCGACGCCGGGGGTGCTTTCGAGCCGGATGCTGCCACGGTGATACTGCACGGCGTGCTTGACGATGGACAGCCCCAGCCCCGTGCCGCCGGAGGCCTTCGAGCGGCTCTTGTCGACGCGGTAAAACCGCTCGAACACATGCTCCTGATGCTCCGGCGCGATGCCGATGCCGTCGTCGGCCACGCGAACCACGGCGTCTCTGCCCTCCGTCTCGGCCGTGATGCGGACGCTTCCGCCCTCGCGATTATACTTGATGGCGTTGTCCGCCAGATTATACACGATCTCATAGAGCAGCCGATGCACGCCGTTCATCCGCGCGCCTCCGCCGTCCACGCGCAGCGTGACGCCCTTGGCCGTTGCCGCCGGAGTCAGATTCGTGCGCACCTCCTGCGCGATGTCGAGCAGGTCGACCTGCTCGCTGGGCAGGGCGACGTCCTCGTCGAGCTGAGACAGACGGATGATGTCGCCGATCAGCGCGACCAGCCGCGCCGCCTCCTGCCGGATGTGGCCGACGAAGCGCGGCATATCCTCCGGCTTGACCATGCCGTTTTCGATCAGCTCGGCGCTGCCGATGATGCCCTGCAAGGGCGTTTTCAGCTCGTGCGAGACGTTCGCCGTGAATTCGCGGCGGCTGCGCTCGGCGTGCTCCTGCTCCGTCACGTCGAAGGTCAGGATCACCGCGCCCAGCGGCTCGCCTGCCGACTCGATGCGGCTGATGTCAAACTGGTATTCCCGGCCGCCGCGCTCGGCGCGCACCTCGCTGTGCCCGCCGTCATAGGCCGCGCGGATCGCCATGCTGAGATCGTGGCTGCGGTCGACGCTGACGAAATCCCTGCCGACCGCGCCCGCGTCCGTTCCGAAGACCTGCTGCGCTGCGGGGTTGATGCTCAGAACCGTCTCCTCGTTGTCGAGCAGGACGAGTCCCTCGTTCATATTCGCCGTGATCTGCATGAATTCGTCCGTGCGCTGCTGCAATTTGGAGAGCTGATGCCGGATCTCCTGATGCTGATGCTCGATGCGGTTGAGCAGGGGCGAAAGCTCGGGATACGTCTCGTTTTCCAGCGGCTTTTCCAGATCCAGCTCGTTGAGCGGCTCGACGATGCGGCGCGAGAGCCGATGCGCCAGCACCGCCGAGAACACGAGCGCCAGCAGCAGCACGAGCAGAATCGGCTGCAAAATTCCAAGCAGCACGGCGCCGACCGTTGCGTAGCGCACGGAGATGCGCAGCACCGTGCCGTCGTCCAGCCGCTCGGCGTAGTAGCTCGTTTTTTCCGTGAGCGTTTTGGAATAGCGCGTGCTCTCGCCGCGCCCGGTCTTCAGCGCCTCCTGCACCTCCTCGCGCCCGGCATGGTTTTCCATCGTCTCGGCTGCGGCCTGCGTGTCGCAGAGCACGGTGCCGTCGGCGGCGACCCACGTCAGGCGGTAGCCGTCGGTCTTGATTTGCTTGAGATAGTCCTTGCCGTACTGCTCCACCGAGACGGACGCCAGCTCCAGCTCATCGGTGAGCTGCCGCTCCTGAATGCTGCCGTAGTATTCATAAAACACCGCCAGCAGCAGCACGGCGCTGACGAGCAGCACCGCCGCGGCAACGGCGAAGCTCGATCGAAAAATTTTACCTGTCATTTCCGGCCTCCAATCGATAGCCCACGCCGCGCACGGTGCGGATCATCTCGCCCGCGCTGCCGAGCTTCTGACGCAGGGTGCGGATGTGCATATCCACCGTGCGCGATTCCACGCAGTAATCCATGCCCCAGACCTCGCTGAACAGGCGGTCGCGCGTGAAGGCGACGCCCGGATTGCGCAAGAAGAGGCACAAAAGCTCAAATTCCTTGTACGTCAGCGTCACGCCGACACCCTTCACGCTGACGCGATGCTCCTGAAGATCGACCGTGATGTCGCCGGCCGAAAGGAGCTGCTTCGGCGTTTTCGGCTTGCAGCGCCGCAGCACCGCCCGCACGCAGGAGACGAACTCCATCACGCCGAAGGGCTTGGTGAGGTAATAATCCGCGCCGAGATCCAGCCCCTGAATTTTGTCGTATTCCGCGCCCTTGGCCGTCGCCATCACGACGGGCAGGTCGCTCAGCTCCGGATCGGCGCGCAGCCGCCGCAGCAGCTCGATGCCGTCGATACCCGGCAGCATCACGTCCAGAACGACCAGCTCCGGGCGCTCCGTTTGCAGCGCCTGCCAGAAGGCCGCGCCGTCTGCAAAGCCGTGCGCCTCGAGTCCCGTCGAGCGCAGGGCGTACACCTCAATATCGCGAATGCTGGCATCGTCCTCGACACACCAGATCATGCTTTACCCCTCCCGGTGAACGCCGATCACGGAGAAGATCACCCACTGTGCGATGTTGACGGCGTGATCCCCGATGCGTTCAAAATATTTGGCGACGATCATCAGGTCAATGGCATATTCGCCGTCGAGCGGATTTTCCGCGATTTTGCGGATCAGCTCCTGCTTCACGTCGTCGAAGCACCGGTCGACGGTATCGTCGTCTCCGATGACCTTCTCAGCCAACATTATATCATGTTTTACGAATGCATCAACACTTTCCGTGACCATTTTAATGGTCGCGGACGCCATTTTTTCGATCAGCGGGTCGCGCCCCTTGGCATGACCCTCCAAAAAGCCGACGATCTCGGCAATGTCCTCGGCCTGATCGCCGATGCGCTCCATGTCGGTTATCATTTTCAGCGCGGCGGAGATCAGGCGCAGGTCGCGCGCGACGGGCTGCTGCTGCAGCAGCAGCTTCAGGCAGAGCGACTCGATCTCGCGCTCCTTGCGGTCGATCTCGCTGTCGAGCGGCGCGACCTGTGCGGCCAGACGGCGGTCGGCGGCGCTGAGTGCCTTGGCGGCCTTGGCGATGGCCTCCTCGCACAGCGCGCCCATTTCGATCAGCTCCCGGTTGAGCAGCGCGAGCTGCTCGTCAAATCGACTTCTCATCAGCCGAACCTCCCTGTGATATAATCCTCCGTCCGCTTGTCGGACGGGGCGGAGAAGAGCTTTTCCGTGCCGTCGCATTCGATCAGCTCGCCGAGCAGGAAGAACGCCGTCCGGTCGGAGATGCGCACGGCCTGCTGCATATTGTGCGTAACGATGACGATGGTATACCGCTCCTTGAGCTGGGCGGCCAGCTCCTCAATCTTCGAGGTGGAGATCGGGTCGAGCGCGCTCGTCGGCTCGTCCATGAGCAGCACCCTCGGCTCGACGGCCAGCGCCCGCGCGATGCACAGGCGCTGCTGCTGTCCGCCGGAGAGGCCGAGCGCGTTTTTTCTGAGCCGGTCCTTGACCTCGTCCCAGATCGCCGCGCCGCGCAGCGACTGCTCGACGAGGTCGTCGAGCTTGGCCTTGTTGCGCACGCCGTGGGTGCGCGGGCCGTAGGCGACGTTGTCATAGATGCTCATGGGGAAGGGGTTCGGCTTTTGAAACACCATGCCGATGGCGCGGCGCAGCTCGTTGACGTCGACGCCCGGGGCGTAAATATCCTGCCCGTCGTAGCGCACCTCGCCGGTGATCTTCACGCCGGGGATCAGGTCGTTCATGCGGTCGAGCGTCTTCAGAAAGGTCGACTTGCCGCAGCCGGACGGGCCGATGAGCGCCGTGATGCTCTTTTCGGGGATGTCCAGATTGATGTCGTGCAGCGCCTGATGCGCGCCGTACCAGAGGTTCAGATTTTTCACCGAGATCAAATCGTTCATAAGCGCTTCTTCCTTTTGAAATAGCTGCCGACGAGAGTCGCAGCGAGATTGATGAGCAGGGTCAGGAGCATCAGCAGCGCGGCGATCGCGAAGGCCACGCCGAATTCGCCCTGCTCCTTGGCGTAAATGTACAGCGCGACGGTCAGCGTCGAGCCGGCGCTCGTCAGGCCGTCGAAGATGCCGTTGACCGCATGGGCAAAGCCCGCCGTGAACAGCAGCGCCGCCGATTCGCCGAGGATGCGTCCGACCGACAAAATGCAGCCGGTCAGGATGCCGTCGACGCAGCCGGGCAGGACGAGCGTGCGGATCGTGCGCCACTTGCCTGCTCCGAGGCCGAAGGCGCCCTCGCGGTAGCTCTGCGGCACGGTCTTGAGGCTCTCCTGCGTCGTGCGCATGACGGTCGGCAGGTTCATGATGACGAGCGTCAGCGCGCCGGCCAGCAGCGAGGTCTGCATCCCCAGAAACTGGCAGAAGAACAGCATCCCGACAAGGCCGTAGATGATCGACGGGATGCCGGAGAGCGTCTCGGCGGCGTATTCGATGGCCGCGATGAGGCGGCGGTTCGTGGCATATTCGGTCAGATAGACCGCCGCGCCCACGCCGAGCGGCAGAACGACCACGAGCGTCGCCATCACGATATAGAGCGTGTTGAGCAGGTCGGGCAGAATGCCGATCTCGCCCGTGAGATAGCTCGGCGCGGTGGACAGCAGCCTCCACGAGAGGTTCGGCAGCCCCTTGACCAGCACATAGATCACGAGGAAGAGCGCCAGCGCCGCGCTCAGCCCGGCGGCCAGGTACATCAGCGCCCGCATCACGACTGCGTAGCATTTTCTTTTTCGACTTGTTTTCTGCATCCTTACCGCCCCTTATCGCGTTTCAGGAAGAAATTCAGCGTTGCGTTGATGAGCATGATGAACAGGAACAGCACCAGCGCAATGGAAAACAGCGCCTGCCGCTGCAATCCGCCGGAATAGGACATTTCGCTTGCAATGGCCGTGGTCAGGAAGCGCACGCTGCGGAACAGGCCGGGCATATTCGCCACGTTGCCGGAGACCATCATCACGGCCATGGCCTCGCCGATGGCGCGGCCGACGCCCAGCACGACGGCGGCGGCGATGCCGCTCTTGGCCGCCGGGACGGACACGCGGAAATACGTCTCGATCGGCGTGGCGCCGAGGGCGAGCGAGGCGTCCTCGTATTCCGCGGGGACGGCCTCAAGCGCCGTGACGGACACCTTGATGATCGAAGGCAGGATCATGATCGCCAGCACGATCATCGCAGCCAGCAGGCTTGCGCCGTCGGCAAGGCCGAACAATCTGCGGATGCCGGGCACGAGGATCAGCATACCCACGAGGCCGTAGACGACCGACGGGATGCCCGCCAGCAGGCTGACGGCGGCCTCCATCACGCCTTTGACGCGCTTGGGCGCGAGCTTTGCCAGATAGACTGCCGTCAGGAAGCCGACCGGCACGCCCAGCACGATCGCGCCCGCCGTGCCGTAGACGCTCGTCAGCAGGAAGGGCAGGATGCCGTACTGCGGCCGGGCGGCCGTGGCCGCCCAGGTCTTTCCGAACAGGAACCTCGTCAGGCCGATCTCGCGGATGGCCGGAATGCCCGCGACGATCAGATAGATCGAGATCAGCAGCACGCAGCCGACCGTAATGAGCCCGAGCACGAGGAAGACCCCGTGGACGGCGTTCTCAAACGCGCGCTTTTTCATTGCGTCAGCCGTTCGCCGCGACGGCGCCGGCCTGCGCGATCAGCGGAGCGGCCTCCTTGGACGTGGCGTAGTCGAAGAACCGCTGTGCCTCCTCGCTCAGCGCCGTGCCGGTCTTGGTGACAAGGACGAACGGACGCTGGATGACGTAGCTGCCGTCGAGCACGGTCTGCTCGCTCGGAGCGACGCCGCCGACGGTCAGCGCCTTGACGGTGTCCTTGAGGGCGGCCAGGGAGGCGTAGCCGATGGCGTTCGGGTTCTGCGAGACGGTCGTGATGACGTCGCCGGTGGAGGTCAGCTCCTGACGGTATTTGCATGTTTCCTTCGTATCGGTGATGGACTCGAAGCCGTCGCGCGTGCCGCTGCCGGCCTCGCGGCCGATCAGGACGATCTCGCCGTCATTGCCGCCGACGTCCTTCCAGTTCGTGATCTCGCCGGTGTAGATCTTTGCGATCGTCTCAAGGTCGAGATCGGTGACGGGGTTTTCCGGGTTGACGATCATGGCGATGCCGTCGTAGGCCAGCACCGTCTCGGTCAGGCCGGAGGCCTTCTCCTCGTCCTTCAGCGCGCGGCTGGACAGGCCGATGTCGCAGCGTCCCTCGCTGACGGCCTGAATGCCGGAGCCGGAGCCGGTCGGGTTATAGGTGAAGCTCACGCCGTCGTTTTGCTGCATGAAGGCCTCGCCCAGCGCGCCGATGACCTTTTCCATGGAGGTCGAGCCGTCGGTCGAGACGGCCTTGGCGGAATTTGCGCCGCAGCCGGCGAGCAGCGCGGCCAGAATGCCGAGTACCATAAACAAACTGATTCCCTTTTTCATAATTGTTTCTCCTTTCTTACTCGCAGCCGGGCTGAATTGCCCGGCTTTTTTCTTTCTGACCTTATCCTAAATCTCCCGTGTAAAATTCAAAATCCAAGCTCTGTAAAATCCCCGTAAATTTTTATTCGCCCGACTGAAAGGCGGGCGATCCTGATCTCCGTTTCATAGTCGTTCCGCCGCTCTTCTCCCCTTGAAAACTTTTGTTCGCCCGACTGAAAGGAGGGCACTCTTTATTCCAGTTTCATAGTCGTTCCGCCGCGCTTCTCCCCTTGAAAACTTTTATTCGCCCGACTGAAAGGCGGGCGCTCCTGATCTCCGTTTCATGGTCGTTCCGACGTTCTTCTCCCCTTGAAAACTTTTGTTCGCCCGGCCTCGGGCGCCCGTTTGGAAGGTCTATCCGTTTTTTTTTGCATATTTTTGCAGAGACGATAAAAAATTTCTTGCAGAAGCGAATCGTTTATGTTAAAATACTTTTGGGTTTTTTCGTTTAATTTTGTATTTGAAAATGAGGAACTGCCTATGAAATCAGTCCGCTCCCCTGAAGCATTGCGCGATGCGATCATCAAAGGAACGCGGCATCTGATTGCGGTCGGCGGCATGAGCAACTTCAGCTATCCGAAGCTGCTCGCCGAGACCGGAATCGTCGCACCGACGGTTTATGAACACTTCCGGAACAAGGAAGACCTGCTCACGGCCTGTTATCTGGAGATCGACGCAGAGATCGGCCGCCTGATTGCCGGCGTGTTTGAAGACATGCCGCCCGATGTGGAGGAGGACGTCTCCGCCGTCGTGCTTGCTTATTGTCAGAAGCTCTGGGACACCTACTGGAATTATCTGATTGCCGATTCCGACCGCACGCGGTTTTATTGGACGTTTTACCACACGGAGTATTACACCGCCGCCGTGCGCACCCGGCGCGCCGAGAATTTCCGCGCCTTTAACTGCTTCGTCGATGCGATCGACCGGCGCTTCGACCTGTCCGACCGCTGCAACCGCTCCGTGCTCGTGCACAACCTGATCGACGGCACAACGGCCGCCGCCGTGAAGCTTCTCAGCGGGGAATACTCCGACGATCCGCTCACCGTCCACACGATTTTTGAAACGATCTTCCAGCCCGTCTTCGCCATTCTGGACATCTGAACCCGAAGCCGATCCCCCATCCGCAGCCGCGCAGCGGAATCCGTTTCGGGACAGATTCAAACACAATGATCACAAAAGCGGCAGGTTTTCCACGAAAAACCTGCCGCTTTCTGCACTCTTTTTTTGTCATTCTTACTGCTTTTAAATTTGTATCAACGATTTAAAGCGTTAAATCAAACTTGAAGCCAACAGCTTCTGTCATTGCGAGGAGGGTCTTTGCACCCGACGCGGCAATCTTAAGGAAGCTCTGATTCAATCGCAAGAGCGGTCAGCGAGGGATTTTGTTCCAAA
>ERZ772812.1708-NODE-1708-length-15540-cov-30.652115_pt1 | contig 15540 bp, 10 predicted proteins | sample MGYA00511343_ERZ772812 | MGnify/ENA primary metagenome ERZ772812 (study PRJEB29015, sample SAMEA2737706) | human gut metagenome | biome: human gut; feature: human-associated habitat; material: faeces | place: China | collected 2012 ...
TTTTCTTGTTATCCAGCCCTCCGGCTGTATCGGTTGAGCAAAAGTCAGCGTGGGAATGGTGTGGTATCTTTATCTAAGTGAATCCCCCGTTTCCCACTTGCTGACTGCCTTGTCGGTAATATATAGCTTTTCGGCAAGCTCCTTTTGGCTGAGCCCAAGTTCCTGCCGTTGTTCTTTGATAAATGAGCCGACCTTTTTAGCATTCATTTTCCTCACCTCTTGCTTTGAGTATAACAGCTTTTGCCTCATTTGTCACCCTACGCTTCGTAGAATTGATGATTTTAGGCGGAAAGTGAGAAAGAAATTCATTCAAACACGGAATTTCTTTCGACGTAGTAGGGGCGACCATCGGTCGCCTTGTTTTATAAACATATATAAAAAAACCACCTGTATTCGCTTGATACAGGTGGTTAATTTTTTGCAATTATTAATCAACGCCGTTGAGCTGCTTCCAATGGATTTTGCAATAATTTTTGCCGTCAATCGGCGGATAATCCTTATCGTCAACTCTTGCCTCGTTGTAGCAATCGTATTCGCCGTTGTATGCGCATCTGATTGCCTTGTCTCCGCCCTCCGTAAGGCTTGGAATAAATGCATAAAGGAAGATGCAAACTACTACAAGAACGATTGCAACCGGTGCGGCTTTGCCGTTTGTTTTGTCAGTTATCTTTTTAAGAACTTTGCCTAAATCAATATTATCAAGCTTTGTCTTTTCAAAAATAAATTTAACGATAAACTTAGCAATGAGATAGCCAAGCACGCCTGCAACAATACCTACCACAAAACCTGCAAGCACGTCTGTTGCATAATGCACCATAAGGTAAACACGGCTGCCCATTGTGCAAAGTGCAACTACAGGGAAAAGGTAAGCAATTTTCTTTTTCTCGCTCTTGAAGCAGAGGAAAAGTGCCGTTGCGATTTCAAATGCGCCTGTTGTGTGACCCGACGGGAAGGAATAGTCGCTCTCGCTGAGTGCGCCGGCGCCGATATACCATTTCCAATAATCTGCGTTGCCCTGAAGCGTATTGTAAGGCCTTACTCTAAGTACCATAGGTTTAACCACAATGTTTGTAACAAGTGTGCCGATGACTACTGCGAAAATAAGAGATAAGCCGAATTTTCTCGTTCTTTTAAATAAGCAAAGAACTGCGCCCACAACAACAAGCGGAATTATAAATCCCTCGTCGCCAAAGGTTGTGAAAAATTTTGCAACGTATGTTAGAAATGTGCATTGCATTGAGCCAAAAAAGTGGAAAACCCACAAATCAAAGGATGAAAAAACCTTGTCGATATTTTCACCCAGAGTAAGCAAAATAGGATACATAATGCTTAAAACCTCCGTTGTTATTTATTACTATATTATACTACCAAAATAAGCTAAAAATTTCAATAAAAATGTTTAAACTATTGTTTATCTATTGTACGTTATTTGTTAATAACGTCTTAAAAATTGCGTGGTAACATTTGATAAAATCAATTATTGAGGAATATATATGATAACTAATCCTTATAAGGTTTTGGGAGTGCCGGACGGGGCAAGCGTTGAAGAATGCACAAAGGCATATAAAAAGCTTGCTAAAAAGTATCATCCCGACCTTAATCCAAACGATAAAGAAGCCGAGGAGAAAATGTCGCAAATCAATGCGGCTTATGACCAAATTAAAAACGGCACGGCTAATCAAAGTGAATATTATTCTCCGTTTAGCGGCACGAGGGCTAAAGCGAATGCAAACAGTGCACCCGATTATTTAAAATCTGTTGCGCAGTTTATAAATACGGGGCAATACACTCAGGCTATTAATTTGCTCAATACTATTGAGGACAGAAATGCCCGCTGGTATTATCTTTCAGCGCTTGCTAATGCGGCAGTCGGCAAGTGGAATGTTGCGCAGGACCATATCCGTACCGCTTATGCAAAGGAGCCTGATAATATGACGTATCATCAGGCATACAGCGATATTACAAACGGCATTAATCCGCTTAAAAAGGACCCGTTTTCAAGCTTTTTCGATTTCGGCGATATGGGCGGTGCGTATACCTACACTTATACCAATCCTAATCAAAACACACGCACATATACTGCAAGGCGTGGTGGTTGTGTTTCAAGAATTTTAAAAATTATCCTGATTATAATTATAATCAGGATTGTTGTTAGTCTTATCAGCGGCTTGTTTGCGTCAAGAACTTACTACTATACACCGCATTTTAATAACGGAAACTCGTACTCTCAGTCGCAGGATTTCGGAAATTCGAGCGACGGTTCAAATGACAGTTCAAACGGCAGTTCAAATGCGTCGGACTATTTCGGCAGTCCCAACGGCGGTGCATATAATCAATAAAGGTGAAAATTATGAAAGAATTTTTTAGAAAACAGGCATATAAGTTTCAGCAATTTATGATAGGCAGATACGGCATTGATAAGCTTTGGAGCGTGCTTTTAATCTTTTTCTTTGTCATAACTCTTTTGGCAAACGCTTTTTACAAGGTGTCAAAAATAACATATTATGCGATTGAAATTATGGCTTTAGTGCTTGTTGTTTTCGCAATTTTCAGAGTTTTTTCAAAAAATATCGAGGCTCGCAGAGCGGAAAATGCAAAGTGGCTTAAGTTTGAAAACAGCGTCAAGGGCTTTTTCAAATTTCAAAACGATAAATTCAAGCAACGCAAAACTCATAAGTTCGTTAAGTGCAAGGGTTGTAAAAAAACGCTTCGCCTCCCTCGCCATAAGGGCAAAATCAACGTGACCTGCCCTCATTGCCACGCTCAATTTGTCGTAAATACGGGCAAGAAAGCGACGAACAATCAATAAATATCGTATAAAATCTAAAAAAGGAAGAACAAATTTTGTTCTTCCTTTTTGTCTTTATTGCTTATTTGGTTTTAACGCTTTTTATTCGGGAAAAATGAGAAAGGAATGCCGTAGGGGCGAACATTGTTCGCCCGTTTCTCAAACACGGAATTTCTTTCGACGTTATTCGCCCTTCATTTCAAGAAGCTTAACCTTGCCGTCGTATGATGCCTGAGAAACACGGATTGAATCAGCAATTGCTTCTTCAATATCGTCTTCCTGAACGCCGAGCTCCTTAGTATACTGGTTGTTAATAAAGAGGTCGAGGTTCATAATATCAGGAAGGTTGAATGGGTCCATACCTGACTCAATGCCTCTCTTTTTGTAATCCTTGGCAATGCCAATCATACCAAGCTTCATCATCCAAGGCTGAACACCGACAATCTTTCTGTCAGGACCCATACCTCTTGCTTCGTAAACGATTTTAAGGAACTTATCCCATTTCATATTATACATAGCAACAGGGATTGCCTCAAAGCCTGCCTTTTCTCTAACAGCTGCACCTGCGATAGCCTGACCTACCTGACGGCAAGTAAGCATTGCAGTACCTCCCTTTGGATAAAGGGTGAACGGAAGGCTGTCCATAGCCTTGAGCTGCTCAATAAGGATAGTCCATACAGGCTTTCTGCCCGGCTGTGTGCCGAAAATGTAAGGAAGTTCAAGTACGCAAGTTGAGAAGTTGTCGTCAACAGCATTCTTGCAGATATCCTCTTGCATCATTCTTGCCTTGAAATACGGGTTTCTCTGCTGAAGTCCCATATCAGGTCTGCTCTTTGTAAGATAAGCAAAGTATGAGCCGAGAACTACTGCTCTCTTAACGCCGACTTTTTTGCAAAGAGGGAAGATTCTTCTAAGAGGAGCGTTGTTGAACTTGTCATAATAATCCATAACAGGATGAGGGAATTCAACTCTCTCATCAACACCTGCGGCATAGATGAATACATCGTTGCCCTTGAGCATTTCTTCAATTTCTTCGTCGCTCTTTTTGTTAATATCGCCGAAAACGATTTCCATTTCTTCAGGAATAGGAGCACCCTGAGGAAGAGGTGGCAAAGCAACGCTTGTTACTTTGTGACCCATTTTGATAAGCTGGGTTGCAGCTTCACAGCCAAGAAGGCCTGTGCCGCCAATCATAAAAATATTCATAATTTTTCCTCCGTTACGCAAAGCGTAATTTTTTGATTTAATTTCCTAAAAACGTACAAATACAATTATAGCACTATTACAAATTTTGTCAATAAAACTAACGCTATAAATCAAAATAAAACAAATGATTGTGTTACAGTCTTATTCCTCATCGAAAAGTTCCTGCGCCTTAACTCCCAAAATCTTTGCGCAGTAAAAAACTTCCTTGTCTGTCGCAAGGCGTACCTGCCCCTCAAGTTTGGAATAGCTTGTCGGATTAATGTCAAGCCCGTAAACCTGAAGCTTTGATATAAAATCCTTTTGCTTGATTCCCTGCTCAAGCCTGAGCCTTTCAATATTTTTGCCTACCATATTGCAGTTGCCGTAAGGTTTTTTTCTCGTTTTCATAATAACACCGCCAAAAATGCTTTAACTCATCATTTTCTATACTCAAATTATATTGCCTGCAAGGCTTGACAAAATTCCGTTACGGAATTATAATAACGACGAGGGGGTATCTTTATTTTTTTGAAAATAAGGCAGTATCATTAGTATAAAGTCAATAAATCTTGAAAAATTCATATTATTTGAACGTTTTTGAAAAATTAATTGACTTGAATGAGCGGTTTTGATAGAATATAAATGAACAACTGTCGATTTTTTTCGATAAATTAGAGGGGGTATATTTATGAAAAGAATTAGAAAATCCTTAAGCATTTTCTTATCATTTTTAATGATGATAAGTATGACGTTCGGTATGAGCTTTTCAGCATACGCCGACACGTGCGAGTACGTTTATGATGAAAAAACACATACTGTTTACATAAACGGAACAGGTGAAGCGAGCGACATGGATACGGCATTCGGTGATGAAAAATATCAAGAGGTTGTAAACGGTGCGCAAAATGTCGTTGTAGGCGAGGGTGTAACCAAAATCGGAACAGCCTTGTTTATGGATTTTGACATTACAAGTGTTTCGCTTTCTTCAACTGTTGAGGAAATAGGCAAAGATGCGTTTAGAAATACGGTGCTTGATAAAATCAATTTGGAAAATGTTAAAACAATCGGTGATTATGCGTTTTACAATACATATATTCGCACCGCCGATTTATCAAGCGTTCAAACAATAGGTAAATACACTTTCAGCAAATCGAATATTGAAAAACTTGTTGCAAACAAATGCGAAACTATCGGCGCTTATGCATTTGCAAGTTGCCTTTCTCTTGAATATGTTGAAACCACGGCTAAGACGATAGGCAGATCTGCATTTACAAAGGATGCAAAAATAAAAGCAATAAAGTTGAGCGATGTTGTTTCGATTGAGCAGTCGGCATTTTTCTGCTGTGAGGGAATTAAAAGTATTAATCTTCCTAAGTCGCTCGAAACGATTTTAAACAATGCGTTTTACGGCTGCCGAGCTCTTCAAAGCGTTAAGATTGAGGACGGAGCAGATGTATATATTTTTGTAGACGCTTTTGCATCTTGCGAAAATCTTACACTTATGTATATTCCGGCTTCCGTTACGAAATTTGACGATGGCTGTATGCTTGATTCACAAGGCATAAAAAATGTATATATAATTACTCCGTCGGGTTCTTGTGCAGAACAATATGCAAAGGATTACGGTCTTAATTATACAAACAATACAGGCAGTGTAACCGTTACTTTTGACGCAGGCGACGGCAAGTGCGAGATAGCAAATGCTACATATACTGTAGGCGACAGTTACGGCGAACTCCCTGACTGCAAATCGGACAATTACGTTTTTAAGGGTTGGGAAAGTGAAAGCAAAAGAGAAATTGATTTTGATTGCCTTGTTTATCCGGCAGACCATATTTTGCATGCAATCTATGGCGGTGAGGTACGTACCGTTACTTTTGATGCTGACGGCGGCAGGCTTATCGGGGAGAGTAAGTTTCAGGTTGATTACGGCGAAAAGATAGGCGAATACGGCGACTTCCCGTCTGCAAAGAAAGTCGGATATACTTTTAACGGTTGGTTTACCGAAAGCGGAGAAGAAGTAACGATGGATACCGTTTATAACTTTGACGGCGATATTACTCTTACCGCAAGGTACGTTCCTATAACATATACTATTACATTATATAGTGTGGTAGGCAGCCGTGTTTGGCTGGATAAATCATATTCCGTAAAGTATGACGAGGAATTTATATTGCCCAATGCGGCAGATATTGCTCCCGACATCGCAAAAGATAAGCGTTTCCTCGGTTGGAGCACTTCAAAAAACGAGGCGGATATTAAATATAAAGACGGTCAGGCGCTTAAGGGTTTGCACGATTCGCAGGGCGCAAACATTGATATTTATGCTCTTTGGCTCGGATATACCGAAGTTACAGTCGGCGAAACCACAACCGTTAATATTTCTTCAATCGGCGCTGACCCTGCAAGCTATTATTCGGGTTTTTGTGCAGACGAAAATTATGATTATCTTATTAAAGTCGGCACAACAGGGCTTACAATAACGCTTAAAGATAACGACGGAAAAACGATTGCAACCTCGGATAATTTGAAAAACGGCGGATATGCAAGAATCACCGCTAATCTTAAAAAGGGAAATTACAGGCTTAATGTAAGAACGCAAAGTATTCCTTGCACCTTTACGATTACTGTAGTTAAAACTCAAAGTGCAACGGCGATTTTCGACCCTAACGGCGGTACGGTTTCAAAAACAAGTATGAAAGTTGCGGCAGGCGACGAATTCGGAATTATGCCTGTACCAAAGAAGGACGGCTACAGATTTGCAGGCTGGGTTGACGAAAGTTCAAATGCGATAAGAAGCAAAAGTATTGTTCCTTTTGGCAAGGATGAAATTAAGTTGACGGCAACTTGGACTCCGATAACATATAATTTTACTTTTTATGATACAAGCGGCTCTAAGATAACCACCCAAACATTTACATATGACGTGGCGCAAAATCTTATGTCTGCCGAGGAACTCGGAGTAAAGAGTTCTAAGCATGATTCAATTTTTGTCGGTTGGTCAACTGCAATTAATTCAACGACTGTTGCGTATACCGATTGTCAATCTATATATAAGCAGTTTTCCACGTCAAATTCTGTTGCGTTATATCCTGTTTATGTAAAAAATGACAGCAAAGCGGTAATCAAATACTATATAAACGGAAACCTGCATTTTTCTCAGACAGTTGATAATAATTCAACTGTTACGCTTAACACAGCTCAGTCAATGAACATTGCGCCTGAAGGTTACGTGTTTGAAGGTTGGGCAACTGTACCGCAGGGAAAGGTCGTTTATAAAGACGGGGCGAAAATTTTTGTTGCAAGTGCAAGCGAAAGAGTTGACCTTTATGCAGTTTTAAGCCCTGTATCATATAATGTTTATTATTATGATAATGACGGCAATTTGCTCCAAATTCATAAAAACATCAACTATGACACCAACATAACAACTCCTAAGTATTCAAGCATTAACGCTAATTTTGACGAAAGATATATTTGCGCAGGTTGGGCAAGAAATGCAAATGCAGATGATATTGAATATAACGAAAATGCCGAATATAAAAATCTCGGAAATAAACAGGATGAAATTGTAAAACTCTATCCTGTTTTAAAAGAAGCCGAAAAATTTGAGGTTAAATATCAGTTCACCGCAACTCAAACTGCTGTTGATACGGGATATTATAATAATTTTACATATACCGTTAAATCTCCGCTTGATTTAGGCGATTTTTACAGCCAAGATTTTATTAAAAAGTATTTTCTCGGTTGGAGCGTTGACCCTGAACCGGATATGGTTGACTTATTCGCCGGCGAAAAAATTGACAGTAATGAATTTTTGAATGAAAATGTTACTTTCTATGCTGTTTGGAGCACCAAACTTGTTGGCATTAATTTTGACAATTCATTAGCAGGTCAGCAATCGGGTATAAGATATTTCCCTGTCGGTGAAAAAATAGGAAACATCGACGGCGACAATTATTATGATGAGAATTATACTTATAAATTTGTAGGTTGGTTTACCGAAATTGACGGCGGAATTCAAATCACAAGTGATTATATTGTAGAAGAAATTTCAGACGGCGTTACTCTTTATGCTCATTATGAGATTTTGCCTAATGTCAGACCTGACGCTGTTTCAATCACGGTTGTTAAATCCGACCTTGGCAAAACAAGCCTTAACGGTATTGATACAACGCTTGGCAAGAGCGTAAGTATTGATAAAAATTCGAGCATTACCCTTAAAGCGGTTGCAAATGCAGGGGCTGAATTTTTGGGTTGGAAACAGGGCAATAAACTTGTTTCTATAGATGAGGAGTATATAACAACCGCTACGGATAATATGACGTTTACACCACTCTTTATTAAGAGCGAAGAAACGAAGTTTACTGTAGTATTCGTTGATTTATACGGCAATGTGATTTCAAGCCAAACTGTAAGTGACGGCAAAGACGTAGTTATTCCGCAGGCACCGATTTACCCGGGATATTTGTTCTCGGAATGGTCGATAAGCGAAAATCAAATTTCATCCTTGACTGACGGAAAAACGATTAGAGCTAATTATACGAAAGACGTGTCGCAAACATACACTATCAAAGCGAACGGCGCAACAATAAGCGTTGGCGGCAAAGAATATCAGGATATTGCAACGGGTGTTTCTTATGATGCAAAGGTTACTGTCGGCAAGCAGGGTGTAACCTCGTGGAAAATAGGCGATTCTACAGTTGCATACGGCGAAAAATATACATTTTATTGTGCTGCAAATATTGAATTGACGGCAGTTGAGGGAAAGAGCGAAGAAGCTAAAACTCAAATCGCAATTATATCTACGAATCGTCCGTCAAGTCAGGCGCCTGACGTTTTGTTTATTGCAACACGCTCAATTGCAGACGGCGAAACAGTTGAAAAGCAAGGCTTTATTTACGGTAAAAATGCATTAGCTTCTGATTTGACTCTTGAAAATGTAGGCAAGAGCGCCTCAGGTGCAAATCCGGGAACGATTAAGGTTATTTATAACAATAAATCTTCTAATCAAATCGGCCTTAATTATGGACTTATCGCAATGAGCGGCAATATCGGCGCAAGAGCGTTTGTTGTAACAAAAGACGCTTCGGGCAAAGAAAAAGTCACTTATTCAAATGCTTCAATATATACTTATTAATTGTATATAATAAAAAATGACTGTCGGAGTTCTCCGACAGTCATTTTTGTTTATTGAAAGATTAATTACTTTCTGTTATTGTCACGTCTGTGATTATCTCTGCGTGGCTTTCTCGGTGTTTCGTCAATTTCGTTTTCAGGTTTCATTCCCTCAAGTTCGATTAAAGCATCTCTTCTTGAAAGATTGATTCTGCCCTGGTCGTCAATTTCAATACATTTAACGATAACGGAATCGCCGACGTTTACAACGTCCTCAACCTTTTCCGTTCTCTTAACGTCAAGGCGAGAGATATGAACAAGACCTTCCTTGCCCGGTGCAATTTCAACGAATGCGCCGAAGTTCATAATTCTTGTTACAATACCGTTGTAGAATGAACCAACCTCAGGGTCGGTAGCAATAAGCTTAACAATTTCAACAGCACCCTTGCACTTGTCTGCGTCAATGCCGCTGATATATACTCTGCCGTCCTCTTCAATGTTAATCTTAACATCGTAGTCAGCCTGAATTTCCTGAATTACCTTGCCGCCTTTGCCGATAACATCGCCAATCTTGTCAGGGTTGATGGAAAGTGTATACATCTTAGGAGCATACTTTGAAAGCTCTTTTCTCGGCTCGCTGATGCATGGAAGCATAATTTCATCAAGAATGTAATTTCTTGCCTTATGAGTCTTAGCAAAAGCTTCCTTGATGATTTCAGGAGTAAGACCGTGAACTTTAAGGTCCATCTGAATTGCAGTGATACCCTTCTTAGTACCTGCAACCTTGAAGTCCATATCGCCGTAGAAATCTTCAAGACCCTGAATGTCAACCATTGTCATAAAGTCGCCGTATACGCCGTCGTCGCCTGTGATAAGACCGCAGCTGATACCTGCAACGGGAGCCTTGATAGGAACGCCTGCAGCCATAAGTGAAAGAGTAGAGCCGCAGATTGAGCCTTGCGAAGTTGAGCCGTTTGATGAAAGAACTTCAGATACAACTCTGATTGCATAAGGAAATTCATCAACTGACGGAAGAACAGGAACAAGTGCTTTTTCAGCAAGTGCACCGTGACCGATTTCACGTCTGCCAGGTCCTCTTGAAGGCTTTGTTTCGCCTACAGAGTATGACGGGAAGTTGTAGTGATGGATATATCTCTTTTCAGTCTGCTCGTCAAGACCGTCAAGAAGCTGAGCGTCTGACATCGGACCGAGAGTAGTAACTGAAAGTACCTGTGTTTGACCTCTTGTGAAAAGACCTGAGCCGTGTGCTCTTGAAAGAAGGTCGATTTCTGCGTTAAGAGGACGGATTTCGTCAATGCCTCTGCCGTCAACTCTCTTGTGCTCGTCCTTAAGCCAAGCACGAACAACGTGTTTTTGAACAAGATACATAATTTCTTCAATCTTGCCCTCGTTGCCCTCAAATCTTTCGTCAAACTTCTCGTGAACTGCATTATAAATAGGAAGAAGAGCCTCGTCACGAACAAGCTTGTCATCTGTGTCAAGAGCTTTCTTTACGTCCTCAATACAGAAGTCCTCAATTTCCTTCATAATTTCAGGATCAGGGTCTGATGATTCATATTCAAACTTAGGCTTGCCGACTTCGTCAACAATGCCTTGAATAAACTTAACAATCTTCTTGTTTTCTTCGTGACCTGCCATAATAGCGTTAAACATTGTTTCATCATCAATTTCGTTACCGCCTGCTTCAATCATAGCAACAAGGTCAGCTGTTGATGCAACTGTAAGTGTAAGGTCAGTCTTTGCTCTTTGCTCAAGAGTTGGGTTGATAACGATTTCGCCGTCAACAATACCAACATTTACAGAAGAGATTGGGCCGTCCCAAGGGATATCCGAAATAGCGATAGCGGCAGATACACCGATAGCGGCAGTAATCTCAGGTGAGCAGTCAGGGTCAACTGACATAACTGTTGCAACAACTGAGCAATCGTTTCTTAAATCTTTTGGGAAAAGCGGACGAATAGGACGGTCGATACAACGGGATGTAAGAATTGCCTTTTCTCCTGCTCTGCCTTCTCTGCGAAGGAATGAACCCGGAATTTTGCCTACCGAATACATTTTTTCTTCATAGTCAACCGAAAGAGGGAAGAAGTCAACGCCCTCACGTGGCTTTGCAGACGCTGTTACTGTGCAAAGAACTTCTGTTTCGCCGTAGCGAGCCATAATTGAAGCATTTGCAAGGCCTGCCATTTTGCCTGTTTCAAGTGTAAGCTTTCTGCCTGCAAGCTCGGTTTCCCAAACTTTAAAATTCTTGAAAAACATTTTAGTACCTCATTTCTTTAAATTTTATTTATTTAATCAAGGAGGTGCAATAGTAATAAACCCAATACACAAATTATAATTTACATACTCGGTTTACTACTATTGTCTGCGCCTCCTTAAATTACAAAAAAGTAAACAAGGCAAGCATTGACCGTCAGCCATGCTTGCCTAAGTGACAAATTATCTGTCGAGTGTATCACGGATGCCAAGCTTTTTGATAAGAGCACGGTATCTTTCGATATCCTTATTGTAAAGGTATACGAGAAGGTTTCTTCTGTGACCAACCATCTTTAAAAGACCACGTCTTGAGTGATGGTCCTTCTTATGAACCTTAAGATGCTCTGTAAGCTCGTTGATTCTTGTTGTAAGAACTGCAACCTGAACTTCCGGTGAACCTGTGTCACCCTCGTGAGTAGCATACTCCTTGATAATTGCTTGCTTTTCAGCCTGTGTCATAATTTTCACCTCATCTAATATTATTTGCCGTATCACGCAAAACTCAGTAACGGGCAGGTGAATACTGCAAGGCAGTTAAACCCCGAAACCGTGTAATTCGTTTACAGCGAAAAGATTATAGCATATTACACCCGAATTGTAAAGCAAATTTTAAAAATAGTCGTTTATTGTATATTATATACAATATATAGTATGTTACATAGTCATTCCTTTATTTTTCGATATTCCTTACTTGGGTAGGTGTTTGGTTGAAAATTTTTTTAAACTCATTTGTAAAATGATACGGGGAGCTGAAACACAGTAATTCGCTTATTTTGTTAATCGGCATAGAGGTTTGAACAAGCAATCTGTAACCCTCCTCCATTTTCTTTTTGGTTATGTATTTTTTCGGTGAAATATTAAGTTCCTTGATAAAGATTTGATGAAGTCTGCGAGGGGTAATATTGAAAAATGCCGACACGGCATCAACCGTTATTTTCGTAAATAATTTTTGCGATATAAATGAGCAAATATCGTCAATCAGCCTGCGGTGTGATGTGTCAAGATTAAGAATTTCACTTATTTCTTCTTTTCTGCAAACGTTAAAGTAATATGCAAGAAAAATGAAACTGACATAGTTTGAAATTTCAGCGTTTTGGCCTATTCCTATAAGCTTTTCAAAATATTTTTCCTCATCGTCGCTGACCTCACTTTTGCCTATTTTGCCAAGGACAAAATCTTTGCAGCCGTGATATGTAAAGTTAGTCCATCGGTATCCCCAAATTTGCCCCATAGCCTTGTATTTGATAATATCGTGGAAATTTAAAAAGATATAATCGTTTTCGCTTAATTCAAATTCACCGTGTTTTGTATAGATTTTGCCGTTGCCTGCCGTGCAGCGAATAAAAGCTACTGTGCCTTTTGGATACAAATTGCGTTCCTCGTCATCCGTAAAATGAAAAAAGCTTTCATCGACAAGAATTTTAAAAGCGCTTATTACATTCGGTAAAAACAAATTATTTTTGCTTTGATATCCTAAATAAAAAGATTTACTATGATACATTATTTTTCCGCCGTTTCCGAAATATGTATCTATTATACTGCATTTTATATTTAATTACAAGTGAATATGTTATATAATATTTAGTTGTAACGGCTTTGAAGTATTTAAGATACTTATAATGAAAAAGTATGTGCTTCTAAAGTTGAAAAAGAAAAAGGGGTTAATTTTTTATGGAAATAGGAAAGATTAAGCAAACTCTTTCTGACGCAAAGGTATATTGGAAAAGACCTATGCCCGGCAGATATATGCCGTTTAAGGAGATATTTGCTTATTCCTTCGGCGGAATAGGAATTTATTTCCTAATTTATTGTGTTCAGCAGTTAACGTTGAGCACTACAAATGTAATTATAGGTAATGCTATCGGCATTTCTCCAACTAAGGTTTATATAATTTATGCAATCAGTATTGCTATTTCTTTTCCTGCCACCGCAATAAGGGCTAATATTATTGATAATGCCCGAAGTAAGCAGGGAAAGTATCGACCTTATTTGCTGTCAATGGCGCTTCCGGCATGCTTGCTTGTGGTGGGTATGGTAATGGTGCCGTATGAAAAAATTGAAAGCCAAAACGTTAAGGCTCTTATCGTTCTTTTGTTTAATATCGGTTTTCAATTTTTCTATATGTTCTTTTATGAATCGTATGAAAACCTTATTATGGTGCTTTCGCCGGATACTCAGGAAAGAGCAAATGTTTTAACAATTAAGTCTGTTGTTTATTCTATGGCTCCGTCTATTGCAACTGCTGTTTTGCCGCTTGTTGCAAAGGTTGCAACGAACAATGACCTTTATGATATGAAATTATACAGAATTCTTTATCCGCCTTTCGCAATTCTCGGCGTAATCTGTTCTGTATATATTTTTGCAAATACTCAGGAAAAGATTGTTCAGGCAAGAAGCCACGTTGTGCAAATCAAATTTCTTGATGCCGTTCGTGCAGTTGCAAAGAATAAGCTTTTCTGGGTTATTTCTCTTGCAGGTTGGATAGGATTTCTTGAAACTACATACGGCAATATGCTCCAGTGGTGCTATCAGTACCATAATACAAAAGAAGACGGTGTCGGCGCCGGACTTTATACAATAATCACAATGGTTGTTGCAAACGCTAACCTTTGGGGAATGCTTGCCGCTCCGTTTTGTATTAAAAAGTGGGGCAAAAAAGCGGTGCTCATTTTCACCAATGCGCTCAATGCCGTAATTCTATTTTTGCTTTATCCCGTTGTTCAGGCAGAACCGCCTAAAATGATTGTATATATTGCAATTATTCTTTTCGGTAACTATCTTATGAGTTCATTCGGCGTTATTTTGACTCCAGCAGTAAATGCCGACATTCGTGATTATCAGCAATATTTGACCGGAGAAAGAATTGACGGTATGTTTTCAACCGTCGGTCTTATAGGAACGGTTATTACGCTTTTGACAAGCGGCATTGTGCCTGCTGTATATGAAAAGGTCGGTATTAATGAAAATACACTTTCATCTCGTGCAAGCGAAATATCGTCAATAACAGGCAAATCAATCAGCGAAGTAATGAACTCGCCTTATAACGTTCTTTATATTAACGATATTTTCAAAAAAGCATTTGTCGTTATTGTTATATTATCGGTTATAGGTGCAACGCTAAACTTTATTCCGTATTTCTTCTATGATATGACGGAGCTTCGCCAGCGTGCAATTGTTAAGGTGCTTAAGCTTCGTGCAATGTTTGAAGATTATGGCAACGGCGTGCTTAACGATAAAGATATTGTTGATGCAATAGATGTTATTGAAGAGGCGCAAAGTATGAAAAATGCCGAGCCGAAAGATATTGATTCGTTCAAAAAAGCAGTTAAAAGCGCCGACGGCAAGGCTGCCAAAAAGCAAGCTAAAAAGGCACTTAAAGATGCAATAGCATATAACGAAAATATTGAAATTTCAAAAATGGTAAACGAAGAAGTCGAAAAGTTTGACCGTGAGGAATGGAAACTTAGGCTTGAAGAGGCAAAAAGAATTTATGCAAACGGAATTGACGGTTTGTCAGATGTAAGCGACGAAGAACTTGAACGTGCAATGGCAAATGCAAAGGCTATGCCGAAGGATACCAAGAAGCACAGAGAGGAAAGAAGCGCTGCAATCGAAACCGCAAGAAACAGAAAGTACAGCAAGAAAGCTATTGCAAAAGCAGGCGGAAAAATTGTTCCTTTTGATAATGCGGTATTTGAACAGCTTTTTGCAAAAGAGGACGACAACCTTGCCGCTTTGGCAGAACTTGAAACTGAAATTTCTAAAGCAAAAAAGGCTAAGGATAAGAATACAGAATCAAAACTTAAAGCAAAAAAGGCAAAGCTTAAGGCTGAAAGAAAGGAAATTGAGGCTTTAATTAAAAAGGCGACGGATGAAAATTCGTATTACAACCGTCTTGCAAAGCCGTATATTGACGCAGGCAAGCTCATTGTTCAGGCGGAGAATTACAAGCATTATGAGGATATTAAGGCTATGTATGACGAGGCAAAGGCACGTGATGAGGAAAACAGACGCCTTGAGGAGCAAGAGGCTAAGGAACTTGAGGCTAAGCAAAAAGAAATGAAGCAACAGCTTAAAACTGAAAAAGCCAAGAAAAAAAGAGAACAAAAAAATAAGTAAATTTCTACACGCTGTCAGACTTCGAGAAAGTGAGATAAATTTCGTATTTTGCG
>ERZ772812.1717-NODE-1717-length-15469-cov-3.528870_pt1 | contig 15469 bp, 13 predicted proteins | sample MGYA00511343_ERZ772812 | MGnify/ENA primary metagenome ERZ772812 (study PRJEB29015, sample SAMEA2737706) | human gut metagenome | biome: human gut; feature: human-associated habitat; material: faeces | place: China | collected 2012 ...
ATAACAAATATTTATTTAAAATGAAAAAACTCTTTCAAATCATTCTTGCCGTAGCTATCGTAGGCCTGATCTACGTTATCTACGTCCAGATCTCCACCCCGATTCGTTTCGACGATGAAATGAAGGCGAAGAAGGCGCAGGTTATCGACCGCATCAAGGACATCCGCACCGCGCAGCGCGCCTTCAAGTCGAAGTACCAGCATTTCACCGGCAGCTTCGACTCGCTGACCGCCTTCGTACTTTCCGACACGCTCGAAATGGAGCGCAAGATCGTGGACGAGGACGACTCGGTGGCGATGGCCATGCTGAAGAAGTCGGGCAGGAAGAACATTGAGAAGTTCAAGGTAGCCGTGATCGACACCATTTTCGCCCCCAAGAAAGTGAGCCGTCAGGATGTCGAGAATCTCCGCTACATCCCCGGAACCGATAACAAGGCACAGTTCATCATGGAAGCCGGCGTCATCACCACCGAATCCAAGGTCGTGATCCCGGTCGTGGAGTGCCGCGCTCCCTACAAGATGTTCCTCGACACGATCAACTACCGTCAGGAGGTCATCAACCTGATCGACGACGAGGAGAACAACTTCAACCGCTATGCCGGTGTCAAGTTCGGCTCGATGGAATCCGGAAACAATGAGGCCGGTAACTGGGAGTAACACGCCGCAGGCAGGCAATACGGTGTCCATTCAGCGATCGTTGGATGGACACTCTTTTTCGGTCCCTGCACTGTCGGACGTACCCGCGGGCCACGATCCCGTGCAGGTCGAGCTGCTGCTGCCCCGCACGATGCTCGTCCCCGCGGAACTGTTCGACGAGGAGCACGCCGCAGAGCTGCTTGCGGCGAACGGCATGCCCCCGGCGGCGGACGAATGCGCCGTATGCTGCGGCCGGGAGGAGGATTATGCGGCCGTCGCGGCGATAAACCGCGAAGCCCTGCGGCTGGTGCAGGCGAAGCTGGGCAACCGGGCCCGCTTCACCACCCCGCTGCTCCGCACGCCGCGCAATGCGACCAAAACCGTATGGATGTGCCGCCGCGCAGAGCTGCTATATATAAAGGTATACGACGGCGGATCCCTGCAACTGGCCGAGGTGGTGCCCGCGGAGACGGATGCCGACCTCGCCTACTTCTTCGAGCGGCTGAACGGCTGTTTCCCGCTGGCGGAGTTCGAGCTGCGCATCACGGGCGATGCTCCCAAAGCGGCGCGCAAACTGCTGGGAAAACGTTTCAAACAGGCGATATGCGAATAGTAAGCGGAAAATACAAGGGCCGGGCGATCAATCCGCCCCGGAACCTGCGGGCGCGGCCGACGACCGATTTCGCCAAGGAGAACCTCTTCAACGTGCTGGGCAACATGGTGGATTTCGAGGAGTGCGACGTGCTCGACCTCTTCGCCGGCACGGGGTCGATCAGCTATGAATTCGCGTCACGCGGGGCGCGGAGCGTCACCTCCGTGGAGATCAATGCCGTCCATTACAATTTCATCCGGCAGACTGCCGCGCAACTGGAGATCGAGAACCTATACCCGGTGAAAGCCAATGTGTTTCTCTACCTGAAAAGTTGTCCCAAACAGTTCGACATCGTTTTTTCGGACGCCCCCTACGATCTGGAGGGCAGCGAACAGGTCGTGAAACTGGTCCTCGAAGGCGACCTGCTGCGTCCGGGCGGCATCCTCGTCTTCGAACACTCGAAAAAAATGGATTTTTCGGCTTATCCCGAGTTCTGGCAATTAAGGAGTTACGGCAGCGTGCAATTTTCTTTCTTCAAAAAGCCGTAAAAGCATTTGCCGATTTAAAAAAATCCATTATCTTTGCACTCGCAATAACCGGAATGGTGCGTTAGTTCAGCTGGTTAGAATACGTGCCTGTCACGCACGGGGTCAGGGGTTCGAGTCCCCTACGCACCGCAGAGTTCAGTGGAACAAAACAGCAAAGCCTTATAAACGAATCGTTTATAAGGCTTTCTTGTTTTCATACATACGCGATGAAAAGGTTGTTTAAGGCAGATTGGCTGCGGCCTATTCGGTGTACTATCGGATAGATCAACAGCGGCGGTCGACCTTCCTGACGCTAACGATACGATGGCAACGGCAGGGACTTTCGTTAGCCTTTTTCATAACCGCAAGGTTTTAACCCGAATGGCGTTACTCTTATCTCGAATTTACGCATTTTCCCTGTTGAAAATTTTCCGCAATGTCCCGAAATTTGGAACGTACCGCGAGTCTCACTCTCCTGTAATTCAGTGTTCAGCAGGGTGGTACAGAGCATGGCGACATCTCTGTCAATATTCTTGATTATCAGTTTCGGCGCAAAAAAATGAGGGGGGGGGATTTTTGATTTAAAAAAAATATATTTATTTTTGCGATACGAATTCTTGACTCTCCTCGTCGATATAGCGTACAATCGATGAGTTCGGAACGACCGAATAAGACTTACTGACATTGAGATTTGTTTTGATACTCTCGCTGACAATGAGACTTAATTTGATATTACTCGTCACTTCTCTGACAGGGCTGCTGTTGCCGGGCATGTCGTGTGCCATAGAGCAGCCTGTTTCCGATACGCTCAGACTTCGTGTCTATTTCCGTCAGGGATATGCTGCGCCGGAATCCGGTTACCGGGAGAACGGTGTGCGTATGCAGGCTTTCGTATCCGCCCTGAAAGCGATCGGGGAAGACCCCGCACAACGTCTGAGAACCATTCGTGTCGTTGCCGGATGCTCGCCCGAAGGTAGTGCCGCTGCCAACCGGCGTCTTTCGGCGAAACGCGTGTCCAACGTCGTCGCATATCTCCGTTCGCACCTCGCTTTGCCCGACAGTCTGCTGCAAGTGGAATCACTCGGCGTAGACTGGCAGGGGCTGATCGAACTGGTCGAGGGTTCCGACATGCGCCACCGCGACGAGGTATTGGCCCTTTTGCGCAATACCCCCGAGTGGATCGTCCGCGACGGACGGGTCGTGGACGGGCGTATGCGCCGTTTGGGCATGCTGCACGGCGGCCGTCCCTATTGGTATATGTACGAACACTTCTTCCCCGAATTGCGCAATTCGGGCATCTCTGTCGTCAGCGTAGTCGAACGGCTCTCCGAATCGCGGCCCGAGGCCGATTCGGTATTTGCCTCCGTTCAGCCTGCGGCACCCGTCGAAATGCCGGTCGAAGATGTTCCGGCGATAAGTCTTACAGCGGATTCGGTCGCATCGTCGACAGAACTGCCGGCGACCGGCATCGCCTCTTCCGCTTCAAAAATTCCCCCCCCCACATATTTTGGGGCCTAAAAACAAACATTCTATATGATGCTGCTCTCGTACCTAATATAGGTGCGGAGTTCTACCTCGGCCGCAACTGGTCCGTAGGCGCCGGCTGGATGTATTCGTGGTGGAACAAACCCCACGGGAATTTCTTTTGGCGCACCTACGGCGGCGACGTGGAGATTCGCAGGTGGTTCGGTCGTGCGGCGCACGAAAACCCGTTGACGGGCCACCACGTCGGGCTCTACGGTCAGATGACGACCTATGACTTCGCTCTCGGCCGGAACGGTTCCCTCGCCGACCGCTGGAGTTGGGGCGCAGGCGTTTCCTACGGCTATTCGCACCCTGTCGGCCGCCGGCTGAATCTCGATTTCACGATCGGAGTGGGTTACTTCGGCGGCGAATACAAGAAATACAGACATATCGACGACTGTTATGTCTGGCAGTCTACGCACCGGCTCCGCTGGTTCGGGCCGACGAAAGCGGAAATCTCGCTCGTGTGGCTTCCGTGGCGCGGCCGCAACGGAGAGAAAGGAGGTGCGCGATGAAACGGATCATGCGCTTCTGGATGGTTCTCGCTCTGCTGGCGACGGCGGCGTGCGAACACAAGGAACTCTGCTACGAGCATCCGCATGCGGGTTTCGTGCGTGTGCTTTTCGACTGGTCGCGGCTGCCCGAAGCGAATCCCGAATGTATGTATGTCCGGTTCTTCCCCGAAGAGGGAGGCAGCCCGGTGCAGTACGAATTCACGGGACGGGAAGGCGGCACGGTACAGTTGTCTCCCGGCAATTACCGGGTCATCTGCTATAACGGGGATATGGAATCGACCCATGCCCGTAACACGGAATCTTACGACACATTCGAATTCTATACGCCCCAAGAGAGCCTGCTGGCTCCGCTGAACCGCTCTTCGAGCAATGTGCCGCGGGCCGACGGCACCGAGACGCAGCAGGTAGTACGCACCCCCGAATACCTTTACGGGGACTGCTGCGGGGAGCTGACGCTGCGGCGCAACGAGACGACGACCGTCACGCTGACGCCGACCGAAAGGGTTTGCAGCTATACAATCGAAATCCGAAACGTGGAAAATATGGACAAGGTGGCGCAGATCAGCGGCACTCTGTCGGGTATGGCCGGTGCCCACTGCCTCGTCGCCGATGCGCTCCGGGGCAACCCCTGCATCCTGCCGTTCGAGTTCCGCAAGGCCGATGCGACGACCGTGGAGGCGCATTTCCATACTTTCGGACACTGCCCCGAGCCGGCCGTTCCCCACAAGATCGTCGTCTACGGCATCATGACGCGCGGAGCGCAGCAGTATCAGGTCTACGGCGATGCCGAAGACGTGGTGACGCCGCAGATACACGGGGCGGCCAATCCGCACCGCGTGCACATCGTTCTCGACGGGCTGCGCTTTACGGACGACGCTCCCGGCGGCGGCATGAATCCCTCGGTGGACGACTGGGGAAGCGTTGAAATCGAAATACCGATGTAACAATCCTAAATTTATAGCTATGTTTAAAAAAGTACTTTTATCGATTGCTGTAGCAGGAGCCCTTACGGCCTGCTCGAAGAACGAAACGATCAGCACCAACCCCAATCCCGAAGGTCTGGATTACATCTCTTTTTCGCCCTCCGTACCCAAGGCGACGCGCGGTGGCATTACCGACAAGAATACGATGGAAAAGGACGCAAACGGCTTCTATGTCGTGGCATACGGCGACGGTGCGTTCTATTTCAACCGTCAGTTGGCCAAGCCCGACACGAGGGTAATCAAAGAAACGGAGCAGAAGGGCTTCTTCCTTGATAAGAATTATTCGTGGCCGAGCTACGAACTGACGTTCGCCGCTTGGTATCCGGCCAAACTGGCTCCGGGCCACGGTTCGGCGGAAGCCGTCAAAAGCGACGGTACGGCATTCGCAGCCGGGGAGTATGTATCGCAGCCTACATGGCACGCTACCGGCACCGGTGTCGAAGCCCCGCATACGATTAAAAACTACGTTCCTGCAAAAGAGATCGGGAACCAGACGGACATCATTATTGCCAGAACGATCAAGAACCCCCAAGAGCCAAATATCAAGGAATCGGCCGTTGCGTTGAATTTCCGCCATATCCTGTCGCAGATCTCCCTCAAGGCCAAAAAGGACGGCCAAGACCTGAAGGTCGAGATCAGAAGCGTCGCCCTGCGTAACATTCCGTCGAAGGGAACGTTCAAATTCCGCGCCGATGACGCCCCCGGTTATACGACGGATGGAAACGTGACCGGTTCGACGTCGAATCCCACGCTGATCCCGCTCGACAACTGGAAGATCGAGGCTCCGGACCCTGCAACGTCCAATCTGACGTATAGCGACAAGGAGGGTAATAACGTGAATTTGCAGCGTTACGATTATGTACTCAGCGAGCCGGTCGTATTGGACGGAACGGACGATGTAGTCAAAGATCTGTTGGATAACGACCAATGGCTGTTGATCCCACAGGATTTCAACAAAAATAACTATTATGGGAAGATCAATTATACTTGGGCGGAAAATGGAACGACTGAAGGGGCTTACCTTGCTTTCGAAATGTGTGTTTCCCGCAAAAAGTTAAATGCAGACAACGAATTCATAGGCTGGACGCAGATTTTCCCCGAACCCGGGGCGAAAAGGAAAGAGAAAGACGGCATTACCACCACCGTGGAAGACGGTGACTTCGGCTGGGGCGCTATCGGGCTCTTGAAAACAGCCAAATGGGAACCGGGTATCCACTATACCTATACGCTTCATTTCACGGACGAAGGCGTCGGCAAGTACGATCCCGAAGAGTGGGAAGAAGGCGGCGATGATATTCTGGGCAATTACATCTGGTTTACCGTAACGGTGGACGAGTGGATTCCGACCGATCCTGCCGATACGGATGTCAAATTGTAGTTCATCGACAACTCCTCTCCCGCCCCTCCGCTTCCGGCGGAAGGAGGGAGAGGAGCGGTCGTTTCCGACCGGGCGGGGTTGGATCTCCCTTCCCGGTTGCAAAGAGGTCCCCGAAAGGAGATCACCGATATTAATTTATTGACGAACGGTATGAAATCGACTTTATTCGCAATATCCCGTCCTGCACTGGTTCTTGCCGCAGGACTATGGTTGCTGTCGTGTACGAAAGAGGAGGGCGAAGACCTGCTTGCCGGGACCGATCCGGTTTGTTTCGAGGTCGTGGACGGCTGGTCCGAACCCGCTGCCGAGCCGGGGGTCGCGGCATTCCGTTCCGACGTCCGGAACCGGGAAAGGTCTTTGGACGCGATACGGGAGGAGAATGCCGGAGCGGAGCATCCGATGTATCTCGAAGCGGTCGTCACGGAGGGAGTTCCCGGGCGGCCTCAGGCCGTGACGCGTGGTGTGCAGATCGGGAACGAAGCGGATTTTTACGACTCGTTCGGGGTTTCGGCATACGCCTACTCGGGGGAGTGGAACGAGCAGTGCAAGCCGAACCTGATGTACAATGTCCGGGTGAGCCGGAATGCCGCAACCGATCGGTGGGTACCCGACGGACGCCGTTATTTCTGGCCCAAGAACAAAGAGCGGGTCCGGTTCTTCGCTTATGCGCCCTATGACCTTCCGACGGGTGCGAAGCTGTTGTCGAAGGTCGGCGACGGAGGTGTCCCGAAAATCCGCTACAAGGTTCCCGCTGACGTGAATGAGCAGATCGATCTGTTGATCGCAACGCCCGATGCCGTCCGGAGCGAGGAGTACGATGTGCTGGTCTATCCGGGGATAGGGATGCCGCTGACTTTCCGCCATGCGCTGACCGCCATTCAGTTCAGGGTCAAGTCGGTTGCGGAGCAGAACAGCGGCAGGCGCATTCGCAGGATTCAGTTGTCCGATGTTCCTAATAGCGGAGAGTGCTCTTTGCAGCCCGATGCGGCCGGCCATTTGAAATGGGATATCGTATTCGGTACGGCTGGTACGCGTTTGCGTTATACGCTCGATCTCGATGTTCCCTTGATCGCAGGCCGGCAAATTACGGAGGGCGCCCAGACACTGATGCTGCTTCCGCATACGATAGATGCGGATGTGCAGATTCGTGTCTGGCTCGACGGAGAAGACCTCGACAAGACGGCACCGCACAAGTTCGGTATTCAGGGCCAGACATGGCCGATCGGGAAGACCGTGACCTATGCGTTTTCGATGTAATGTCGCCCCATGCGATGTAACCATAAAATTCACGCCCCGGCCGTTTCAGTTTTGCGCGCCGGGGCTTTTTTCGTTTCGCGGCCAGCCATACTGAACGATACGGCAATCCGGCGTACGATAGCACCACTACCAACAATGACGGCCCCGCTTGGGGCCGTCGAAGCAAAGTCGGGTTGCAATGCGGAAGCGATCGCAGGCTCGATATAGACAGATTCAATACCGCCGCGCCGTTTCATTAAAACTCTTTATACCAAATAATAAGCAACCGATCGGAATCGTTAAGGAAAATGGCAACACCAAAATTTTCAAATCGGCAAATCATCAAATTCCATATCGAAGAATAACACAGTACACCTCCCCGGCACGGACACAAGTTTAGATTATATTCATATCAAATGTTTATTTATTTTTTATGATTATGAGAACAAATTGTTTTTTCCTTTTCGCCGTTTTAGCAGGGATTGTTTCCGGAGGCAGACTTTCAGCAAACGACTCCATTCCTGAAAGTGGGCACGTCATGCTCTACACCCCGTACACAAAAATTGCCGTATCACCGGGAACATCCGTAAATTACGACATCGAGTTAATCAACAATTCCGGGACGCTGGTCGATGAGAAACTATCGCTCGAGGGGCTTTCCACGGCATGGAAACATGAATTCAAATCGGGCGGCTGGAACCTGCGGCAGCTTTCGGTCCTGCCGAACGACAAGAAAAGTTTCAACCTGAGTGTCAGTGTCCCGCTCAAAGTGAACAGAGGCAGCTATGCCTTCACCGTTCTCGCCGGGGAAACGAAGCTGCCGTTACACATCGTCGTATCGCAGCAGGGCACTTACCAGACGGAGCTCACTACGGAGCAGCCCAATATGCAGGGCAACACCAAATCGTCGTTTACATTCAATGCGACCCTCAAAAACCAGACGGCGGACCAGCAGTCCTATGCCCTGATCGCCGACGCCCCGAGAGGCTGGAACGTGATCTTCAAGCCGAACTACAAACAGGCGACCTCGACCCAGATCGCAGCGAATTCCAGTCAGAACCTCACAATCGAGATCACGCCTCCGGCCAATGCAGAGGCGGGGACTTATCATATTCCGGTACGGGCGGCATCGGGCTCGACCTCGGCCGAATTACAGCTCGAGATCGTCATTACCGGGTCTTTCCAAATGGAACTTACCACACCGCAGGGTTTGCTGAGCTCCGACATCACGGCGGGAGATACCAAACGGCTCGAACTGGTAATCCGCAATACGGGATCGTCCACATTGAAAGACATCGACCTGACGGCCGGCAAACCGGCCAACTGGGAGGTGACTTTCGAACCCTCGAAAATCGATTCGCTGCGCGCCGGCGCCGTTGCCAACGCGACGTCCATAATGAAGGCTTCCGGAAAGGCGCTGCCCGGAGATTATGTCACGACGATCAAGGCATCGACTCCCGAAGTGAACGCGTCCGCCCAGTTCCGGATTTCCGTAAGGACCCCGATGTTATGGGGATGGGTCGGAGTGCTGATCACCCTCACCGCAATAGGCATCGTAATCTGGCTGTTCCGTAAATACGGAAGGAGGTAACCATGAGCGAACCGGTAATTGTTCTTACGGAACTGACCAAGCAATACGGAACGTCCATAGTCGTCGACCACATCGACATGAGCGTTCAGCGAGGTGAAATATTCGGATTGCTGGGACCCAACGGCGCCGGAAAGTCTACGACCATCCTAATGATGCTGGGGTTGACCGAGCCGACTTCGGGGCATGTGGAGATCTGCGGTATCGACTCGACGACGCACCCCATCGAGGTAAAGCGGAAAATCGGTTACCTCCCGGAGGACGTCGGCTTTTACGATGACATGACGGGGCTGGAAAACCTGCTTTTTACGGCACGCCTGAACGGAATCCCGGCGTCGGACGCCGCTGTCAGGGCGGAAAAACTGCTGGACCGCGTGGGACTCGGAACGCAACGGAAAAAGAAGGCGGGCAAATATTCCCGCGGCATGAGGCAGCGTCTGGGGCTGGCCGACGTCCTTATCAAGAATCCGGAAATCATTATTCTGGACGAACCGACCTCGGGAATAGATCCGGCAGGCGTGCAGGAGTTCATCGACATGATCCACACTTTGAGCCGTGAAGAGAATCTGACGATTCTGTTCTCATCCCACAATCTGGACCAAGTGCAAAAGGTATGCGACAGAGTCGCCCTGTTCGACCGCGGAAAACTGTTGTCGCTGATCGATATCGGGGAGTTAAGACGATGCGACCGGGATTTGGCGGATACCTACAACCGGCTTATGACGAAAGGAGGTGCTGAAAATGCGTAAGGAGAACCATGCCTTTTGGGTTATCGTGAACAAGGAGATTTCCGACCATGTGAAAAGCTGGCGATTCATCATCCTTGTCTCGATCATCGCCCTCACCTGTCTCGGGTCCCTGTACACGGCTCTCTCGAACATAGGGGCCGCCATCAAACCGGACGATCCCGACGGAGGGTTTCTTTTCCTGAAATTGTTCACGGCTTCCGACGGAACGCTCCCGTCGTTCGTGATGTTCGTCAGCTTTCTCGGACCTTTGCTGGGCATCGCGCTCGGCTTCGACGCCGTCAATTCCGAACAGAACAAGGGAACGTTAAGCCGCTTGCTGTCTCAGCCGATTTACCGGGACAATATCATCAATGCCAAATTTTTCGCGGCGCTTATCGTCGTCAGCATCCTGTTTTTCGTTCTGGGACTGCTCGTCATGGGCTGCGGATTGGTCGCCATCGGAATTCCGCCGACCGCCGATGAATTTCTGCGAATCATTCTCTTCATCGTCGTCAGCATTTTCTATGTGGCCTTCTGGCTGAATCTGGCGATCCTGTTTTCCCTGTGTTTCCGGCAAGCGACCACTTCGGCTCTGGCGGCGATAGCGGTCTGGATATTCTTCACGGTTTTCTATGCCATGATCGTCAATGTCGTAGCCAATGCGCTGAGCCCTTCGCCGATGGCCTCACAGTCGCAGATCATCGGTTACCAGAGATTTATTCTCGCGCTGATGCGACTGGCTCCCAGCGAACTCTACGGGGATGCCGTGACGACCCTGCTGATGCCTTCGGTCAGAAGTCTCGGGCCTCTGACCATGATGGAGGTACAGGGAGCCATTCCCAGCCCGCTCCCGCTGGGACAGAGCCTGTTGATCGTATGGAGACAGCTCACGGGGTTAATAGCCGCCACGACGATCTGTTTCGCCGGTTCATATGTGTTGTTCATGCGGCGGGAAATCCGGTCCAGATAAAAGGTGAATCAAACGAAATAGCTGCTGAAAACGGAATGGCTTTGAGCCGTTCCGTTTTTTTGTTTCAGGGCATCGGGCCACGGCAGCCGGATTCCGCACACTTTGGATTTTAGGAAAAAATACCCTATTTTCGCGAAAATTACCATTCTCATGAAACGACTGTCCCGTCTCCTGCTGCTCCTCGGCCTGTGCATCCTTAGCAGCGATGCGTTCGCCCGGAAATTCCCCAACTACCCGATCCCCCAGCGTCCCGATACGCTGCGCATCCTCGGCATCGGCAACAGCTTCACCGAGGACGGCATGGAGTACCTGCCCGACCTGCTTGAGGCGGCCGGAATCGGGAACGTCATTCTGGGCCGCATCACCCTCGGAGGCTGCTCGCTGGAGCGGCACTGTCAGGAATACGCTGCCGACACGGATTATTATACCTACTGCAAATCGACGCACAACCGCTGGGAAACCGTCCTGAAAAAGGCCCGTCTGCGGGACGGCATCGCCGACGAACGGTGGGATATCGTCATCATCCAGCAGGTCTCCGGAAAGGCCGGCCTGTTCCTGACCTACGAGCCGTGGCTCGGACACTTGGTCGAGATCGTGCGGCTGCACTGCCCCAACGCCGGAGCCTGCATCGGCTGGCAGCAGACATGGGCTTATGCGCCCGACTCGAACCACGGGGATTTCAGCCGCTACGACCGCAACCAGCAGTTGATGTATGAAGGGATCGTCGCGGCGGTGAAACAGTTGAGGGACGAAACCTCCATCGAGGTCGTCATACCGACGGGGACGGCGATCCAGAACCTGCGCGGCACGCAACCGGCCGATGCGCCGGAGGTCACCCGCGACGGCTTCCACCTCAATTTCAAGACCGGGCGTTACACCGCAGCCTGCACTTGGTTCCAGACGCTCATAGCTCCGGCCCTGCGCACGACCGTCGCCGAAAACGAATGCCGCCTGCGGGGAACTCCCCACGAACTGACCGGGGAGGAAGCGGCCATTTGCCGACAGGCCGCCCAGAGGGCCTGCATCCGCAACTATTCGGCATGGACGGAAAACAAGGCCGACGAAATACGGGGCTTCGGCACGGCAAACTAAAAAAATATACCGCAAATATTTGCGGTTTTCAGAAAAAACGGTATCTTTGCACTCGCAATAACCGGAATGGTGCGTTAGTTCAGCTGGTTAGAATACGTGCCTGTCACGCACGGGGTCAGGGGTTCGAGTCCCCTACGCACCGCTGAAAACGAAAACGGAATGGCTTCGATGCCGTTCCGTTTTTTGTTTCAGGGAACCTCCGCGCCAGCGGATTCCCGCGCATTTTGAATTTTCCGAAAAACTCCGTATTTTCGTAAGAAACGACCAGCATGAAACCGAACCCGCCTGTTGAACTGACGAACGAGCAACGATCGTATTTAGGACTTGCCCCCGTAGAAGAGTCTTGGGAACTGGTCTCTTTCGAGGGAATGTATCTCTATTATGACAAAGATACGATTCGCAAAAAGATCGTGGCGACGGAAGATTCCTATTATGAAGCCGAGCTGTGCGAACACACCGCAGATAACCGGACAATACTTCTGCCTAAAACCGAGCGGGGCAAACCCAAGAAAATGAACTATACGGCCTCCCTGTCGTTCAGTCCTTTCGGGGTATACTTCTATTTCGGTGCAAACGACGTGACGATAGCCAACTATACCACACAGACTACATTTTTTCACGATGCCAATGCTGCCGGCGTCGATCTGAAAGAGTGGATAAACGACTGGATCGGCAACTCCACGCCAAAGGACATAGAAGAAATACAAGCATTCAGGAACGCGAAGCGGCAGCACGTCAAATATCGGGAGGGCGATTTTTTCGCGTTCAGGATAGGACGCCGCGAATGGGGGTTCGGGCGGATCGTGCTGGACATCGTGTCGCGTCACGAGGCGTTGAAACAGGGAAAGAACCACGGACTGCTCAATCTGATGGGTAAGTCGTTGCTCATCATGCTGTACCGCAAGCGCGCAACCTCTTATGCGGATGTCGACATCGATCAACTTTCGCAATGCGCTACATTGCCCGTGCAAGCCATCATGGACAACCGCTTTTACTACGGAGAATATCCGATCATCGGACATAAACCCGTATCGCCCGAAGAGTGGGAACCGATCATTTCATACGGGCAAAGCATCAACCATGAAGATAAAAATACGGTCTATCTCCAATACGGACTGATATACCGGGAAACGACCGTCGACCGGTACGATAAATACCTGATCTGCCGAAATCCCGATTGTCCGTCCGGATACGACATAAATCCCTACCGCATGGAACGCATCGGATTCGGGATAGACAACTACGATAATATCAGGGAGCTGATCGACAAAGGCCCTGCCGCGCTTGCCGCACCCGCCGGAAAAAGACACGATCCGGATTTGCGTTCGCCGGGAAACAAGGCTGTCAAACACGAAATATTCACGCATTTCGGATTGGATGCATCCAAAAGCTATGCGGAGAATCTGAAGATTTGTTCCGCTGCCGATGCCTGAAACCTTTGACCCCCATTTTGCGTATTATATACTATGACGAACTACGATTTCGATGAACTGATCCCGCGGCGGGGCACACACTCCGTGAAATGGGACGAGCAACCCGCACCCGACATGCTGCCGATGTGGGTCGCGGATATGGATTTCCGGACGGCACCGGCCGTCGTCGAGGCGCTTCGCCGCAGGGTCGAGCACGGCATTTTCGGCTATGCCAAGGTTCCGGAGAGTTACCATACGGCGATCACCGGGTGGTTCTCCCGGCGTCACGGCTGGGCCCCCGAACGCGAATGGATACTCCCTACGACGGGTGTGATTCCGGCCCTGTCGGCCATTCTCCGGGCGCTGACCCGCCCGGGCGACAAGGTGCTGATGCAGACTCCCGTCTACAACCATTTTTTCATCTCCGTCGCCAACAGCGGCTGTGAGGCCACCGAATGCGAGCTGATCTACCGCGACAACACCTACACGATCGATTTCGACGCATTGGAACGCACGGCGGCCGATTCGGGCGTGACGCTGATGCTGCTCTGCAATCCCCACAACCCCGCAGGGCGCGTCTGGACGCCCGAAGAACTGCGGCGCATCGGCGAAATCTGCCTGCGCAACGACGTCTTCGTCGTCGCCGACGAGATACACTGCGAACTCATCATGCCCGGCTTCCGCTACACGCCTTTCGCCTCGCTTTCGGAAGAGTTCGCCCGGCACTCCGTCACCTGCACCTCCCCCAGCAAGGCTTTCAACCTCGCGGGACTGCAGGTCGCCAACATCTTCGCTGCGGATACCGCGATCCGGGAGCGCATCGGGGAGGCGCTCCACCGGAACGAAACAGGCGAGATCAGCCCCTTTGCCATCGACGCCCTCACGGCGGCTTACGACGAAGGCGCCGAGTGGCTCGACGCACTCAACGGCTACCTCCACGAAAACTACCTTTTCCTGCGGGATTTCCTCGCCCGGGAACTGCCGCAATACCCCGTACTGCCCCTCGAAGGGACCTATCTGGCGTGGATCGACTGCCGCGCCACGGGCATGACCTCGGAGGCGCTTGCCGACCGGCTGCTCACGGAGGGACGGCTCTTCATCAACCCCGGGTCGATCTACGGCCCGGCGGGCGAGGGATTCATCCGCCTGAACATCGCCTGCCCGCGGACACTGCTGACCGACGGACTCGAACGACTGAAAAAAGTACTGACCCGATAATATGAAAAAAACCGCACTTCTGCTGCTCCTCGCAGCTATGTTTTCCATGCCGGTATTCGCCGGCGACGGCCCGCAGCCGATCAAACTGATCTCCTACAACCTGCGCAACAGCGGCGCCAAAGACGGCGACAACTGTTGGTCGAAACGGCGTCCGGCCACGCCGCAGATGATCCGTCAGGAGGCCCCCGACGTATTCGGCGTGCAGGAGGGGCTGATCGACCAACTGCAATACATCGACACCGAATGCCCGCAGTACGCCCGCGTCGGCGTGGGGCGCGACGACGGAGCCGAAGGCGGCGAGATCATGGCCGTTTACTACCTCCGCGACCGCTTCGAACTGGTGAACAGCGGTACGCTGTGGCTCAGCGAGACGCCCGCGAAGGTCTCGCGCGGCTGGGACGGCGCCTGCAACCGCACCATGACGTGGGTAGAACTGCGCGACAAGGCTTCGGGCAAGGAGTTCTTCTATTTCAACACCCACCTCGATCACCGCGGCAAGGTTGCCCGCGAAGAGTCGATCAAACTCATCGTCAGCGAAATACAGCGCATTGCGGGACAGAAAACCCCGGCGGTTCTGGGCGGGGATTTCAACACTCCGGTCGACAGCCCGATCTTCAAGCCGCTGACCAAACACATGAAGTCGGTCCGGGACAAGGCTCCGGAAACCGACCGCAAAGGGACTTTCAACGGATTCGGCTCGGCTCCCGACACGATCGTGATCGACCACCTCTACTACCGGGGCAAGCTCAAATGCCTGACTTTCGCCACGCTCGACGGCAACTACGGGGCTCCGTTCATTTCGGACCACTACCCGATCGCCATGACCTTCACGCTGTAAAATCAAAAAATCCCGGAGCCCTGAACTCCGGGATTTTTCATATTTCAGGTCATTGCCGCCGGCTGCGCAGGACGACCATCGTCACCGCCGCGACGATCAGCAGGATGCCACCCGCCCCCTGCGCCGTGAAAGGCTCGGCAAAGACGCATACGCCGATCACCACGGCCGTCAGCGGCTCCATGGCGCCGAAAATCGAGGTCAGCGTCGGCCCGATGCTCTTGATGGCCTGCACC
>ERZ772812.1723-NODE-1723-length-15427-cov-4.122626_pt1 | contig 15427 bp, 12 predicted proteins | sample MGYA00511343_ERZ772812 | MGnify/ENA primary metagenome ERZ772812 (study PRJEB29015, sample SAMEA2737706) | human gut metagenome | biome: human gut; feature: human-associated habitat; material: faeces | place: China | collected 2012 ...
GAGGGTTTACTTCCTATGGATCGTAATATGGTTGATGCTGCTAGTGGGGGGCTCTGGTTAATAAAACCCCAGCTGATGCTAGAAATCTATTTAATTTAATGGCCCAAAATACCCAGCAGTTTGGTGCTAGGGACTCACAAGTTAAAAGGGTTAATGAGATTGGGTCTAGTTCATCCGTAGAGAGTCAGTTATCTCACATTACTGCGATGTTAAACAAGATCGTTACTGGGGGAATTCAAAAAGCAGTCAGATGTGGCATTTGTTGTCTAGAGGGACATCCTACTGATGCATGTCCTACACTTCAAGAAGGTAATGTTAATGCTCTTTACTCTAACCAAGGTCACAGAAGGTATGATCCATATTCTAACACCTATAATGAAGGATGGAGAGACCACCCTAACCTTAGGTATGGCCCTCAAACCAATCCACCAGGTTTTGACCAAACGTCTCATCAACCTTCTAATCAAGATAGGACCAACTTACTACTAGAACAAGTTCTTAAGAAGATGGACGATAGGTTCCAGAGTATGGAAACAGCTCTTAAGCAAGTTCAAGAGAAACAAACTGCAACTGATATCATAGTTAGCAACTTGCAGGCTCAAATGCAAAATAGGTTTCCATCTCAGCCTTACCCTAACCCTAAGGAGAATGTTAGTGCCATAACACTTAGGAGTGGGAAAGAGTTACAAGAGCCTAGGAAGAGTAGAGAGGTTGAGCCTGAATTAGAGGTCAAGGGGACTGAACCAGGGTTAGACACAAATTCTAATCAAACTACTAAGGAAATAGGAGAGAAGAAAAGAGAGCCTTATAAGCCAATTCCACCCTTTCCTAGTAGATTTAGAAACCCTACTTCTAAGGTGAATGAGGCGAATCAAGAGATCTTAGAGACATTAAGGAAGGTAGAAATTAATATACCTCTCCTTGATGCCATTAAACAGGTGCCTCGTTATGCTAAATTCTTGAAAGAATTATGTACTACTAAAAGAAAATTAGTAGGGAATGAAAAGGTAAGTGTGGGGGAAAATGTGTCTGCTGTTTTTCAAAGAAAACTTCCCCCTAAGTGTCAAGACCCTGGTGTGTTTTCTGTTCCTTGCAAAATAGGAAACCTTTGCTTTGATAAAGCTATGCTTGATTTAGGTGCCTCTATTAATGTTATGCCTAGATCTGTTTATGACAAACTGAACCTAGGCGAATTAAAGAAAACTGGCATAGTGATTCAATTAGCTGATAGGAGCAACACTTACCCTGATGGAGTGTTAGAAGATGTTTTAGTTCAAGTCAATGAACTAGTATTTCCTGCTGACTTTTATGTAATGAACATGGGTGAAGCATGTCATGATATTCCCATCTTGCTTGGCAGGCCATTTTTGAAAACAGCTAGGACTAAAATTGATGTGCATGAAGGAACATTAACCATGGAATTTGATGGTGAAGTGATTAAATTTAATATTTTTGATGCCATGAGATTCCCTGCTGATGTGAATTACGTGTATGCACTTGATGTTATTGATGAGTTGCCCCAAGATACTGCCGGTGCTATTCAGTTCGTTGGCGGGTTTCAAGTCATTTTGAACATCCACTCCTATAATAATGTCCGCCCCCATGGCACGCGCTACATTTACAGGGTAGTTGTTTACCACACCTCCGTCCACTAGAACCATACTGTCCAGCCGGACCGGAGTGAATACTCCCGGTATGGCCATACTGGCCCGCATGGCCGTAGCCAATACACCTTTGTGAAAATTTACCTCGTTGCCATTTACAATATTTTCGGAAACACAGGCGAAGGGAATAGGTAACTTGTTGAAATCGATGGAATCATGATATCCTACGGTCAGCTCACTGAACAGGTTTGCCAGGTTCTGTCCCTTTATCAATCCTCCTACGGCTTGCGTTTTGGCATTTTTACCGAATGGCAGGGAAAATACATATTTTTCGGAAGCCTCCCGTTCCGCCATATTCTGTTCGCTGCGTGGTATTTTGTCACTCAGCAGAAAGGACCAATCCTGCCGGCGAACCATGCTATCCATCTGTTCGGGAGTATAACCGATGGAATAAAGTCCGCCTATAATGGAGCCCATACTGGTCCCTACCACGTAATCTATAGGGATACCCGCTTCTTCTATAACTTTCAAAGCACCTATATGTGCCATTCCTTTGGCTCCTCCGCCGCTGAGAACAACGCCCACTTTTTTTCGGGGACCAGGTTGGGCCGTTGTGTGAACGGAGATACAAAGTAACCCTGCTGCTATTAACAGGGTCGGGAATTTCATTTTTTTCATTTTACTATAAATCTAGTTTAAGTTAAAAAACAAAAACAGTGCAAAGATGGTCTAATCTTTCAGCTTTCACAAGTGCTGATTGTCATAGATATTGGTCTATTTTGCTGCTGAGGTTTCAAAGATAGGGAATTGTACCGGAAAAAAGAATTTTGTATATCGCTTTTTTGTCGTACCTTTGTCTGTGTAACGAAAAAAAGTATGGATAATTTTGCAGCAATAGACTTCGAGACGGCAAATAATGAACGTACCAGCATATGTAGTGTAGGGGTGGTTATTGTGAGAAATGGTGAGATAGCCGACCGGTTCTACAGCCTCGTTCATCCCGAACCGGATTACTATTTGTATTGGAACACCCGTATTCATGGATTGACACAGGAAGATACTGCCCATGCTCCTGTTTTTTCGGAAGTATGGAAGCAGGTTGCCCCTAAAATAGAGGGGCTTCCGCTGGTTGCGCATAACAAAGCCTTTGATGAGGGGTGTTTGAAAGCTGTGTTCCGTACTTATTGTATGGATTATCCTGATTATGACTTTTATTGTACCTATCAGGCTTCCCGGAAGCTGAAAGGGTTGAGAAACCACCAGTTACATACGGTGGCCGGTTTTTTTGGTTTTGAATTGGAGAATCACCATCATGCGCTGGCTGATGCTGAGGCGTGTGCATGGATTGCCAGACAGATTCTGTGAGTTATAATTAAAGATTTATGATTTCTGAAACCCATGATACAAGAAGATACTTATAAAACCATTACAGACATTGCCGAAGGCATATATACGGAGAAACGGAGTAAATTTATAGCTATTGCCATTCCGGTACGTACCATAGAGGAAATAAAGCAGCATCTTGACACGTATCAGAAGAAATATTACGATGCCCGCCATGTGTGTTACGCTTATATGCTGGGGCATGAAAGGAAGGATTTCAGGGCAAATGATAACGGAGAGCCTTCGGGTACTGCAGGAAAGCCTATTTTGGGGCAAATAAATTCCAATGAGCTGACGGATATCCTTATTATAGTGGTCCGTTACTTTGGAGGTATAAAATTGGGAACCAGCGGACTGATTGTCGCTTACAAGGCCGCCGCTGCCGAAGCAATAGCTGCTGCTGATATAGTGGAAAGAACAGTGGATGAAGAAATCACCGTATCCTTTGAATATCCTTTTATGAATGATATCATGCGCATTGTGAAAGAAGACGAGCCTGCCATCTTGGAGCAATCATATGATATGGATTGCCTGATGAGGCTCCGGATACGTAAATCCATGATGGGAAAACTCCGTGCACGTCTGGAGAAGGTGGAAACTGCCCGTATTATTGAATAACTCTGTCGGTACGTCGATATTTTTGGGGCCATATTCACTGCGTTCACAGCAGATGAGAAGAATACGGAATGTGGCTGTAAAATGTCTTCCCCATATCAAATGAAACATATTTGTAATATGGATGAAATATTACAGATATACCGAACCTATATCTTTGCAGCCGTAAACAAAGAAAGTCACATTAATAAAAATGAGAAATACACTTGTAGCGTCTGCTTTTACAATGCTGAGTATTGCAACTGCTTCCGCACAGCTGACTATTCCTAAAGAATATCTGCCGGAAGTACATGGAACGATCCGCGGTAAATATGAACTTCAAACCACTAACGGAATGCAACGGTTCCAGGTACGTAACGCCCGTGTCAGTCTGGACGGGAAGGTTCTTCCGGTAATTGCTTATAAGGCTGAAATAGACTTGTCCGATGAGGGAAGCATCAAGATGCTGGATGCATATGCCCGCTTTGTCCCCAATGATACATGGAATGTCACACTAGGACAGATGCGTGTGCCTTTCACCATAGACGCTCATCGATCTCCCCACCAACAATATTTTGCCAATCGTTCGTTCATAGCCAAACAGGTGGGGAATGTGCGTGATGTGGGTGCTACCGGAGCTTTCTCTTTAAAGAAGGGACTGCCGTTGAAGCTGGAAGGCGGACTGTTCAACGGCTCCGGACTCACCAATCAGAAAGAGTGGCACAACACGTTGAATTATTCTGTTAAGCTTCAATTGATGCCGTGGAAAAATTATAACTTGACTTTGAGTACCCAGAAAATACATCCCGATAAAATCAGCATTTATATGTATGATATCGGTACTTACTACGAGTTTGATAATTGGCATATAGAAGCCGAATACCTTTATAAAACTTATGCGAAAAACTCATTTGATGATGTACATGCTTTCAACGCCTTTGTCAATTACGACTTGTTTATCAAGAAAGGCCTGTTCCGGAAAATTTCATTTCTAGGACGTTATGACAGTATGGGAGATCATAGTAACGGTAATGCGGATGAAGATGGTAAGCTTTACATTACCGATTATTCCCGCCAGCGTGTGACTGGAGGTGTGACATTAAGCTTTGGAAAGGCTTTTCAAGCGGATTTGCGTCTTAATTACGAGAAATATTTCTATGATAAACTATCTTTGGCAAAAGAGTCCGAACAAGACAAGTTTGTGATGGAATTAATGGTACGGTTCTGAAAAAAGCAGGGGAACACTCCCTGCTTTTTTGCTGTTTGTCCTTCTTTTCTTTTCCTTTTCCATCCCTGCCTTTATTCCGGAACTCACCGGCATATCCGTGATATTTCTTCGGGTAACAGGTTTTTCCTCGACAGGCAGTGCGCCTTCTTCCGCCAAGGGGGCAAGTCTATCCCCACCTCTCTTTCATCATATCTTCCAGTTTCAGCAGCTCATCCCTGTATTGTGCAGCTTCTATAAATTCCAGCTTCTTGGCAGCTTCCTGCATCAGTTTCCGGGTACGTTCTATCGTTTTCTCCATCTGTGGCTTGGTCATATACTGAACAATCGGGTCGGCAGCCGTTGTATCGGAAGATGGCTCGATGTATGCCTTGGGGCCTTGAGTGGTTCCGGTAACTTCGTTGCTGTTGTTGCCCAACAAGGCAACATTCCGCGCACGCTGTATCTGTTTGGGGGTGATTCCATGCTCTTCGTTATATGCCAGCTGTTTTTCACGACGGCGGTTGGTTTCGTCTATCGTTTTTTTCATGCTGTCCGTCATGCGGTCTGCATACATGATTACTTTTCCATTGATATTGCGGGCGGCGCGTCCTGCTGTCTGGGTCAGAGAACGGTGGGAGCGGAGGAACCCTTCTTTGTCTGCATCCAGAATGGCGACCAAAGACACTTCGGGCAAGTCCAGACCTTCACGAAGCAAATTCACACCCACCAGTACATCATAAACGCCCTGACGTAATTCATCCATAATCTTGACGCGTTCCAAAGTGTCCACATCGCTGTGGATGTAGTTGCAGCGGATGTCATTGCGCAGCAGATATTCGGTCAATTCTTCTGCCATGCGTTTGGTAAGCGTGGTCACCAGTACACGTTCTTCTTTCTCGATGCGTTGCTGTATCTCTTCCATCAGGTCGTCAATCTGATTCAGACTGGGGCGTACTTCAATTACCGGGTCCAGCAGTCCGGTAGGACGGATAACCTGTTCAACGATAATGCCTTCACTTTCCACCAATTCATAATCGGCAGGTGTGGCACTGACATAAATCACTTGTTTGGCCAGTTCCTTGAACTCTTCAAATTTTAGAGGACGGTTGTCAAAAGCCGACTCCATCCGGAAACCATATTCCACCAAATTGGTTTTTCTGGCCCGGTCACCACCATACATGGCACGTATTTGCGGTACGCTGACATGGCTTTCGTCTATTACAATCAGGAAATCATCCGGAAAGAAGTCCAGCAGACAGTAAGGACGGGTACCTGCATTACGCCCGTCAAAGTAGCGGGAATAATTTTCTATGCCCGAACAGTGCCCCAGTTCGCGAATCATCTCCATATCGTATGTCACGCGCTCATAGAGCCGTTTCGCCTCATACATTTTTCCTTCCTCCTCGAATTTGGCCACCTCTTTCGTCAAGTCGTCCTCAATCTGATGAATAGCTCTCAACTGGCTCTCTTTGGTGGTCATAAAAAGATTGGCCGGATAAATTTTGTATTCATCAAAAGTTGCCAGACGGATTCCCGAAACAGGGTCTATCTCTTCAATGGCATCAATTTCATCGTCCCAAAACATAACCCGGAGGAGATTGTCGCTATATGCCAGGTAAATGTCTACCGTGTCACCTTTTACGCGGAAGTTTCCGCGATTCAGCTCTATATCGTTACGCACATACAGGCTGTCCACCAAGCGGCGTAAAAATACATTCCTGTCCAGCAGTTTGCCTTTTTTTATCTCGATTACGTTATTATAGAAATCCGACGGGTTCCCCATACCGTAGATGCAGGACACGGAAGACACCACCACCACGTCCTTCCGTCCCGACAGCAGGGCAGAGGTGGCAGCCAGCCGCAATTTGTCAATCTCTTCATTAATGGCCAGATCCTTTTCTATATAGGTGTCGCTGGACGGCAAGTATGCTTCCGGCTGGTAATAGTCATAATAAGATACATAGTATTCCACAGCATTATTGGGAAAGAAACTCTTGAACTCTCCGTATAACTGGGCTGCCAATGTTTTGTTATGGCTTAATATCAAGGTGGGCTTATTGATGTTTTTAATTACATTTGCAATCGTGAAAGTCTTGCCGGACCCGGTGACCCCCAATAAAGTTTGTGCGGGGACTCCTTCCAGCACCCCTTCGGTCAGCTGGGCGATAGCTTCCGGTTGGTCGCCGGTGGGTTGGTATTCGGAAATCAATTCAAAATTCATAATAGCATGTTTGGTTTAATGAGATGTAAAAATACAGTTATTTCCTTAGATATTATCTATTCATCTCTAAAAAATAGACTCTTGTCGACTTTTTAGCATTTAAAAACATGGAAATATTGCATTATTCGGTGGAAAGGCGTAAATTTGCGCAATTATTTGAATAAGATGAAAAAATATATCATTATAGCTCTTGTCTCCGGTACGGTTCTAACGTCTTGTGGAGAGTATAACAAAGTTTTAAAAAGCACGGACTACGAATACAAGTACGAAGCGGCCAAAAGTTACTTTGGCAAAGGGCAGAATACTAAGGCGGCCACCATTCTGGAGGAATTGATTACCATCATGAAGGGAACGGATAAGGCTGAGGAATCACTTTATATGTTGGGTATGACCTACTATAATCAGGGTGACTTCATCACAGCTTCGCATTATTTCACCACTTATTATAATACTTATCCGCGTGGGGTCTATACGGAACAGGCCAGATATTTTTCAGGAAAAGCATTGTTCCTGGATACTCCGGAACCTCGTTTGGACCAGTCGAGCACCTATAAGGCTATTCAGGAGTTGCAGATGTTTATGGAATATTTCCCTACCAGTAGCCGTCGGCAGGATGCACAGCAAATGATTTTTGATTTGCAGGACAAGCTGGTGATGAAAGACTATCTGGCTGCGAAATTGTATTATGATTTGGGCTCTTATACAGGAAACAGTACTTATAGCACTACCGGTAACAACTATTTGTCTTGCATCGTTACCGCCCAGAATGCTTTGAAAGACTATCCCTATACCAAGATGCGCGAAGATCTTTCTATCTTGGTCTTGCGTGCCAAATATGATATGGCGAAAGCGAGCGTGGAGGAAAAGAAAGAAGAGCGTATGCGTGAAACGATAGATGAATATTATTCTTTCAAGAACGAGTTTCCCGACAGCAAGTATACTAAAGAAGTGGAGAGCATCTACAAGGATGCCAATAAGTACGTAAAAGAATTTAATGAATAAAACTAAATAAGAAATTATGGATTACAAAAAGACAAACGCTCCAAGTAATACTGTTACCCGTGACATGATGGATTTATGTGCAGACACAGGTAACATTTATGAAACTGTTGCTATCATTGGCAAACGTGCCAACCAGATTAGTGTTGAGATGAAGAATGATCTTTCAAAGAAATTGCAGGAGTTTGCCTCATACAACGATAACCTGGAAGAAGTCTTTGAAAATAGAGAGCAGATCGAAATCTCACGCTATTACGAAAAACTTCCGAAACCGACATTGATCGCTGCTCAGGAATATGAAGAAGGCAAGGTTTATTTCCGTAATCCTGCTAAAGAAAAAGAGAAACTACAGTGATTTTTCATTTGGGGCTGTGCAAAAGGTCTTTACCGCAGGTTACGCAATCGTTCTATTTTGAAACATGAGTCGTTTCGTGTGGAAACTGTATCAAACTGAGTAATCTGTGGTACATTTTGATGCACCTCACATTATATTAGCCCTGTTATGCTGAACGCAGTGAGGAATCTGATAACCATTCACTTTGTGTTTTCAGGTTTTTCACTGCGTTTAGAATGACGGGTTGTATGATTAAAATTAAAGAGACTATGATACAACGCATTCAATCTGTTTATTTACTTGTTGTTACCATTTTGATTATTATTTGCCTGTGTAGTCCCGTAGGCTCATACATAGGAAGTGATTATAGTGTTTCCGCTTTAACAAATCTGTGTCTTACTATGGCGGATGGTACTAAAGATTATGCTCCATGGGCCTTGTTTGTGATTTTGCTGGTTGTTGCGGTTCTTGCTTTCGGCACTATCTTCTTGTTCAAAAAACGCATGTTGCAAATCCGTCTGACTATTTTCAGCACCATTTTGTTGATCGGGTATTATGCCACATTGGTCACTTTTATTTTTATGTTGAAAGAAGAGTCTATGACATTTTCTCCTTCATGGACTGTGTGTCTGCCGTTGGTTGCCATCATTTTGAATTGGCTTGCCATCCGCGCCATTGGTAAGGATGAGGTATTGGTTAAAGCATACGACCGTTTGAGATAAGCTGAGGGAATTATTATGTATGATATAAAAAGCCTGCAAGATTCATCTTGCAGGCTTTTGTATTATGAGAGAGAGTCCTTTTTTTATTTAGTAATATCTATCAAATAACTCAGCCGTATGCCTATAAATGAATGGGCTGATCTTTCGAAGAAATCTCTTTTCGAGTTCTTGTAAAAGTCGCTCAATCCCATGTAGTAACGTCCTTCCAGCAGGAAATGTCCGATACCGGTACTTACTTCCAGACCGGCGCCGGCTGTGATACCATAATCAAATTTATTCTCCACCTCTTTACCGTGTTCCGGTCTTGTTGTAGAAGTAGTCCAGTTTATCTTTTCGTTGTCACCCAGGAAAAAGCCGATTTGTGGTCCTGCATTGAAAAAGACCTTCACTCCCCGGTTCAATGCATCCTTGCCGAATGCCAGATGTGCCATGAAAGGGATTTCCAGATAATTCATGGTGCGGCTGTAAGAATTGCCGGAATCATCTTCTATCTTTTCGTCCCATCCGCGTTGTGAATAGTTTATTTCCATTTGCACGCCACACATCATCTTGAAATATTTCTCGGACATATATCTCATGGTAACCCCCATAGACATGGTGTTCAAGGTGTTCAGTTTGATTTTCGGGTTGAAGCTGACGGAACTCATGTTCAGACCACCATTGATGCCGACGGCAAAATTATGACGTTCTTCACCCAACTGTGCAGCTGCCGGCAATGCAAAGAGCAATGCCAGTACAAGCAGCCCGAAGTTCTTATACTTTTTCATTATTCAAAATCAAGTTTAATCAGTTCAAAGTCCTTGGTAAAATGAACGAAGAACACTTTACGATTGATAAATCCACCCCAGTTGTTTACGCGTTCAAATTTAAATCCGGTCTGGATAGGGGTGACAGCCACCTTGTCCAGTTTGTCTTCCAGTTTGTTGCCGTATTGGGACAGGCCCTTCAGGAAGAAATATCCTGTATCGAATCCCAGCATACCATATTTAGGGAATGAGTTGAGCATATCCTTGCTGTACCATTTGCGGTAAGCCGATGAGAACTGAACGGCTTCCGGAAATAAATTGTTTGTGTAAAACGAAGAATAGAAATAGGTGTCCAGTTCATAGAAACTGGCCAAATGGTCGTTGGTATAGGTCTGCCATTCCGGATAGCCGAATAACTGCATACGGTAGTCGGGATTGTCACGGGAGGTCACAATCAGTTGTGGTAACAGTTTTATCAATGCCACGTTGGTGCCGGAAGTCGGGATGAATACATTATCCATACTATGGTTCATCGCGCCTTTCAATGATTCCGGAGTAATATTTTCCCCTTTTAATTCGGTAAAAGGAATGCGTTTGGTTTTTAACTCCTCTTTCAGTCCTTTTATAAAATCCACTTTGTCTTTGTCACCATCTTCTGCATCCAGGAAGATAACATTGGCGGTTGTAAACTTGCGGGTAAAATGCTCGTAAACTTCCGAGTACAGATAAGATTGGGGAGTATTTATCTGATAGATGGCGGGATTGCTGAAAACTTCATTCCCTTTGGAGGTAAAAGGTACTACCAGCCGGATATTGTTTTTCTTGGCGAATTCCGCAACCGGTTTCACCTGGTCGGGATAAGCCGGGCCGAAGATAATATCCATGCTCTTCAATTCACTTCTATCCAGAATGTTCTTGATGGAAGAAGTATTGTTATGGGTATCGTATGAGTACAGGTCGATGGATACTCCTTTTTCCTTCAAGCTGTCTACTGCCATCAGGAAGCCTTCATAGTATTCCACCATACGTGTCTGTTCGTCACGGTTGCCCTTGCCGTCTGTCATGAATGGCAGCATTACGGCAGCTTTGATGGTAGATATTTTGCGTGCCTCCTTCTTGCTTTCATTAAACAGCTGGTCGTCCGTGGGGATTACGGCAGGCGTATTATCCACAGGCGTTTCAGTCTTTGTATCCTTAGGATATGGAATACAAAGGAACTTTCCTTTTTTCAGTTTTTCGGTACGCAGTTCAGGATTGGCGGCAATCAGTTCGGCTTCTGTAATGCCATACAGGCGGCTGATGCTGAATATCGTTTCCTTGCGTTCCACTTTATGCATATCCCTGCAATTGGGTTTCAGTGGGGTGGAAGTGGTGACCGGCTTGGTAGTCTGTGCGGCTTTCACCTCGTTCATGATTATCTCCTCGCTGTCCGTCACCTTGGCGGGAATTACGATAACCTGTCCGATACGGAAATTCTCCGCGCTCAGTCCGGGATTTGCCTGGCAGATGCGTTGTGCGGTTACTCCATAGCGTTGTGTCAGCTTGTACAAGGTTTCACCCGACTGGATGGTATGGAACATCTGCTGTTCCGTTCCGATGTTCTTTTGTGGAATCTTCAATGTTTCACCGGTTTTAATTTTCTGGTCGCTGCCGGGGTTCATTTTAACGATATCACCGGTAGTGACATTATACATGCTGGCTATGGAATAAAGACTTTGCCCTTTGGTAATGGTGTGCAGGAAATAGCCGGAAGACTGTGTTTGAGCCATCATTCCGGTGCTGCTGGCAGACAAGGCTGCGATAAGATATAATGCTCGAATAAATTTCATTTGCAGTGTGTTGATTAAACTGAGTGGCAAAAGTACAAAAAAAACTGTTTTATTCACATTATATAGAAAGAATAGAAAATATTATTAGGCTTTTTAATTAAATATTTCGTCGGGAAGCATTAATTTTGCAAAGATTACGCAGAGTAAGAAGATTATGAGTGAAGAAAAAGAACTGATTAATGTATACGGTGCCCGTGTACATAACTTGAAAGATATAGATGTTGAAATTCCACGGAACAGCCTGACGGTGATAACCGGATTGAGCGGAAGCGGTAAATCGTCTTTGGCATTCGATACCATCTTCGCCGAAGGGCAGCGGAGATACATTGAGACCTTTTCCGCATATGCCCGTAATTTCCTGGGAGGGTTGGAGCGCCCGGATGTGGATAAGATTACAGGACTCAGCCCGGTAATTTCCATCGAACAGAAAACGACGAACAAGAATCCCCGCTCTACCGTGGGGACTACGACAGAGATATACGATTATCTCCGTTTGCTCTATGCCCGTGCAGGGGTTGCTTATTCTTATCTTTCGGGAGAGAAAATGGTGAAATATACCGAAGAACAGATCATCGGTCTGATTCACCGGGATTATCAGGGTAAGAAGATATTCATGCTTGCCCCCTTGGTACGTACCCGCAAGGGGCATTACAAAGAACTTTTCGAACAAGTGCGCAAGAAAGGTTATCTGTATGTCCGCGTGGACGGCGAGGTGCGCGAAATTGTACACGGCATGAAGCTGGACCGTTACAAGAACCATGATATCGAAGTCGTGATAGACAAGCTGGTCGTATCGGAAAAGGACGACAAACGGCTGAAACAGAGTGTTGCCACTGCCATGCAGCAGGGTGAGGGGCTGATTATGATTTATGATGCCGATACCCGGGAGGTGCGCCATTACAGTAAGCGGTTGATGTGTCCTGTCACCGGACTGTCTTATAAAGAGCCTGCCCCTCATAATTTCTCGTTTAACTCTCCGCAGGGAGCCTGCCCCCGTTGTAAGGGGCTGGGGTATGTGAATCTGATTGATGTGGACAAAGTGATTCCCGACAGGAATCTTTCCATTTACGAAGGAGCCATCGCTCCTTTGGGCAAATATAAAAATGCCATGATTTTCTGGCAGATAGAGGCCCTGCTTGAAAAATATGATTTTACGATCAAGACACCGGTCAAGGATATGCCGGATGATGCGATAGACGAAATACTCTATGGCTCGGATGAGCGTATCAAGATAAAGAGCACCTTGATTCATACCTCTTCCGATTACTTTGTAACTTATGAAGGGATTGTGAAGTACATCCAGATGATGCAGGAGAAAGATGCATCGGCCACTGCTCAGAAGTGGGCGGAACAGTTTGCCAAGACCGATGTTTGTCCCGAATGCAAGGGCGCGCGCCTGAACAAGGAGGCGTTGCATTTCCGTATCCACGACAAGAACATCTATGAACTGGCAAGCATGGATATCAACGAACTGTATGACTGGCTGCAACAGGTCGATCCTTTTCTGGAAGACAAGCAGCGCATGATTGCCGCCGAGATTTTGAAGGAGATCCGTACCCGTCTTAAGTTTCTGTTGGATGTGGGACTGGATTATCTTTCACTGAACCGCACCTCGGTATCCCTTTCGGGAGGCGAGAGCCAGCGCATCCGTCTGGCAACTCAAATCGGCTCCCAGCTGGTGAACGTGCTTTATATTCTGGATGAACCGAGTATCGGATTACACCAACGGGACAACCTCCGCCTTATCAACTCCTTGAAGAAGTTGCGTGACACAGGTAACTCTGTCATCGTGGTGGAGCATGACAAGGATATGATGCTGGCGGCGGACTATGTGGTTGATATGGGACCGAAGGCGGGCCGTTTGGGTGGGGAAGTAGTATTCCAAGGAACTCCGAAACAAATGCTTCAGACAGAAACACTTACCTCTAAGTACTTAAACGGACAGATGAAGATAGAGATACCGGCCGAACGCCGCCCCGGTAACGGGAAATCCTTATGGCTGAGAGGGGCGAAAGGAAACAACCTGAAGAATGTGGATGTGGAATTTCCTTTGGGAAAACTCATTTGCGTCACAGGGGTGTCCGGCAGTGGCAAATCCACGCTGATAAACGATACCTTGCAGCCCATCCTGTCACAGCATTTCTACCGTTCTTTGCAGGAACCTCTGCCCTATGACAGTGTGGAGGGACTGGACTATATAGATAAGGTGGTGAATGTGGACCAGTCGCCGCTGGGCAGGACACCGCGTTCCAATCCGGCCACCTATACAGGAGTATTCTCGGATATCCGGAATCTGTTTGTCGGTCTGCCCGAAGCGAAGATCCGTGGCTATAAGCCGGGGCGTTTCTCGTTCAATGTAACCGGAGGACGCTGCGAGGCTTGCGGCGGTAACGGATACAAGACCATCGAAATGAATTTCCTGCCCGATGTGCTGGTACCTTGCGAGGTTTGTCACGGCAAACGATATAACCGCGAGACGCTGGAAGTGCGCTATAAGGGTAAATCCATAGCCGATGTACTGGACATGACCATCAATCGTGCTGTAGAGTTCTTTGAGAATGTGCCTCAGATTCTGAATAAAATCAAAGTGCTGCAAGAGGTGGGGTTAGGATATATTAAACTGGGACAGCCCTCCACCACCTTGTCGGGCGGAGAGAGCCAGCGTGTGAAACTGGCTACGGAACTGTCCAAGCGTGATACCGGCAAAACGATGTATATTCTGGATGAGCCTACTACCGGGCTTCATTTCGAAGATATCCGTGTGCTGATGAATGTACTGAACAAACTGGTGGAGAAAGGCAATACCGTTCTGGTTATCGAACATAACCTGGACGTGATCAAACTGGCGGATTACATCATCGATATGGGTCCCGAAGGCGGAAGGGGCGGAGGACAGGTGCTTGCTGCCGGAACTCCTGAGGAAGTGGCCGGAAGCAAGAAAGGATATACCCCGAAATTTATAAAAGAAGAATTGGAAAATTAACCGGCATACCAGCAATGAAAGAGAAAATAGCTAAAACCAACGTAGCCCGTCTGCTTGATAAGGCCAAGATAGCATACGAGCTTATTCCATACGAAGTAGACGAGAACGACCTCAGCGCTGTTCACGTTGCCGCCAGTTTGGGCGAGAACATAGAACAAGTCTTCAAGACTTTGGTGCTTCATGGGGATAAATCCGGATATTTTGTCTGTGTCATACCCGGCGAGCACGAGGTGGATTTAAAAATGGCGGCAAAAGTCTCAGGTAACAAGAAATGCGACCTGATTCCCATGAAAGAGCTGCTTCCCCTGACAGGATATATCCGGGGAGGATGTTCTCCCATCGGCATGAAAAAGCATTTCCCCACCTATATACACGAGACTTGCACCGCATTCCCGTACATTTATATCAGTGCCGGTATCCGCGGATTACAGATAAAAATAGCGGCCGATGACCTGATAAAAGAAACGAAAGCAGAGATTTGTTCCCTTTTCACCGAATAAATATGCCAAAAAGAGTCACATTTGTGGCTCTTTTTTTTTCAGATAGACTAAAAGTTATATCTTTGCAAAAAAAGAATACTAACTATTAATTAAATCTTTATCAACTATGTTTGAAGGACAGCCTAAAGGCTTATACGCATTAGCTCTCGCCAATACCGGCGAACGCTTTGGTTATTACACCATGCTTGCTATTTTCACTCTTTTCCTGCAAGCGAAATTCGGCTTTACAGCCGCCACGACGTCAACAATCTTTGCCAGTTTCCTGGCAGGAGTGTATTTCATGCCGCTTATCGGAGGTATCCTGG
>ERZ772812.1724-NODE-1724-length-15421-cov-2.989262_pt1 | contig 15421 bp, 10 predicted proteins | sample MGYA00511343_ERZ772812 | MGnify/ENA primary metagenome ERZ772812 (study PRJEB29015, sample SAMEA2737706) | human gut metagenome | biome: human gut; feature: human-associated habitat; material: faeces | place: China | collected 2012 ...
CAATACGTCCGTCAATCTGAAGGTTGTTATTATCTACAATTACTACCAGATTGTCCAGTTTTCTGAAGCCTGCTAACATAGAAGCTTCCCAAACCTGTCCTTCCTGAATTTCTCCATCTCCGAGAAGTGTGTATACACGATAGTCATCATTACTCAATTTTGCAGAAATAGCCATACCTACTGCTGCTGAGATTCCCTGTCCCAGAGATCCGCTTGACATATCAACACCCGGGATGTGCTTCATATCCGGATGTCCCTGAAGGTAAGATCCTGTATGACGAAGTGTCTTGAGGTCTTCTACAGGGAAGAATCCTCTGTGTGCCAGTGCAGAATAATATCCCGGAGCTGTATGTCCTTTGGAAAGAACGAAACGGTCGCGGTCTGCTTTCTTAGGATCCTTAGGATCGATATTTAACTCTTCAAAATATAAATATGTGTAGATGTCTGCTGCTGACAGAGATCCGCCCGGATGTCCGGATTTGGCAGCGTGTACTGCTGTCACGATGCTCTTACGGATTTCATTTGCAGTTTTCATAAGTTCTGACTTGTTCATGAAAATATGCCTCCTGAAATAGTTTATTTTTAGTCACTTTGTCGGAAGCGCAGATTGGTGCTCTTCCGACAGTAAATTATTCCGATTGTAAATTTTATTCTCCGAATACTGCTTTGTAATCAGCCTGGAATTTTGCGATACCAGCATCTGTAAGCGGATGATGTGTCATCTGTTCAATTACTTTGTAAGGAACAGTTGCAATATCAGCACCTGCAAGTGCACATTCTGTAACGTGCATTGGGTTACGGACGCTCGCGCAGATGATCTGTGTATCAATATCTCCGGCCGCTGCAAACATCTCAGCGATTTCTTCGATCAGTTCTGTTCCACGTACAGAAATATCATCCAGACGTCCAAGGAACGGCGATACATATGTAGCCCCTGCTCTTGCTGCAAGAAGTGCCTGGTTTGCTGTAAATACTAGTGTTACATTTGTCTTGATTCCTTCAGTTGTAAGAGCTTTACAAGCTTTCAGTCCTTCTACAGTCATCGGAATTTTAACTACCATGTTCGGATGGATCTTAGCGATTTCTCTACCTTCTGCAATCATACCTTCTGCATCAGTAGTTGTTGCTTTTACTTCTCCACTGATCGGTCCGTCTACGATAGATGCGATCTCTGCGATAACTTCTTTAAAATCACGTCCCTCTTTTGCGATCAGTGACGGATTTGTTGTAACTCCGCAGATAACTCCCATATCGTTAGCTTTTTTAATGTCTTCCACATTTGCTGTGTCGATGAAAAATCTCATTTCGTTTTCCTCCTTATGAACATGAAAATTCGTATTTCCCGTTATCAGGAATCTCTCTTTTTATCTGATTGCCTGACTTGGTTAAATTATATCGCAATTTACTCTGACAGGTCAATAGCCATATGTTTTTATTAGTAATTTTTCACGTTAATATTAACTATTTTATTAGTAATTTTTTGATACCGTTTTTGGATAATTCTTTATTTTATAGCGTTTTCAGAGACATAAACTATGAAATATTACTAATATTTTTTGAATTTAAACTAATTTTTCCCTTTTTTTGTTTTCGCATAAGACGTCGTTCCACGAACGATCAGACGAGGTTCATATTCTACATGGTAGGTGCTGATCGGCTGGATCTCTGAATACTGGCTGTTCTGAGAAAGAATCTTTTTCATAATGATATCACAGGCATCCCGCCCTTTGAAAACGACAAAATGCTCGATCGTTGTCAGCGACACCTTATGCATCTTCGCAAACAGTGTATTATCACATCCCATTACGGAAATATCTGCCGGAACTTTATATTTTTCTTCGTGAAGTGCATCCAGGATTCCAAATGCGATCATATCATTTAATCCGACGATCGCAGTAATATCATTATGCTCTCTCAAAAGCTCTTTCGTCAGATCATATCCGATCTTATACTCCGAATCGATATTCGGGATGCTCATATCGATCGACTCATTTGCTGCCTTGATGATCACATTGCCTTTTAATCCAACAGCATCAAATTCTTTCAGAAATCCTTCCACCCTTTTGGATCGCTGCTTCTGTCTGGTTGTAAGAGGTGGCGCAATATACGCTACTTTCCGATGCCCCAGATCCAGAAGATGCTTTGCCATCATCCTTCCGAGTTTGGAATTATCCAGTTCCACTGCATCTACATTCAGATGCTCATTCTGGTTATTGATAATTACGATCGGAATTTTTTCTGCCAACTCTTCTATCGTATCCATAAAACAATGGCTTGGATTGCAGGTATAGATAATGCCAAGCGGTTTCAGCTCATGCATCATCCTGAGATACCGCTCCTCCATCTTCAGATCCCTCTGGGTATTGCACACAAACAGTCCATATCCCTGCTCCTTTGCACGGGATTCAATCCCCTGAAGCAACATAACATAATAAGGGTTCGTGAGGTTGGAACAAAATACGACAATCAGTTTTTCTTTCCTGCTTTCTCTGCGTGTCTTTCTTTTCGGTACTTCGTATCCCATCTCTTCTGCGATCTGTTCCACTTTACGGATCGTTTCTTTTGAAAATGATACATTATATTTTTTATTCAGGATCATGGATACCGTTGCCTGCGACACACCTGCCGCATGTGCGATATCCGAAGAGGTTACTTTCTTCTTTCTCATATCTTTACTTCTTTCAAATGCATACGTTTCCGGCACTCCTCGCAGTCCTTAAGTCACGTTAAGTCACCTAAAGTGCTGTACGTCCTTCCAGTGCACGCAGAAGCGTCACTTCATCAATATATTCCAGATCGCCGCCGACCGGCACGCCACTTGCGATCCGGCTGACCTTGATTCCTGTCGGCTTGATCAGTTTGCTGATATACATCGCAGTAGTCTCCCCTTCCAGGCTGGAATTGGTTGCGATGATCACTTCATCCACATCCCCCTGAAGACGCTCCATCAGCTCTTTTAGCCGGATATCTCCAGGTCCGATCCCAAGCATCGGGGAAATTGCGCCATGAAGTACATGGTACACACCGTTATATTTTCCAGTCTTTTCATAAGCTGCAAGATCTCGGGAATTTTCCACAACCATGATCGTCTTATGATCCCGCTCCTCGCTGGCACAGATCGGGCATAATTCTTTGTCAGTAAGCGTGCAGCATTGCTTGCAGTATCTTACATTATTTCTTGCATCTACCAGTGTCGCTGCAAGCTGTTCTACCTGTTCCTTCGGCATATTAATGATATGAAAAGCCAGCCTTCCGGCTGACTTTGCTCCGATACCAGGCAGTCTTGATAATTCTTCGATCAGTTTACTGATCTGACTGCTGTAATAATCCATCTTTTACACTCCCGTTCTAGAACATTCCCGGCATTCCGCCAAGTCCGCCAGTCAGCTTGCTCATAGCGGAAGTATTTGCCTCATCGACCTGACGAAGTGCTTCATTGACCGCTGCCATGATCAGGTCTTCCAGCATCTCTACATCATCCGGATCCACAACTTCTTCCTGAAGTTTTACTTTCTGGACTTCTTTTTTACCGCTTACGGTCACTTCTACAGCTCCGCCGCCTGCAGTTGCTGTAAAACTTTTCTCTTCCATCTCTTTTGCCTGCTCTTCCATCTGCTTCTGCATCTTCTGAGCCTGCTTCATTAAATTTGCCATATTTCCCGGCATTCCGCCTCCTGGAAATCCTCCTCTTTTTGCCATAACTATAAATCCTCCTAATTATTATTCATCTTCAATCGTGATCTCCATATTGATCACTTTTTCTATATCCACAAAACTGTCTTCAAAATGGCGTCCGTTCTCCAGCTGACGCACATCAATCTCCACAGTCTTGCCGATTTTTTTCTCAATCAGATCTTTTAATTCCTGCTTATGTTCTTCGCTTCCTACCACGCTGGCGCTGATCTCATCCGGCAGAACGATCAGAAGTCTGTCCTGATTGTCCACGCTGAGTCTTGCTTGCTTCAGATAGCCTCTAAGCATTCCTGATGCTTCGTTTGCAATCTTCCGGAAATTGGATGTCACCTGCTTTACATCTTCCTTCAGTGCTTTCGGAAGCTGCGGTTTTGACTGTGGCTTCGGTGCTTCACCATTTACATAAACAACCCTCTCCTGCGGCTGCGCAACTGCAAAACTTCCTTCTTCTACCTGTTTTTCCAGTGCACGGATCCGGTCCAGAAGACTATCCTTCGTACTCTCCATCTGCGGTTTGCAAAGCTTGATCAGTGTTACTTCCAGAAGCACTCTTTTCTGTGTTGCGTATTTGAGCTGATTTGTCAGCTCGGAAAAAATACGGATATACCGGAGCAGCACCCCGGATTCGATCATCTGTGCTTCCTCTTTCAGCTGCGCCAGATTCTCCGTCGATACATCCAGCACATCTTCCATATTATCCGAAGTCTTCACCAGAAGAAGGTTGCGCAGATACCAGGTAAAATCTGCCGCAAGCTGCGTCAGTTCTCTTCCCTGCATCACAAGCTCTTCTACGGTAGCAAGTACCTTTCCCACATCCTGGCTGATGATCTGTCTGAGAAGCCGGCTGAACACATCCGTATCCACCGCGCCAAGAACCTCAAGAACATGATCGTAGGTCAGCTTCTGTCCGAGGTAAAACGCAATGCACTGATCCAGAAGACTTAGGGCATCTCGCATGGATCCGTCCGCCGCTTTCGCAATATAGCGGATTGCTTTTTCTTCTACCTCAACTTGTTCTTTTTTCATCAGTTCATCCAACCGCGCTGCGATCGTATCGATCGTAATACGCTTGAAATCGTAGCGCTGGCATCTGGATAAAATCGTGATCGGAATCTTATGTGCCTCTGTCGTTGCAAGAATAAAGATTACATATTCCGGGGGTTCCTCCAAAGTCTTTAACAGAGCATTAAATGCACCTATTGAAAGCATATGCACCTCATCGATGATATACACCTTATATCTTCCCTCCGTCGGACGGTAGGATACCTCTTCCCTGATCTCACGGATATTGTCCACACCGTTGTTGGAAGCCGCATCGATCTCAATGACGTTCATGGAAGTACCGGCTGCAATATTTTTGCACATGGTACATTCCCCACAGGGACTTCCGTCTACCGGATGCTCGCAATTGACTGCCTTTGCAAAAATCTTCGCTACTGTTGTCTTTCCGGTTCCTCTTGTGCCACAGAACAGATATGCATGTCCGATTCTGTCCGCCTTTATCTGATTCTTCAGCGTTGTGATAATATGATCTTGTCCTTTTACGTCTTCAAATTCCGCAGGACGGAATTTACGATACAGGGCAGTATATGACATGTTAAATTACTCCTTTACTCATCACCAAAACTGATTCCGACAATCTTGGCTTCTTTGATGATATCCGCTTTCGGATCTACCATCTTCAGCTTTCCGGCAACCTCTCCAAGCGGAACCTTGCGGATGTTGCCGTTCTTGATTCCTACCATATATCCGTAGTCCTCTTTTAAGATCAGGTCTGCTGCTGCTGCTCCAAGTCTGGTTGCAAGCACACGGTCATACGGACACGGGCTTCCACCTCTCTGCGTATGTCCCGGCACTGTGATACGAACCTCCTGATCCATACGGTTCTGGATCTTCTCTGCAAGCTCATATGCCACAGACGGATAGCCCTTCTTTTCCTGTTTTTCTTTTAATTTTTTCTTCGGAAGGGCTGCATCTTCTTTTGTGATCGCGCCTTCTGCAACCGCGATGATCGTAAAATGCTTTCCTGCCTCTGTACGGCTCTTGATCGCACGCACTACGTTATCCACATCATACGGGATCTCCGGGAGAAGAATAATATCTGCTCCGCCTGCGATTCCGGCATGAAGTGTTACCCATCCTACTTTATGCCCCATAACCTCTACAATAAATACACGGCTGTGTGAAGTTGCAGTTGTATGGATTCTGTCAATTGCTTCCGTTGCGATATCTACCGCACTCTGAAAGCCAAATGTCATATCTGTTCCCCACAGATCGTTGTCGATCGTCTTCGGAAGTGTAATCACATTCAGTCCTTCTTCTCTTAACAGATTCGCAGTCTTATGTGTTCCATTTCCTCCCAGTACTACCAGGCAGTTCAGGTTCAACTTGTGATAAGTATGCTTCATCGCTTCGACCTTATCGATCCCATCCGGTCCAGGTACGCGCATCAGTTTAAACGGCTGTCTGGATGTTCCGAGGATTGTTCCACCCATCGTCAGTATTCCCGAAAAATCCTTGGATGTCAGCATATCAAAATTTGAATATATCAGTCCCTTATAACCATCTTGAAATCCATAAATTTCCACATCGTTTCGTTTTGAACAAAGTCCTTTTACAACACCTCGCATGGCTGCGTTCAGTGCCTGACAATCCCCACCACTGGTAAGCATTCCAATTCTAAACATAATTGTCCATCCTTTCCCTGTTCATCTTTTCCAGATCAGTCTGTTATTTTCAGTTATAATCCCTTTGTATTATAACCGATTCCCGAGTCCTATACAAGCAATAGTTCTGCTTCAAAACCGATACATACCGCATCCTGGTCTGTCATTTTGAATCACATCTGGCGAAATGCACAGCACAGATTGACTTTTTGTTCCGGAATGGATATATTATAGAAGTGAAACAGTTAGTGCAGGCATACATCTGATTTTTTGTGATCACATCAGACTCTGCACGTAAAAATTTATAAAAGAAAGTCAGGTATTCTCATGGAAAGAAATGAATTGTGCTGGTGTGGCAGCGGAAAAAAATACAAAAAATGCCATCTTATGATCGAAGAAAAGATCGCATATCATGCAGATAAAGGAGAAATCGTTCCGACAAGAGATATGCTCAAGACCATTCCTCAGATTGAAGGAATCCAGAAAAGTGCAGATCTCAATACTGCCGTACTTGATCATGTAGCTGCCCATATCCACGCAGGCATGAGTACAGCCGAAATTGATAAATTAGTTTATGACTATACAACCGAACACGGCGGAATCCCGGCACCGCTTAATTATCAGGGATTCCCAAAGAGTGTGTGTACTTCTATTAACAACGAGATCTGCCATGGTATTCCGGATGAAAATATTATTCTGGAAGAAGGCGATATCATCAATGTGGATGTATCTACCATTCTGGACGGATATTTCTCAGATGCATCCCGTATGTTTATGATCGGCAAGGTCAGCGAACGTGCCGAAAAACTGGTTCGTGTCACGCAGGAATGTGTCGAACTTGGACTTGCGCAGGCAAAACCATGGAACCATCTCGGAGACATTGCAGATGCGATCAATTCACATGCAAAAGCAAATGGCTATTCTGTTGTAGAGGAAATCGGCGGACATGGTGTTGGTCTTGAATTCCACGAAGAACCTTGGGTAAGCTATGTTACACCAAAGGGAAGCGAAATGCTTCTGGTTCCGGGTATGATCTTTACCATCGAACCAATGATCAACGAAGGCAGTCCGGAATTCTTTGTTGATGAAGACAATGACTGGACGGTTTATACCGAAGATGACGGACTTTCTGCTCAGATAGAATACATGGTCCGCATTACGGATGATGGCGCTGTCGTTATGACAAAATAATTTTCTATTACAAAAAGGACCGGATGGCGAACTGCCATCCGATCCTTTTACTATTACTATTTATCTTATATTTCTAATTCTGTTTTGCGTTTTTTCTACGTTCATCCAGTTCTTTTCTAACTGTCGGATATACCTTATCGATTCCCATAAATAAATACCAGATGATTAAAACAACGACTGTGATAGCCAGTGGCAGATATAAGAACAGACTCTTAATTGCAAAGATCGCACTGTCCGGCTGAACAGCTGCCGTTCCATTATAATTTCCTGCCGCAAGGATCCATCCAAGTGCTGCTGTCCCAAGACCTGTTCCGATTTTCTGTCCAAAGCTGGTTACACTGTAAGTAAGTCCTTCTTCTCGGATTCCGTCTTTCCATTCACTGTAATCCACTACGTCTCCAACAATTGCGAACAGGCAGGAATACAATGCCGCATGACCAATTCCCTGTAAAACCAGTCCTCCATAAATCATCGGAAGATTGACCGGTCCTGCAATTTCAAGAATAAGTCCTGCTCCATAGAACAGGAAGCCCACAAATAATGCTTTGATCTTTCCAAATTTTTTTGCAAAAATAGGGATCAGCATGATCGTAAGGATCGTTGGGATATAGTTAAATAATGTCATTGTACTGTTGATCATCTCATTGCCAAGTACATATTTTGCATAATAAATTCTTGATCCACCGGTAAGTCCGAGTGATGTATAAATAATTGCAAATGCTAATGTGATCAGAATAAAGTATTTATTGCTGCAAAGAATTTTAATAGTCTTAATCGGGTGTTTTTTCTTCTTTTCAGTCACTTCCGGTTTGATCGGTTTATATCTTTCTTTTGTTCCGGCAAATGTTGTAATAAACATTCCAAGTGCTACGATCGCATAAATAATACTCATGCAGGTCCAGCCCTTCTGGCCGTTTCCAAGGAAATGTACCAGCGGAATCGTAATCACATTGATTACCAGCTGTGCGATCATTGTAAATTCAAACCGGATTGTATTCATTACATTTCGGTCATGCTGCTCGGTTGTTACCAGCGAAAGCATGGTATTGTAAGAAAGATTTGATGCAGTAAAACAAACTGCTGCAAGGAAAATATATACAAGCAGCATATAAATTGCTTTTCCGTTTGCTCCGATATTCGGAACTGTAAAAATCATAATCAGACTGACAACAAGCGGAGGTGCACTCCATAATACCCACGGACGAGCCTTTCCCCATCTGGTATTTGTCTTATCGATAATAACACCCATAAAAAGATCGGATACTCCATCAAACAATCTTGCGATCAGCATCAGGGTTCCGACTACTCCTGCTGCAATTCCTGCCACATCTGTACAGTAAATCGTCAGGAATGAAGCTACCGTTGTCCACACAAGGTTTGCTCCGATATCACCAACTCCGTAACAGACTTTTTCTCTGGTGGAAACCCGCATACCTTCTGCTTCTTTTTTGACTGCTTTACTTTTTGTTTTTTCTTTAATTACTCCGACGGAAATTTTTTCGACTGCTTCCATCTTACTTCCTCCTCTTCTCAATTTCTGAACCTACTATAGCAAATTCAGATTTTTAAAAAGGAGAAATTTTTTATAAAAAGAGGAATTTTACAAACTGATTATGTATTCATCCTCCGATATTCGTTCGGAAGCATCCCTACTTCCTGTTTAAACACCTTACTCATGTACTTGGGATCCGAAAAACCTGCCATTGAAGCAATCTGATTCAACTTTAATTCCGTATCCAGAAGTAATTGTTTTACATGTGCGATTTTATATCGCCTTATGATCTCCGTAAAAGAAGAGCCTGTTTCTTTTTTTAACTGTGTACCCAGATACTGTTCGGTAACATGCAGTCTCCTGGCTGTTTCCTCCAGATTGATTCCGTCACTGTAGCATTCTTTAATAATAGAAAGAGCTTTCTGTACCAGAAGCTCTGCCGAAGTCTGTTTTTTTTCATCATTTTCTATGCAGACAAATAATTCCAGCATTGCATCCATGATTTCTTCCCAGAAAACAGCATTTAAAATCGTATGTAATATTTTTTGGACAAGCAGATCTTCATCCCGTAATGTTCCACACTCTTTTGCAGTATTGATCACAGCGTAAGCAAAACGGATACAAACCTCTCTGATTTCCTGCGGGCTGTGGACTTCACGTAATCCTGCCTCCATAAATTGCTGAAAGCACCGGGTAAACGCAGGATAATCCAGATGGATTACCGCACTCCTTGCCTGATTCTCCAGATCTGCCGGATAAGTAAAACGCTTTGTCCTCAGTTGCGCGATTTTTTTGCACTTGATCAATACCCGGTTGCCAAGTATTAAATGCCATCCGCATGCTTCGGTCAGCGCATTTTCAATCTCCGCCAGTTCTCCCAGCCCTTGACACTCTTTTCCCGCAAATGCCCCATGATCATGGATTCTCATAGAAAAAGCCGGTACTACCGATTGCTTCAAATACTGTATAAAATTTTTTTTTGCTTTCACATCATAAAAACAGATAAAAACAGACTGCCTCTTCTCTCTCCATAACCAGCACATTTTTTTGTCCGGATTATGTTCCCGGAATTCTTCTAAAAAAAGCTCTGCTTCTTTTTGTTCGGAATCATAATACTTTCCCATAAAAAGATACATACAGTAAATTTGTTTTCTGCCGGAGAAACCATATTTCTCCAAAAGCATCTCCTCTAACCTAGAATCCTCTTCATACTCGCCTTCTAACGCATCTTTTATGACCGTTTCAAGTGAAAGAGAATTTTTCCCTCTCTGTTCTACGAATATCTCTTCCTTGATTTTAGAAAGGGTGTTCTTCAGTTCCGTAAGATTAACCGGCTTTAGCAGATAATTTTCTATTCCGAGTGCAATTGCCTTTTTTGCATAATCAAAGTCAGAGTATGCCGTAAGAATCACAACCTTAGTCATACTTCCTCTTTCTCTTGCTTCTTTTAACATCTGCAGACCGTTCATATCCGGCATCTGGATATCAAGCAGGATCAGATCCGGATCCTGTTCTTCAAGAAGAATTAAACCTTCTCGCCCATTTTCCGCGCTTCCTACCACCTGGTATTCCGGACTGATTTTATTCAAAATATGTACAAGCCCCTCACGAATCGGTCTCTCGTCTTCAATGACTGCTATCCGCATCGTCATTTCCTCCCTATATCGGAATAAATAAATGTACTTTCACGCCACCCGAAAGAATATTTTCAAAATAAACTGCTGTATCTTCTCCGTAATAGAGTTCCAACCGCTTTCTCACATTGGAAATTCCGAGATGATTCTTTATCTTCGTTCCTTCATTGAGTTCTTTTAATCTGACTTTCTCAATACACTGCCCATTATTTACAATGATTAGATGTAATTGTTCTTCTGCCTTCGCAGCTTCGATGGTAAGCCGGTGTTCGCCCTTACATCCGCGAAAACTGTACTTGATCGCATTTTCCACAAAAGGCTGAAGCAGCATTTTATGAATTTTATAAGTTTTCAATTCCTCCGGTATTTTAAATATCAGCTCGATTTTTTCTCCTAATTTTTCCTGCTGCAGAAGAATATACTTTTCCAGCCATACCTTTTCCGCTTCGATCGTTGTCAGTTCCCCTGCATCATTAATGGCATAACGCAGGATTTCGGCAAGCGCCACTAACATCTCACTGATTTCATACTGCTCATTTTCAATGGCTTTCCAGTTGATGGTATCCAGGATATTATATAGAAAATGAGGATCGATCTGTGCCTCCAACGCTGAGATTTCTGCATTCTTCTGCTCCAATGCAGATTGTTTCACCTGACCGATCAAATGATAGATCCGTTCAGTCATATCATTGAAGCCTTCCGATATCTTCTGTATTTCTATACTGTCATTTTCTTTGATTGCAAGCTTCTCCCTGAAATTATCTTTCTCCAGATTTTTCATCGCATCTACAATCTCATTTACCGATACCATGACCGGTTCTGTAACTTTATAGATCAGAAATACAAAAACAAGCAACACTGCCACTGCCAGCAGCAGCCAGAATACGATCTGTTCTCTGATTGCTCTCTGATATTCACTCAGCGACTGGCACAATACGATTTTCCAGCCGCTCCGGGTATTTGTAATGGATTTTTGACTGACCCTTTTCGTCTCTAAAATATCTTCCGTCCTGCCCAGTAATTTTTCATTTTCCGCTCCGACGATCCTTCCGTCATCTATCAGATATATTTCCGATCCTTTTCCAACATCCAGCACGGAACTCAGTTCATCTGCATCAACTGACAGAATCACTTCTCCCAGATCTTCACTGATATCCCAGTAATTTACTACCTTACGGCTGATATGAAACATCCTTTCCGGATTTTCATTCTCTTGATCCATCGTATAAGACAGCATCTCTTCTGTCTCCGGAACTGCAACCTTTTCAATCCAGGAACTGTTCACCGAAGAAGAAGAAAGCCTGTCATAAAAGATTCTTTTTCTATCTGCCAATACCAGCTGAATCCCGTCCACACCCTGATTTCTGTTACAGATATGTGAAAATTCACTTCGCATATTATAGGCATCTGTCTCCATAATATCAGCAGATTCTTTCGCGGTAACCGCAAGATTTAAAAAGTCTTCAGCCGTAGTGATATCATACAGAATCGTCTCATACTTATCCAATGTCATATTCAGACACTGATTTGACTTCTGAAGATCTGCCTCTGCCTGATTGTTCATATTATCAAGGGTGCTTTTTTTCAGACGTGCCTGCGATATCACTGTAAAAATAGTGATCGGAATGCATGCCGTAATAATAAATGCAGGAATCAGAATTTGTCTCAGATTTTTCTTTTTCATTTCTCTGCTCCGATTTTCTCTATCTTTTCTGCACTTTTATTCAATATTGTCTGCGGATCCTCTTCCTCCACCAGTATCTGTCTCAGAGTATCGGAAAGTGTCAGGGAAATCCGTGGCCATTCCGGAGAAATCTCACGAATCCCGGCAGCCTTATACATTTTTATAAATGTTCTCTTTTCCGGATCTTCGGCAAATTGTTGTTCCATAATATCCTGACGCGGTGCAAGAAAACCAAATGCATCAATATATTCTTTCATTCGGTCTTTATCTGCCAGAAACTTTAAAAAACGGATTGCATACTCTTTCTTTTCATTCTCCGCTACTGCCAGAATTTCTCCTCCGGCTACCGAAACCGATGTCTCTCCTCCCGGAATCGGTGCAACACCGAATTCCAGATCCGGGTTTCCTTCCCTGATACTGTCAATCGCCATAGAGGAATTGAACATGATCCCAATTTTTCCTTTTAGAAACTGATTTGTCAGATCTCCCATGGTAAGAGAAATGCTCTGCAGACTCAGACTTCCTTCTTTTTCCATCTGATCCAGCAGAAGAAATGCCTTTTTACTGTTTTCTTCTGCAATTCTATACACGTCCCCTCCCATTGACCATAAGATCGGCAGAAATTCATACATACTTTCTTCTGTCTGTAAAGCAGTGATCGCAAACCCTTTTACATCTTCATTGCTGATCTTCGCCGCTGTCTCTTGAAATTCTTCCCAGCTTTCCGGAACTTCGCATCCATTTTCTTCCAGGAGTTTTTTATTATAGAACATCCCTGTACAGTTCACACCAAAAGGCTGCCCATAAATTCTTCCATCTATCGTACATGGTTCCAATGCTTTTTCGTTATATTCCTTTAATTCCGGAATAGCATCTGTAAGATCAGCAAACGCTTTCATATGATGTAGAAATTGAAAGTCCGAGGAGTCCACTACGGCAATATCCGGCATCTTTTCTTCCGACATCGCCAGGGCAAGCTGTTTTTTAAAATCTTCATCCGGAATATAAGATACTTCTATCTCAATATCCTCCTGCATCTTATTAAACTGCTCTACCAGCTCTTCCAGATGTCTCTGATTATCCGGTATATCCCAGTAATGCCATAATTCAATGGTTTCTTTCTCTTTCGCTTTTGTTTCTTCCTTTTTCCGGCATCCTGCACAGCTGCATAAACTAACTGTCATGACAACACATAAAGCGCATGCAAAAATCTTTTTCACTCTATTCCAACTCCCCTTCACGGTATGCACGGAGCAGCATTTTAAGTGCCTCAATATCCTCCTTGATCTTCTTTCCGCTATCTGTATCCCGCACCATCAAACGTTCTTTTTCGGTCTCGACCAGTTCTGATTTTGACTCGATATCCTTGTTTTCCGTAAGTGCCGCATACACACTCAGGAAAGGCTGGTGGGATTTGATCCGGATACCATGGGAATTGAAGATCAGTGTATACCCGGCAATTCCGGTAGTCTTATGGTAGCTCTTGCAGAAACCTCCATCAATGACCATTAATTTTCCATTCGCACGGACCGGATGCTCTCCTTTTGAAGTTCTGACCGGTGTATGCCCATTAATGATATGAGCACGCTCGGAATAAAGGCCAAACTCATGCAGAATCATATTGCAGACCTTTTCTTCTTCGTAAAATTTATAATATGGATTTGATTCTTCATACCATGTCGACTCATCCAGCACATAAGTACGCTCAAAGGTTTTCGTATTTCTTCCGGAAAGTGGAGACTTTCTTCCGCACCACAGATACCACATAAAGTCTCTGTCTTTTTCTTTCGCCTCCTTCGACCAGGCTCTTCTGGCAACATGCTCTGCATAGTCCAGATATTCTCTTCCTCGATAGCATCTCTTCCCAAATACAACGCCGTCAAAGTTTCCGCTCTCATCCAGCGGCACACAGCCGTGATACAGAAGATTATCGTTGAAGATCCGGTACATACTTCCTTTTTTATACAGGAAATCTATATGCTGTCGCAGACGGATACTGTTCACAAAAGCCATCTGAAGACCTTCCATTACATTTTCTTCCTCTTCGGTCAGCTGATAGACTTCTTCCACACTTTCAGCTGAAAAACTTACAGTTGGAAATTCTTCCTTCTTGATCTTATATTCTTTTCCGCCAATTTCAACAACCTGACGTTTCACATCCACTTTATGAAGCAGCAATTTATCTTCCATCTTGTAATCCGGATTACGCAGGATCACCTGGCCTTCCAGCTTAAAAAGAAGTACAGAAATTGCTTTCAGTGCCGCTTCCATCGGATCGATCTGCGGGTATATCTTTTCTGCAAATAAGGTCAGATTTCGCAGACTGATCCCATAGCTATTCTCCATGATCTTCATATTATCATATTTCAGATTGTTACGGATAACTGTTGCGATGCAGGCTCTGCTTCCTGCCGCTGCCCCCATCCACAGGATATCATGATTTCCCCATTCAATATCAATGGAGTGATAAGTCGTAAGCAAATCCATGATCCGGTCTGCACAAGGACCTCTGTCAAAAATATCTCCGACAATATGTAGATGATCGACTGCCAGCCGTTTAATCAATCCGGCAAGCACCTCGATAAATTCATCTGCATTCTGTAGTTCAAGGAGCGTATTCAGGATATTGCGGTGATACACCAGCTGATTATCATCTTCATCCTTCTGTACATGGATCAGTTCATCCAGAATATAGGCATATTCCTTCGGCATCGCTTTTCTTACTTTTGAGCGGGTGTATTTGGATGAAAATAATCTTGCGATATCGATTAGTTCTCCTAAGATCGCACGATACCACTCTTCATTATTTTTTCCTTCCTTTTTTATCATTGCAAGCTTTTCAACTGGATAATAGATCAGCGTACAGATTTCTTCCCGGTCCAGATCTGATAAAGTATCTTCAAACAACAGATCTACTTTTTCCCGGATCACACCGGAGCAGTTATTTAATATATGACAAAATGCTTCATATTCTCCGTGCAGGTCACTCATGAAATGCTCGGTTCCCTTCGGCAGACTTAAGATTGCCTTCAGGTTGATGATCTCCCGGCACACAGCCTGC
>ERZ772812.1727-NODE-1727-length-15403-cov-16.573886_pt1 | contig 15403 bp, 16 predicted proteins | sample MGYA00511343_ERZ772812 | MGnify/ENA primary metagenome ERZ772812 (study PRJEB29015, sample SAMEA2737706) | human gut metagenome | biome: human gut; feature: human-associated habitat; material: faeces | place: China | collected 2012 ...
GCGGCTCTGGCAGTAAATAAAATGAGTTCTTTGAAAAGTTTGTCAATAACTTGCGTGTCTGGGTTAATCCCAAACACGCAAATAAATCGGGAGTGCTGATAAAAAGCACTTGGAACAAATCGTGATCCGATTGCGAAAAGGCTTGAAGGATATCTTTCTTCTGGCTTTCCAAATTATACTGGAAACAGACTTGTTCAAAGTTGGCTGACAGAATGTGAATCTACTCTTTTTATCTATCTGAATTGTGTATTCAGTCCGTAATATAACAACGATAGTAAAGTTTCTTTGCATAGCCAAGACTGTCGGACTGATATAGTCTAAATTATCCCTTCTAAATCCAAATAAGCGAACTGTATTTCATCGTTTAAGTTTATGATAAGCCGGTTATTTTCTTTGTCATAACAGAAATCGGTTATCATGTATCCGGTTTCCAGGGTTTTGAGGTAATTGCCATTTAAATCGAAGACCAGGAACTTTGTTGGATAGTAGGCGTCTGTGCGGTGATCGCCACCGGAATAAAGGGCCAGAATCTTATCTCCACAAAATTCAACTCCGAGAGAATAGTGCTGGGTTTGTGTTTTTTCGTTTACCCATTTCGGGCCGTAGATATTGCATTTTAAATTCCCGTTAAAATCACAGATGGTCATCAGGTCGTATTGAGTATAACACTGGACATATAATTGGTGCTCTGCGGATGCAGCGTATATGAAGCGGACTTTTTTCAAATCGGGATATTCGTATGGCATAGGATTTATTTCCTCGGTTGCCATATTCCATCTGGCAACCGAAGGTTTATAATCGTTGTTACCTATCGGTTCGATGATTTTGGCAATGCAAAGTGTGTCATTCAAATATAAATAATCATCCGGAAACAGTTTTTTCTTCATATCTATTTTTACACTTGGCTGATATTCCGGAGTCGTTAAAACACTGTCCAGGTCGTAAGCGAATATTTTCAGTTTGCCGTGATCCGATACAAAGAAGCGGCGGTTCGTCTCGTCGATTCCGACATGGCCTATAATTGTAATCTCATCCGGACCTTGTCCCTGATATGTACTGCTGGCAAGATGTTCGAATGTGTTTTTGTCAAACAGATGAATGAGTTTGTCCGGTGAATTATAATCGGTGACAATTAAATAATTGTCGATTAGATAAGTCCTCGATATCCGGCCTATCAGCACATCTTGTGTTGAAAACTCTTTCATTTTGTCCCGTACGTCGACCACCTGATCCCGTTTACTCTGGTGTTTTTCTGTTTCAGAATCCTGACTGCAACTCCAACAGACAGCGATCAATAAAAGGTATAACAATTTATTCATGACTTTATTTGCTTTTAATATGTTGTCACGATACAAATATACGAATATTATTTAATTACGATATGATCGTAACGGCTTTGTCCGAATTATTGATAGACATGAACTATATTTTTGTTTTTCATATCTTCATGATGAGATATTGGATCAGCCGGAGGCATAAAGATTCGGAATCTGTCAAAATAATTGCTATCTTTGTCGCCATTTGATATTAATAATTTAAGAAAGAAAATGGAAACAGTAGTAAGTGGCATTCGCCCAACGGGTAATTTGCATCTGGGGAATTACTTCGGAGCAGTAAAAGGATTTTTGCAAATGCAAAATGAGTATAATTGCTTTTTCTTTATTGCAGACTGGCACTCGTTGACTACACATCCGCATCCTGATAATATCCGTAACAGTGTAAAGACGATCCTGGCCGAATATCTGGCTTGTGGCATCGATCCGGAAAAAGCGACCATCTATCTTCAGAGCGATGTGCGCGAAATTCCCGAATTGTATCTGTATCTGAATATGAATGCAGGGATCGGCGAGTTGATGCGTACTACTTCTTTCAAGGATAAGGCACGCCAGCAGTTGCACATCGACCGTGTCAACACCACGGAAGGGGATGTGGAAAAGGAAATTTTCAACGAAGGCAATAAACATAGCGTAAGCGCCGGTTTGCTGACCTACCCGACTCTGATGGCTGCCGATATCATTATTCATAAGGCGGTGAAAGTACCGGTAGGGAAAGACCAGGAACAAAATATGGAAATGGCGCGCCGTTTTGCCCGTCGTTTCAATGCAACTTACGGAGTCGAATGTTTCCCGGAACCCGCCTCTTTCTATTATTCCAATAAGGCGATCAAAGTTCCCGGACTGGACGGATCCGGCAAGATGGGGAAGAGCGAAGGTAATGCTATCTACCTGATCGACGATGAAAAGACAATCAAGAAGAAGGTGATGAAAGCTGTGACAGATGCAGGTCCGACGGAACCGAACAGTGTGAAACCCGAACCGATTGCCAATCTGTTTACGATGATGGAGATCGTATCGACAAAAGATACTTTCGATTTCTTCAATGAGAAATATAACAATTGCGAGATCCGTTACGGAGATTTGAAAAAGCAGTTGGCTGAAGATATCAATAATTTCTGTGCTCCGATTCGTGAACGTATCTTGGACATTCGTTCCAACGAAGACTATTTGGCAAAAGTAGCCCGCATGGGAGCCGAAAAAGCAAGCGAGAGCGCTGCGAAAACGTTGCGTGAAGTGCGTGAGATTATCGGATTCAGAGGATAAGCATATTCAGGCTTACTATATTTGAGGCACGGATTGCACCGACCTCACGGATGAATTAAAACCGTGTAGTCTGTGTAGTCCGTGTTTTGTTTATGTTTGCAAGGCAGGTGATTTTGTGCGGTATAATTTATTAAAATCATAATAAAGAACCTGAAAATCGGATTATTAAATGGAAAACTACTTTACTTTGCAGTGAATAGAGACAAGTAACAAATGTATGGCGGCAATATCTGCGGGTGAATTTGAACGTATTTTCAAGGAGTTTTATAAGCCCTTGTGCCTGTTTGCACTCCGTTTTACAGAAAAAACGGAAGATGCCGAGGACGTCGTGCAGCAGGTTTTTGCCGATGTTTGGGATAAGAACAGCCATGATATGGTAATTGCTAACTTTAAATCCTATCTCTATCAGGCGGTACGGAACCGTTCCCTTACGCTTATCGCCCAGTCTTCCGATATGTTACAGACAACGGAATGTATTGCTGATATAGAAGACCTGTCGGAAGAGGAACAGATATATCAATCGGAACGGGATGCGCGTCTTTGGGCGGCTATCGACGGATTGCCTGCTGAACGGAAGAAAATATTTCTGCTTTCCAAGCGGGACGGATTGAAATATCAGGAGATTGCGGAGGAGTTGCATATTTCCATTAAAACAGTTGAAAACCAGATGGGAAAAGCATTAAAGACTTTGCGGGAAACTGCCATACGGATTTATTGTTTCTTTTTTTCTTGAATGAATAGGGGTTTTTTCAGATTTCCGGTCTTAGTGATAGAAAGGTTAAATGTTTATGTATCACTAATACAAAAAAGAAAAATGAAGAAATTCGTGTTATTTGTGATGTTGATGATGAGTGTGGTATCGGTGAGCGCACAACGGTGGTCGTTGACGCCGGAAGTCGGGATGACGACCTTCTTGGCACCGGCGTCGATGTGAGCCTGAGCCTTTGCCTTGCTGGTATAGAAGCCGGTGCACTCGAGGACGACGTCAACGTCGAGCTTGCCCCAGGGCAGGTCGGCCGCGTTCGGCATCTTGTAGATGACGATCTTCTTGCCGTCGACAACGATATAGTTGTCTTCGCCTTCGCCCTCGTTGTACTCGACCTTGTGGTCACGAGCGTAGTTGCCCTGCGTGGAGTCGTACTTCAGCAGATGCGCGAGCATCTTGGAAGAGGTCAGATCGTTGATGGCAACGACCTCATAGCCTTCAGCGCCGAACATCTGACGGAAAGCCAGACGACCAATGCGGCCGAAGCCATTGATAGCAACTTTAACAGACATAATAGATTCCTCCAATTTCAGCGTCGCTTGCGCGGCGCGGATTTATGACATTATCGCCCGACCGTGCTTTGATCGCGCGGTTTTGCCTTATGTTTTCCAACATCTTTTATTATATACGAAAGGCTCTCTATCTGCAACTGTCATTTTTCATCAAAATTCGATAATTTCATGTCATTTTTTGGAAACAAATGCGTAAATCCTCCAAAAGGTGCGAAAAAGCCCCCGTCACTGGATCAGGCAAGAATGCCGAGCGCCCGCAGTTTTCCGAGAAACTCCGCGACATCCGCGCGCAGAACGTCCTCCTCGACCTCGTATTCCGCCAGAAGACGCCGCACGATCTCCCCGTCGTTCTCCGCCTGCGGCAGCAGACGCCAGATCTCCGCGCCAAGCTCGTTGAGCGTCAGCATCCCGTTCAGATCCAGCGCGGTCCTGCCCGTCGGGATCAGCAGCGTGTCGCCCGCGATCTCGCGCAGAACAAATTCCCGCTTCAGCTCCATGTGTGCTCCCCTCTCAGCCCGCGACGGCCGTCTTGACCATCAAAAAGATCAAAAAAGCCAGTGCCAGCCCCGCCGCGATTGCAAGGCCGACCGTCAGGCCGCGGTCGAAGCGCTTCATTTTCTGCTTCAGCTCGGCCTGCTGCCTGCGCTTTTGCTGCTGCCTTTCATGCTTTTTGGACATTTTTGTTCCTCCGATCGGGCGCTTTTCCTATTTTCAGCATAGCACGCGCCCGGCAAAAAATCAAGAGGATTTCTCTGTTTTTCGACGTCGGAAAATCCTGCAAAGCCGTTTTTTCTGTTGCATTCGCCCGGTATATGTGATATTATATTAAAGTATGTTATTATGGGTTAGGTATCTGCATGTGCGCGGTATGCCGCGTGCAGCATTTCCGACACTCGGAAAGGACCGGCATGATCGATCTGCACTGTCACATCATCCCTCATCTGGATGACGGCGCCTTTGATGCGCACGTCTCCTGCCAGATGGCGCGCCATTTGCTGCAATGCGGCGTCAGGACCGTCGTCGCCACGCCGCACAGCAATCTTGAGGGCACGCGCACGGGCTTTCTCAGCCCGCTTTATTGGCAGCGCTTCGGTCTGTTCCGCGCCCTGCTGCGTCAGGCGCGCATCCCGCTGCGCGTTCTGCCGGGCAGCGAGCTTCTGGCCGACCCGTCGAACCTGGCCGGGCTGCTGCGCGACCGTCTGCCCATCCCGCTCAACGGCACGGATTATCTGCTCGTCGAGTTTGCCTTCTCCACGCCCGGCGCGGAGATCACCGCCATGCTCGACGACATCCGCGGCGCAGGCTATCGCCCGGTCGTCGCCCACCCCGAGCGCTATTACGCCGTGCAGGAGCAGCTGCGCTGGGCGGAAGCATGGTTCGACCGCGGCTATCTTTTGCAGATCAACAAGGGCAGCCTGCTCGACCGGCTCGGCCGCAGCGCCTTTGAGACCTCGAACCGTCTGCTCGCGCGCGGCATGGTCGACGTGATCGCCAGCGACGCGCACGATATGCGGATGCGCCCGCCCGGCTTTCAGACGCTGCTGCCGATCCTTCAGCGGCTCTGCACGCCGGAATACGTCCGCCTGCTGCTGGACGAAAACCCGAACCGCATTCTTAAAAACCGCACGGTGCGCGAAGCGCCGTGATCGGAAGGAGGCTCCCGGATGAGGAATCTGAGAATCATTGTCATCTCCCTTTTTCTGGTCGTTTCGATCCTGTTCTGCGTGGTGTTCGCCTATACGCAGTTCATGCTTGACCGCACGCCGCCGATGATCCGCTGCGACGGCACGCCGCTTCAGGTCAGCGTAAAGGCCACGGATCAGGAGCTTTGCTCCGGGCTGACCGCCACGGACGACGTCGACGGCGACCTGACCGACCGCATCATCGTGCGCAAGGTCTCCAAGCTCGTCGGCAACAACACCGCCACGGTCAACTATGCCGTGTTCGACTCCTCGTCGAATTTCTGTACCTTCTCCCGCAACGTCTATTACACGGACTACTGCAAGCCGAAATTCGCCCTCTCGCAGCCGCTGATCTACAGCGTCAGCAGCACGGTCAACCTGCAGGACCGCCTGACGGCCTCGGACGTGATCGACGGGGACATCTCCGGCCGCGTCCGCGTGTCGTCGGCCAATCTGACCAACACTGCCGCAGGCAAATACCCGATCAGCGTACAGGTGACCAACAGCAGCGGAGACACCTCGATCCTGCAGCTGACGGTCACGATCCAGAACACCGTCTCGACTCAGCCGATCATCCGTCTGTCGGACTATCTGATCTATATCAACGAATCGGAGCATCTGACGATCGACGATTTCCGCGCCTACATCGACACCGTCCAGAGCGACGGCATCCTGCTCGAGCCGGTCGACCCGTCGCAGGTGCAGATCAGCGGCTTTGCCGACATCAACAACGACGGCGTGCAGGAGGATCTCTTCCTCGCCGACGGGAGCTTTGCCGACGTTCCCACCGGCAGCTACGACATCGTCTATTTCTACACCAATCAGGACGGGCAGAGCTACGAGGTCATTTTGACCGTCGTGAAGGAATAAGAGGAGCGCACAAATGGAAGAACGGAAACATTTTAATTGGTCGGATTACGACCTGTTCTGCATCCTGCGCTTTCTTCTGCGCAACTGCTGGCTGATCCTCGTCGCGGCGCTGATCGCCGTTATGAGCATATTTTTAGTCGAAACCTTCATCCTCACGCCGCAGTATACCAGCACGACGACCTTCTCCGTGACCTCGCGCAGCTCCGTCGGCGGCGCGGGCACGGTCGCCGCCACGGACACCCTTGCCGGGCAGTTCGGCGAGGTTTTGCAGAGCAACATCGTGCAGCAGGCCGCCGCCAAGCGCATGGGACTGGGCAGCTTCCCCGCGACGATCTCTGTGACCGTCCCGACCGGCACGAACATCATTCAGATGAGCGTCTCCGCCGAATCGCCGGAGCTTGCCTATAAATCCGCGCTGGCTGTCATCGACTGTCACTCAGAATACACCGCCATGGTCTTCACCAGCGCCACGCTGGACAGCATCAACGGCCCGATGCTGCCGAGCACGCCGTCCAATCAGGCCTCGCAGACGCAGCTTCTGCGGCTCTCGGCGCCGCTCGGCGCAGCCGCAATGACCGTTCTGCTCGTGTTTCTCGCAATTCAGGCCGACACCGTGCAGACCCCGGGCGGCGCCAAGCATCAGATCGACGGCAAGCAGCTTGCCGTGATCTATCACGAGCGCGCGCACCGCTCCCTGAAGGACCGTCTCCGCCGCCGCAAGCGCTCCCTGCTGATCTCGAACCCGACGTGCAGCTTCTATTATACCGAGACGATCCACCTGCTGCGCGTGCTCCTGGAGCGGCAGCACGAGAAAAAGGGCAGTCAGCTCTTCCTGATCTCGAGCTACGGCGAGAACGAGGGCAAATCGACCATCGCCGCCAACCTTGCCCTCTCGCTGGCACAGAAGCATGAGCGCGTGCTCCTGCTCGACGCCGACCTCCGCAAGCCCGCGCAGGGGCTGATCTTTGAAAAAGAGGTCGATCCGCGCCGGAATGTCTCGCGCTTCCTGAGCTTCGGCTTCACCGACGGGCAGCTCGACGAGGCCGCCGTTCCGATCGACGGCACGAAGCTGCACCTCATGCCGGCCAAGGCGCTCCCCCGCAAAAAGGTCGAGTCCTTCTCGGCGAACGCCTTCCGGCCGCTGCTCGAGGCGCTGCGCCGGAAATACAGCTACATCATCATCGACACGCCTCCAATGGGGCTGTTCGTGGACGCCGAGGTGCTTGGCGACCTCGCAGATGTCTCAATGCTGGTCGTGCGGCAGGACGTGATGCCGGCCATCGTCATCAACGACGCGATCGACAGCCTCTCGGACACCAAGGCCGAGTTCCTCGGCTATGTGTTGAACAATGTGCAGTCCTTCCGCGCCGTCGTGCTCCCGGGCGCGCGCGGCTACGGCTACGGTTACGGTTACGGCTATGGCTACGGCTACGGCTATGGCTACGGCTACGGCTACAGCAAAAAGAAGAAGGCCTCCAAGGCGGCCTCCTATCGCGGCTCCGAGTCCGCCTCGTCCCACAGGGCCGACGCAAAGGCCGATTCCGAAAAGCAGGAGGGCGATCACAATGGATGAACAAAAGACACGCCCCGGCATGACAAACGTGAATTTTTCCGTCGTCATGCACAACTTTTTCGCGGCGGCGCGGCGTCTGCTCTGGCTGTTCGTGCTGCTGGCCGCTCTGGTCGGCGGGCTGACCTACTATCGCACGGACGCCACCTACATCCCGCAGTATTCCACCAGCGCGGTCTTTATGGTGCGCGCGAATTATGCCGCCACGACGGACATTCTCAGCTCCAGCAACTATATGGACAAAAGCGCGACGCAGATGCTCGCCGCGACCTTCCCCTATGTGATCCAGAGCGAGACGACGCAGGCGCTCCTGCGGCAGTACCTGCACGCGGATGTCATCAACGGCTCGATCAGCGCGACTACCACGGCCGACACGGCGCTGTTCACCCTGACCGTGACCAGCACCGATCCGCACGCCGCCTATGACATTCTCAAGGCGACCATCGCGGTCTATCCGAACGCCGCAAGCAGCATCCTCGGCGACACGCAGATTCACATCATCAACGAGCCGGCCGCCCCGCCCACCGTCCCCATCAACCAAAACACTGCGCAGAAAACCGCGCTGGCCTATGCGGGCCTCGTGCTGCTGGTCGGTCTGTTTCTGATCTTCCTGCTGTCCCTTTCCCGCAGGACCGTGCATTCGGCCGACGACCTGCGCAAGCTGGTCAACCTGAAGTGCATGGCTTATATCCCCTCCATCAAGCTGAAAAAGCACTCGAGCAAGGAGCGCCTGCATCTGACGATCACGAATCCGAACATCTCGGCCTCCTTCACCGAGTCCATCCGCAACCTGCGCGTGAAGCTCATCAAATATATGGACGACCGGCGGCAGCAGGTGCTGCTCATTACGAGCACGATGCCCAACGAGGGCAAGTCGACCATCGCCACGAATCTGGCGCTCTCCCTCGCCTCCGAGGGCAAAAGGGTCATTCTGATCGACGGCGACCTGCGCAAGCAGGCGCTCAAGGCGAGCATCGGCATCAACGAGCCGTCCGACGGTCTGGCCGAAATTTTGCAGAATTCGGCGAAAAATTTCCGTCTGCTGCAGGTGCCCGGCTCGTCGCTGGTGCTGCTCTCCGGCGACATGACCTACGACCAGCCGCAGGCGCTGCTGGATTCGCCCCGCATGAAGCAGGTGATCGAGCTGCTGCGCGAGCGCATGGACTATATCATCATCGACGCCCCGCCCGCCGGCATCCTCTCCGATGCCGCGACCATGGCCAAATATACCGACGCCGTGCTCTATGTCGTCCGGCAGGATCTTGCCGCGACGACGCAGATCCTCAGCTCGATCCAGTCGCTCTCCTCGAGCGGCGCAAATCTGGTCGGCTGCGTGCTGAACAAGACGCAGGTCGGCACGACGCGCACGGGCTACGGCTCAAAATACGGCAACAGCTACGGCTACGGCTACAACTACGGCTATAAATACGCCGCCGGCTACGGCCGCCACGACAAATCCAAGTACAACAACGAGGCAGCCGAATACGAGCTGCTCACGCGCGAGCTCCACGACGCCGCCGAGCACGGCAGCGACGAGTAAGCGCATTCAGGCAAGGAGGTGCAGCATGTCCCTGATCCGGAAGGTTTTCCGCCGCATTCAAGACGGAACGCTTCGCAGCACCGTCCTCGAAACGCGCTGGATCTACCGGCACACGCGCGCCTATTGGAGAGCCGTCGTGCTCTACACCGTGCTCGGCCTCTGCGCCACCGGCCTGAGCATGGGCATCGCGCTCGTGTCCAAATCGCTGACAAACGCGATCATCGGCCGCCACGGCCACGCCGTGCTCCGGCTGGGAATCTGCGTCGTCACGCTCGGGCTGGTGAACATCCTGCTCTCGGCCTTCATCGGCCGCTTCTCCGCAAAGATCAACTATCGCATCTCCAACGAGCTGCGCGCCGAGGTATTCGGCGTGTTCCTGAACACCGAATGGCAATCGCTTCAGGAATACCGCTCCGGCGACCTGCTCTCGCGCATCAATACCGACGTCACGACCGTCGCCGCAAGCGTGCTCGGCTGGATTCCCTCGCTGATCCTCAAGCTTGCGCAGTTCGTCGCCTCGCTCGTCATCATCCTCTGCTACGACCCGACCATGGCGCTGCTCGCGCTCGTCACCGCGCCGCTGACGCTGCTGGTCGCCAAGCCCTTCATGGGGAAAATGCGGCATTACAGCCGCGAGATGCGCGACGTCAACAGCCAGATGATCTCCTTCCACGAGGAGGCGCTGCAAAACGCGCAAAGCATCAAGGCCTTCAACCTCGTCGGCACCTTTCTCGAGCGGCTGCACCGGGTGCAGGAGCTGTATTATAACACCTCGATGGATTTCAACCGCTTCACCGTGCTCAATTCGTCGCTGCTCTCGGCCTGCGGCCTGATCGTCAGCTATCTCTGCCTCGGCTGGGGCGCTTACCGGCTCTATCTCGGCGCGATCGACTACGGCACGATGGTGCTGTTCATGCAGCTGGCGGGCTATCTCTCCGCCGCGCTCACGGCGCTCATCAAGCTCGCCCCCTCCGCGATCGAGTGCACGGTCGCCGCGCAGCGCATCATGACGATCTTCGAGCTTCCGCGCGAGCGTGACGCGGACGGCGCGGACGTTCAGGCGATGCTGACCTCCGGCGAGCCGGTCTCCGTGCAGCTTGAGGGGCTTGCCTTCGGCTATCACAACCGCTCCGCAACGCTGCATGATGTCAGTCTGACCGTCCCGGCCTACAGCATGGTCGCCATCGTCGGCGCGTCCGGCGCAGGAAAGACCACGCTGTTCCGCCTGATGCTCGGTCTGCTGCGGCCGAGCGGCGGCAGTGCCTCCGTCGCGACGCAGGCGCGGACGCTGCCCCTCTCCCCCTCCACGCGCCGCCTGTTCTCCTATGTTCCGCAGGACAACGTCATCTTCTCCGGCACGGTCGCCGAAACGCTCCGTCTGGTCAAGCCCGACGCGACGGACGAGCAGCTCTGGGACGCTCTGCGCACCGCCTGCGCCGAGGACTTTGTCCGCGCGCTCCCGCAGGGGCTGGAGACCCGGCTGCGCGAACGCGGCGGCTCGCTCTCCGAGGGGCAGAATCAGCGCCTCTCGATCGCGCGCGCGATCCTCGCCGACGCGCCCATTCTCCTGCTCGACGAGGTCACCTCCGCCCTCGATCTGGACACCGAGCGGCAGGTGCTGCGCAACATCTCCGCCCTGCATCAGAAAACCTGCATTCTCTCCACGCACCGCCCCAGCGTTCTGGCGCTCTGCGACCGCGTTTACCGCATTCGCGGCGGCCGTCTTGAGCCGCTGCCGCCCGTCGAGCTGGCGCGGATGTGCGCAGGCGTGTGACCGCGCAGCTTGCACGAACATTTTGCTGTTTTTCTGTTATGATGACACCCGAATACCGCCATAGCCGTGCTGTGACATGCAATGGGGCTGCTGCAAAATTCGTTTTTTGCAGCAGCCCTATTGTCATGCAGAAAGCGCGCAGGCGCTTATCAGCCGACCCGGAAAGATGCGCGTTGCCCCCATGCGCGCGAAAAAATTTTCCGGTTCGACCGGCTTCCGTTGCATTCGTCACACGCGGTGTGCTATATCTTCTATGACCGTCAAAAAAGGGGGATTCTCGATGAAAAACCGCACCGCACAGCTCATTTTTCAGTCGGCCTACTGCGCCGTCGGGCTGATCGGCTTTGTCGCCGGGTTCGGGCTGTTCGACGACTTTCGCAACGCCAACGCCGACTGCTTTCTCTATTTCACGCACATCAGCAACGATCTCTGCATCGTCGTGATGTTCGCCGAGCTGATCCAGACCGCGCGGCGCTCCGGCGATTCCTATGTCACGACACTGCCGCGTCTGAAATTCGTCTCGCTGCTCGGGATCATCCTGACGTTTCTGGTCTTCCAGCTCTTCCTTGCGAATTACCCCACACGCGAGCCGCAGCTTAACTGGCGCGTCGGGAGCGTCTGCTTCCACCTCATTCTGCCGCTGATGTACATTGCGGATTGGTTCTTGTTCTGTCAGCATGGCCGTCTGCGCTGGTTCGACCCGCTCTGCGCCCTTGCGCTGCCGCTGGCCTACACCGCCTTCATCTATATCCGCGCGGCGATTTTGCACTTTGACCCCGGCGTCGCCTGCCTGTATCCCTACTTCTTCTTCAGCCCGGAGGCCGTCGGCCGCTTCGGCGTTCTGCTCTGGGCGCTTCTGATCTGCGGCGGCTTTCTCTTTCTCGGCTACCTGCTGCTCCTTTTTGACCGCCTGCTCGGCCGCAGGGCAGAATAACTATATTGTGCCGCAGGATTCTCTGCGGCACAATTTTGCATCTTTTATGCGTCGAAATGGTACGAATGCCCGCGGTCATAGGACATGCGGTTGCTCTCGGTGATGAAATCCATGAAACGCTCGGCGGCAGGCGTCGGCGAGACGGCGCGCAGGGTACACATGCTGACGGCGCGCGCCGGAACCTCGAAATCCGTGCGCAGCGGCACGATCACGCCTCGGCTCAGGCCGGACTGCGAGAATTCCTCGGTCACGCAGGCCACGCCCAGCCCGATCCGCGCCAGCGAGATCAGCAGATTGTGCGACCCAAGCTCGATCTCCGGCCGGATGGTCAGCCCGTGGCTGCGGAAATAATCCTCCAGATGCGCACGGGAGCTGGCCTGCTGCTCCAGCAGGATCAGCGGCAGCGCGGCGACCTCCTCCATTGTGAAGCAGTGCTTCGGGTCGGGAAAATAATCCGGCGCGGAGACGAACATCGTGTGCGTCACGATGCAGCGGCGGCAGGAATAGGCCGTGCTGTTCTTCGGCTCGGTCGCAAAGGCGATGTCCACCGCGCCGGTGTTCAGATATTCGAGCACGAGGCGGCTCGTGCCGTTGCGGATGCGGATGCGGATTCCGGGATGCGCCTTGTGAAAGGCCTCGAGCCGCGAGAGCAGATAGGTTTTCGTCACCGTGTCGCTCGCCCCGATGACCAGCTCGCCGGTTTGCAGGCTGCGCGCCTGCGCGATCTTCTCCTCGCCGCTCTCGAGCAGACCCAGCGCGTGCGTGACGTATTCGGCCAGCATCCGCCCCTCGCCGGTCAGCTTCACGCCCTTCGTGCTGCGCGAGAACAGCCGCACCTGCAATTGATCCTCGAGCTGGCGGATGGCCTGACTCACAGCCGACTGCGAAATATAGAGATTCTGCGCCGCAAGCGAGATGTTTTCGGTCTTCGCGACCTCCTGAAAGGTTCGGTAAAGCTCCAGCTTGACGCTCATAGGCTCCTCCTTTTGATATAAGCAGTGTTAATGATTAACATTAGAATTATCTTCTTTACTTATGCCGATAAATGTATTATACTGTGCAGGCTTGCGAAAGTCAACACTACAAATACGGAGGGCTTCAACATGCTGATACGAGATTCGAGCCAAGATATTGCGCGCGTGCTTTTTTCCGAGGACGCCATCGCCGACCGCGTGCGGGAGCTTGCCGACGAGCTGACGGAGCGCTTCCGCGGCGAACGGCCGGTGCTGGTCTGCGTGCTCAAGGGCGCGGCGTTTTTCTTCGTCGACCTCTGCCGCCGGATGGACTGCCCGCTGGACATGGACTTCATCTCCGTCTCGAGCTACGGCAAGGCGGCCGCGTCGAGCGGCGTCGTGCGGCTGCTGCGCGATCTGGATCACGACATTGCCGGGCGGCACGTCGTCATTGTGGAGGACATTGTCGATTCCGGCCTGACCATGGCCTACCTCAAGCAGCTCTTCGGCGCGCGGAAGCCCGCCTCGGTCAGCAGCGTGTCCTTTCTGCAAAAGGAGGGCGCGCAGCAGCCCGTTGACTACTGCGGCTTCTCCGTGCAGGACGAATTCCTCGTCGGCTACGGGCTGGACTACGCGGAGCACTACCGCAATCTCCCCTATATCGGGGTTTTGAAAACCGAATGCTATTGCTGAATATCAGAAAGGACGTTGCATCATGAGAAACACAGGTACCGTATCGAGAGGAATCCGCTGCCCCATCATCCGTCAGGGCGACCCGCTGGCCGAACACGTTGCAAACAGTGTGCTGGCTGCGTGCGAATCCGACGGCTTTTCGCTGCGCGACCGCGACGTCGTCGCCGTGACGGAGTCCGTCGTGGCGCGCGCGCAGGGCAACTACGCCTCCGTGCAGGATATTTCCGCCGACGTAAAGGCCAAGCTCGGCAGCGAGACGATCGGCGTGATCTTCCCCATTCTCTCGCGAAACCGCTTCGCCATCTGCCTGCGCGGTATCGCGGGCGCAGCCAAAAAAATCGTTCTGATGCTCAAATACCCGGCCGACGAGGTCGGCAACGAGCTGGTCAGCGAGGACATGATCGACCGCGCGGGCGTGAATCCCTACCGCGACACGCTCACGCTTGCGCGCTACCGCGCCCTGTTCGGCGCGCCGAAGCACGAGTTCACCGGCGTGGACTATGTGCAGTATTACGGCGACCTGATCCGTGAGAGCGGTGCGGAGGTCGAGATCCTCTTCTCCAACCGCCCCGCGACGATCCTGCAATACACCGACCATGTGCTCTGCTGCGACATCCACACGCGCGAGAGAACCAAGCGCCTCCTGAAGGAGGCCGGCGCGTCCTGCGTCTACGGCCTCGACGAGATCCTGAACGCGCCCGTGAACGGCAGCGGCTATAACGAGCGCTATGGCCTGCTCGGCTCGAACAAGGCAGCTGAGGACACCGTGAAGCTCTTTCCGCGCGACGCGCAGGACTTCGTGCTCGACGTGCAGCGCCGTCTGCTCAAGGCCACCGGCAAGCATGTGGAGGTCATGATCTACGGCGACGGCGCGTTCAAGGACCCCAAGGGCCGCATCTGGGAGCTGGCCGACCCGGTCGTCTCGCCGAACTACACCGACGGCCTCGTCGGCACGCCGAACGAGCTGAAGCTGAAATATCTGGCCGACGAGACCTTCAAGGAGCTGTCCGGCGAGGCGCTGCGCGACGCCATCTCCGCGCGCATCCGCGAAAAGCACGGCAGTCTGGTCGGCAACATGGCCGCGCAGGGCACGACGCCGCGCCGCCTGACCGACCTGATCGGCTCGCTCTGCGACCTGACCAGCGGCTCGGGCGACAAGGGCACGCCGATCGTCCTCGTGCAGGGCTACTTTGATAACTATACCGACTGAGCAGGCTTCGCGGCATGGCCGCGCAGTGAAATTCGGCCTTCGGCCGAGTGAAATATGCTTTGCATGTGAAATGCGGGCTTGCGCCCGCGTGAAATGGCGCTTTGATAAAGCGCCGTTATGGTGTCGCTTTGCGACAAATTATAAGGAACCTCTGAATAAATCGACAGCGGCACTCAGCGGGTCTTTCGCCCCAGCTTATCGGTTTGAAAATCTTGGGAACCTCTGAATAAATCGACTGCGGCGGTCAGCGGGCCTTTTGCCCCAACTTTTCGGTTTGAAAATCTTGAAATACACAAAGT
>ERZ772812.1728-NODE-1728-length-15401-cov-4.237000_pt1 | contig 15401 bp, 16 predicted proteins | sample MGYA00511343_ERZ772812 | MGnify/ENA primary metagenome ERZ772812 (study PRJEB29015, sample SAMEA2737706) | human gut metagenome | biome: human gut; feature: human-associated habitat; material: faeces | place: China | collected 2012 ...
AATTTTTCGCGGAACAACTGCTCCCCGCCGGGGCGTTCGGCATGGGAGCAGACCGAAAGAATGTCGTACTGGAAAGTCTCGCCCCGGTCGAAATATTTCCGGCCGCTCATGTAAATCTCCGAATAGAACAGCGTGGCCGACGGCGCGATGCGGATCGCCGTGTCGGCGATGAACCGCGTGTGCCGGCACGGGATGGTCGGTTCGGGCAGGTATTCCAGATAGGCGTTCTCTTCGAGCTCGAACACCTGCGTCAGTCCCGAATAGTTGTAGCGCATCTCGGCCAGTTTGGTCGCTGCTCCGGTCGAAATGTGGGCATAGGCGCCTTCGCGGACGACGAAACGCTGTTCATAGCGATCGCCGTCCACGTTGGGGCCTCCCGAGGAGAGGATGTAAACGCACGGCATCTCGGGCATGCCTTCGTCGAAATAGAGTTCCTGCTGGACGATCAGCGGCGCATGCCGTTCCAGATCGCGCATGATCGACTTGCCGTCGTCGTCGAGCTCGAATCCCAAGTAGAGGTATCCCATTTTCCCCGGAGTGCCGACAGGCATCGCCTTCGGTTCTTCGAGGTAGGGGCTCATCTCTTTGGCTGCTGTGAAATTCATCGTAGGGCGCCGGTTAGGGGTTCCGAAACTTTCTCTTTGTCGTTGTCGAGGTCGAAAAGCGCCATCCGGCGGATCAGGGCGACCAGTTCGTCGATTCCTTCACCCGTCATGCAGTTGGTGAATACGAACGGTTTGCCCGGACGCATCAGCTCGGAATCGTGCCGCATCACTTCGAGATCGGCACGGACATAGGGGGCCAGATCGGTCTTGTTGATAACCAGAATATCGGACTGGGATATCCCCGGTCCGTCCTTGCGGGGAATCTTGTCGCCCGCGGCCACATCGATCACATAGATGAAAAAGTCCACCAGCGCAGGGCTGAACGTGAGGGTGAGGTTGTCGCCGCCCGACTCGATCAGCACCACGTCGCCGTCGGGGAACCGGGCCTCCATCTCCTCGACCGCCGCGATGTTCATCGAAGGGTCCTCGCGCACGGCCGTATGGGGGCACGCTCCGGTCTCGACGCCGATGATCCGCTCCTCGACAAGGATGCCCTTCAGCATTTTGCGTACATGCTTGGCGTCTTCCGTGGTTACCACGTCGTTGGTTATCACCAGCACTTTGTAGCCCATGTCCAGAAGCCGCGGGGTGATGGCTTCGATCAGCGCCGTCTTGCCGGAGCCCACGGGGCCGCCGATTCCGATTCTGCAAGTTGTATTGTTGCTCATAATTTTATCTTTCTGTTTTTACATTCGTTTATCCCGGGGTGGCAGCGCAAATCCGGCTCCGAACGACCCGGCCTGCCATCGCCTATAAAACCCACTTCTTAAGTGGGTTAGTTCATAAACATGCGTTTGGTTCCCTTTTCGTGCAGCGAGGCGAGAATGTCGATCTGCGGCACGAAGGTATACATGTCGTCGAAGTCCATGCCGCTCACCGTGTCGTAGAGTTCGCCGAGCTTTTCGGCGGCCCGGAACAGGATGCGCTGCGTGTCGTAGTGCGACACGCGCACGCAGCGGAGGGCCGCGCTGACGACCATGTTGACCACGCCGTACTGGTGGGAGCAGAAAAGCTCCTTTTCGGAGATTCCGCAGGCCGCGAATACGATACCCTGCGCCACGGGATAAGTGCCGGGGGTGCGGCCGCCGGCGATGTCGCCGAGCCACCGCGCTGCGGTTTCATCGGGAAAGATGTGTTTCGACAGCTCGGCCAGCTTCTTGCCCATGCGCCGGGTCATCAGCCGCGCCTCGGCGTTCATCTTGCAGAGAACGGCCTGACGGTCGGCATTGAGGATACCCTCGTAATAACCGAGGTTATAGCTGCGGAAAGCGTGCAGCGCCGCGACTCCGTCGGTGAAGGCGGCCTGCCGGACAATGTCCTGCGTATATTGTTCGAGCGTCGCGGCGTCGTGCACCAGTCCCTCTTCGGCGGCCGTTTCCAGCCCGTTGGAGAAGGAGAAGGTCCCGACCGGAAAGGCCGAGTCGGTGAATTCGAGCAGCCGCATGACGGTTGTTGCGTCGTCGGTCATAAGGACGGGTTTAATGCGCGTGCGCATGTTCGTGATGGTGGTGTACGTCGCTGTCGGGACCTGTGCCGCCGAACAGACGCCGGATTTCATGGGGCGCCAAATAGGGAATCACCTCCGAACCGGGCTGGAACGAGTAGGCGACACCTTCTATATGGTGCGTACGCATCACGCTGTCCATCACTTTCTTGTCCACCGTCAGCGGAATGTAGACCTTCGTCCCCTTGACCACTGCGGGCCAATGCTGGTTGCCGATGGCATGACCGAGTTCCACCGAGATATGGATGATCGTTTCCGGCGTTTGACGCGCCAGATCCGAAAGGTCTGCGACCAGCACGTCGTTGAGCCGGATGCGGATGGCCGCGATGCGGTGCTGTTCGGGCAGGTACTCGATAATATCGCCGTCGAGCATCTGCGAGTGGCGTTTCAACGCCACGGCGTATTCGTTTTCCCGGTCGCCTTTAACCACGAAGCGGCTTTTCTGGGCCGTCCACTGGTCGAGATCGATATATTCGATTTCGGCTTCCCGCGCTTTCTTCATCCATTCGGGATCCTGCAAATTGCCTATGATTTCCGTATATATTTTCATCGGATTCGTTTTTAAGTCGGTTTTAATTTCCGGGAGCACACCCTGCGGCATGCTCCCGGAAAAAAGTCAGGATTACGAGAACCAGAGCAGTTGGCTCAGGGGGAATTTGTCGGCAGGTTTGACGTAGGCGCGGATGTCGTTGACCAGCACGTCGAACGTTTCGGGATTCACGTCGATCTTCGGCATTCCTCCGTTGCGCACCATGTCGTATTTGGTGAGCTGGCGGGTGCGGCGCACGGGCTGCACCATACGATGCAGGTGGAGACGTTCCTTGATACCGCTTTGGAACGCGGCGTTCGAAACGAACGAAAGGCACGTTTCGGGCAGCGCGTGGCCGAAAGCGCCGTACATCGGACGGTAGTAGCACGGCTGCGGCGTCGGAAGCGACGCGTTGGGGTCGCCCATGTTCGACCAGTTGATCAGGCCGCCCTTGATGACCATCTTGGGTTTGGCACCGAAGAACTGCGGCTCCCAGAGTACGAGGTCGGCGACTTTGCCCTTCTCGACCGATCCGAGGTAGTCGGAGACACCGTAAGTGATGGCCGGGTTGATCGTGATTTTGGCGATGTAACGCAGCACGCGGAAGTTGTCGTTCCCGTCGGCATCCTCAGTGAGCTTGCCGCAGGCGTTCTTCATGAACGACGCCATCTGGAACGTGCGCATGAACGATTCGCCGATACGGCCCATGGCCTGCGAGTCGGACGAAACCATCGACAGCACGCCCAGATCGTGCAGCACGTTCTCCGCGGCCTGCGTTTCGGGACGCACGCGGCTCTCGGCAAAGGCCACGTCCGACGGAATCTTCGGATTGAGGTTGTGGCAGACCATGATCATGTCGAACAGCTCGGCTTGGGAATTGATGCCGAACGGCAGGGTCGGATTGGTCGACGAAGGCAGCACATAGGGCATCGACGCCACTTTCAGCAGATCGGGGGCGTGTCCGCCGCCGGCGCCTTCGGTGTGGTAGGTATGGATCGTGCGGCCGTCCATGGCGGCAATCGTATCTTCGACATATCCGCTCTCGTTGAGCGTATCGGAGTGGATGGCCACCTGCACGTCGAAACGATCGGCGACGCCCAGCGCGGCGCGGATCGCAGCGGGAGTCGAACCCCAGTCCTCGTGAATCTTCAGACCGCAGGCTCCGGCCTCGATCTGCTCTTCGAGCGGCTGGTTCATCGAGCAGTTGCCTTTGCCCAGCAGGCCGACGTTTACCGGAAGCCCCTCGATCGACTCCAGCATGCGTTCGATGTTCCAGCGGCCGGAAGTGATGGTGGTGCCGTTACTGCCGTCCGTAGGGCCGATTCCGCCGCCGAACAGGGTCGTAATGCCGTTGCTCAGGCAGGCATAGGCCTGCTGCGGGGAGATCATGTGCACATGGCCGTCGATACCGGCCGCTGTCAGGATCAGGTGTTCGCCCGATATGGCGTCGGTTGCGGTGCTGGTCACCAGATCGGGATGCACGCCGTGCATGATATTGGGATTGCCCGCCTTGCCGATACCGGCGATTTTTCCGTCCTTGACACCCACATCGGCCTTCACGACGCCCAGATTGGCGTCGATGATCGTCACGTTGGTGATAACGAGGTCGAGCGAACCCTCCTTCGAGGTCATCGTATTGGCCAGTCCCATGCCGTCACGGATGGTTTTGCCGCCGCCGTAGACGACTTCGTCGCCGTATTCGCGCAGGTCTTTTTCGATCTCGACGTAAAGATCGGTGTCACCCAGCCGGATCTTGTCGCCGACGGTAGGACCGAAAAGATTGTTGTATTCTTGACGTGAAATTGTTGCCATATCCTCTATTTTTTAGTGTTGTTGCTTTTTTTCATAGCGGCCTCGGCTTCGCTTTCCGAAATGTTCTTGAACCCTGCATGCCGGGCTTTGCGTCCGGCATGCATATGTGCCGGGAAATAGGTGGGCGCATCCTCGTCGCCGGTATATCCCATCACCAGACCGTTGAAGCCGATCACACGGCGTTTGCCCGAATAGGCCACGACCTCGACCTCTTTCTGGTCGCCCGGTTCGAAACGGATGGCGGTCGTTGCGGGAATGTTCAGGTGACAGCCGAAAGCGGCGTCGCGGTCGAACTCCAGATAGCGGTTAACCTCGAAGAAATGAAAATGCGAACCGACCTGAATCGGACGGTCGCCGGTATTGCGCACGACAAGCTGCACGGTCTTGCGGCCGGTATTGTACTCGATCGGGGCGTTCATCAGGATTACTCCTCCGACGACGACGGACTTCGCAGGTTTGAAGCCGGGTTTATTCGGATAAAGACTCGCCGCCTGCACCTGATTTTTCGCAGGGGCGGGATTTTTCGTACTCATAATCAGGATTTTTTAAATTACTTAATAGGATGGTGGATGCTCACCAGACGGGAACCGTCCGTAAACACGGCTTCGACCTGCAGCAGGTCGATCATGTCGGCGACGCCCTCCATGACGTCGCTTTTCTTCAGTACGCTGGCCGCTCCTTTCATAACCTCCTCCACGGTCTTGCCTTCACGCGCTCCCTCCAGTGCGGTGGACGTGATGTAGGCTACGGCCTCCGGGTAATTCAGTTTCAGCCCTTTTTTCATGCGCCTTTCGGCGATCATCCCGAGCGAAAGCAGCATGAGCTTGTCAATCTCTTTCGGTGTCAAGTGCATAGTAAACGATTTTTATAGTTAATCCGGCTCCGCATCCCCGCAGGCCATACATACCCCGCCGGGGCAGCGATTCGCCGGTACTGATCAGCAGAGGCTCCAAATAGGATGCCAAAAGCGGCCCTGTGGCGATCCGCGGCAAAAAACGGAAGCCCTGTGGCATTAAATTTGTCCGGGGAAGAATCCGAATGGTAGAATCAATTAAAAACGTGTGAATTATGTTTAAAGCGATGATGATTGCGGGACTCGGCGGTTTTATCGGCACATGCCTGCGCTTTCTGACGGGAAAACTGGCTCATGTCATTACGGTTTCCGCGTTTCCATGGGGCACGTTCGCCGTCAATATTATCGGGAGTTTCGTGATCGGCATCTTTTTCGGACTGGCCGAAAAGACCCACGTCATCTCGCCGTCGATGAACGTATTCCTGATTACCGGCTTCTGCGGCGGTTTCACCACCTTTTCGTCGTTCGCCGACGACATGTACCTGCTCCTGCAACAGAAACACTGGCTCTATTTCGGCCTTTACGTCGGCCTGAGCTTCATGCTGGGGCTGATACTCGTATGGCTGGGACGCTCGCTGATAAAGACGGTATAGCGACTGTCGCCGTCGGAGATTTTGTCAGGTCTGCCTGACTCCGCCTTGCGGGAGGAATGCGAACCATATGTAGTGGCGGACCGTTTTCTGTCCGCTTGAAGCGAAACCGCGACTCCTGTGCGGCCCATATTTTGGGGCCGCATACCGCTTTTTTTGCCGTACTTTTGTCCGAATAAACTATTTCAGAGAGAATAATGGCAAGCGTAAAATTGATGCTCAATCGCTACCGCGCCCTGAAAAGCGAAGCTCGGACGATCTCCTCCCGTTCCCTGCGGGGACGTCTTCCCTGCGCTCGGACGATCTCCGGCTTCCGGAATCGGATTCTGCGTCCCTTTTCCGACAGTACCGTTTGTCGGCGGGCGAGGTGCTGCCGTCTCCGAACATATCCTTCACGAGATTCGCAATACGGATAAGTGTATCGCCGAGATCGCTGCGGACTACGGTTTTGCTACGCCGTCCTACTTTACTACATTCTGCAAACAATATTTCAGACAGACGCCTACGGTGCTCCGTCGCCGCTCGGAGCTCCTGCATTCCGACTCTTGGGGCGGACGTCTCTCCGTCGCAGGACCGTCCGTAATGGATCGGACCCGTGAGACGGTCGAACAATGATTGAAAAACAATATTTGTTGCTTATGAGAATAAAAAGACTGATTTTATCATTGTTGCTGCTCGGATGCTGTTGTTTGGTTTCCGGAGGGGAATTACTCTCCGCAGTCCCGGTGGGAGCTGCTGCCGGTTTGCGGCAGGGCGTGGGTGCGTTGGAGCGCTTGCGGACGAGCCCTGCAGAACGGCCCGTTTTTCGGCTCCGTTCCCTTTCGTGCTCCCGCGAGCTTGCCGCGAACTGCTTTCCGCTTTCGCTTCGGGGAATCGGACGAATTTTCTGCAAAACGATGATATACAGTCGATTTTCTTCTTTTTGCACCGAACGGGCAACAAAAAAAGGAGCCTCGGAAAAGGCTCCTTTGTGCGGATAAAGGTGCTTCCGCACTAAATGAACCTATATGTATATCAGTTGCTTGCGCCGGTTTTTCGACCTCGTTCCCCGCATTGCCTACCGCTTTTTTGCATGAGTCTGCACCGGCTTGCGTGTTTTGCCTTTACTACAACCGTATCTTCTTGCAAGACAGCACAAAGATAGCGATTTTTGGTGAGAAATCCAAATGCGGAAATTTTTGGAGATGCGGGTGGTTTTTTCTATATTTGTTCATATGGACAGAGGAGAGATTATCATATATCAGACTGCCGACGGTGAGACCTGTTTGGACGTCCGCATGGAGAACGACAGCGTGTGGCTGACGCAGGCGCAGATTGCACAATTGTTCGGAACAGAAATTCCTGCGATTTCCAAACATATCCGCAATATTTTCCAGAGCGGAGAGTTGGAGCGTGAGGCAACTGTTTCCAAAATGGAAATAGTTCGTCAGGAGGGAAAGCGTACTGTGAAACGACGACTTGATACATATAATCTCGACATGATTTTGTCAGTGGGTTATCGCGTCAATTCCAAAAATGCCACGCAGTTCCGTATCTGGGCGAACAAGGTCCTGAAAGAGTACCTTATAAAGGGTTATGCTGTCAACAGCCAAGCGAAGATCGAGCAGTTGGAGGAACTGAAAAAGACCGTCCGTCTGCTCTCCAATGTCTTGGCTACGAAAGATATTACGAGATCCGAAGCGGTTGGGTTGCTGCGCGTGATTACGGACTATACTTACGGTCTCGATACGCTCGACCGTTACGATTACCAGCAGTTGGAGGTGTCGGATACCACACCCGAGGAACCATTTCATGCGACGTATGAGAATGCAATGGAAGCATTGCAGGTACTGCGCGATAAGTTCGGCGGTAGCGAACTGTTTGCCCACGAGAAGGACGAGTCGTTCAAAAGCACGATGGGTGCGATTTACCAGACCTTCGGCGGGCGTGACCTCTATCCGAGCGTCGAGGAGAAAGCAGCCAATCTGCTCTATCTGACGGTCAAGAACCACTCGTTCAGCGACGGCAACAAACGCATTGCTGCTTTCCTGTTCCTGTGGTTTTTGGAGAATAATCAGATTCTCTACCGTGCTGACGGTTCGCGTCTCTTGGACAACAATACGCTGGTCGCCCTGACGCTGATGATTGCCGAAAGCCGCACAGAGGAGAAAGATGTGATGACGAAGGTTGTGGTGAACCTGATCAACAAGAACAATTAGGATTCTTTACTTGTTTTTCGTTGCCGCTGAGGCTTTGTCGTGCCGGAGTGTTGATTTCCGGTTGTCATCCGATTAATTTCAGGAGTTTGCTTTCTGTTGTGTTCGGAAATAGGCGGCGGAGATGTTCATAAATACGCTCGAACGATTCAGTGGGTGTGCGCTCGACGCGGAGTGGACCGTAGAATGTTTCGGGTGCTGTATACCGTGCGATACCCCAGCCGTAGCGGTTGCCGCGGCGGTCGACGTTGTATTCGAAATCGGCGATCACCAGCCGCATCTCCATCTGAAGCCTTGTCAGAGTCGGATCGAGTGAAATCTTCTCGTCCTCTGCGACTTTCGAGGTCGGGGTGTGCGTCGACCGTTTTCCGCGCCCTCGGGCGAACCCCAGCATTTGGCGCAATTCCTTGATAGTGGCCGTTCCTTCGACCAGAACAGTCTGTAATACTACGTCGTCGAGAGCTGCTGTGTCCTCATTTAGGGCCAGCGGCCGGGAGCGGCGGTAGTTCGTAAGGTCGGGTAACCATTCGCGGCTGACAAAGCCAGCTTTGCGGGCGAAGAGTTTGCCGTAGGCACAGTGCCCTTCACGGATGACAGGGCCTTTCCACTCCCATGCTCCTTCTTCGTCGGTGAACCAATACTCCGGGGCGACCATCTCTTCGACGGAAAAACCGGGAATGCCGCACCGGAAAAAGGGGAGGAATCCGAGTTCCGCACAGCGTGCCTCTATGTCCGCAGGACTTTTCAAACGTCGTTTCATGGTATTGTTCATTTTCGAGGTCTTATACCTTTTTACAGTCTGTAAATATAAACTGAATTTATTAGCTTGTCAAAAAAATATACGACTTAGAAGCGGTATGAAAAAGAGATCAACGATTCATAACAAATGTTTTGGTGATGACGGTAAGGTAAATGGGGAAGTTTTGCAATTGTCTGAAGCAAACGAAAGACTCCTTGCTGAGTTGAAAGTGGCGATTCGTGCAGGGCTTGATAGCGGTGAGGCAGAGATGTTTGATCCTGTACAGCATTTGGAAGTGCTGAATGCGGCTCGTCGCAACAGATAGAATTGGTAAGGGATTTGTTTGCGTTCGATTATAAGGATCTCAAAGAAAATTGATAGTGAGCAACGATGTCTTGTAACTCATATTTCTGTATGGTTTTGGATGTTGAAAGTGCCGATATGGGGTAGTTCTTCGCGGAAAAATTTATGGGTGATTCAAGTGATAATTTAACTTTTATGGCCAACCGTGACAATTAGTCGCGGTTGGCCATTCATATTCAAGGGTTAATTCAGAAAATGGATATGGTTAGCGTAGTAGTTTTGACATTTGCTCCATGCATCTTTTTTTCTGTTCCAGATTTGGATGTACATATAAATTGAGCGTAGTGCTGATATTCGAGTGCCCCAGCAAAACGCTCACGGTTTTGTAATCGCATTTGCTTTCGATGCAGCGTGTTGCAAAACTGTGTCGTAAAGAATGCGTCGTCAATTTTTTGTTTAGTCCGCAGATCGTGGCGATCTCTTTCAGTTTGTAGTTTTTAAACGGATTTTTCTCGACCCACTCGTTTCGCAGGCAATAGAGCATGAAATTCCGCAGGCAGTCCAGAATATTGACAGCGCCGTTATGGTGGCAGCGGTGGGCGGTCTGCAAATAAGTGTTGAACCCGTCGAGATAGCCGTATGAAACAGCTGACAGACGAATATCGTCCTTTTTACATTCTTGTTTGGTGTATTCGCGCAGGTAACGGCAAAGGCGGTAATATTTGTTGGATGTGAGTTGTGTGATGCACACGCCGACCTCTTTCTGTCGTTTTTCGCAGTATAGTGTCAATTCTTCCAAAAACATTTTTGCCTGTTTGCCGGGGCTTTGCAGGCGTTCCTTGATTTCCAAAGCGTTCCCCTCGAAGCCTTCGGCTTGCAGGGTACGGTAGATTTCGACGACCTTTGCCCGAAAGTCGTCGATATAAGCGTTTACCTCGTAGGCAAGTTTGTCGCGCCCGGTAGCCCGCCCTTTAGCCGTATCCCATTTATCGACCGGGGTGCGGCATTGGGTGTAAACTTCTCGCGCAATTCCATTGACGGAGATTCGAGCCATAATCGGGGCTGTCCCGTTTTTCATTACTCGGTCGCGGCGGAGAAAAAACGACACGAAGAAAGTTTTTCTGTTCTGCATTTCAATCAATTTTAATTGTTAATACTACGATTGAAAAGCCCGGAAAGTTTGCGGCAAAACAATGCTTATCAGTGCATTATGCACTTCTGAATCTACCAAGAATCGCTAAAATCTACCATGCACACACTTTGGTAGATGCGAAATGTGCTTTTATCGGAACAGCTTTGCTCCGGCGAAAGATCGTAAATTCGATTGTAAAGTATTGATATACAGATTAAAATTCTCTTGTTTGCGTAGATTCGCCCACAAAAAAAGTCTCCCAAAGGAGACTGAAAAGTGCGGATAAAGGGACTCGAACCCCCACGCCGTAAGGCATCAGATCCTAAGTCTGACGTGGCTACCAATTACACCATATCCGCATCGGTAGGACAAAGGTAGATAAAAATTCACAAAACACAACCGGCACGGGCCATTATCCGGCTTTTTTGGTTACTTTTGTAAGTAATTTTTTAGACATGCCGCAACATATTACCCTTGTACTCACGCCGAAGCAGGCTGCCGATGCGACGTTTTACACCTCGCAGGCGGCGCGGCGCATGGGTGTCTCGGAGGCCGATATTGCTCTGGCGCGGGTCGTGAAACGGTCGATCGACGCCCGGCAGCGGCAGGTGAAGGTGAATCTGACGCTCGAAGTGTACGTCGACCGCGAGCCGCAGCCCGGGCCGGTGCATTTCGACTATCCGTCGGTCGACGGACGCACGGAGGTCGTGGTCGTGGGATCGGGACCTGCGGGGCTGTTCGCGGCGCTGCGGCTGATCGAACTGGGCCTGCGGCCCGTGATTCTGGAGCGCGGGCGCGACGTTTCGGCCCGCAAGCGCGACATCGCGCAGATCAACCGCAACGGCGCTGTGGACCCTGACTCGAACTACGCCTTCGGTGAAGGCGGAGCCGGGACCTTTTCCGACGGCAAGCTCTTCACCCGCAGCAAAAAACGCGGCGACTACAACAAGGCGTTGCAGACGCTGGTGTTTCACGGTGCGACGCCCGAAATTCTCTTCGAGGCCCATCCTCACATCGGAACCGACAAGCTGCCGGGCATCATGCAGCGTATCCGGCAGACGATTGTCGGAGCGGGCGGCGTGTTCCGTTTCGGGAGCCGCGTCACCGATTTGAAAATTGAAGGCGACCGGATAAAAGGCGTATGGTGCGGCGACGAACTGATCGAGGGAGCCGCCGTCGTGCTGGCTACGGGCCATTCGGCGCGCGATATTTACGAACTGCTCCACCGCCGCGGCGTGCGCGTCGAGGCCAAGCCCTTTGCCATGGGGGTGCGCATCGAGCATCCGCAGGCGCTGATCGACTCGATTCAATACCATTGCGAGACGCGCGGCGAGTACCTCCCGGCGGCCTCCTATTCGCTCGTGAGCCAGGAAAACGGCCGCGGGGTCTACTCGTTCTGCATGTGCCCGGGCGGATTCATCGTCCCGGCCATGACCGATGCCGCGGAGTCGGTGGTCAACGGCATGTCGCCCAGCGGCCGTACGTCGCCTTATGCCAATTCGGGGCTGGTCACGGAGGTCCGGCTTGCGGATTTCGAACATCTGCGTGCCGAATGGGGCGAGCTGGCGGGGCTGAAATTCCAGCAGCGGTTCGAAGAGTCGGCGCGGCAGCGGGGCGGGGAGCATCAGATCGCTCCGGCACAGCGGGTCGCCGATTTCGTGGCGGGCCGCGCAAGCGGGTCGCTGCCCCGAACGTCGTACATTCCCGGTATCACGCCGTCGCGTCTGGACGAGTGGATGCCCGGCTTCATCGCGCAGGGACTGCGTCAGGGCATCGCGACCTTCGGCCGCCGGATGCGCGGGTATCTGACCAACGAAGCGGTGGTCGTGGGCGTGGAGTCGCGCACCTCGACGCCCGTGCGCGTGCCGCGCGACCCCGGGACGCTGATGCATCCCGAAACGAAGGGTTTGTTTCCCGCAGGAGAGGGGGCCGGTTACGCCGGCGGCATCATTTCTGCGGCGCTCGACGGCGAACGAATCGCCGAGGCGGTAAAAAATTATATTCGATAGCCGATGGAACCGAAAGTCAGCATTATCATTCCGGTCTACAATGTCGAGCCGTTTCTGGCCCGATGCCTGGACAGCGTGGTGGGACAGACCCTGCGCGGGATCGAGATCATCTGCGTCGACGACGGAAGTCCCGACCGGTCGATCGACATCCTGAACCGCTATGCGGCGCAGGACGACCGTATCCGGGTCATTTCGCAGGAGAACCGCGGCCTGGGCGGCGCCCGCAACCGGGGATTCGACGCCGCGACGGGCGAATTCATCCTTTTCGTGGATTCCGACGACTGGATCGACCCGGCTTACTGCGAGCGGCTGTACGAGGCCGCCCGGGAGGCGGAGGCCGACATTGCCTGCGCCTCGATGCTGAAGATCAGACCCTCCTATTCGAAATGGACGATTCATTATACGGAGCGGCAGGTGGCTGCCGAAGCGCAGGAGAAATTTCGCCTCTGCCGCTGCCCGCCCGATTTCTATGTGATGAACAAGCTCCTGCGGCGCGAGATGCTGTTGCGGCTGGGACTGCGCTTTCGCGAACGGGTCTGTTACGAGGATGTGGAATATACGATGCGCCTGCTGGGCGAAGGGGGTGTTCTGGTGACGGTTCCCGATGTCGTTTACCGCTATGTGGTCAACGGGGCGTCGATTACCAAGAGCCGCCAGACGCCGAAAAAGCAGCAGGACAAATATCTGGCCCACAAAGCCTTCGTGGCCTACGCCGACGCCCGCGGAATACGTCTCGACGCGAGGTTCCGGCGCATTACCCGCCGTTCGTTCGGCCGCTGGGGACTTACGTGGCTGAAAATCAAGGAGTTCGGCGACCGGGAGACCTACCGGTTGTTCGATCTGATTCCGGTGTGGCGGAAACGTGTAACCGATAAACAAGCATGCGATGGACATTGATCTGGTATACCTTTGGGTCGATGGGAACGACCCTGTGTGGCTGACGAAGAAAAATGAATTTCTGCCGGCCGACAGGCAGGTGGACCCCCAGGTGGCGGGGGAGTGCCGCTACGTCGAGAACGACGAACTGCGTTATTCCCTGCGTTCGGTGGAGAAATTCGCGCCGTGGATACGCCGCGTCTATATTGTGACCGACGACCAGACGCCTGCGTGGCTCGATACGTCGAATCTGCGCATAAGGGTGGTTTCCCACCGGGAGATCATGCCTGCGGAGATTCTTCCCGTCTTCAATTCGTGCACCATCGAGTTGTTTCTGCCCCGGATTCCCGGTCTGGCCGAGCATTTCCTCTATGCCAACGACGACATGTTTTTCAGCCGCCCCGTTGATCCCGGGTTTTTCTTCGACTGGCAGGGCCGCCCCATCGTGCGGCTTAAGGTCCAGTCGCTGAAGAAGCACGACGACGACATCTATTGCCATACGATCCTCCGCATGCAGGATCTCGTGCGGGCGCGTTACGGCAGGTGCTCGTCGCTGGCTCCCCACCACAATGTCGACGCTTACCGCCGCAGCGATTTTCTCGAATGCTGCGAGACCTTCCGGGCCGAACTGGAGCATACGAAGCACGCCCGGTTCCGTTCGCGCGACGACTGGCAGCGTGCCCTGGTGCTCTACGATGCGTTGGCGCGCGGACGCGCCTCGCTGCGCAAGGTGACCCGCTTCAACAAACTGCGCAACCCCTTGCGGCTGCTTCGTGCGGCTTTCGGCGCGGGTTGCGGCAGCGATTCGCGTTGCATCCCGGCTTATCTGCCTAATCTTGAGTCTATTATGGAGAAATATGATCCGTCGTTGTTCTGCCTGAACGACGACGTGCGTATGACCGACGAAGACCGTATCCGGGTCCGGACGTTTCTCGACACCCGTTTCCCCGAAAAGTCATCGTTCGAAAAGTAGCGCGCGGCGAATTCGCTGCGACCGGGTCAGCCGCCGATGACGATGGCCGACCCTCTGCCGATCTCGTAGGATATTTTCGGGGTAAGATGCCGGTCGAGCCCCTTCTCGCAGCGGGTCCGGTGGCAGCGGATGCTGTCTTTGTAACGCTGCTCGTTGCTGTTGCAGCCCGAACGTTCCGCCTGGTTGTGATGGAGGTGGAAAGCAACGCCCCGGAATTTCATGCATCGCTGATGTATCTCGCTGTTGTTGAGCCGTATGCATAATTCGGCGTCCTCGAATCCCCAGCCCTTGAAATCTTCGTCGTAGCCGTTTACGCGAATCAGGTCGTTGCGCCAGAATGCCATATTGCACCCACGGGGAGCGCGGGTCGGGCCGAACGTATGGTAGAGTATCGACATGATCGGGATTCGTACGACATTGTTGCTGCTGCGGATGCCTTTCATCAGCGGGGACAGCGATGTGATCTCCCCGCTGAGCACCTTGCGGGTCAGCAGTTCGGTGATGATGCCCCGGGAGCCGGTGACGAAGCATCCTTCCCGGGCGAAAAGCATGTGGTCCTGAATGAAATTCCGTTGCAGGATCAGGTCGCCGTCGATCTGGATAATGTATTTTCCTTTGCTGGCGGCAATGGCTTTGTTGCGGATGGCCGCCAGGCGGAAACCGTTATCCTCGTGCCAGATATGGCGCACGGGAACCGGCGAGATGTTCTCGAAGTGCTTTACGACATCGCGGGTGCTCATGCCCGATCCGTCGTCCGCAATCAGGATTTCGGAGGGCATGACGGTCTGTTGCATCACGCTGTCGAGGCAAAGGTAAAGCGCCCGAGGCCAGTTGTAAGTGGAAATGATCAACGATACTGTCATCGTACTGTAAAACTATTGGTTAGGTTAGGAGTTCGAGGATGGGCAATAGCGAGTGTGCAAAATCTCTGCCGGGGTGTTGCGCGGGGAGATTCTGGCCGAAAAGAAAATGACGTTGCTGAAATCATTTTGCAAAAGTAGCAATTTATCCGTTATGATCGTCATATCGCTCTTTTTATATATATAAATGCGCTTTTCGGCCGATACTGCATACCGGGTGGAAAAAAGTTTTTTAAGGTTTGGGTTGCGAGGGTGTTATATGGTTGATTTACATGGGCGTATGAATTCTTGCCGGCTGGTGATATTAAAAAAACTCAAAAAATTTGAAAATTATTTTAATAAAAGCTTGCGCGGATGGTTTTTTCGCCTTATCTTTGCAGTGAAGTTTTAAGGTTCATTTAGGTTAGTAGTTTTAGGTTGG
>ERZ772812.1738-NODE-1738-length-15300-cov-4.651361_pt1 | contig 15300 bp, 8 predicted proteins | sample MGYA00511343_ERZ772812 | MGnify/ENA primary metagenome ERZ772812 (study PRJEB29015, sample SAMEA2737706) | human gut metagenome | biome: human gut; feature: human-associated habitat; material: faeces | place: China | collected 2012 ...
GGTCGACAAATGGATTGAGGAGCAGAACCGGTCTATCGCCAGACGATTCGTGAAGATTGTCCGTCAGATTGAAGAACTGTATCGGAAAGATGCCGAACAGCAAATACAGGCGGTGCAGAGTAATGCGTTGCTGGACTATCGGGAGCTTAAATGGCTGCAACATGAGTATGCACGACTGACGGATCTCAACAATAATCAGACAGAACAGATGCAGACGTTTCTTGACCAACTGGCTGAGCCTTCTGTGCGGGAACGAATCTTTTCTATCGCTGATGCTTTGATTGGCGGACAACCTGTCGCTGTTGCATCCAGCGGAGGCGGTGGCAACGCCGACTCAGACCTTCGCTGGGACGGAAGAAGGCCGGATGAGGAGGAAGAGGCGTATCGGAGGAGGTGTCTACTTTATGCTATCCGAATAGTCAACAACACGTCCAAGAAGTCTATACGCAGATAAGACGTCTATTTGAGATGAATAAAAGGGGACTGTAAACTAAAGCGTGTTTATAAAGTTATGAAATTCTTTACTAAATACCCCAAGTTTACAGTCTCATTCATTGACTATCTTGTTCTTGAAGTCCTCAAGAAACATCTCCTTATTCTCGTCAATAAGTTTCTTTATCTTAACATCTTCAGCCTGGCGAAGAAAGCGACGAATCAGTTTGTTGTACTCTTTTTCTATTTCATCACGCGAAAAATTCGGACTGCGTAACATTGCCATAAACCGTCCGTCGGACTTTAGAAACTCATAAAATTCGTTTGTCTTTGTAAAGTAGAATTGTATCTCTTGTTCTCGTTCTTGCTCAGTTGCGTTTAGTCGGGCAAGGGTATCGAATATCGAGGCTAATCCACCTCGGTTCTCTCCCGTATTTTTCTTGCTTCTGGAGTTTTCGGGAGCGTCGTCTTGTTCCTGAGGCTCTTCAATCTCAACCTCATCACTCACGAGCAACCCGATTTCTCCGTCGAAGGTGGTGTGTATTGAGCCAATAGAATCTTTCTGCTCAAATATAGAGCGATAAATATTGCAGTATCGCTGCCAGAAGTCAATAAATACGGCATCTTTAAATTGAGCATCCAATTCGATTACACCTTGCAAGAGAACCAGCAGAGAGTTGTACCGGCCGATGGTTTTGCGTAGTGCTTTTGCTGGATCATCGTCGCTTGTGGAGGCCGTTTCCTCGCTATGCGTTTTAAGATCCTGCGTGTATTGTGCATGCGCCTCCATTACATTCTTGATCCACGCCCGAATGTCAGCGTCCATATCGAGACATAGCTGGGCATTGGCCTCTGCATTATTGACAGACGATTTATATCGCTCGAACCACTTGATATAGATTGGTTGTGCCAATAATTCTCGATACAGCTCCTGAATAATCGCCTTCTCACGAAGCGGATCAAAGTCCGTGATAACCATACCACAGAACTTGGCAAAAGCATCCCGAATATTCTTTTCGTTGACGTTGCCAAATGAGAAGTCTATAATATGGCACTCTTCTTTGTACTTGGCCTTGCGATTTACGCGCGAGATTGTCTGAATGGCATTAATGTCGCGAATCTCCTTATCGAGAAACAGCGTGTGTAGCTTGGGCTCGTCAAACCCCGTTTGCAGCTTATCAACAACAATGATAAGCCCGTTTTTTGCCGTCTTGAAGTTGTCTATCACCTTATCCTCTGTCACACCGCCATTCATCGACGAACATTTCTCGTACTTTTGATTATCGGAGTAGACGATAGCGACAGGTGCATCGGAATATTTGGCAAAAGTTCCCGATGCAGTCTTCTCCGCCATCAACCGACGAATGATTTTACAGTACTGAATAGCAATCGGAATAGAGCTAACCGCAAGCATGGCTTTTCCCGTGCCACGAATTTTCCCGTAAACCAATGAAAGCAGCCGATTGACCACGAACTCGGCAATTGCTTTCATTCGGTCCGGGTTCTCGTATATTTGCTTTTTGGCGAATGATACCCGTTCCTCCTGTCCCGAATTCATGGCTGCCGTTATAGCCTGCATAACGCCATTGGGGAGTTCAAAATACATTTTTGCAGGTACGGGAATAATATGTTTCGTCGGATCAAGAATGTAACTGTCTGCTATGGCCTCCTTCATGGTGTATGAATCGAATGGCTTCCATAGCTGATTAATAAAGTTGGTACTTCTGTGAAATTCGCCAAAACGAGCCAATACTCGGTCGCTAGGAGTTGCCGTGAAACCGACAATCAGATTCTTCTTTGTAGAACCTTTTGTGATAAACCCTCCGTCCTCATCAAAAATGTCCTGCAGTTCATCGAACGCCGAATACATCTCCTGATGAACATCATCGGTGTTTGAGCGGTGTACCTCATCAATAAGAAAAGCCACGCGCATATTCTTGAAATCCTTGCCGGCTTTTTCGATGGCTTTCTTGAGTTCCCAGAATTTCTGAATGTTCACGACGATGATACGGCGTTTGTCGCTCAACGCCTTCACAAAGGTGTCCTGGTCGGTCGCCTCTACGAACATGGCCTTGTCGATGTTCATGTTGAGCATCATCGAGTCGAGCTGGTCGCGCAATTGCAAACGATCGACAACGAGCAGAATCTTGTTATAGACCCATTCGCCTTTATAACGCAGATCTTTGAGTTGCAGCGCTGTCCAACCTATTATGTTGCTCTTGCCGAATCCTGCAGCATATTGCAACAAGAGTGAATAGACATATTTGTTGTTGCAATAACTGTCTCTCTCGGCCACTACGCGGTCTATCAGGTCCTGTGGCGCATTGAGTGCTTGCAGTTCGGCCCGCAGTCGGTTGATAAAATACAAGGGTTCATTTTCGTGGTCCAGAAATTCCTGAACACGCTCCATGATCCGGTCGCAGCCGAATTTCTGCTTCGGACGCGGACATATCAGACGACCTGTTTTGTCCTTATACTCCTTCTTCTGTACTTTATGGCCATTCACAACAGACGTTACGGTCTTATAGGTGTAGGCCATGAAGTTGTAGTAGAGGATCTCTTTCTCGATCATCTTCTTGGAGTAGAGCGAACGCATTGCCTCTTCGAAGCGAACGCGCGGATCGGTTGCCTCCACCTGCTTTATGGGGAGGGGTTTGAATACCTTCTCCACCACCGGACGGAAAGAAGAGATCGAGATGGTATTATCTTGAAAACCTCGCTTTGCTTCATCAAAGAACTGTCCCGGATCCCGCAGTATGTATGTGTCCGTGATGTCCGTGGTTACGAGGTGAATCGATTTCTCAAACGGCCGGAGCATGCGACGACGAAGCGTTTGCGATACATCATTGCCATTGGCAATCTTGGTATATTCCCACACGGCTTCGAGGTAGTCGGTAATGATTTTGTTCCTGCCGTTCGTTTTAGCCGTCTGATTGGTGAAGTTGCTCTTCAATTCGGCGTAGCCGAGAAAAATGCCGTTGACAAAGAACGACAGGTCGGGGCGAAATGCGAATATCTTTTTGGCGTCGTGGTGGAATGAATAACTCATCTCCTCGACAGCCGCAAAGATGTTTTTGTTGAAGTCCTCATCGCCGCGCAATTCCGAACCACTGACATAAATAAGTTGCAGAGTTTCGCCTTCGAATGTAATGGTTCGGTTTTTATTCAGGAAGATTGCCACGTTGGCACTCGCCTCAATCTTCTCGCGAATCATATCCATAATGGCCCGAAGCAATTTTTGCTCGTCGCCATTGTATTCGCTCTTTTTGAGCAGGTTGTTCCATGCCTTGCGCGAATTCTCTTTCAGGAACTCATACAGATTGGCCGGAATAAACAAATCGGGCGAAACGGCATTATTCTTTATTTCACGAAAACCAAGACCATCTGCACGACGGCAGAAAAAGTCCATTACATATTCACTTTGCAACTCAAGTTCGGTCATAATCCAATGTAGTTTTAGGAGCGCGATTCTGTCTCGATGGCTCGCTGGCCGGTTACTACTTCATTTATCAGGGAGCGTTTCAGCTCCTTCAGACGCTCTACTTCGGTATTTATCTTTTCAAGGATGGCATCAATCTTTGCGCACTTCTCATCCAGATATACGGCAATCTCTTTTTGCTCATCAATTGGAGGAAAGACAACTTTCATGTCTTTTATTGTCCTATAATTTAAAGATTGGCGCATTCCTCCACCAAGTTTGTAAAAAACCTTTTTTATATCATACGAGTGTAGCATGTAGAACGCGAATTTTGGTAATGTCTCTTTATTCCCTTGTACACAAGTATAGGCTGATGTAATGATCCCTTCTTCATTAACTAAACCGACTCTCAGGCTTTTATGATCGTTTTGTAAATCAGTAAAACGAAAAATTATATTACCCGGTTCTACGATTTGATAAGTCTCAAATGTTGCTGGCAAAAGTCCATCGCAGGAGTCTATATTTTTACGAATAATTTTCCCAAAACTCAAGGAGAGAAGGTTTTGATGATTCACCCCTTTGTTTGAGATATTATGTTCCGCAAAAAAATATGCAAATCGCGATATTGTCCAATGTACAGGAATATCTCCGACCCACTCAATATTAGATGGTTTTAATGAAACATTGGGATCCAATCCACGGGTGACGGCGCGGTTGATCAGGGAGCGACGAAGTCGGCTGTAAGCATCGGCTTTGCGCTCCAACAGTTCTATTTTTCGACCAATCTTCTCACACTCCTTATCCAAATATGCCGCAATTGCCTCCTGCTCCGAATAAGGTGGTAAAAAAATCTCTTGGGCAAGGTAATGAGCTGTTTTTAGATTTTGGATACCAGTGGTTTGGTTGAAGAATAACGTATTTATTCGGTTGGAATATATTGAATGAAATAAATATAGAACAAACCGCGCAGATTGCTTTTTATTCACCGATAGAGCTTGAATAAAATTAGAACATGCAGCCCTTTGCGGGGAATTAACAAGCACGACACGTCCGACAGGCATCTTTTCTCCACCACCTGATTTCTCTAACAATAAATCGCCTTCAGACAGCAATTTCTCATTAGCTTGTTCCGGCAATACATTGCGATATGTAATATTGTCGAACTTAAGACATAGATTAGAATAATCGAAATCTGCAACACGATAACATACTATATCATTGGCATCTCCCTTTTCTTCATCACCCCATATTCCACTTCGAGATGAGGTTATGATGTCTTTGAATCGACGGATCTGCCAATGAGCAGGCGCCGATTTTTTGCATATATCCGAATATACAGTAAAAATAGAGATCATAACCCTAATTCCTTTTCAAGATTTGCGATTGCCTTGTCAATATCCGAGATTTCGGCAAGGATGGAATCTACCGGTTCAACGGTCTCGGGAACATAGAATTCCTTGTTGAAATTCACCTCGACACCCACGACATTCTCACCAATCGTATAGGGCTTGTAGATATAGCGTTGGAGAAAATCCTTGATGCCTTGTTCATTGACTTCGGGATTGGGGTCGAACGGAATAATCTCCGAGTCCTTGGTCGTACAATCAACAATTTTGGCAGATATGGTATGCTCTTCCCGGCGTTTATTATAGCCGAACTGTACGTTGATAGCACCATTACCCAGACACTCATGCTCTCCGGCGTATGTGGTGCGCATGATTTCGTGGTTTTCTTTATCTACCCAATAAATCGCATCGGAACAAATCACGACAGACCAGGCATTGATCCCGAAATGGTGAAGTACAGAGTTTCGAAGTTTTAATGATTCGGCGTCATTATCCTGCGGCCATATCCAAGTCCCATCCTGACAGTAAGACGTAATGTTCTTGATATTATAGGGCTTTCCGTCTGTATTGAGTGTCTTACTAACATAGCGTCCTTCGCTGTCGGTCTCGGTAAGAACGACAGACTGCTTGTTGAAATAGAAATGCCATTTGTCGTAAACTTTGGCAATAGCGCAATCCTTGAATTCAACCAATGCACGGACAATGGCTGCACGATGCTCGGGGTTCATCTCCTTGCGTTTCGAACCCTTGTTTTTCTTCAACGGCTGCCAAAGATCGGCTGCGTTGATAAGGATTACCTTATCTTTTCGTTCTGCCGGTTTATTCTTGTTGAGAATCCACAAATAGGTGACGATACCCGTATTGAAGAACTCGTCAGACGGCATTTGGATAATGGCCTCGACCCAATCGTTGTCGAAAAGATATTTGCGGATATTGCTCTCGCCGCTGCCGGCATCACCGCTGAACAGCGACGAGCCGTTGTTTACTTCTACGACAATACCTTTATCTTCGTGCAGATGCCAAGCGTTATGCTGCAAGAAGAGCAATTGCCCGTCGCTCACCGTAGGCAGGAATGAAAACTGTCCGGTTTGGTCGTTCCGAATCTCTTTCTCATAACCTTTCCACGGAATTCCGTAGGGAGGGTTGGCTACAACGACGTCAAACTCTTTGCCCTTGAACGGCAGAGAGGTTAGGGTATTGCCATATTTGATTTCGGTATTCTCGCGGAACAACGATTCGATCTTCGCCAATGCGTATAGTGCATCGTTCCAGTCGCAACCGTGAGCAGCTATATATTTGTAGCCGGCTTTATCGCGCAAACGGTCCACAACGCCGAACAGCAGGTTGGCTCCACCGCACGTCGGGTCGTAGATATGTACAAAGTCATCGGTGGAGATATCGATCTTCGCTGCAACGATTTCGGCAATCAGCGAAATAATATCTTCCGGGGTGTACTGCTCTCCGGCCGTTTCTGCCGATATGTCGGCCCATTTGCGTTTGATATGCTCCTCGAGAGTGGTTATTTCCGAGTTGTTGTAGTGAGAAAGATCTATTTGAGACCATTGGGTGATATACTGCATCAGAATACCTTTCTTCCGCAACTCGGCAACCATGCCGTCCAGATTGAGGTATTTGCTGTCGTCGGTACCACGCTCGATACCGAGCAATTCTTTGAGCGTCCCATCAAAGCCTGCCAGATAACTTCGGAAATCCTGTTCAAATGTCTTGTCATTATTGCAAATGGTGGACAGTGTTTTACCTTCGCGAACAATGTAGTCGTTATATCCACACTCACGGTCTCGGAACGCTTCGATAAATTCCTGCAGGTTGTTCTCACGGGTCAGGCCCTCGGAGGCTTCAATATCTGCCATTTCATTTCGCATACGCCCTTCGAGCATGATGAGAGCGAAGAATGGCATCATGTAATCAGGAAATTTGCTTTGCTTGATTCCCGATGATATGAGTAAATCGGCGCACGACCAAATGTCGGATTCGTATGATAATATATCTTTCATAATTCTACTATCGTTCTTCTTTGTCTGTGATTAGGTCTTTCAAGTCAACTTGCAGGATGACAGCTATTTGCTGAAGGGTCTCAAGGTTTGGTTGGATCCTATTGCAGGCATAGGCATTAACCATACTGAAACTCTTGTTAAGCTGCTTTGCCAGCCATGTCTGAGAGATACCTTTCTCTGCCAGAACGGCTTTTATCCTATTTAATTTCATATTATGCCTTGATTGAATAGCGCAAATATAGCGAATTATATTCGATGTGCCGATTGGTTTCACTATCTTTGTAATCTAATAAACTTATACAATAATATACAAGAGGAAATCCTTGCAAATCCACAATATAACACAGAATTTTCACAACTGTCAAATAAGTTGTATACCGGTGATGAACGTGAAGCAGATGCGAAGAGAAATGAAATTAAATTAAAAGAATGTTCTATTATTTCGAATAGCTACATCCTTTCCTGTATTAAAGAATCTTAGATTGTAATAAAGACAATCAAGTTTCCATAATTTTACGGGAACTCTACGATGTCAATTCATGAAGTCTCGTCATTATATTATTGATAATAAGAACATTAATTCAATATTGGAGAATAAAAAACATGAATCCATTTGATGCAAACGAAAGACATAGATATATTATAGAATCAGGTGGCAATCCTGTATCTTCTGCCGATGGAAAAGAGAAGGAGATATGGGTTAACTCTATTAATATTGATATAGATACTCCTATATATCGTTATATGAAATGGGAATATTTACAACAGTTTTATTCCGAACCTATGCATGAATGGATATTGGTACGTCCATGTTTATGGCAAGATAAGTTTGAGCAATTCATCTTTAAGTGTGATAGAGTCCATAGTATAAAAAGTGACATGGATATTGAAATATCAAACCTTGCGGATCAATATTATGCCCAATGCTGGACTATTATCGAAGAATCGTCATTACAATGGCAAGTTAATAAACAACATACCAACAGCTGCTATGACAATATAAACGATGATGACAATGGCGAGATTTGGGTGAAAGTGAGATCTACACCACGGAAACTTTTGGGGGCAATGTTTTATTCTTCAAACAATCTTGTGGAAAACACATTCAATATAATGACATACTTTATCGGTAAAGTAGAATATCTTGATAGTGAAGCTATTGAAAAGTTTACGATAACAAATCCTACTCAGTTAATGGACCAAACCGGTTTACAACAGGTTTTGTTTCTTTTGCAAAAAAGGATGCCATATCAACAAGAACAAGAAGTTCGACTTATTATGCAAGTTGATAGCGAATTTTGTTCTAGGCATCAAGATAATATAATTGGAAGAAAAATAGACAATTGGTATGATTTGATTGATGAAATAGTTCTAGACCCATGGGTTACTCGGAATCAAGAGAGAGCAGTTAAATCATTTTTGTCGCAATTAGCCCATCAACAGAATCAAAAAACTATTTGCTGTTGGAAGTCTCATTTAAATGATTATCCTCAATATTTGGTACCTACTCTGAATATTTAATATTATGTGATATTTAATTTTTGCGAGAACTTTATTGTGTCATATTGCCATTGCTATTTTATATACTGATAATTACAGAAATATAGAGTACTACTCAGCCCAAAAGTTATATTAAATATAGCCTAGAATTATATGAGACTTCTAATATATACTATAATTGCCTAATTGAATACAAAAGTATTTGTTTATCCACTATTGCCTTCCATTGCCCAGTCCGCTTCAGATGTTGCGGTTTGTTTGGATAAATTACGTTTTTTTCTCAAAATCGAGGGTTAGATCTCAAAAATATTTTTTTAAGGAAACCAGGATTTGTTTCGACAAATTTCATACCTTTACAAGAGTTCGTGAGTATAGGACCCCTGTTGTTAAATTTTAAACATTTTTTCAGTATGGGACGAAAGGTACGTTATTTTCTTTGGAGCGCTATTGATAGCATATTAGGAACGAGATCAATCCGTCCCAAATGCATCTCGTTAAGTTTGAGCATTCTAGAAATAGCCAAGTGGCACGAAGCATATGAATATCTTTGTCCTATTGGGATCCTGAACCGAAAATAATAGATTAAGTAAATGCATATTATATTGAGTAACAATCAGGGGTTTAACTACTGTTTTTGCATTTACTAGACGTATTAATTTATAGAAAAAGAGAATATGAACTTAACGGAAATATTTGTAAACAGGCTGGCAAAAGACTCTAAAGTAGTTACGATAGATAGTCTATTCAATGAAGATAAAGTAAAAAAAACGCAGTATGCTCCACCTTACCAGCGTAATTATGTGTGGGATGGAGAGAAGGCTACATACTTTTTGGAAAGTATTCTGATCGGTACAGAGATTCCGCCACTCATTTTCTTTCGCAATAAAAAAGGTGCAGAAATCATAGATGGAAGACAACGCTACGAAACCATTTTAAAATTCTTAAATGGCGAACTCCGTTTAAGTAAAGCTGGTCTAAAGAAGCTAGACGTGTTGAATATTGACAAGAAGACGTTCGGTTCATTGCCAGAGCAGCTCAAGAACGATTTTCTTGATACTAAGTTGCGTGTGATTGAGTTCAGTTTTGCCTCGTATGATGGGTTGACACAATTGGATGAAGATTCCGTTAAACAAGAGATATTTAAACGTTACAATTCAGGTATTACTCCATTAAAAAATCTTGAGATAGATAAAGCTATTTATTTTGATGATGATCTGAATCTCTTCTTTAAGGAGAAGTTAAAGGATCTGAAATTGCACGAACAATTTGACAGGCTCTTTAAGTATGAAGACAAAAAAGTGGAGGTGTTACTTCAGAAGATACGTCAGTTACTCGTTATCCATAAGATACCTATCAAATACTATTCAAAGGCCAAGCAAAAGATTACCGATAAGTACTATGATTTATTGTCCTCGCAGATAAGATCTGATCAGTTTGAAGACTTGTTCGTTTCATTCAAGAAGAAACTTGATATTCTTGATGAGATACGAATGGCCGTAGACAATAAGGAAATGCCATATAATAGACTTATGTCTGAAGTTCTATTTTGGGCATTTTCCATATTGGAAGACAATGCCATACAATTACCTAAAAAGAACTCAACTGAATTAACAGAGTTTTCCAAGCACATTTTAAATAACTTACGTGCTTTTGCGATGGTGAGAAGTTCATTCTCACAGCAGATTATTGACAGATATAACGTAATGGCCTGTTATATTGAAAAGGTTTATGGCATCAATAAAAATCTATATATTGAAACCAATGAACAATTTAAACATAAGAACTATGAACTAAATCAGGTTAAACACGGTGGAACAACTAACTATCAGGAGCTTCGTATCAATAAACCTGAACCTACTACATATACTATCGATGACATCTGCCGGCTTATGGCTCGCAGTCGTTTTCTTGTACGTCCTCCTTACCAGCGAGAGGAGGTAATCAATAGGAAAAAATCATCCGAAATTATTGAAAGTCTATTATTAGGCATAAAACTGCCCCCCATTTTTATATTTAAAAGCAAGGATGGCATAAGCGAGGTTATAGACGGCCAACAGCGAATTCTGAGTATTTTGGCCTTTTTGGGCAGGAAATATCTAAACGAAGAAGGGCAGATGGTAAAATCGAATAAAGATGGCTTTGCCCTATTGTTGAAAGACAGTATTTTAACAGATCTGAATGGTAAATGTTTTGCTCAATTAGATGAAGATTTACAAGATAAAATTACCAGCTTTGACCTATGGGTGATAGAAATAAACGAAAAGAATAATCCCGATTTCGAACCTTTAGACTTATTTATTCGTCTGAATAACAAGCCATATCCGATTAAGGACGATACATTTGAAATGTGGAACTCGTACTTGGATAGAGACTTGATTAATACAATTAAGTCGTCGTATCGAAATAACGCAAGTTGGTTTTTTATGCGTAAAACAAGTACGCGCATGGAGAATGAAAACAATTATTCGGTGCTTTCATACTTTAACTATCTTAAGCAGAACGGATGTGATCTAACGGAAAATGGACCGCTTGATATTTATAAGATAGGGGGACGTATTGCTATTCGCCTGCGTTCAAAAGGAGACATATCAAAAGTTCTAGAAAATACTAAAAAGAAAGATGCATTTGTTGCTGCTGTAAATGATTTGGAATTTACTTTTGTTCGTAATTTGAAATTGCTGTTGTCGGATGAAGGTGATAGTTCTGAAAAAACACTAAGCAAAAATCTCGACATGTTGTTGGGAATAGAGAACAATAGACGTACCCAACAAAGTTTTTATGCACTGTGGTATTTTTTTAATGGACTAGACCGGGAAAATTTTTGCAAGAAACAAAAGGAGATAATAGTAAAAACAAAAGAACTTTTCAAGGCAATGTCGTCTGATATTAAGAGGACAGATTTTATCAAGATGGTGGATGATTTCCGTACGCAATATAAGAATAACGAAGATTTAGAGGTCGTAAAAATTCGTCTTGGTGATATTATGGATTTTATTGCTTTTGACGGAGATAGTCTCAAGAATTCAGCGGAAGTGGATTTTTATGTAAAACGTGATAATAAGATCAAAGATCAGATTCAAATAAGGTATGAACGTCCTGAAAATGTTGAAGCATATTATGGTTGTCATATTAACCGTTTAGGATTTTGTCAGAGTTATATAGCTGCTATGTTGCAAAGTAGCTATGTATATAGGGAATATGATTTTCGTAGTCGGAATGTTTCTGTGGTGAGCCTAAAGGATATCATGATACCATATGTGCCTCTATCTATCCAGAAAGTATTTGATAAAATGATGAATTATACAAAAACACCTGAATACATTCAGAGTAGCTTTTTTGTAAATGTGCTAGACTATATGGTCGAGGAAGTTATCAATCAGAAGTTATTTAATTATCAGAATGTTAGGCTGATAAATAGTGCTATGGCATTAGAAGATGTACCCGACCAAAACAAGGAAGAATTCATTTCAAAGTCATATAATCATATTATACATGAACGTGGTGGTTTGATGGAAGAGTTGATAGCAGCTAAAGGTGTAAAAGGTTCTCTTGAAGAAAAATGAAAAAGATTACAAAAATTGAGATAGAAAATTCACGAGCTTACTATGACCGATTGACATTCTCAATGGAGAAAGGAGAGAATGTACTATTGTATGGTGAAAATGGTAGTGGAAAGACGTCATTATATAAGTCGTTGAATGATTTTATTCAGAGTTTCTATTCACATGTAAGTTATACTACCAACCGTTATAAACCTGCTGGAGTTGCCGGTGAAGTAATTCTAACCATAGGTGATTACAATGATATAACGGGAGAAGTTGATAATATTGTGAAATATAGATACGCAGAAGGTGTTGACAATACAAGTGTGGCAGGTACTGCATTTCTGAAGTCATTAGCATTGACAAAAGGTTTTCTAAATTACAAAGACCTACTGAAAGTATACTTGTATGAAGATGACAACCCTAATCTGTTTAATTTCTTTATTGAACATCTATTAAAAGATCATGTTGCCTCAGCCCAAGGATTAAATAGTTCTTTAGCGTTGGAATGGAAACAAATCAAGCAAGATATATTCAATGTATATAATCGCAATGAAGTAAGACATCAACGAGGACTCCAAAAACTTGTTAAATTTGAAAAGGTCTTAAGGTCTGTCTTGGATAGTTTGTTTAAAGAGGTAAACAATTATTTGGTACATTATTTTAACAATTTTGCGCTACATATAGATTATGACTTAAAATCTATGTCTTTTGATTACGGGACTAAAGGGAAAGGTGCATGGAAAATAGAACAAGACCTAAGATTAAAAATTTCAATTGGAAGTTCTTCAATCAAAGGTTTTACGGAAGGGCTGAACGAAGCAAGACTATCTGCAATCGCTATTTGTCTTTATCTAGCAGCTCTGAAGGCAAATCCTGGCAAGGAATTGCATTTGATGTTCTTGGATGATATTTTTATAGGTATTGACTCATCGAATAGATGGGCCATATTGGATATATTGGAACATGAGTTTAAGGATTTCCAGATTATTATGGCAACGTATGATCGGTCATGGTATTGCCTAGCTAGGAATTTCCTTACTAATCACCATGGGAACAGATGGAAATTTATTAACCTATATTCTCTACCAAAAACTGATAATGGCCTATCATTTTTTGTCCCTATTATGACAGTGGGAACATCTGCATACAATAGAGCTAAAGAATATCTGCATGGTCAACGCCCCGTTGATTTACCTGCTGCCGCCAATTATTTCAGAAAAGCGTTAGAGGAATTGATTAGCGAGAAGTATTTACCAAAAGAATTATTTATGAGTGATGACTATTCACTAATTCCTGGTTATAAGCTAACGAAACACATTGGGGCATTGATTGATTTGTTTGTTAAAACAGGTGAAGATATGGTCAAAATTATGACTATAAAGTCGTACCTGCATCCATTAATACACCCATTGTCTCATTATGAAGAAGAGGCTCAAGTGTATCGTAATGAACTCGTTGCTGTTGAAGAGGCGATTAAAGGCTTATATAGTCAGATAGAAAATCTTAATAAGAGATGCCGTATTCTGATAGGACGAAATAATATAGTTGAAATACGTTACGAAACGGCAGACAAGTCGTATTTCGCGAAGTATCAAATTCAATTGGATGATAATATTTGGGTGTATAAGGATAAAAATGGAGCAGCCCATTTGACAAAGTGCAATTGCAAGTGCGTGCTTATGGAAGGTAAACTAAATGGAAATATTCTCCCCCCATTCAAACCCAATAAGAGAATGCAAAACTATAATAATTTTTATTATGCGTCATTGGACGAGGCATTACAGAAAATATATGACTTTGAAGTAAATACCAAAAAACACGCTGTGACCGCACATAACGATTATGATATTGTGTTTAGACTACTAGGAAAAAATTTCTACGAACCTTTTGTACAAAAGCGAAATGAAATATTAGCGTCAATGTGATGATAGCATTTTGAAGTGTTATGCATCGATAATTACTTAATGGTAATTAACATTATTACTATTTTATCAGACCTTGCTATTAATTTATCTACACAATTTGTGTGTTCCGTCTTTCCTCCCATCGCCTCAGACCGTCTCAGACGGTGCGGTTTGTTTGCGCAAATTTCATTGGTTATGATATAATATATTGATAATCAATACGGATAAATTTCTTCAACGAAGATGAATATTGAGTTTCCTCAAGCTGCATGAAAGACACCCCGGTACGGTCTGAAAACCGTACCGGGGTGTCTGATTGTTCGGAAACGAACAGCCTTTCAGAGCCGCAGCGTGCGGAACCACGTCTGAATATCCTCTTGCAAAGTGCTCCTGTAAGATCGCCGCACGGATTCGAAACATTCCCACTGCTGCATAAAAACTTCCGCATCGGGTTCGACCGCCTGTCTCTTTACAGGAGTTTCGCATCCAACAATTCCCCTGCGGGTATCTCCACCGTCTGATGGCGGGCTCCGTTTTTCTCGACGATTTCCAGCAAAAGCACCTTGTCGTCGGGGATCGTAAGCTTGGGCAGCGCGAATACCGTCCGCTGACGCTGGTGCCCCCTTACAACTGCCGGATCGTTGCATACGCGCAGGATTTCGAGCGATGTCTGCTGTTGTGCCGTACGCTTGGCGAGTTTGCGATCCGCTACGATGAACCGCCGCGCATCCACCTCGAAGGAGATGTTCGTGTCGTTCGAGATGCAGGTGTGAATGTATATCACGTCATTGAACACGTAAATCCCCAACACTTCGACTTCAATGCCGTACTTCTTCGCACGAATGCCCTTCACGTCCGTACGGTTTTGGCGGTATATGTCGCTCAACATGCGTTTTACGGTTGCGGGCTTTTCGCGGCCTACTTCGCGCAGCAGCACCAGGCCCTCGGAAGCCGTCGGCTGCGGATCGTCTGCGGCAGCCGGTTTCTTCACACCTTCCGTCTGCGGTTCCTGCACTGTAAGATTGAGGGTCGAGACAACCGGGTTCTCGGCATAATAGACATCGAAAGTGAAAAATCCGCCGTCTTCGGTGATGACCGTCAGGTTTGTTTCTGCTGCGAAATTCCGCACGGCGGCTTTCA
>ERZ772812.1741-NODE-1741-length-15279-cov-24.568642_pt1 | contig 15279 bp, 12 predicted proteins | sample MGYA00511343_ERZ772812 | MGnify/ENA primary metagenome ERZ772812 (study PRJEB29015, sample SAMEA2737706) | human gut metagenome | biome: human gut; feature: human-associated habitat; material: faeces | place: China | collected 2012 ...
CCTTTTCGATGTTGTCGATCACATCGTGCATGGCCATGATGTCCCCGTGGGCGGGGACCTCCGCGTGGAGGGTGATCATCAGACGGCCGGGGCCGTAGTCGTGGACCACCAGATCGTGTACGCCCAGCACTGTGTCGTTGGAGAGGACGATATCCCGTATCTGCTGCACCAGCGCCGGGTCAGGCGCCTGCCCCAGCAGGGGGGACAGGGTCTCTTTTGCGGCCTTGTAGGCGGAGAACAGGATGAACAGCGCCACCACCAGGCCCACATAGCCGTCCACCGCCAGACCGGTCCATTTGCCGATGAGCATGGCAAGGAGCACCGCCAGGGTGGAGACGGTGTCGGAAAGGCTGTCCGTGGCGGTGGCCTCCATGGCGGCGGACTTGATCTTCCGGCCGACGGCCCGGTTGTACAGCCACATATAGACCTTCACGCACACGGAGGCGGCCATGATGGCGATAGCCATCAGGGAAAAGGTGACGGCCTCCGGATGGAGGATCTTGTCAAAGGAGGACTTGGCCAGCTCCACGCCCATCAGCAGGATCAGGCCCGCTACGATCAGGCCGGATATGTACTCGATGCGGCCGTGGCCAAAGGGGTGGTCGGTGTCCGGCTTTTTGCCCGCCAGACGGAAGCCCAGCAGCGTCACCGCCGAGGAGCCGGCGTCGGACAGGTTGTTGAAGGCGTCCGCCGTGACGGCGATGGAACCGGACAGCTGTCCGGCGAAGAATTTGCCGATGAACAGCAGAATATTCAGTGCGATGCCCACAGCGCCGCACAGGGTGCCGTAGGCGCGGCGGACGGCGGGGGAGGACACATTGTCCCGGTCAGGAATGAACCAGCGGCTCAGCAATCGTATCATAGCAGTCGTCTCCTTTCGGCGGGTAGACCCGGCGCTTTGTCAGCCAATAGCACAGAGGGATGGCGTACAGCAGTATCTCGTAGGGGATGGCGGACATGTCCGCGCCCAGCATGGCCAGCGGGATGGACACGGAGATGTTCCAGGGGATCAGCGGCGAGAGGACGATGCCGGAGTTCTCGATGTCAAGGGCCATCTCGCCCCTGCCGTGGCCGCGCTTGGTGTAGTCGTCCTCCAGCAGCTGGTTGCACACCACCGCACAGGTGGACTGGTTGCAGAACACCATGCTGCACACCACGGAGATCGCCGCGCAGGCGGGGAACCGCCCGGCTCTCCGGGCCAGGCGCTGGGCCAGATGCGCCGCGCCGTTCAGCACGCCCATGCCGCCCAGCAGCCCGGCGTACAGCCCGGCGCTGACGGCCATGATGGTGGCCGAGACCATGGACATCATGCCGCCGCCGGAGAGCACGTCGTGCAGCGCGCCGGGGGCGGGGAGGTAGCCCAGCACCGCATCCCGCAGGGTGGGCAGCAGAGCGCGGCCCTGGGCGAATACCGTCACCAGCAGCGCCGTCAGCGCACTGACGGCCATGGTGGGCCGGATGGGGACCTTGCACAGCGGCAGGATCAGGATCAGCAGCGCCGGGATGGCCGTCCACCAGCTGAGGCTGAAGGTGCCGGACAGCTGGTCCAGCACACCGCTGTCCACCATGGCCAGCGGGTGCGTTACGGACAGGGCGGCGTAGGCCGCGAGGCTGACCAGATAGGGCAGCCAGCCGGTGCGGTGCATCATGTGCAGGTTGTCATAGAGCTTGGTGTCGGTGGCGGCGGCCACCAGCGTGGCGCTGGAGGAGGCCGGCGAGCAGCGGTCGCCGAAGTAGGCGCCGGCCACGATGGTCCCCGCCGTGATGGCCACGCTGACGCCGCCGGAGCGGGCCAAGGCCATCAGGATCACGCCCAGGGTGCCCACCACGCCGAAGGACGTGCCCAGGGCGTAGGAGATGAAGCTGGTCAGCAGGAACGTCACCAGCAGAAACAGCTGCGGCGTGATGATGCGCAGCCCGTGATAGATGAAGAAGGCGATGGTCCCGGCGCTGCGCCACAGGGCGGTGATGGCGCCGATGAGCATGTAGATCACGATCACGCAGCACATTTTGCGGCCCTGCGCCCAAGCGGCGTCCCACATGGCCCGCACGGTCATCCCGCGGCGCAGGCCCAGGGCGGCGAAGGCGGCTATGCCCACCCATATCGCAAGGATCAGGGACTGGCCCAAAAGGATGCAGAGACCCACTGCGGCCAGAAACAGCAGAAAACAGAAGACAGCGCCCATGTTACCTCCCCGGGATGGTCAGCGTCATGCGGCAGCACAGATCATCCAGGTCGCTGTCGGTGGCGGCGGGAAGGCGCAGGCGTCCCCCGCATTTGGCACAGGTCAGGTCCACCGCGCCGCGGCGCACCTGCATGGTATATTCGTGGCTGCCGCAGGCGCAGGCGATGCCGCCCCGGGCGGCGATGTCCTTCAGCTCGGACAGCACCTCATACATGATGACGTTGTCGGTAAAGGCCTCGTCGGGGCCGGCCTTTTCCTTGGCCACGCGCAGGGCCAGACCCTCCATGGCCTTTCGCACCTGGGTCTCCTCGCCGATGTAGCAGCATAGTTCCTGCTTTGCCGGACAGGCCAGGCCGATGCCCCGACCGTGCAGCAGCGCGCCGGCGTCGCACTCCGCCTGGTGGTGCCCGCCGCACACGCCGCAGGGCACGTTCAGCCGGAAGCGCAGGCCGTCCGTCTCGGCGGTCAGAGCTTCTTTGCCGCATTCGCATTCCATCCGCGCCGCGGCGGCGTTCAGGGCGAAAACGCTGCGGCTGTGCAGCACGGCCTTGCCGCAGGCCGGACAGATATATCCAAAGCTACGCATTTCTTCCATGACATACGCTCCTTTGTCAACCAAAAGTCACAACAAGTTCCTGTATTATATACCATTTATTCGCTGTTTTCCAGTATTGCGGGAAAAAGAGTTTTACATTATAATGGCGCCGTTATCCCACGCTTCAAAGGATGTGATACCGTGCAGAACAGGAGCTTTGCCGCGGCGGTGAAGGCGGCGTTTCCCCATACCATCCCCATTATGACCGGCTATCTGGCTGTAGGCATGGCCTACGGCGTGCTGATGGCCTCCAAGGGCTACAGCTTTCTGTGGGCCGGCTTTGTCAGTGCCTTTGCCTTCTGCGGCAGTATGCAGTATGTGGCCATTACGCTGCTGACAACGGCTTTTGATCCCCTACAGGCCTTTGTGCTGAGCCTGATGGTCAACGCACGGCACCTGTTTTTCGCGCTGGCGCTGCTGCCCAAGTACCGGGGACTGGGCAGGCTGCGGTATTTTATGATCTATACCCTCAGTGACGAGAACTTTTCCCTCTCCTCCTCGGTGGAGCCGCCGGAGGACACGGACCCCACGCTGTTCTACTTTGCCATGAGCTTCCTGACCTGGCTGTACTGGGTGGCGTTCTCCATGCTGGGTGGCTTGCTGGGCGGGCTGATCACCTTTGACATCACCGGCATCGACTTTGCCCTGACGGCGCTGTTCGTGGTGCTGTTCATCGAGCAGGTCGTCAAGAAAGAGAACCGTGCCCCCGGCGCTGCCGGTCTGGTGTGCGCTGTGGCGGGTCTGGCCGTTTTCGGCGCGGACAACATGGTCATCCCGGCCATGGTGCTGACCCTGGCGGTCCTGCTGCTGGGAAGGAGGAAGCTATGCGCTTAGACACGATACATTCCCTGATCATCGTGGCGATGGTGGCGCTGGCCACCCAGATCACCCGATGGACGCCGTTCCTGCTGTTCTCTGGGGACAAGAAGCTGCCGAAGGTGGTGGAGGACCTGGGCAGGCTGCTGCCGCCGGCCATGATGGGCCTGCTGGTGGTGTACAGCCTGCGCAGCACCGACCTTCTGGGCGTCAGCCACGGCATTCCGGAGGCCATCGCCGTGGCGGTGACAGCCGGGCTGCACCTGTGGCGGCGGAACACGCTGCTGTCCATCCTGGCGGGCACCGCCTGCTATATGCTGCTGGTACAGCTGGTGTTTTGAAGATTTGTGAAAGCACCGTCCCTCGGGACGGCGCTTTCATATTTTCCTGCAAACAGCGCACACTACGGTCAATGCTATGTTTGCGAGGTGCGTATCATGGACGTAAAACGCTTGAGCCGGCAGACCTGCCGGTTTTTGCAGCCGCCGGGAGTGGTCAGCTTTGCGGCGGTGGCGGGAAAGCTGGAGGGCGAGGGGCCGCTGGGCGGCTGCTTCGACGCTGTGGGGACGGACGCCTTCTGTGGGAAAAAGACCTGGGAACAGGGCGAGGCACAGATGCAGGCGGATGCCCTGCGTCTGGCCCTGCAAAAGGGCGGGTTGGCGGCGGAGGACGTGGACTGTGCCTTCGCCGGGGATCTGCTGAACCAGAACATTGGGGCCACGTTTGCCCTGCGGGATTTCAATATTCCCTTCTACGGGGTATATGGGGCCTGCTCTACTATGGGGGAGACACTGTCGCTGGCCGCTATGGCCGTGGCCTCCGGCGCGGTCCGTATGGCGGCGGCGCAGACCTCCTCCCACTTCTGCACGGCGGAGAGGCAGTATCGGATGCCTCTGCCCTACGGAAGCCAGCGTTCTCCTACTGCCCAGTGGACGGCCACGGCGGCGGGGTGCTGCATTCTGGGGGCCCAGGCGGAGGGACCGTATATCACCCATGTGACCCGGGGACGCATCGTGGATCTGGGTGTGACGGACATGACCAACATGGGCGCGGCCATGGCACCGGCGGCCTTCGACACCCTGCAGGCAGTGTTCCGGGACACCGGCACCGTACCCGGGGACTATGACCTGATCCTCACCGGCGACCTGGGCGATGTGGGCAGCCGCATCGTGCTGGAGCTGTTCGCCCGGGAAGGCGTGACGCTGGAGAATTACACCGATTGCGGACTGCTGCTCTATGACCGGAAGAGACAGGATATGCACGCCGGCGGCAGCGGATGCGGCTGCTCTGCGGCGGTGCTCTGCGGCTATCTGCTGCCGGAGATGCGTCGGGGCCGGTGGCGGCGGGTGCTGTTCGCCCCCACCGGGGCGCTGCTGAGCCCCACCAGTTCATTTCAAGGGGAGAGCATACCGGGCATCTGCCACGCGGTGGTGCTGGACCGGACGAAGGAGGATGCGTGATGGAGTATCTCAATGCCTTTCTCTGCGGTGGGCTGCTGTGCGCCGTGGGCCAGATCATTCTGGACAAGACAAGCCTGACCCCGGCCCGTATTCTGACGGGCTATGTGGTGGCAGGTGTGCTGCTGCAGGCTGTGGGTGTGTATCAGTATATCGTGGACTGGGGCGGCGCCGGGGCCACCGTGCCGCTGACGGGCTTTGGCTATTCGCTGGCAAAGGGCGTGGCCAAAGCGGTGGCGGAGGACGGCTTGCTGGGTGTGCTCACCGGCGGATTGACCGCCACCTCCGGCGGCATCGCCGCGGCGGTAGTGTTTTCCCTGTTGGCGGCACTGCTGGTGCGGCCCAAAGAAAAACGTTGACAAATACCCGGTGGGGGTATATAATGCGACCGTGATCAAAAATACCCCCAGGAGGTATACGACTGTGGAAAATACTTGTTGCTGCTGCCAGGGAAAGACCAAGCACCGCACACCAGAGGAGCAGAAAAAACTCCTGAACCGCCTGTGCCGCATTGAAGGGCAGGTGCGGGGCCTGCAGGAGATGCTGCAGAAGGACGCCTACTGTCCCGACATTCTGATACAAGTATCCGCCGTGGGCGCGGCACTGAACAGCTTTAGTAAAGAGCTGCTGGCTACCCACATCCGCACCTGCGTGGCGGATGGTATCCGACAGGGGGACGACGAGGTCATCGACGAGCTGGTGACCACGCTGCAAAAGCTGATGAAATAAGGAGATGGCAGTATGACAGAGAAATTCGTCATCACCGGCATGACCTGCGCCGCCTGCGCCGCCCATGTGGAAAGGGCCGCGGCTTCGGTGCCCGGCGTACACAGCGCGTCGGTAAATCTGATGCTGGGCTCCCTGGTGTGCGACAGGGACGAAAATGTGGATCCCGCCGCCATTGTGGCCGCCGTGACGGCGGCGGGCTACGGCGCGGCGCCGGAGAGTGAGGCCCGGCGGGACCTGCACGCGGAGCAGGACGCCGCGGTAAAGGCCATGGGCCGCCGGCTGCTGTGGTCGGTGGTGTGTCTGGTGCCGCTGTTTTACCTGAGCATGGGGCACATGATGGGGCTGCCGGTGCCTATGTTCATGCACACGCGGCCCCTGCTGTCGGCCTTTGTGCTGCTGGCGCTGACGGTGCCTATCCTGATCCTGAACCGCAGTTATTTCACCGTGGGATTTTCCCGGCTGTTCAAGGGCGCGCCCAATATGGACTCGCTGGTGGCGCTGGGCGCGGCGGCGGGGCTGGTGTACAGCCTGATCGAGATGGGCCTGCTGGCGGCGGGAAAGGTCACGGGTATGCCGGACCTGTACTTCGAGTCGGCGGGTATGATATTGGCGCTGGTGACGGTGGGTAAGTACCTGGAGGAGCGCTCCAAGGGCAAGACGACCGGGGCCATCACCGCCCTGCTGGCGCTGGCGCCGGAGTCCGCCGTGGTGCGCCGGGACGGCAAGGAGGTCACCGTCCCCACCGAGGACATCAAGGCCGGCGAGACGGTCATCGTCCGGCAGGGGGGGCGTATCCCCGTGGATGGCACCGTGACGGCGGGCAGCGGCACCGTGGACGAGTCCGCCCTTACCGGCGAGAGTATGCCGGTGGAGAAGACTGTGGGCGGCAAGGCGGTGTCCGCCACCATCCTCACCGGCGGCTATCTGGAGCTGACGGCGGACCGGGTAGGTGCGGATACCACTCTGTCCCAGATCATTCAGCTGATGGAGCAGGCCGCCAGCGGCAAGGCACCTATCAGCCGTCTGGCGGATAAGATCAGTGCCGTGTTCGTGCCGGTGGTCATTTCCATCGCGCTGCTGGCGGCTATCCTGTGGGTTGCGGTGGGCGGCATGGGTGTGCGCTTCTGCCTGTCCATCGCCATCGCCGTGCTGGTGATCTCCTGCCCCTGCGCCCTGGGCCTGGCCACGCCGGTGGCCATCACTGTGGCTACGGGCAAGGCGGCGGAGCAGGGTATTCTGGTAAAGTCCGCCGCCAGCCTGGAGCTGATGGGCCGGGTGGACGCGGTGGTGCTGGACAAGACCGGCACCGTCACCGAGGGTAAGCCCCGGGTGACGGATGTGCTGTGCGCCGGCGGCATGGACGAGGACACGCTGCTGTCCGCCGCCGCGTCGCTGGAAAAGCCCTCCGAGCATCCGCTGGCCGGGGCCATTGTGGCCGAGGCGGAAAAGCGCGGACTGGCCCTGCGGCCGGTGTCCGACTTTGCCGCCGTGGCCGGCGGCGGTGTTGCCGCCCGGGCGGAAGGTACATTACTGCTGGCGGGCAACGAGGCCTTTATGGAGGCATCCGCAGTGGCCGTCAGCGAGGAGATGAAATCCGGTGCGGCCAGACTGGCGGAGGACGGTAAAACGCCGCTGTTTATCGCCGCAGGTACATCGCTGCTGGGGGTCATCGCCGTGGCGGACGTGGTCAAGGCGGACAGCGCCGCCGCCATCGCCGCCCTGCGGGAGATGGGCTGCGACGTGGTGCTGCTCACCGGCGACAACCAGCGCACGGCGGACGCCATTGCCCGGCAGGTGGGCGTCAGCCGGGTCATCGCCCAGGTGCTGCCCCAGGACAAGGCCCGGGTGGTGCAGGAATTGCAGGCCGAGGGCAAGAGGGTGGCCATGGTGGGCGACGGCATCAACGATGCCCCGGCGCTGGTGACGGCGGATGTGGGCCTGGCCATCGGCGCAGGCACGGATGTGGCCATCGAGTCGGCGGACATCGTGCTGATGAAGAGCAGCCTTATGGATATCGCCGACGCGGCAGCCCTGTCCCGGGCCACCCTGCGGAATATCCGTCAGAACCTGTTTTGGGCGTTCTTCTATAATTCTGTGGGCATCCCGGTGGCGGCGGGTGTGCTGTACCCGGCCTTTGGGATCACCCTGAACCCCATGATCGCCGCCGCGGCCATGAGCCTGAGCAGCGTGTGCGTGGTCAGCAACGCCCTGCGTCTGCGGGGCTGGAGGGGCCGCAGACGGGAGGAAACGCCGACTGCAAAAGAGCCACAGCTGGTGCAAAATATAAATAATAACGAAAGCAGTAAGGAGGATACCGCTATGAAAAAGACCATCACCATCAAGGGCATGATGTGTGCCCACTGCGTCTCCCACGTGGAGAAGGCGCTGACCGCCTTGGGCGTACAGGCGGACGTGGATCTGGCGTCCGGGACCGCCGTGGTCACCGGCAACGCCAGTGACGAGGCGCTGAAGAAGGCTGTCACCGACGCCGGTTACGAGGTCGTGGAGATCAAGTGATGCAAAAAAGAGCACCCCCGCAAGGGGGGTGCTCTTTTTTATGCGCTTTTACGCGGCACCGTCAGTCTCGGTTTCCTCGACAACGGGAGCGGTCTGCGCGGCGGTGCGGGTGACGCTGTCGGCGGTGAGGATGGTGCCCTCGCCCTCAGCGTACCGAATGGCGACGCTGTCGCCTACATTGAAGATGACCACCTCCGGCTGCTGCGCGGCGGAGATGACGTAGTAGTGCTCGTCACCGGTCAGGTGCAGGTAGTAGAGGGTATTGCCGTCCACCACGGCGGAGCGGATATCCTCCAGCACACCGGTGACTTCGTTCTGGCCCGTCAGGGGCAGATCGGCGTCATCGGCGGATACCAGACCTTTCTCCGCCAGGATGCGGCGGTAGTTGGCCTCACACTGGGCCACCGTGTCGCCGGTGGCCACGATCTGGTACTGGCTGACGTTGACCATGGCGTACATCTTCACCAGCTCGGCGGCGTCCTTCAGCGCCATGAAATACGTGGGCTGGTCGGAGATATTCAGCAGCAGGGGGAAGGTGGCGGTGTATTTCATCTGTTGGACCTGCCCCTGGGCGCTGTCCATGGCGGAGTACTCCTTGGCGCCGGCCACCAGATAGAACCGCGTCTCCTTGGTGCGCTGGTTGGAGAGAATGAAGCCGATGTTGGACTCGTCGGACACCACGGAGGTGACGCCGGTGTACATATACACGTCGTCACCGATGGCGATGTAGTTATAGCCCTCGGTGGTGACGGTCACGTCCCGCTGGCCGAACAGGGAATTGATGAAGCCGTTGACATACGCGCCGTGGTAGTCGTACTGCTGCATGATCAGCTCGGCGGTGTAGACGTGATCCACCCAGTTGGGCACGTCGCCGGTCTTGTAGTAGGCGCTCTCGCCGGTGACGGCGTTCACCAGCACGGCACCGATGATATCACGGCCGCCGAACAGGCCGATGGTGTGGCTGACACGGGGGCAGACCCACCACGGGTCGCCGTTCTCGTCGATCTCAAAGGCCGGCTCGTCGAACATATAGGTGGGGTAGTGGAAGCGCAGATGGCGGTACAGGTTGCGGCTGAAGTGCTCGGCGGTGGTGTAGTGGATGCCCTCGTCCAGACGGATGACCTCCACGTTCTGAGTCACCATGTCGATAAGCAGATAGGCGGGCAGGCCGTCGGCGCGGTTGTTCAGCCATTTGATGATATCGCCGTAGCGCAGGGGCGTGACGCGGACAGGGCGGCCCTGGTAGTTGATCTGGGTGTAGTCGTCGGCCACCTCGAACTGGGAGACCATGTCCGCCAGCTCACCCAATTTGCGGTTGCCCAGCTTTGTGGCGGAGTTGGCATCCAGCATGGGGATCTGGTCATAGCTGATCTCCTCCACCTCCGCGGCAAAGTCGCCGTCGGTAACGGTCAGCAGGTCGCGGTAGTCCCCGGCGCGGAACAGCTGCCAGCCGATCACCGCGCCCACCAGTGCCGTGACGATCAGCGCGGCGGCCGCAATGAGTGGCACGGTGCACTGTTTTTTCAAAAAGGTGAAGTAGCCCTTGGCACCGGTGCCCTGAAAACCGGAGGTCAGTATGGCACAGCCGCCGTACACGGCGCACACCAGCAGTACGAAGATGTAGAAATCCTCACTTTTCAGACTGATGGGCGGCAGGACGATGTAGAAATACACGGCGGCGAACACCAATGTGACGGCGATGTTCAGCAGCGTGCGGCCCAGGGGCGTGCCCACGGCTTTGCGTTCCTTTTTCGGGCGGGGCTGGCGGCCGAAGCCCTGAAAGTTGGGGTCGTTCCAATTTGTATTCTTCATAGACGGTTCCTTTCTCTGTTGATATGCCTGTTGGTACTATTATAACCGATGTAGCTTCGTTTGTATAGCAACTTCAGGTTGCAAACGGCAAAATTGCCGCAGAGAGATGCATTTGGCTGTTCACAAATTGTTTACAATAAAAGTCAAAGAAAGTCAAATTACCCTATTGACAAAGTAGGAAAGGCGGTGTAATATATGCTCAAGGTCAAAGAAAGGCAAAGTCAAATGAGCCGAGCTTGACCGAGAGATGCAAACGAAAGGCGGCGAGGATTTGGGTATTTCCGATATTATCGCTGGATTTATCCAGCAGGAGTTAGACCAGGCGGGCGGTGCGCTGGAGCTACAGCGAGCCGACCTGGCGCAGCGGTTCAACTGCGTGCCCAGCCAGATCAACTACGTGATGTCCACCCGGTTCTCGCCGGAGCATGGCTACATCGTGGAGTCCCGGCGGGGCGGCGGCGGCTACATCCGCATCACGCGGGTGCAGGTGGACCGCCAGACGCTGCTGATGCACGTTATCAACAGCATCGGCGACAGGCTGGACGCGGCCAGCGCACGGGCGATCGCCCAGAACCTGGTCCAGTCCGAGGCCATCAGCCGGGAGCTGGGACAGGCGTTGCTGTCCGCCACCGGCAGCCGGGCTCTGCAGAGTGCCTCTCCGGAGAGCCGGGATGCCCTGCGGGCTGACATATACAAGCAAGTTTTGATCCATTCCGTCTGATGACGGCGTAAGGAGGTTATGATTATGAAGTGTGATCGCTGTGGAAAGAACGAAGCGACGTTCCATTATAAGACCAATATCAACGGCAGAGTGACCGAGGCGCACCTCTGCCCCGACTGTGCCCGGGCCATGGGCTATGCCGGTTCCATGTCCGGCCGCATGAGCAGCTGGTTCGACGATGACTGGTTCGACCGTCCGTTCCGTATGCTGGAGCCGTTTTTCGGCGGCTTCGGCAGCCGGATGCTGACGGAGTTCCCTCAGCCGGTGGACGTGCTGGAGCAGGCGCAGAGCGCCGGCCCGGAGAGCAGCGCCGCCGAGGAGCTGCTGCCGAAGGACGAGGCTATGTCTCTGGCGCTGGAGCGTAGGCGCAACGCGCTGGAGACGCAGCTGCACAACGCGGTGGCGGAGGAGCGTTATGAGGACGCCGCCCGCCTGCGTGATGAGCTGAAGGCTCTGGGCGGCAAGGCGTCCTGACGCCGTTCCGCTATGTTAAAATAACAAATCGAAAGGAAGTGTTCCTTTATGTCTGAGAATAAATTTACCCCCCGTGCAGAGGAAGTTCTGCGTTTGAGCCAGGAGGCTGCCGAGGATCTGGGCCACGGCTATGTTGGCTCCGAGCATCTGCTGTTGGGCCTGATCCGTGAGGAGGAGGGCATCGCCCACCGCGTGCTCAGTGAGTTCGGCGTCACCGATGAAATGGTCTGCTCCGTGCTGCAGCGCAGCGTGGGCAAGGGCGTTTCCGGCGCCGCGCCCAGTCAGGGCCTGACGCCCCGCGCCAAGAGCGTGGTGGAGCTGGCTGTGTCCGAGGCGTCCCGCATGGGCAGCGGCGCCATCGGCACCGCCCATCTGCTGATGGGCCTGCTCCGTGAGGGCGGCAACATGGGCCTGCGTATCCTGCGTACCGTGGGCGTGGACCCCAATAAGATGTACAGCGCTGTGCTGAAGAAGCTCAACGATATGCCCCGGGCTGCCGCTGGCGGTGCCTCTGCCCCTAACCGCGAGGCGGACAAGAAGAACAAGACGCTGGCCGAGTACACCCGCGATCTGACCGAGGCCGCCCGCAGCGGCAAGCTGGACCCCGTTATCGGCCGCGATACCGAGATACAGCGGGTCATCCAGATTTTGTCCCGCCGCAGTAAGAACAACCCCGTACTCATCGGTGAGCCCGGCGTAGGCAAGACTGCCATCGCCGAGGGACTGGCCGAGCGCATTGCCGCCGGCGATGTGCCCGAGGAGCTGCTGGACAAGCGCATCCTGTCGCTGGACCTCAGCGGCATGGTGGCCGGAACCAAGTACCGCGGCGAGTTCGAGGAGCGCATCAAGAACACCCTGAATGAGGTGAAGAAAGACGGCAACGTCATCCTGTTCATCGACGAGCTGCACACCATCGTGGGCGCAGGCTCCGCCGAGGGCGCGGTGGACGCCGCCAACATCCTCAAGCCCGCTCTGTCCCGGGGCGAGATCCGGGTCATCGGCGCCACCACCCTCAACGAGTACCGCAAGTACATTGAGAAGGACGCCGCCCTGGAGCGCCGGTTCCAGCCCATCACCGTGGGCGAGCCCTCTCCCGAGGCCACGCTGGAGATCCTGAAGGGCTTGCGGGACAAGTATGAAGCCCACCATCACCTGACCATCACCGACGGGGCCCTGGAGGCCGCCGTGCGGCTGTCCCGCCGGTATATCAACGACCGTTTCCTGCCGGACAAGGCCATCGACCTGATGGACGAGGCCGCCAGCCAGGTGCGTATGTCCGCCGAGTCCGCCTCCCCCGATCTGAAGGATCTGGAGGAGAAGATCGCCGCCCTGCACCGGGAGAAGGAGGAGGCCGTCACCGCCCAGGACTTCGAGAAGGCCGCCCAGCTGCGGGATATCGAGAAGGACTATCAGGAGCAGGTGGAAATTGAGCGTGACAAGTGGCACAAGCAGATGTCCGCCAACCGCGGCACCGTCACCGAGGACGACATCGCCAAGGTGGTGGCCGGCTGGACCGGCATTCCCGTCACCCGCCTGACGGAGGACGAAAGCCAGCGGCTGCTGCAGCTGGAGAAGGTCCTGCATGAGCGGGTGGTGGGCCAGGACGAGGCCGTGGCCGCCGTGGCCAAGGCCATCCGCCGCAGCCGTGTGGGTCTGAAGGACCCCAAGCGGCCCATCGGCTCCTTCCTGTTCCTGGGCCCCACCGGCGTTGGCAAGACCGAGCTGTGCAAGACCCTGGCCGAGGCCATGTTCGGCGACGAGAATGCCATGATCCGCATCGACATGTCCGAGTACATGGAGAAGCACACGGTGTCCCGTCTGGTGGGTTCGCCTCCCGGATACGTGGGCCACGAGGAGGGCGGCCAGCTGACGGAGAAGGTGCGCCGTAAGCCCTATTCCGTGGTGCTGTTCGACGAAATCGAGAAGGCCCACCCCGATGTGTGGAACATCCTGCTGCAAATTCTGGAGGATGGCATTGTCACCGACTCCCAGGGCCGCCGGGTGGACTTCAAGAACACCATCATCGTCATGACCTCCAACGTGGGGGCCAAGAATATTACCGCCGCCGACACGCCTCTGGGCTTTGACGGCAGCGGTGAGGCGGCCAAGCGCACCGAGGAGGAGCGGTTTGCACGCATCAAGGACGCCGTTATGGCGGAGCTGCGCCAGACCTTCCGTCCGGAGTTCCTGAACCGTATCGACGAGATCATCGTGTTCCACCAGCTGACGGAGGAGAACATCCGCAGCATTGCCCGCCGGATGCTGGATACCATCGGCAGCCGCATGGCCGCCCAGGGCATCACCCTCCAGGCGGACGACGATGCCGTGGCCGCTCTGGCCAAGGATGGCTTCGACGCCCGCTACGGCGCCCGTCCCCTGCGCCGCACCCTCCAGAACGAGGTGGAAGACGTGGTGGCCGAACAGATGCTGGATGGCAAGCTCCAGTCCGGCGACACCGCCCACGTCCGTCTGAAGGACGACAAGGTGGTCATCGAAAAGTAAAAACCATGCCCGGCGGCTTTTGCCGCCGGGCATGGTTTTATCTGTTCCAAAAGAGCAAAGCCCTTTTTGAACAAAGTGTTTTACGCCTTCACCAACTCCACCAGCACCTGCACCATCTTTTCCATAGACGGCACGGGGATGAACTCATGGACGCCGTGGAAGTTTGCGCCGCCGGTGCACAGGTTGGGGCAGGGAATATCCCGCTCCCAGGAGAGCCGCGCCCCGTCGGTGCCGCCCCGGATGGGAACGATCACCGGATCCACGCCCACGGCCTCCATGGCGGCCTTGGCGTTTTCGATCAACTCCATGTGGGGCCGGATCTTCTCCTTCATGTTGTAGTAGCTGTCCTTCATGTCCAGGCGGAAGGTGCCCTGGCCCCACTGATCGTTCAGATAGGCGATCAGCCGCTCCACAAAGGCCTTCCGGGCATTGAATTTCTCCAGATCATGGTCCCGGATGATGGCGTGCAGCACCACCTGGCTCTCGTTTCCGGCCAGGTCCGTCACATGGTAGAAGCCCTCGTAGCCCTCCGTGTGGGCGGGAGCCTCCGCCGCAGGCAGCAGGGAGATGAACTGGTTGGCCAGCAGGATGGCGTTTTTCATCTTGTTCTTGGCGGAGCCGGGGTGGATGTTCACGCCCTCCACCGTCAGGGTCACGGCGGCGGCATTGAAATTCTCGTACTCGATCTCCCCCAGCTCGCCGCCGTCCACGGTGTAGGCCACCTGGACGGGGAACTTTTCCGGATCAAAGTGATCGGTGCCCTTGCCCACCTCCTCGTCGGGGGTGAAGCACACGGCGATGGCCCGGTGCGGGACCTCCGGATGGGCCAGCAGATATTCGCAGGCGGTGACGATCTCCGCCACGCCGGCCTTGTCGTCGGCTCCCAGCAGGGTGGTGCCGTCGGTGACGATCAGCTCCTGGCCGATGTACCGCTCCAGGAAGGGGAAGTCCTTCACCTTCAGGCTCCCGGCCTTCTTCAGGGGCAGGTCCCCGCCCTGATAGGTGACGATCTCCGGATGGATGTCCGCCCCGCTGACGGCGGGGGAGGTGTCCATGTGGGCGATGAGGCCCAGGGCCGGAGCCTGGCACCCGGGGGTGGCGGGCAGCAGGGCATACACATAGCCGTTGTCGTCCATGTGGGCCCCCTCCAGGCCCAGCTCCGCCAGCTCCTGGGCCAGATACCGGCCCAGAACCTTCTGGTGGTCGGTGGTGGGGACGGTGTCCGACGTCTCGCTGGAGGTGGTGTCGAAGGACACATATTTCAGAAAACGCTGGGTAACTTCCATGATGGTTTCCCTCCGTAAATTGGATTTGCCCCCAGTATAACACACCCGCCGCCCCGCCGTCAATCCGGGGGACAGCTGTCCCGGGACAAAGAGGGACGTCCCGGGCAGGGCCGGTTTTGTCCCGGGCGGAAGCGGGACAAAACGAAACAGGCAGATCAGTGCAAAGCGCCCCCGGCGGAAATCC
>ERZ772812.1746-NODE-1746-length-15228-cov-2.805312_pt1 | contig 15228 bp, 6 predicted proteins | sample MGYA00511343_ERZ772812 | MGnify/ENA primary metagenome ERZ772812 (study PRJEB29015, sample SAMEA2737706) | human gut metagenome | biome: human gut; feature: human-associated habitat; material: faeces | place: China | collected 2012 ...
CGATTCCGTATGCCGATGTGGTTGCCTTGTGTGATAATTATCCTCCCCACCTGAAAGAGGCTTCGGCTCTCTATCCGAAAGCCAAGACATATGACGATTACCGGAAGCTTTTGGATGATAGAGATATACAAGCTGTCATGATCGCCACTCCGCTGTACGAACATGCGCATATCACAATAGACGCCTTGCATGCCGGAAAGCATGTCTTCTGCGAGAAATCGATGGCGATGACGTGTGCTGACTGTCTGGATATGTATAATGTGTTTAAGGAATCCGGCAAGGTGATGTTTATCGGCCAGCAGCGCTTGTATGATCCGAAATATATAAAGGCGATGGAAATGATCCATGCCGGCTTGTTGGGAGAGATAAATTCGATACGGGCGTATTGGTTCCGTAATAACGACTGGCGCCGTCCGGTCCCTTCTCCCGATTTGGAACGTAAGATCAACTGGCGTTTATATAAGGAATATTCATGCGGCTTGGTAACAGAATTGGCAACCCATCAGTTGCAGGTTGGAAACTGGGCGCTCCGGATGCTTCCCGAAAAGGTAGCCGGCATGGGAGATATCGTCTATTGGAAGGATGGTCGCGAAGTGTATGACAGTATCAATTTGATTTATCATTATCCGAATGGTGTGAAGATGACCTATGAGTCGATGATTGCCAACAAGTTTTATGGCCTTGAAGAAGAGATTATGGGAAGCAAGGGCACGATGGAACCGGAAAAAGGTAAATATTATTTTGAAGATGTCGAACCTGCTCCTGGTATCATGCAGTTGATCAACCAGATCGAACATAAGATCTTCGACAATGTTTCATTTGCCGGCCCGAGTTGGGTTCCTGAAACTGCATCGGTAAACAAGGGACATCTGATCATGGACAATGTCACAACGATCAGTGGACAGTCATCGGTAGGAGCTGCTGGCGACGGTTCTATCGAGTTGGTTACTGCTTTCTGCGAAGCGGCTATTACTGGAAAACCGGCTCCTAACCTGGTGGAAGAAGCTTACTATTCCTCTGTTTTGGGTTTGTTGGGCTTGCAGGCGATTGATGAAGGACGGGTGATTACTTTCCCGGATGAATATAAAATACCGTATCTAAATTTTGCATGATTATGAAAGAGATCGTATTATCTGTAAAGAGACAAAAAACGGAAATCAAGATATTCTGTGTCTGTATCGCGCTCGCTTATCTGATGAACATTATCTCAATCATAGCATACGGTACAAGCTGGTCCGAGCTTTGGACACAATCGTTGTGGATGCTACTCATTACGTGTGGCTTTTACGGATTGTCGGTTGTACTCCGTTTGCTGTATTATGGACTGAGCCAGTTGAGAAAGTGATTGTTGCTTTTCTTTAGAAAGATAAGTAACCAAAGAATTTAATATCGTTCTATTGTTTTTTCATCAGGAGAAAGTGATAGAACGATTTTTATATGTTTTTGATTGATTTCTTATCATGTTTTTCTGTCATAATCCTTTTCTTTGCCCAATAAATCTGATAAGCATGAAAAAGACGATTTTATTTTTCTCAATTCTGTTGGCGTCGTGTGCAGGTAAGCAGACGCAAGAGATCCGGACAATGGAACGTTTGTCCACTGCATCTCATAATGATTACTATGTAAGTAACCGGGCTCCGTTGCAACCGTTGCAATTTATTAAGCTGCCCGCCGGAAGTATCGAGCCAGAAGGCTGGATCAGGCGGCAGATCGAATTACAGAAGGATGGACTTTGTGGTCATTTGGGGGAGATTAGTGCCTGGCTGCAAAAGGAAAACAATGCCTGGTTGAAAAACGGAGGTGAATGGGGGTGGGAAGAAGTGCCCTACTGGTTGCGAGGGTATGGTAACATGGCGTATGCCTTGAGAGACGAGACTTTGTTGAAGGAAACGAAATTCTGGATAGAGGCCATCTTGTCAAGTCAGCGAGCGGATGGTAATTTCGGGCCGGTGCATTTGAATAACGGCAAGCAGGATTTTTGGCCGAACATGATCGTCCTTTGGATCATGCAATCTTATCATGAATATACGAACGATAACCGGGTGATTGACTTCATGACCCGCTATTGTCATTATCTGCAAACGGTTCCTGATGACGCTTTCCTGTCGAGTTATTGGGAAAATAGCCGCGGGGGGGATAATCTTTGGAGTGTGGTTTGGCTGTATAACCGCATGGGTGACGAGTCACTTCTTCGGTTGGCCGAAAAGATTCACAGGAATACGGCGGATTGGACAAAATCAACTCAGCTTCCTAACTGGCACAATGTGAATGTTGCCCAGTGTTTTCGCGAACCTGCCACTTATTTTCTGTTTACAAAAGATTCGGCGATGTTGGCTGCCAGCTATAATGTCCAGAGTTTGGTACGCCGTGCTTTCGGCCAAGTTCCTGGTGGAATGTTTGGGGCGGATGAGAATGCCCGTATCGGTTTCTTCGATCCTCGACAGGGTACGGAGACTTGTGGTTTTGTGGAGCAGATGGCTTCCGACGAGATCATGCTTTTGATCAGTGGCGATCCTTATTGGGCTGATCACCTCGAAGATGTTGCGTTCAACAGTTATCCAGCTTCTTTGATGCCTGATTACCGGGCGCTTCGTTATCTGACTTGTCCGAATATGGCGATCAGCGATTCTCGCAATCATCATCCGGGATTGGATAATTCCGGTCCGTTCTTGGCCATGAACCCGTTCAGCAGTCGTTGCTGTCAGCACAATCATGGTTTCGGTTGGCCTTATTATGTCGAACATTTGGTGTTGGCAACGCCGGATAACGGGGTAGCCGCCGTTTTATACAATTCTTGTAAGGCAAATGTAAAGGTGGGCGATGGAACGGAAATCACCTTACGCGAACAGACGAATTATCCGTTTGAGGAAATGACACGTTTTACGGTTGGAACGTCCGAAAACGTATCTTTCCCCTTCTATCTCCGCATCCCGTCCTGGTGTAAAAATGCTTCTGTCTTGATCAACGGAAAAAAACAGCAAACAAAGCTTGCTCCCGGAACATACGCTTGTATAGAACGGGAATGGAAAGATGGCGATGAGGTAGTCCTGAACCTTCCGATGGAATATGCCGTTCGTCAGTGGCAGGTAAATAAGAATAGTGTCAGTGTCGATTACGGTCCGCTAACCCTGTCCTTGAAAATAGAGGAAGAATACAAGCAAATGCCCAGCACCGAGACTGCTGTTTGGGATTCCAAATGGCAGGAAGGAGCGGATGCCTCCGCATGGCCGACATTCGAGATTCTGCCTGCAAGCCCGTGGAATTATGCCTTGAGAGTCCAGTCACCTATCACGTTGCAACGCAGAAACTGGCCGTCGGACAACAATCCTTTCACTCTCTCTTCCGTCCCGATGGAATTTAAGGCTCAGGGACGTTTGGTGCCGGAGTGGAAAATTGACGAATACGGATTATGCGGAGTCCTTCCATACGAAAACGCCCGCAAGTCCGACTGCCTGGATGAAATCACCTTGGTCCCTATGGGAGCGGCAAGGTTGAGGATTTCTGCTTTCCCAGTGGCAGAGCGGTGAGAATTAAAAAATAATGATCGGTCTCTATTTTTAATTCTCAATTTTTAAGTGCTTCATATATTCTGATGGAGTCTTTCCGTACTGCTTCTGGAAGCAGGTGGAGAAGTAGGCAGGTGACGAAAAGCCGACTTGGAAAGCGATCTCGCTGATGCGGTTCTCTCCGTTCTGCATCAGCAGGATCGCCTTCTTTAAGCGGGCAATGCGGATGAAGTCGTTAGGATAAAGACCGGACAGACCCTTAACTTTGCGGTAGAGGCTGGAAGTGCTCATTCCCATCGTATCGGCAAGCATCTCAACGGAGAGTGCTTCATTGCTGAGGTGTTCTTCCAAATAATCGTTCAGTTTGCGAAGGAAAATATCATCCACCTGCGAAACGGCGAGAGAGGCTACCGGGGCGAACGGCTTCTCCAAATAGGTTTTGTTCAGTAGCTTACGGCTTTTCAAAAGGTTGCCCACTTGGGCCGTCAGCAGTTCGATAGAGAACGGTTTCTCCATATAGGCATCGGCTCCAGAGTTCAGTCCCTTCAGGCGTGATTGCAGGTTGTGTTGTGCTGTCAGCAGGATAAACGGGATATGGCTGACATTGACATCGTTTTTCATTTCGTTGCAAAGTTCGAAGCCGTCCATGATCGGCATCATGACATCGCTGATGATTAGGTTGACCGTGTTTTTACGGACCAGATCAAGAGCTACTTTCCCGTTTTCCGCTTCTAGCACTTGATATGTTTCCGCCAGTTCGCGGGCGATGAAATGGCGCATATCATTTTGGTCTTCGACAATTAAGATAACCGATTTGCCCGTTTCGGCCAATGTGACTATTTCCGCTTTCTCTTTTCCAGCAGTGGTCTGGAAACTGTCTTCCTGCTGTTCTGGGAGCATCAGGACAAACTGGTTCAAGCCGTCCGGCGTTTGTCGATAGAACAGTCTGCCGCAGTGGAATTCGGTCAAAGAGTGGGCCAGCGACAAACCGATACCGCTTCCTTGCTGGTTTTCTGTCTCTTTGAGGCGGTAGAACGGATTGAATATATTTTCGATTTCACTGTCGGGTATCAGATGCCCGTCGTTGGTGACGAGCAGGGTGAACATGCGCTCTTCACCTGAAGGAGGGAGTAATTCGAGCGATATCCGGCTGTCCGAGTACTTCAGTGCATTGCTGACCAGGTTGCTGACGATCTTCGAGAATGCTTCTCGGTCCAGACAGGCCTCGAAAGGTAGATCCGGCAGCTTGACTGTGAAATTCTTGTTTCCCTGTTCGAAAGCCGGACGGAACGGATGCAGGATCGTTTCCAGCCAGAGGACGACATCGGTCTTGACATAGTTCAGTTTGAACCCGCGGCTTTCCGTCTTGCGGAAGTCCAATAGTTGGTTACTTAGGTCTAACAGTCGCCCAGTGTTTTTCTCGATGATTCGTAGGTTCTCCTGTGTGGCGGGCGTTCCATCCCCTGAACGAAGGATTTTTTCCAGCGGGGCTTTTATCAGGGTAAGAGGTGTCCGTATTTCATGCGTGATAAAGGTAAAGAACTGTATTTTTGCATTATAAAGTTCTTTTTCCTTCTTACTTTCGAATATTTCACGGTTGATGCGGTGTTTTTCTTCCAGTTTGGCTTTTTTATAGTTATACCAGAGTACGATCAGCAGGCATAAGATCGTGAAATAAATGAGTAATGCCCATCCGGTAGCCCAGAATGGCGGTGTCACCGTGATCCGAAGAGTCGTCTCGTTATCTTGCCAAACCCCGCTGCTATTGGTCGATTTTACCCGGAAAACATAGTCGCCGGGTGACAGGTTGGCAAAGGTCACGTCTTTATTCTGCTTCATATAGATCCAGTCTTTGTCACTCCCTTCCAAACGGTAGGCATACTGGATCGCGTCTGGAGATGTATAGCTCAATGCCACATACGAAAGGGTAAAAGTGGAGCGGTTATGCGGAAGTTTCAATTCTCCGTTTTTCATAATCTGGTTGACATTATATTTAGGGGCACCGATGCGGTCGTCCTGCACATCTATGCGAGTGATACATACCGACGGTGAATAAACATCCTCTTTGAAATCGCGCGGATTAAAGGCGATCATTCCGTTTATCGTTCCCATATACATGGTCCCATCCGGCATCTTGTAGGCAGAACAATAGTTGAATTGCGTTTCGGGCAAGCCATCCGTGTACGAGAAAGTCTTCATCACATATGTTTCCGGGTTAAAACGAACCAGCCCGTTGGCCGTTGCAATCCAGAAAAGATGTTCGTCGTCTTCTAAAATACGGTGTACGATATTGCTGGGCAGTCCGTTTTCAACCGTGATGCGGTTGAATGAATCCGATATCTCGTTGTAGAGGGAGAAACCATAGGTCGTTGCCACCCAAATCCGTTTTTTCGAATCTTCGAATATGGATGTCACGTTGTTGTCGCCGATGGTCTGTGACCGCTCGCGGTTGGATGTATAGTGCGCTAACTTCTTGTCAGTTTTAGAATAGCGATAAGCGCCGGAGGTGGTCGCAACCCAGATATCCCCTTTGCTGTCTTTGTAGATTTGACGTACCATCGACTTAATCTCTGTTTTCCAAGGGGTGAAACATTCTTCTTTTTTATGGAAGAGGACAAGCCCTTCGGAGGTCCCGATCAGGATTTCGTCTTCGGAGAGTTTGCAAAAGCAGAGTATGAAGTCTGCCGGAAGCAGGTTGTCGGTATTGTTCCGGGTATATCGTTTGATGATTTTCCCGGAAGGGATGTCCAGAAGGTCGATTCCGGTGTTGAATGTCCCTACCCACAACCGGCTGCCGTCGGCAAGCAGGCCGTGGATATTGGTTGCCGAAAGCGGGTGGACTGGGTTGGTACGGGAGAAGTTCGTGATCTTGCCGGTAGTCGGGTTATAGCGGTTGATCCCGTTATCTTCCGTTCCTAACCAGAGGTTGCCGTATCGGTCCGGACAGATTTCACGTACGGCATTTCCCGGCATTCCCGGATGGGTTTTCCCTCCGATAAAATATTTAAACGGGACATATTCTTTGGGCAGGTAGTTGATTCCTCCGAAAAAGGTGGTAACCCATATCCCTCCTTCACGGTCTTTTGTGATCGAATAGGCTGCATTGTCGGAGATCGTATATTCGTTTGTCAACGATTTTTGCAGGTGCGTGATGCTCCGGTCTGCCATATTCAGGATGTAGACACCGGACTCGGATGCGATCCAGTACGTATTCTCACTACACTGCTTGATGTCGCGAACCTGTATATCTGGGATGACTGTTTCCGTTTTCCGGTTGTGCCGGTCGTAAAACTTGAGTCCTGCCCGGTCTGTCCCGACCAGTATTCCCCAATCCGGCACGAGGCAAAGCTTGGTGAGGTTGATCGGATTTTCTTTTTCCTTTTCAGTCAGTATCGGGATACGGGCGAATTTGTCTGCCTCCGGTTTGTAGAAAAACAGGTCGCTGCGTCCGGCGAGGATCGGCTCGCTCTCTTCGTTCATCGTGATGTCTATCATGCTTATCTGCTCCCCTTCGGGGTAGAAATGCGGACTGCTTTCGCCTGAAAGGGCATAGCGGGCGATCCGGTTGTAGCTCATCAGCCACAAATTCCCTTTTTTATCTTCTCTGATTTGTTGGAAATATTCTGGGGCGTTGTTGCTGTCGGAAAAGGTCAGGGGATGGAAAGCATCTGTTTGATAGTCGTAATAGCAGGTGTGGGAATAGGTGCAGACCCATATCCTACCGGTCGAATCTTCGAAAAGGCTGATGATCCTGTCGTTCGGCAGACTTTCCGGCTCGTACGAGTTGTAGCGGTATATCCGGAACTGATGTCCGTCGAAACGGTTCAATCCGTCGTCCGTCCCGAACCACATGAATCCTTTTTTATCCTGTAGGGCACAATAAACCGTGTTGTGCGACAATCCCTGTTTGTTGGTATAGTGGCGGAAATAAAGGTCGTGCGACCAGCCGGACCGGGGGAGGAGGAGCGAAAGCGTGCCCAGTAGAATGATAAGGAATGTTCTCATGCCCTGCGAGTGTTTTTTTTGTAAAGTACAAATGTAAAGGAATTTTGCAAAACACTCAATATCGAGGTACAAATTCGGTTTATGGGTGGTAGTAACTTGGCGTCGTAAATAGTTCAATGCGGCAAACGTAGGGGACTTTCGGTACGATCCGTCCCGCCCTGTCCGGACGGACGTGGGGCGGGATGGAGAGCCGGATCATCTTACCGGAAATTCCGTAATCCGGAGGGTCGTGCATCCGTAAGGGATCAGTTCGATCGTCTCCTCGTCGCCAAAGTCTTTGCCTTGCTGCGTGTAGTAGGGTACCGGACCTGCCGAGCCTCTGACTTGCGTCCAGCCGTTCAGTCGCATTGCCTTCGTTTTGATGCGTATGGGGGCGTTCTCGACATTCCATGGATAGGGGGTGGTAATGTCTGATTTTTCTACCGTGAAAGCATCCTTGATCCGGTCGGGCGAGAAGGAACGGGCCGGCAGGGCGTAGTTCCAGGGACTGTCAGACGTCACCTCGTAATACCATTTGCCGTACACGTCGGACTTATCGCTTTCAAACGCTTTCTTTTCCCATTTCTCGTTCATCTTCAGGGCATAGACCAGCGGTCCCCGTTCGACAACAGCGCTGTTTTCATACCAGCGGCTGACGGTCACCTCCATCGGCAGTTCGAGGGATAGGATATCGCCCTCTTTCCATTCCCGGTTGATACGTGTGACGGTTCCGGGATAGGCATCGACCGTCAGCGGTTTGCCGTTGAGCTTGACCACCGGTTGCTTGCACCAGCCCGGTATGCGCAGGTGGAAGGGGAAGAAGACCTTTTTCACTTTCTTGTCCGTAAACGAAACATGGTAGCGTACTGTCTCCTCGAAAGGATAGGCCGTTTCCTCTTTCAGGTTCACCTCGATTCCTCCTGCCACTCGTGCCGTTACTTGCGAGGGGGCGAAGAGCAGGGAGGCGAGTCCGTTGTCGGCAGTCGCGTACCAGAGGTTCTGGACGAATTTGGGCCAGCCTTGGTGAAGATTGGACGTGCAACAGGGATAGCCGGTCAGCTCGCCGAAAAGCAGGTCGGTGTCGTCGTGCGGGGTGGAGAACTCCCTCCACTCGCGGGTGACGGCGATCTGGTTGGTCTGCTGGTAATACTGGCGGGCGGAGTAGTCGTCGGTCACTTGAGTGGGCAAGGCGTTGTATGCCACGCGCTCCAGGTAGTCGGCCCATTGCATGTCCCCTGTGACCTCCAGTATCGTTTCCAGTGAGTACATCATCTCTACGGCGGTACAGAGCTCTGAGCCTGTCGTCGGTTTGCCGAAGCGCAGCAGTTCGTCTCCTCCCCAAAGGCCGGTAGGCAATCCGATGGTGTGACGGATGTCGTTGACCGCTTGGCGGGTGGCTTGGATTTGCTTGGAGTCTTTGCCTTGCTGGTAATAAACGATCGGTTCCTTGAAACCTTGTGCGAGGTTCACACAGTGCAGGCTGTGTTGGCGTCTGAGATGATTTTGATTTAAAAAGATATCTGTCCAGTTGAACGTCTGTTTATGGATTAACTCGCCTAAATCCAACAGGAATTTGTCGCCGGTGATGTTGTACAGCCAATAGACGACCATCAGGTTATCCCCTCCGCGCTGTTCGCCCCAGAAGGTCCATTTGCCTAACGGGTTTTTGGGCAGTTCGTCCAGTTGGTATCGGAAATATCGGGTCATGAAGTCGATCACGCGCCGGTCCTGCGTAGCCGTGTAGTATTGTTGCATGACTTTCAGCATGACCATTTTGGGCCACCAGTCTTGCGCGTTGTTGCGTTGCAGACCGGGTTCGTAGTCGCGGTCGGTATCGGGGCCGAAGTAGCCGTTGGGCTTTTGTGATGCCAAGGTCCATTCGATCCAAGGTTGTACCTTTTCGATCAGGGCTTGGTCGTTCAGGAGATAAGCCAACGGCAGAAGTCCGTCGATCCAGTACGGACCCCGTTCCCACACGTCACCGTCACCGCCGAGCCATCCGTTTCGGGGACCCATTACTTTCGTGTAGACCTTATCCAAGTGGCCGGTCATTCCGTCGCGCATACGGGTCAGTTGGTCGTGCATCCACCCTTCGGCGCGGATGGTTCCGAGAGGCAGTTGGATGTAGTCTTTTTGCAAGAGCGGGTGTCGGTTGTTCCGGTAACTTTCGGCTGCGGGTTCTTCGCCGGCGGCCGAGACAGTCGCCACCGTGAGGGTGGCGACTGCTGTCAGGAAAATTTTTTTCAATTTGTTCATGGTGATAGGATGATGTTATGTTATTCTTGATAATCGATCCATACTTTCATCTTGCCTGCTTTGCGGTTGTCCCAGGCATAGTAAGGAATGAAATGTAGTGTTTGTCCATTCGATATGGCTTTGATTGAGCGGATGCCACCCAGGTTGTCCGGTTCGTCTTTGACCTCGAATGAGGAGGTGGGCGTCAGTGCGAGGTCGGCAAAGTCTTTCGCGTTGTCCGTCTCTTCGAGGCAGTAGACCAGCGGTCCGCGTTGCAGGGCGCGCTTGCCCGTGTTTTGCCGCACGCGCGGGTCGGCTGATACTTTTTCGACCGGCATGTCCATGTTGAGCACGATCAAGTCGCCGGTTTTCCATTCCTTGATGACGGTATATCCCTTGTCGGTCGTACTGTCGACTTTGTTCCCGTTGACCGACAGGGTGTATGACTTGCACCATCCGGGGATACGGATGCGCAACTCCTTGCCGAGCGGTTGTTCGGAGGTGACGGTCAGCTTGACCAGCCCGTCCCAAGGGTAGTCCGTTTCTTGTTTCATGACGACCTTTTTCCCGTCGATCGTGACTTCGAGGTTTACCCACAAGGCCTTGTCCGATGTCCCATAGATATAGTTCCCGATGGAAGGCAGGAAGCGCGAGATCTGGCTCGGACAGCAGGCGCACCCGTACCAGGCCTGGCGGTGATGGTCTCCGTTCGATTCCAGCGGATTGACGTAGAAGAAGCGGTCTCCAGCCAGTGAGACGCCAGCTAGCGCACCGTTGTACATGGAACGTTCCAGTACGTCTATGTATTTCGAATCGCCTGTGAACTGGTTCATGCGTTGGTTCCAGTAGACCATCCCGACGGAAGCGCATGTCTCGCAGTAGGCATCGAGGTTCGGCAGGTCATAGTCTTCGGTAAAGCCTTCGTTGTGCCGTGAAGAGCCGATCCCGCCGGTCACGTACATGTTACGTAGTACTACGTCGTCCCAGAGGCGGTTCAAAGCCTCGACATAAGCGGTGTCTTTTTTCAAGGCTGCCACATCGGCCATCCCGCAGTACAGGTACATGCAACGGACGGCATGCCCCGAAATGTCGGTCAGTTCTCTTACCGGGATAACATCCTGGTAGTAGGCTGGGTCCCATTTCCCTTCGCCACCCATGCTCCCGTGTCCGTGTCCGCGTTCTTCGAGCAGCCAGTTGGCGAAGTCGAGATATTTTTCCTGACCGGTTGTCCGGTATATTTTCACCAAAGCCAATTCGATCTCCTCATGTCCCGGCACCCAATGGCGCTTGCCGGGACCGAACAGTTCCATCATGTGGTCTGCCATACGGATGCTCACATCGAGCAGTTTCCGTTTTCCGGTTGCCTGGTAATAGGCGACGGCGGCTTCCATCATGTGGCCGGCACAATACATCTCGTGCTTGTCCATGTTGTTCCAACGTTTGTCTTGTCCGGTCAGTGTGTAGAATGTATTGATATATCCGTCCGGTTGTTGGGCTGCCGCGATCTTGTCGATCCATTCGTCCGCTTTCTTTTCCAGTTCGGGGTCCGGGTTGTTGATCAGGCTGTAGGCGATACCTTCCAACGCTTTATATACGTCCGAATCGTCGAAGAAGATACCGGAATGCTTCCCTGTCCCTCTGGCTGCATTTTCAAAATTTTGCATTCTTCCGGTTTGGTTCTCTATTTGGTCGATACAGACAGGGAGTGTAGCCGATGTGTGCTTGGCGAGACGTGGCGACCAGAAGTTGTCCCGGATGTGCACGTGCGAGAAGTCTATCTGGTCGATTATTTTCAAAGGCGGGGTTTCTATTTGGTCTTGTCCGCCGCATCCCCATAGTGCCATACAGGCAAAGAGTAGTACAAAATACTGTTTCATGGTTTTAAAATTTAATGTTATAATTTGCAACTTATTTTTGTCAAAGTAGGAGAGGTGGCTGTCTTTGTCCCGTTGATGAAAATCGACAGTCCGGCTCCTCGTTTATATTTATCACCTGTCTTATCATAAAGCACGCATATTGTTTTGCCACGATAAGTCAGATTGTCCAGGCAAAAGTAATCCCAATATCCTTCCGGTATCAACGGGTTGACATCGAGTTCCTCTTCTTCACTTGGCCGGATTCCGATTAACCCGTTGATGACGAGGTCGCAGAATAAAGAATGATTATAATCTTTTCCGCGTTCTTCGGGTTTTTGGTGACGTGTTGACAACATTGTCCTGGATATCCAATCGCCAGTAAAAGGATTCAGGTTTTCGTCAATCCATGGTGTTAGTATGCCATTCGCGTCTTTCTTATACAGGCTTCGTGCATAAATCGAGAATAAAGTTATGAAATCTCGTGAATCTACAAAAGATTGCGTTTGATTATTTAACAAATTAGCCAATCCGACCAATGTCATCGAGGTCGCGTATGGCCAAGAAGGACCGTTCCACTGGCATTCATGTCCTTCGTAAGCAACTTTGAATTGAGGATGGCATTGTTCGGCAGTTGTTGGCCCGTAAGGAGCGAAAAAATGTCGTGTGTTCATCAGGAATTTCCAGGCGACGGCATAGTCCGCGGAAGCCAGGTCGAATGCCCAAGGCGTATATCCGTGTAGTTCGCGTACGTCTTTTAAAGAAGCGTTTTTTTCAACAGACAGTACTTTTAGAAATTCCGCTTTGGGGTCCCATAAATATTTGAACATGTTTTCTTTGATCCGGCAGGCTTCGGTTTCGAGTGCTTGTGCTTGGTTGTCGTTTTTCCAATGTGCAATTTTGGATAAGGTGGCGGCTTCGGCTGCCATATATGAGTTGATGGTTACCCGAAAACCGTGTCCGCCGATCGAAATTTCCATGCCGTCTTCTCCGTCTTTTTGCCAGAACAATCCTTTTTCAGCTATGAATTTTTTTTTCTTCCACTCTGAATAGTTTTGTAAAAGTTCCGGATATAACTCTTTCAGCAATTGATAATTCCCCGTGATCTGACAATATTGGTAGATTGCATGGGCAACGGGAAAACTGTAGGAATGCGTGTCACCTCCTCCCTTCAGCCAATAGTACGCATAGTCTTTGAGGAAACCGGAATACTTCAGCCACCTGCCTTCCCGAAAGTGGAACCAGGCAGGGCAACAGATGCCGTTGTGCTTTCCGGCCCACGGGACATCCGGAAGGAATTCGGTTACGATGAACCCGTCCGGTGTCTTTTTCAAATGTTTCCGGAAAGTCCACCAGCGGAAATAATAGATTTCCTCTATGTTTTTGTCCGGACATTCGAATAGCGGTATATTGCCGGATAAGAATTCTTTTGCCTGTCCGTTTGAAATATGTTGCACATACAATTCCTTGTCTTGCATGTTGAACCGGTCGATATACGAGCCTATCATGGCGGGATCAAGGACCTGCCCTGTGGTTGTATATGGAAAAGCCGTGACTGTGAGAAGAAAGTATAGGAGAAGGATTACAAGTTTGTTCATAAGGACATTATTTATTTGCAGGGAAGCTTGCTTCCCTGCGAGGTTTGTAAGTTGATTACGTTTGTTATTTATAATGGGGGTTTTGTTCCAAGTTGGGATTGGAGGTCAAAACTTTTTCGGGTATCGGGAAGACGGATCGGTAATCACCTTGTGGTTTATGCGAGAGCCAGCTTTTTTTCGTGTAAACACCGAATCGGATGGCGTCTCGTCTGCGGTGCATTTCCCATGCGAATTCCCAACCCAGTTCGTCATACATTCTACCGAATCGGATGAGGTCCGTGTTCCCTTTGTCTGTAACGGTGTAGTGTTCCACATAGCCATATTGATATGAACTGTTTTCTTGTAACTGTGCATCGGTTACTATCGCTAATTCGGGATTGTCTTTGAATGCCCGTTTGCGGACTTCCGTGACCAAGAGGCCGGCTCCTGGTTTTCCCGAACGCAATAAGCATTCCGCTTTCATCAGGAGTACTTCTGCGTATCGGAACAGAGGCACATCCGTTTCGGATGAGGATTGCTCGCCTTTTACGATTTCGAATTTGTTCATGCGAAAACCTTCCATCTCACTGGTGTAATTCCCGTCCGGAAGATCTTTCGTATAGACAAGCGGTTCTCCCATTTTGTCGTATGTCCCGTATAGAGGACTTCCGTCTGCAGCTCGTTGTTCGCCCATCAGCCAGCTATCGGCCAGACGGGAATCTTCGGGATCATACGTGTCGATGAATTGAGTGACCCCCATAGCTGAACCGCATCCCCAAGGAGTCGCTTCGGTTTCGTATTTCTTTTTCAGTTCCCCGTGCCAGGAAAACATGTGGATCGAATTACCCCCGGCGATATTTGCATCGAACGGGATGGTGAAAATGACCTCTTTGGATGTTTCCACGCCTGTAGAACGGAAGGGGGCTTTGTAGTTGTCGGACAATGCGAACCTGTTGCTGTTTATGATGTCGTCACACTGTTGGATACAGTCGTCCCAGTGTTCTTCGCCTGTATATACCTTGGCATTCAGGTATATGTTTGCCAACAGCGTCTTTGCCGCCCATTTGTTCATCCGTCCGTAAAAATTTCCGCCTTGTTCTTCACTTAAAGAAGGGATGATTTCTTTCAGTTCTTTTACTATGAAGTCGAAGATCTCTTTACGGTTACTTTTGGAGGGTAGTTCCATCGTGGTTGTCGTGACTAACGGAGCGTCTCCGAAATTGTCGCAGATTTGCCAATAATAATAGGCTCTCATGGCCCGTAATTCCGCTAATCCCATTGTTTTGTCCGCTTCGGAAGATGCCGGTAAAATACCGTTTTCTATTTGTTCTATCACTTTGTTGCATAATAAGGCGCCTTGATAGAAGTTGGACCATATTTCTGAGACGTGTCCTTGTTCGGAGTTCCATGTTTGGTAGTGCATACGTCGATAGACTCCGCCATCATCCCAGCCGGAAGCGTTAGGGGGCATGACGATGGCGTCGGCACTGACCTCTTGTGTCGTGAAATATCCTCCATGACTGGGGAAACTTCTGAGTTGGCTATATACGCTGGCAATAGATGGTGAGAAATCGTCGACTGTGTAATTGTAGGTTTGTTCGGTTATTTTGGAATATACTTTTTCATCCAAGTCATTGCTACAGGAAACGATTGTTCCGGAACAACATAACGCTAAAAAAAATTTTGTATAAGTATTCATGATAATTACGTTACGATTAAAATTTGACAGATATTCCTAATGTGTAAGTCCGTGTAGAAGGATAACGGTTCTTATTGTCGACTCCTGGTGCCAAGCCGCTTATGCTTACTTCCGGATCAATGCCGGAGTAGCCTGTGATAGTGGCGAGGTTGGAAATCGTGCCATAGATTCTCAAGCGTTTTATCCAAGAATTGAATTTGAATGTATATCCTAAGGTCACGTTGTCGATTTTCCAATAATTGCCTTTTTCGATATAATAGCTGACATATTGTAATTCTTGGTCGGCCGCTAAAGGAACTTTCCCGTATTTCGTATCGAATGCCGCATTCAGCACGTTCCCTCTTGACAACATGACCGGCGATTCATATTGCAGG
>ERZ772812.1755-NODE-1755-length-15182-cov-8.879619_pt1 | contig 15182 bp, 10 predicted proteins | sample MGYA00511343_ERZ772812 | MGnify/ENA primary metagenome ERZ772812 (study PRJEB29015, sample SAMEA2737706) | human gut metagenome | biome: human gut; feature: human-associated habitat; material: faeces | place: China | collected 2012 ...
CCCTGTGTTCCTACAAGGAATATAGGGGGAGTGCCCGTAGGGCGAGGGGGTTAAAATACAGCGACAGCAACAAAATAAAGTATCAAACTCCCCCTGCCGTGTCCCGTAGCATTACGGGGAGTTTTGTGCAGCAAAATATAGGGGAGGTGGCCGAAGGACGGAGGGGTTAGAAAAGAATAAGAAAAAAAGGAATCGACGTGTAAAAGAGGAATAAGTAAATAAGGATAAATTTATGTTGCATCTTTATAATATCTATCAATCTGAATACAAGATAGATAAAAATTATTTATTACAAAATCGATAAATAATTAAGAAATCACTATAAACTAATTAAAAATATGCTTATATTTGTGTTGATACCGTAAATGGACTCGCGGTGGTATCGAACAGATATACCACGAGAGGAGGTTTTATATAGCCTCCGGTCCATGATGATGCAAATAGCGATTTGCATTAGGAGTCCATTTACAGTATCAATTACTCACTCATCAGGGTCGGAGGCTTTTTTATATAAAAAGCGATGACAAAATATTCTTTCTTACGGCTTAGATTATTAAGAACAATCCGGGAATGGATTTGTTCAGCGAACATGATTGATATAGAACATTTTACAAAAATATTCTATTCACTCGGCGAAATCGATCGGTCTATTGTTAAAAAATACATACACGGAGATTCTATAAGAAACATCTCCCGATGTCTCGGCTATTCAGAGTCCTTTATTTACGAAAGGATATACAAATTTCACAAGAAAATACGAAAAGTTTCTCGTCACGAGAAGGCACAAGATTTCGACTAAATCCAGCTTCCGCAGATTTACTCTACAACGACAGACTCGGTACTGACAATAACAAAGCAGCCGATCTCTAAAAGACCGGCTGCTCAATAACTCTATCCTTAAAAGGATCAACGAATACTTTTCATTTTAAGATTTTGTCTGATAAGGGACTGCATATGAAGTTTTTCTGTTGCAGACAACGGTTTCATTTCCGACAATTTCATCTCGTTTTTCAACAACTTTATCGACGACGGGATATTAGTATTTGCGGCTGCGGCTTGAACAGATCCTTTAAAGAAGAGAGATGCATTCCACAAATCATACCACCCTAAGCTAAAATTGCTGTCACTGGGGTCGGCATCGGCATTAAAGCAATAAAGTCCACACCAACGATCTTGCGCATACACAACCTCGTCGCCTTGTGCTTTTTCAGCGAAGTTTACATATTCAAAATTATCGGTTTCACTCTCTGGAAGTCCTGCGAAAGTGAAAATAGCGTTAACCATTCCGACATTAGTTTCTACCTGCATAACTCCCATAATTTGTAAATCAGCAATTCTAAAACCATTATCGGTCACTTCGGCTTCCAGTTGATTGGGATACCCATCCTTAAAATAGAAATGGTCTATTACAAGAGTATCAGGATTATTTGCATGTTTTAATGAAAACTCAGTATCGAATCCCATAGGTGTACTTCCGGGTTGTTGTGTTTGAAGATCATATTGATAGAACAAGAATCCGAATGTACCTGTAAAATCACTTTCTTGTGCAGCGGTATACTCCCAATAAGGAGCTGCAACGGTTTGAGTTTCTTCATCGACACCACCAACCAATGCAGCAGACACATTTCCGCCGGCATCAGCGAAAGCGCCCTCGGCAAAATCGAGGAATACATACGATACGGCTTCGTTCTCGTCGAACACTACACTTTCAGGCAAAGTAATCGTAACAGACTCATTATTGATAGCGACACTCTCGATCGTACCGTTGGCATAAGAGGTAAGGTTACCCTTCGTCACATCGTAGGTGATAGCACCGCTTCCTCGAACAACGGTCTCGTTGAAAGTCAAAACGACACTGCGTCCGCCGTTCGTAGCTTTATATAAATTACCGTCGGGAACGTTCACCAAATAAGGAGCCTCTTCGTCGGGCAATTCGACAGATGCCGAAGCCACAGCCCCGCAAACGCCTTTTTCATTGGATGCCACGGCATATACATAGTACGTAGCCCCTAAATTCTGGTTAGAAAGCGTACCGCTCACGCTGGGTTTTTCGGCAGCTTTCACCAATGCAGAACCTTCGTATTTCGCTTGCAACAACTGGTCGGGATCGACAGTCATCGCCTCGTCGGTCACAATATAAGAATAATATACGGTTCCCTCTGCCGGAGTAATGGTTACCTTGAAAGCATCCACGGCTGTCTTCTCAGCCGTCACCGTTACGGCAGGACCTTCGCCCATATCCACCGGCGTAAAGTCTTCGAATTCGGTGCAACCTGCCCCCATGAGGCAGATTGCAGAGAATAATCCTATAATATATTTTTTCATTGCTCTATGATTTTAATTATTCTTCAACTTTTGTCAATGTAAGAGTCCTTACGCCCGTGAGATAACCAACAGTCTCACCACCGGACGCAGCCGAAGCCAACACGAATGTATTTATGGCAATCGTGTTATTCGACACGTAAGCCGTCGCCGAACTTGCGCCATTGAAATCGAGGGACAAAGTATAAGTGCTACTATAAGTACCCAAATCCTGACCGGCGTTAATCGTTATCGACTTGAAATCGGCACTTACCGTACCCATTACCGATTTGTAAACAGCTCCACTCTCTGTCGGAACGATCTGCGTAAACCAAACTCGATCTATATAGTCTGCATCTTTCACGACTTCACAAGTCCAAGTGAATGTTGCACCATTGTCGTCTTCGAACGGCGATACACCCGAAGCCGTATAAGTTCCCAAGATTCCGGCAGCGGCCAGCGGGTGGTCGTCATCGCTGATGGTGACGGTAGTCGTGTAGTTCGCGCCTAAATTACAGCCTTCGGGGGCAGAAAGTTTGATATCGAAACACACATCGCCATCATATGTACCATTATCGATAGGTTCGATCGACAGGTAAGCGACCATCTCGCCGCCATCGGTAAACGACAAAGTATTCGACGTATTTTTCAAACGGTAATTCACGCCCTCTTTCGCAGCGTTTTTACCGGCATAAGCAGTCGTATCGATTTCAAAACCCACCGACACATCGAGCCCTTTGGAAGCCACCAATGAAATGGGGATTTTAACCTCTCTAGCTGCATTCTCGGCTATGGAAGTGGACTTACTGTCAAAAGCCACGAATGCATCTTTGTCGCTGAACATAGGAGTATCCACCGATTGGCACGAAGCTAATACCCCTCCTACAACAGCCGCATATATAAATTTACTTATTTTCATAATTGTCTTCTATTAAAATTTATTTGCTTTGATAACCGGGATTCTGATCCATGTTTTTGTTATTCAAAATATCGTTCTCGGGAATAGGCAATGCCCAACGATAGCTCGGGAAATCGATATTTTTCGTGAGCGGATCCAAGTCGTAATCGGTCCGAACCAACGACTTCTGCAATCGTTTCATATCGAAGAATATATGCCCCTCGAACAAGAACTCCTTGCGGCTTTCCTCGAACAGGTTGTCGAGCGTCACCGTGGCGTAAGCCTCGGCATTACGGTTCGTGGCGACGCGGTTCAAATCGTCGATGGCGGTTACGCCCGACACCGTGGCTCCGCGGTAAATAGCCTCCGAACGTATCAGATACATTTCCGAGATACGCAATACCGGCACGTTATTGTAGGCCAACAGTCCGTTTTTACCGGGGAACTTGGTCGACCAGCGATAACCCGGATACTTACTGTTGGTTTTCGTCAATCCGGTCAGGCGCACATCGGTTGCGTCATACAAATCGATAAGGTCGTTCGATACTCGAACGTCGCCGTAACCGGCTCCACCTGCAACTTCGGGTGCTGTCAAGTAGTCTCCGAGGTCACTGCGGCTGCCGTCGCTTTGGGATACATAAACTTCAAATATGATTTCGCTGCCCGATTGGGGGGCTACGTCTACCGAGCCGTCCCACATCGATACGAAGCGGTCGCCCGAAAGCAGACGAAAACGCCCGTTCTTGATCACTTTCGTCGCATAATCGGCGGCCAACTGCCAATCTTCGTGGTGCAGATACACCCGTGCCATCAAGGCTTGGATAACCGGTTTCGTCACCGTGGCCACGACATCTTTCACCCCGGCGCGCACATAGCTGTCGCTCATCAGGCGTTCGGCTTCCACCAAGTCGGGTATAATGAGGTTTTCATACACTTCCGCTACCGTGTTACGGGAGGGACGGGCCGAGAGGTCGTCCTTCAACACGATGGGCACACCCATCGCTTCTACTCCGGTAATACCGTTTGCCTTGATATAACCGTAGGGTTGGGCGTAAACTCGTACCAAATCGAAGTAAGCCAAAGCACGCAAGAACAAATTCTCGGCTTTGATGTTGTTGATTTGCTCGTCGCTTACCCCGTCGCGCGAGAATTTTCCTTCGTTAATCGCCGTGAGTGCTTTATTACAGCCCAGTATCGCGCTATATGCGCTCGACCAAAGGCCCATCGTGCTGGTCGAAGTATAGTTCCATGCCGGTTCCATACGCATACGTCCTGTATTGACCGGGCCTACCATACCGTTGCCGCACATCACATCGAATGTCAACGGGAACGATGCCCCATACCACGAGATGACTGCCCGATAGTTACCCGCCGTCGCTCCGTCGATCCCTTCAAAGGTCGACAGAGCCAATTCGTCTGACTGATCCATAGGCGGCTCCTTCGTCAGGAAGTCCTCGCAGGAAGAAAGAGCCAACGCTAAAACTGCTATCGATAAAATTATTTTTTTCATTGTAACAATTCTTTTTTAATTGATTAGAAAGTAATATCCACACCCACGATCATCGAACGGGTCATCGGGTAACTGATGATGGTAGCACCCGAGGTTCCGTGTTCGGGATCCCAGTAGTTCATGTTGTGGAACGTATAGAGGTTCAATGCGCTGGCATAGATGCGAACACCGCTCATCAATGCCTTTTTGGTCCATTTCGAAGGCAAGCTGTATGCCAGCGTAATATCCTTGATACGCAAGTAGCTGCCATCTTCGAGATAACGGGTAGAAATAGCAGAGCTGTTGCTCGAATTGTTGTAAACCGGTTTCGGCAATACATTGGTGTCGCCCGGTTTCTTCCAATAATTCATGGCGCCTTTCCAAATGTTCGAATCGCCGTAAGAGCCGTCTGCTTCGAACAACGAACGGTCTTGGTTCAACACCTTGTTACCATAGCGGGCTTCGAGCTGAATGCCCAGCGATATGCCTCTCCAAGAAAGCTCGGTATTGAAACCGCCCGTCCACAGAGGTTCGGGAGAACCGGCATTGATACGACGAGCCTCTCCGTAATTCTCGGTCAACAGCCCCTCTTCGTTACGCCACAACGCGTTACCGTTCTGAGGATTCACCCCCGCATAGTCATACAACCAATAGGTATAAAGCTGTTCGCCCTTGACATAACGCAAAGTCGTTCCTATAAAATCCTGACCCGGAGCAAGTTCGAGCACTTTCGAACGGTTGGCCGCAAAGTTCACGCCGGCCGTCCATTTGAAGTCGTTGGTATTGAAAATCTCGGCATCCAACTGAACCTCCACACCGCTGTTGCGAATCTTACCCACGTTCTGGGCCTGCGAAGCAAAACCGGTCGTATAGGGCAGAGGAGACGCGATCAACATATCCTCGGTACGACGGGTATACCAGTCGATAGAACCGTTCAAACGGTCGAACAGACGGAAGTCGATACCGATATTGTGAGTCTTGTTGGTCTCCCAAGTCAATTTGCGGTTCTGCAACTGAGAAGGCAACTGACCGGTAATACCGTTGTACACGACATCGGAGTACAGACCGTAGTGAGCGTAGGATGCAATATTGTCGTTACCGTTCACACCATAGCTGTAACGCAATTTCAATTGATTAAGTACCGATTTGATATCCTGCATGAAATCTTCGTTGTGAATATTCCACGAAGCGCTGGCAGCCCAGAAAGTACCCCAACGTCTGTCGGGACCGAACTTAGAGCTACCGTCCGTACGAATAGAACCTTTTACATAATAACGGCCTTTGTAATTGTATTCGGCTACACCGAAGAAAGAAACCATCGCCGCTTCGGTAAGACCGTCACCCACTCGTTGGTCTTCTACCGAGACACCCACAGAGTGGTAGGGACGTTGCTGGTTCACATGATAAGATATACCTTGCAAGAAAGAAGACTCATATGCATTGGCTTCCTGACCGATCAACACATTCACCGAATGGTCGTCGTTGAACAGGTCGTCATAAGCGATCGTATTCGAAGTAGTCAATATGCGATATTGGCTCTCGGCCGTGTTCAAAGAAGCTCCGTAAGAGACAGTGTTCACGAAAGCCGGACTGTAAGCGCGGCTGGTAGTCGTGGCATACTCGATAGAGTTGTTGGTACGGAACGTCAGTTGCTTGATCGGTTTCCATTCCAAATAAACGGTTCCGTTGAATTTATACTGCTTGTCGTATTTGTCTTGTTCGCGAATAGCGGCGATCGGGTTCACGTTGAACACGAAAGGCAAATCGAAGTTGTAGCTTCCGTCCTCGTTGTAAGCGTTCATGGTCGGAGCCAAAGCCATACCCGAATAGAAGGGGTTCGTAGGAGCCAAACCGCTATCGCCCAACAAACTATTTTGCACATCGGAAACCTTCATATAACCGCCATGCAGACGAGTTCCCATTTTCAACCATTTGTTCAACTCGGTATCGAGGTTCGCGCGAATCTGCATCTTCTCGAAACCTACGGTCGGCACGATACCGTTCGTTTTATTATAAGACAATGAAGTATAGTAAGTAGTCTTGCCCGCACCGCCCGAAGCGATCAGCTCATACTCTTGCAAGCTGCCGTTACGCGTCAACTCTTTCATCCAGTTGGTCGCGCGTCTGCCGGCCATAGCCTGCGGAAAATAATACTCCGACGAGGGATCATCGGGATTATACCCGGCATTGATACGGGCATCGCGTTGATATTGCACATACTCTTCGAGGTTGGCCATGCCGAAGTCATTGTCATTGGCAAGCGTGGACACACCGTAGCGGGCACGGGCGGTAATCTTGGATTTCCCCGATTCTCCCGATTTGGTGGTAATCAAAATCACACCGTTGGCAGCACGCGAACCATAGATAGAAGCGGCAGCGGCATCCTTCAACACCGTCACCGAAGCTATATCGCTGGGGTTGATCAAGGCAATCGCGTTCATACTGTTGGAAAGTCCGCCTACATCACCGCTTTCCACGGGAATACCGTCGACCACATACAAAGGGTTGTTACCGGCGCCGATAGAACTGGTTCCGCGCACCCGAATCGTAGCCACAGATCCCGGTTGCCCGTTGCTCGACGAAACCGACACACCGGCCATTTTACCGGAAAGCATCTTGTCCACCGAAGTCTCGGGGATAGAAGCCAGATCATCACCATCGACCGTCGCGATAGAACCGGTTTTGGCCTCCTTCCGTATCGTCTGGTAACCTACCACCACGACATCGTCGAGAGTATGATCGGCAGAATTCAATTTAACGACCATACCATTACGCGCAAAAACCTCCTGTTTTTCCATACCGATGTAGGAAATAACCAAAGTTCTCGATGCCCCGGCAGGGATCTTGATTGTAAACTTACCGTCCGTGTCGGTAATAGTAGAAGCATTCGCGCCCTTCACCAAGATAGACGCACCGATAACCGGCTCGTCATTCTCTGCCGACAACACCGTACCGGAGATACTCGTTTGAGCCACCGCTAACGAAATGCCAGCCAACAGAGCGCACAATAACAATGTTAATTTTCTCATACGACTGAAATTAAATTTAAATAAACGATTATTCCTTCTTCTTTTTTCACATTACACACACTCGACAATCTTTGTCAAGTTTTTTTTCATTACACACTACTAACACTAAAACTTTTCTTTCCTTTTTTAACCTTATTATATATATAAAACTTAATAAAAATAGCGAATCTCTATGCTCAAATCAACTTCTCATAGAAGTATTCAGCATGCAAAGATAACAAAAAAACCACAATATAAAAATCAAATTGAAAGAAAACATACCTTTCGGGCTTTCTTTTTGATAAAACCCATTCTCTTTTTTCGGAGATTCATAAATATACATTTTTCACAACAAGACTAACTTATTAAGAAACAATATAATAGATAATTCTTAATTTAATTATAAAATAATACGAGAAACAAGAAGTATTCTATGTTAATAAAATATAAAACAGAACCTACTATAATCGTATTATCGCCAAATAGCGCTAATCTTATCAAAATTTTAACTCAATTCGTTTATTCAATTAACATTCGACACTTCTCCCCCTCCTCCTCTGCCGTGCCCCGTAGCATTACAGGGTATCACGTATAAAATCGGAGCAGAAGCGAAAGGAAAATACCTCTCCTCCTCTGCCGTGCCCCGTAGCATTACGGGGTGTTTTGTACAGCAAAATATAGGGGAGGTGGCCGAAGGACGGAGGGGTTAAAAAAACAGCGACAGTAACAAAATCAAATCTCACACTCTCCCCTTGCCGTGTCCCGCAGCATTGCGGGGTGTTTTGCGCAGCAAAAATATAGGGGGAGTGCCCATAGGGCGAGGGGGTTAGAATACAAGCAAAAGCAACAATCCCCGATTCCGCCTTTATCGGGCGGTGAAGTCGCAAGGGAGACGGAGGGAAAAGGGCGAGGACTGTTTGAGCGGAGCGAGTTCCGCAGACCCCGACGGCGACCGTAGCGAAAAGCCAAAAGCCCGATAACTGCGGCGGCGCTTCTTGGTTCGTTCTTCTCGCTGCTGAGAAGAATGAACAAATAACGTAAATTAGTGTAACAAGGACTTTCTTTGGCTGGGAAAGAAAGTCCTTTGTATCCCCCTACCCAGCCTCACGAGCAGAAAAAAAACAGCCCCATTCCGAAAACACAAGCGTATAAAAAGGGAGTTGAAAAATAAAAGAAAATAGACAAAATCGCCCCATTAGTATAAATCTGAGAAAAAAAAGAACCGTTCATGCATGCATACACATTCTCTTTTGTACTTTTGTCTAAAATTTTAAGCTGTGAATCTTATCATCGATCAAGGAAACTCGATAACCAAAATGGCACTCTTTCGGGCAGGACGATTGCAAAATGTCTATTTCTACCCGAAATGGGACTCAACGACCGTTATCGACTTCTTGGATGCTCACGAAGTCGATGCCGCCATATTCTCGACAGTGACCGAGTACGATCCCCAAGCCATAGCGATACTGCAACAGCGACTACCCTACTTTTTAAAATTCGACCATTCATCGGAACTCCCCATTAAAATAGGATATGCCACCCCCGAAACATTAGGTCTGGACAGAATCGCCGCAGTAGTGGGAGCCGTCATGCAATGCCCCGACAAAGCAGTGCTCATCGTCGATGCAGGCACATGCGTCACCTACGATCTACTCACCGCCGACGGTACGTTTGCCGGCGGAAACATAGCACCGGGCATCCGATTGAGATTACGGGCCATGCACGAACACACGGGAAAACTCCCCCTCATCGACGATGCAGGAGAGACACCCGAAATAGGATTCAGCACCGAAACCGCCATGCGGGCAGGAGCTGTGCTCGGCGTCGCTTATGAAATAGAAGGATATATAGCCCGGTTAAACAAGGTTTATCCCGACCTTTTCGTTTTTTTAACAGGGGGAGATGCCTTAAAATTGGCTGCAAAAATAAAAAGTCGCATCTTTGTGGACGAAAACTTGGTACTAACCGGCTTAAACAGAATCTTACAAGAAAATGCTAAAATATAAAATTCTCTTTATCTGCTTGTCGATAGGGCTCGTCGCCTTTGCCCAAAACGGGACAAGCTCGCCCTATTCCAGATTCGGATATGGTATTTTGGGTGACAACGCCATAGGCGCTCAACGAGCTATGGGTGGCGTAGGATATGCCTTGCACAACAATCGGCAAATCAATGTGATGAACCCGGCTTCCTATGCAAGCATGGATTCGCTCACTTTTCTTTTCGATATAGGACTCACCTATCAAAATACAATCACCAAAGAAGGCTCGCTAAAAGAAAACAGCCAAAGCGGGTCGCTCGACTACATCGTCATGCAGTTTCCATTGGGACGATACATGGCCGGTAGCGTGGGGCTCCTGCCCTATTCCAATGTAGGCTACTCTTTCATAAACAGCATAGACAACGGCTCGGATAGCCGGTCGGGCGATGGCAACATCTCACAAGCCTATGTGGGAGTAAGCGGTAGACCCTTCAAAGGATTCTCGATAGGAGCCAACATCAGCTACCTCTTCGGGAACCTCACCAACACCAACACCGTAGTACCGGAGAGCGGCAGCAGCGGCATTTTCGAAACCATGCTCAAAGTACACGACTACCATTTATCGTTCGGAGCCCAATACGCCATAGAATGGAACAAAAAGCATACCATCACGCTCGGTGCAGTTTATTCCCCCGGGAAAACCCTATTGGGCCGGGCATACACCAGTACCTACGATGTAAGCTCCAACACGACAATCGATGCCGATACCCTGAAAATGAAAAACAATTATTCATTGGCCTCGACATACGGCGGCGGTATCAGTTACAACTACGACAAACGCCTTACCATAGCGGCCGACGTAACCTACCAGAATTGGGCCGATGCCAAATTTACGAATCTCACCGCCGGACAATTACAATCTTCCAAAGGACAATTCAATAACCGATTAAAAATAGCATTGGGAGCCGAATTCCGTCCGAAAAACATGGGAGGAAACTATTTCGAACACGTCAACTACCGGGCAGGTATCTTCTACAATCGCTCTTATCTGAAAATAAACGGGAACGATATGGACGAAATCGGAGCCACTTGTGGTTTCGGTTTTCCCCTTGCCACAGACAAATCGGTAGTCAACGTATCGTTCGAGTACATCAATCGCCAATGCACCCCTGTTAAACTCATTACCGAAGACCATTTCAGAATATCGGTAAGCCTCACTTTTAACGAAATGTGGTTCTGGCAACGCAAGTTCGAATAAAATTCTATTACCCATAAAAACGACGAAGCGATTGCGTCAAAACTAAATGACCGTTCTGAAAAGTCACAGATTGTAACCGCTAAACCCCAAAGAGCCGTATCAAAACTCTTATAGAGTAATGATACGGCTCTTCCTTCGTAAAATTGTTTTTACCTCCTTCTTACCTTTTTAGGCTGCCCGAATTTTCATCTAATCTCTCCCCCTGTTCATCTGGACTACCCCAAAAACTGAAATACAAAAAACTATTATCCTCCTCCCCTGCCGTGTCCCGTGGCATTACGGGGTGTTTCCGTTAGGGAATATAGGGGGAGTGCCCGCAGGGCGAGGGGGTTAAACCCTACAATCAAAAACTCTTATGGAATCTTACAACTATTTCCCTAAAAGAGGAGAAATATATCCAAGAACCTTTTGCAAATGATCGACCTTACTCCACTTGATCTTATTCGCTTTAAGAAATACATTGAACTCTTTTCTGCTTGATTCGGGCAAGAGCTTTGAAACAGATTTTTTATTGGCATTGACAATTTCACCACCGACAATGAAACACAACCGAGTAGACACCGGTAATGTCTGCCCGTTTTCACGCTCCACGCGAATCATATCGTAATTGAGATTGGCAATACCGCCGAGTTGCAAACTCGACAAATTATCGACCGCCGAAGTAGACGACGATGTACCATAAGCCCCCGTCCCTTGTAGCAAACGGTCGAAATCGCCCGTCGTTCTACGACCGAGAATCGCTTGCGGTGTCTCGCCCAATACTTCGATAAAAAAATTCTCGCAACGTACGAATTCGGTACTGTCGGCAAAAACAACCCGACCGATATCGTTTTGATTATCGGGACAGTATATCTGCGAACCATTCAAATAATGCAAATCGTTACGCAATAAATGAATGTTTACTTTCGCCTCCCCTTTATTCCCCGATTTGGAATAAATAGAAGCCTCCATAAAATCATCGAATAAATACGGCCACATAGTCGTAGGCTCTCCCGCCCGAAGCCCAAGAGAGGTAATCACCCCCAGTAATCCGGCAAATAACAATCTTTTCATAAGAATAAATTTATAAACATTCAAAATTAAATTTGTCAAAAACGACTACAAGTTAGTAATTTTATGTTATTTTTGCTCCTAAGAATAGGAATATTTTGCAAACACAATCACACAAATACTTAACAATATGAAAATCAAACATCTATTGTGCTTTATCGCGCTATGTCTGTTTTTTACTCCGGGTAAAGCCCAACAACTTAGCGTAATGACTCTACGTAATGGAGCAACGGTCTACATTTGGGAAGACAAAAGTAAACCCGATGTATTCGGTATGATCGCTTTCAAAGTAGGCTCGGTCGACGATCCCGAACAATACACCGGACTGGCTCATTACTTGGAGCATGTCATGTTCAAAGGGACCCAAACCATCGATGCTCTGGATTGGGAAAAAGAGAAACCCATCTATGAAAAAATTATCGCCAAGTATGACGAACGAGCAGCATTAAGCGACCCCGCTGCCCGCGAAGCCGTAGACAAGGAAATTAACGACCTGACCCGTGAAGCAGCCCAATATGCCGCAGGAAATGAATTTTCCCTTTTGGTAGACCACATGGGAGGACAAGGACTAAACGCCAGCACAGGCTACGACCAAACGGAATACCACAATTCCTTCCCGCCCTCGCAACTCGAAAAATGGCTCGAAATCTATTCCGAACGTCTTATAGACCCCGTATTCCGGGGCTTCCAGACCGAATTGGAAGCCGTATACGAAGAGTACAACATGTATAACGACGACCGCGGATCGAGAATGAGAGAGTTCATCTATGAACAAGCATTCGGAGATCACCCGTACGCCCGTCCCATTATCGGTCTCCCCGAACACTTGAAAAATCCCCAATTGAGTAAACTGATCGATTTCTATAATACATGGTATGGCCCTCAGAATATGTCTATCATTCTGGTAGGTAACATCGATGCCAAAGAGGCAATACCGATGATTCGCGATAAATTCGAAAGAGTTCCCCGCCGAGCCGAGATACATCGGGAAAAGAAACCCGTCCGCCAATTCAAAGGTCGCACGGAAAAGAGCGCGAAAATTTTCTATTATCCTATGCTGGCCCTCATTTATAATGGAGTTCCTTCGAACGACACAGAAGAAATCGCATTGGAAATCTGTTGCCAACTTCTCTCCAATTCACAAAAAACCGGTATCCTCGACAAGCTGCAACTCGACGGCGACATCATGAGCGTAGGCGCATCTCAAAATGCCATGCGAGATGCAGGGATTCTCATGATCAATGCCATTCCCTCTTTCGATGCGAACCAAAATCGTTGGGACAGTCACAAATCGGTAGAAAAAATCGTATTATCCTCTTTGCGTCAACTGCAAAACGGGGAGTTCGACGAAGCGACTCTCGAAGCTATCAAACAAAACCTGATACGCGAATACGACCTGCAAATGGAATCGAACGAAATGAAAGCCTATATCTTAGCCTCTCTTTTCAATACGGGAGCCGATCCGTCGGACATCGTCAACTTCAAAGAAAAAGTCAAAGCCGTCACCATCGACGAGGTGAAAGCCGTAGCAAAAAAATACTTTAACGACAATTACCTCGCTTTGAATATTCAAGAAGCGAAAAACCTCGACAGCAAAGGACAAAAACTGAAAAAGCCCGATTACAAACCCATCGAGACAAAAAAAGGAGCCAAATCGGAATATGCTAAATGGGTAGAAAGTATACCGGTCAACATGCCCGAAGTAAAATACTGCGACTTCAACTCTATCCAACAAAAGCAAATCAACACTCGCAGCAAACTGTTCTACAATCTCAACCCCGAGAACGACGTATTCACGATGACTTTGAAATACGGCATCGGAACGAAAAAGATGCCTAAACTCGAATATGCTGTCGCCCTGATGAACAACGCAGGTATGCTACCCGATATCGAACCGTTGGCATTCAAACGGGCTATGGGCGAATTAAATGCTAATTGCACATACGCTGTGGACGACAACTACATGTATGTCATGATGAGCGGATACGAAAAAGATTTGGTAAAAGCCTGCCAGCTTCTTTCCAAACAAATCCTTTTCCCCAAACTCGACGACAAGCAGTTGCAAAGCCTCATCGGTAGCGCGTTCGGTTCTCGCCAGATGGAAAAAAGCAGTATCGGGACATTGGAAAGTGCCCTCACGTCGTATGTACTATACAAGGATAGTTCAGACTACCTGCAACGCATCCCCACTCGTGATTTAATAGACCTTTCGATTACAGATCTGACGACCCAATTCCAAGCCGCCACGAATTACGAATGTGAAATCTATTACGTAGGCACAGCGCCGTTCGACGACGTATATCAAGTATTGAGCCAAAACTTGCCGTTGAAAGCGCAAGAAATGCCCTCTACCTCTCCCGAGTTACGTCCTCGACAACAATATACCGAAAATACGATTTTCTTCCTGCCCAACAGCAAAGCGACTCAAAGTAAAATATACTTCTTTATAGAAGGAAAACCATTCGATGTAAAAGACGATATATTCATCGAAGCCTTTTCAAGCTACTTTGGAGCCGGATTCGGAAGCCTCGTCGTAGATGAAATTCGCGAAAAACGAGCTATGGCATATACCTCCTACGGTATCGTGGGGACTCCCTCCGTTGCCGGTCGAAACACGCTATTTCAAGGATTTGTCGGTACTCAGGGAGACAAAACGCTCGACGCTATCGAGATTTACATGAATTTGTTGAAAGATATGCCGTCCACACCCGAACGTTTCGACGTAGTAAAAACCAATATCAAAGAATCTATCCTCAGTGCGAAACCGGGATTCCGTTCTGCAAGTGCCGTATATGAGGCATGGAAACGAATGGGCTATACACAAGATCCGGCCATCGACAAAATGAAAAAGATCGAAACGCTCAAATTCGAGGACATCATCGATTTCTACAATGAAAACATCAAGGGAAAACCGGTTGTTATCGCCATCGTAGGAAATCCGAAAGATTTCGATACTAAGGCTCTCGAAAAATACGGAAAAGTAGTCAAAGTTTCCGAATCGAAACTATTCTCCGATAGCTTCTGATAAGCCAACGAGCAAAGAAAATAAAATCTTAAAAAGCGAGGGTCTCGAAATGCTATTCGAGACCCTCGCTTTTTAGCCATAATGCACCCGCCAACTCCACTCGCTATTCTTAAAAGCTATTTTAAATTTATTCCGAGACAGGGGCGCAATATGGCCGGAACATACCTGCTTGCA
>ERZ772812.1757-NODE-1757-length-15170-cov-3.056566_pt1 | contig 15170 bp, 28 predicted proteins | sample MGYA00511343_ERZ772812 | MGnify/ENA primary metagenome ERZ772812 (study PRJEB29015, sample SAMEA2737706) | human gut metagenome | biome: human gut; feature: human-associated habitat; material: faeces | place: China | collected 2012 ...
CAGCACGCTCTGGTATCAGGCACAAATATACTTGCTGGATGCAGATGCCAATTCTCCGGAGGACGGAACGCTGGCAGCAGAAACAGAAGGTACGGTGTTTTATCATGGAATGAAAACCATTTCCTTCCCGAAACCGGTTTCGCTTCAAAAAGGGCAGCGGTTTGCTGTTGTTTTGCAGCTGCGGAATGATACGGAATCCGGCGAGACAGCCTATCAGTATATTGAACGAAATGTGGAACAGGCATCCGGATTGTCCGAGTATTTTTATGCAGCGCCGGGACAAAGTTATGTAAAGTGGGGCAATTATGGCTGGAGGGATACAACAGAGCTTACTTCCAGAGACGGCACCAAGATGGGAAATGTGGTTTTAAAGGCGGTTGTGCAGCAGGCAACAGCAGAATCGTATTCCATGAAGCAGCTGACAGAAGCTTGTGCACTGGCAGAGTCATTGGAAGATGGAACAGAATTGACTGCCTATTCAGCAGCACAGCAAATGCTGACAGCAGCAGAAAACGGCACTTGTACGCAGGAAGAAATTGATTTGGCAGCTTTACAGTTGCTGACGGATTTGGAAGCCGAAGGCGTGGTTTCCTATCCAGCACATCTCTATGATTCCATTTCAGATGCAAAGCTGGGGGATTGTAATTGGGATTCTAGTGTTACACTTTCTGATGCCACGCTGGCGCTGACCTGGTATGCACAAAGTGCAGTCAAGGATCCGATTGCCATCACCGCTCGGCAGTTTTTAGGGGCAGATGTGGATCAGGACGGCACCATTGCGCTGCGGGATGCGACATTGATTCTGACATATTATGCAGAAGCAGCGGTTGGCAATTCGGTGACTTTTGAAGAACTCCTGCAAAAGTGATCATACAGGTAAAGAAAAAGCACGTAAACCCGGAGAATATCCGAAATTACGTGCTTTTTGTACTGGTGGAGCATAGGGGGTTCGAACCCCTGACCTCCACACTGCCAGTGTGGCGCGCTCCCAACTGCGCCAATGCCCCAAAATGATTTGGAGCGGGTGACGGGAATCGAACCCGCAACCTCAGCTTGGGAAGCTGATGTTTTACCACTGAACTACACCCGCATGCTGCATTTGCTGAACCTAAAAATAAAAATGGAGCTGGAAACGTGACTTGAACACGCGACCTGCGCATTACGAATGCGCTGCTCTACCAACTGAGCTATTCCAGCGTCCTGTTTTGATTGTTTTCCTTTGCAAGCAAACAAGCCTGTTTGATGCAACACTATAATGATTATACCATATTTTCTGTAAATGTCAAGCGGAATCTTAAAAAAAATAAAAAAATCTCAAAAATAAATTGAATTTCCCGGAGAAGTATGTTATAATAGGGTTAATCTGATATTCTGATATAAAAATGTTATCTTGCCATTCAGCCCATTCGCAAAATTCTCCGTGATTAAATCCTTGATATTTTCCACAATTTGTTCCTGCGTATGGAATATCGCAATATATCACTGCGTCATTCGGAATTTTAACGCTTCTGTAATCAACGCCAAGGCTTTGCAGGCTTTGCAGGCGTTCTATTTCTATTTGTCTTGAAAGGATGCCCAAATCATTTCTTGCAAACTTCTTTATCTGCCTGTTAAACTCAAGATAACGCCCATACACATCGTTTAATTTTGAAGGATTTATTTTGTATCCATACTTTTCCAAAATACTTGTATCGTTTGAATAAACCGCTCTGTGATAGTCTTTTTTAAATTTTTCTATATCAGAGCCGTATATGTAAGTCTTTCCGTTGTTCCCAAACGACCAGACAAGAGCGATGTAAGCATCTTTGTCTTTCATCCTGTTAAATGTTTCCCTATCAACCCATTCTCTCCTGTTTTCAACTGTATACTTTCCGTATACGCAATCCTTGAATAGAATAGGCAGCCTTGCGTCTATGTCATTCATAATAAAGTTGTTCCATTTTCCACTTAACATTGCACAATGCGTAACAGCACCGCCACCGCAAAATAAATCTACAAACGTATCCGCAGAAGGCAAATTCGATATTAGCCATTTTGCAATAGAGTTTTTACTTCCCTGGTATGGCAACCCATATCTCAATCATCAATCGCCGCCCTTCCATTTCTGTAATCTTCTATTGCCCTGATAACTGAATCTTTCCCGCAATCGCTGCTATCGTACCACTCAACCGCCTTAAAAACAGGACTGAGCATTTCGTGAAGCGTTTCAATTCTGATTCTGGCTGATTTGATATACTCGACTAATCTCCTCACATCCTTTGCCACATCTTCATATCCACTCGAATTAAGGTAGTCAGCCATTTCTTCTAACAATCTAATACTTCCATACTGCACAAGCTCGTCAACTTCCTTTGAGTATAGATAACTCCAACTTCCGCCGCTCATTGTTATTCGCCACCTTTCATCAACTCCATAAATTTCTCATACTGCCGTTCTGAAATCTTATTGCCCCTCTTATCCGCCCTAATTTCGATTGTGAGGTGCTTTTCTGCAATATGCGATAATTCTTTCGCAAGATTCTTTCTGCCCTGCTGTACGCCTTGTGAATAGGTTTTAGGCTGCTTATATTGCCCTGTCACAAGCTTTCCTATTGATTGGCTACCTGCGGTCACGTTATACATTTGAAATCCGTCATCTGCGAATGACTTAATCGTTGCAACCTCTCTTTCGTCTAACTCGCTCTTAGGGCAAGTTTTAAATGCCAGTTTCCAACCATACGGATTTTCGCCACTGTAAAATCCATGCTTTTTAAGACTTAATGCGATATGGTCGTATTCACCCAAATGAGAAGCGCACCTCTCGCACAAATTGATTGCTTGACCGCAATACGCCCGACGAATTTGCGCCTCATCAGTCCTATAAAACACATAGATACCGCTTGAATACGGAATGTTCGGGCAGATTTTTTTAATTCTGCCCTCTCGTTCTGCCTTAATTGCATATATCTGTTTATAATTTGGCTTTCCCATTATTGTCACCTTTTACTGGAGTGGTTAATATTCTTTCGAGGTCCCACCCCAACTCCTTTCTGTGTAATAGACAATGAGGAGTAACCCCTAATCTTTCTGCCCATTCAACAACACGGAGTTTTTCTCCGTTATATTCCCATACTAGAGAATTTGATATATAAATCTTACCACCTTTTCCGATTAACCTCTTTTTCAACTCTTTCAAATTCTTCATCAGATATTCCGAATATCTCAATATAGTCATATACTGGTGCGAACAACACCAATATATTGTCCTTCTTATAAATAGGCACCATAAAATCGCCTACAATATTCGGAGTATCGAACATTTGTATCCCTTTTTCAAAATTCTCTTTCAAAAAACCGATTAAATTTTCTATTCTCAAAATCAGTCTCCGCCTTTCTTATTTTTTAAAACGGCAAATCGTCGTCCTCAATGCTTTCGTTCACAGGGTAAAAACCGTTTCCGTTATCCTGCGGCATTTCATTTTTCCCTTGCTGCTGCGCGTTTCCGTTTGCGGCTTTTTTCTCCATAAACTCAAAGGATTTGACAATGAAAGAAGCCTGTCTGACCTTGTTTCCTTCCCTGTTTGTGTATTCATCCTCTTTGGCTTCGCACTCGACCGCAATTTTCGTACCCTTCTTTACAAACTGCCCCATTGTTTCTGCCGTTTTGCCGAAAGCTGTTATGTTGAAAAAATACGTTTTCTTCTTTTCTCCGTATCCAGATTCTACAGCAAGGCTCGTGTTCCCGACTGCCAACGGATTTGCGCTTTGCGTATACCGCAGTTCTATGTCCCTCGTGGTTCGCCCAATGAAAATGCACTTATTCATAGTTCCCTCTCTTTCTTTCCGCTCTGCGTTTTTGCAGATAGTCTTTTCTCCTATAATCAGCTTGCCGTTCTATGTATACTTTCTTTTGAATCTCCCTTTTGTTTTTCTTATGGTTTTCACTCCAAAAACCAAATTTTTCACAGGAAGAATGGCACCCGACAGCCCTTTCTTCGCACTGATAGCAAGGACAAATGCCATCCTTTCCTTTAATGTCTGCGTTCAAACAAAAACAAACTTTAGCCATTCCTTAACCACCACCAATCATTACGCCCAGCAACGTACACATTCGCCGCAGGACACGCTTTTTTCATACGCTCGATGAATTTATCGGAATCGGCATTATCGGCTGACAAATGGCACATTATGACATTGTGCAAGCAATCAGAATTATTCGCCTTTACAAACTCGCAAGCTGTTCCAATCTCCATGTGACCGCCAAAAATATGATTCTTTTTCCCCTCGTTATCGGGATGAATCATATCCTTGTCATAATTCACACCGAGAAGAATGTGGTTGATATTTTTGAACCGCCATTTAACAATGGCTGTATCCGTTATATAAATCATTCTCCCCATTTCCTTGTGTTCAATAAGGAAACCATAACAAGCACAAGGCTCTCCGTCTGCATCTGTGTGTGTCCATCTGCCGTCAATCGTTGTAAGGTCAAACGCCTGTATTTTGAAACCAGAAATATTTTTCAAGCCGATGTCGCTTTCGTTTTCATACGGCTTTAAAACAGGAACACCCATTCTTTCAAATTCATTGACCGATTTTGAGTGGTCAGCGTGTTTATGGGTAACAATCGCACCGACAACATCAGAAATTTTCCAACCGATTCCTTTCTTAATTTTCTTTTCGTTCTCCCCCAAGTCCAAAAGAAGAATCTCTCCTGTGTCTGCAATAAGTGCGTGGCAATTTCCGCTTGAACCCGTTGCTATCGTTTTTAGCAGCACTTTCGCACCTCCTAACGATTATTCAATCCCCTCAACATGGTATCTTCCGTATCCACTACTTCTACCACTTCCGATACCGTTGCCAAATCCTGCAAGATTGACAATGTTTACAATCTGTTCCAAAGAGAAAGCGTTTTCGGTGTACTGGATTGTAAATGCAGCTTTCCAACCGCTAAATCTGTTAAGGTGTACTAATACTGGAGAGCCTTTTTTGGGAGACATCAGTTTTTCGTCAATATGATGTTCTGCAAACTGAATTGGTATCAAATCTCCCTTTGCGATAATGTTTACTCCTGCATTAAACTTCGTTGCGTATGTATCAATTTTGTTATGTATAACAGCCTGTCCGAAAGATTTTTTCAGACCGAACCCTGTAATACATGGTGCGTTTTCTTTTAATGCCTGTAATAGTCCTTCTTCCGAATAATCTTTTGGCTTGCCGTTGTACCAGTGCATAGAAGTGATGATTGCTTCCCATTGATTAGGCTTTGCTGTGTCTTTCGCCTTATCCTTACGCTTGTCAATCAAATCCTTTGCGCTTACATCGTTCATTTTATTAAGAATCAAGTCTCCATCTCCTGCGATTTTGATTGTTGCGGTTTTGATGTTTAAGGGCTTGATTTCGATTACCTCTGTTTTAGCCATTTTTGTTTTCTCCTTTCATTTTTGTTACTGATAGAACACTTTGTAGGCGATATAATATTCTGCATTGTCTTGTATTTTCTTTTGATTTACTGTTCTTTTCTTTAATATGCTGGCGGTATCATACCGCCTATAAAATGCTCTATCAGCGTGTTCCTATAATCAAGCGCTTAGCAAGTGAGATAAAGTGTCCTATGTTGCGCTTTATTTTCCTGTTTTATTTTGACCTGTTTTTCGATGTTTTATAAAAAGCTGTTATATAATAGGTGTTATCTCACCTGTTAAACACTTGAAAATAGGTTGTTTTTTAATATGCTGTCTGAAATTTTCCTGTTATGTTCTGTTTTATGCTATATATCAAACAGTGATTAAATCAATCTGCTCAAATACCTGTTCCAACTCGGAAAGTGTCTTATATTTCAATCTGAAACTTTCCAATTCTGATAATGCTCTTTTAAGCAAATCTTCATATTCATTCTGATTTTTCAGAAAAGTCCTTGTCGGCTGATAAACAGTATTGGACGTTCTACTTAATACTCTTACTGGCGGCGCATCTTCGCTTTTAGGTTCTACATACAACATCCTAATGACATTGCCGGCTTGTATTGTTCTGTATTTCTCGGCAGCTAAATCATTGTCCCACTCAAAGCATTTATGTAATTCTGAATTTTCATCTCTTGCAAAATCGAGAATTGCTTTCGGGGTAATCTGTTCCAAAGAAGAAATCTCTCTGTAACATTCATTTGCATCGGCTTTAAAGATCCCGTCAACCTTCCATTTTACATTTTCGTTCATCATCACACCTCGCTATCCTGCGGAAATCGAAATACTTTTGGATAATTGAAAGCGAAATAATATTCACTGCTTTTTGCCTGTTTGTAGTTCCCGTATTCCGTCCTCAACTCTTCCATAGCCTTTTCTGCTTTTTCTTTTGTCGAATATTCGGCTAATTTCCAAATAGTATCGTCATCGGAATTTACTGCATAAGCAATAATCGTCATTTTATAATCGTAGTCGATTGCAACTACAAACTGCTCATAAGGAAAATCAACTCTGCCGTCCTGACTAATAACTCTCATATTTTTACCCCCTTACCAAAAGCCAAATTGCGCTCGCCACTGTCAAAATAGAAGCGGAAAATACAGAAACCGCCAAGCATCCCGCCGTGATTTTATTTTCCACTACATAACAGATGAAAGCTCTATATAGCCCAATTTTTTCATCTTTACGAGACAACCAAAAGATTCTCTCGAAAGACACGATAGCAATCATCCAAAGAGCAATCGTCAACTTCACAATAATCACCGCTTACACCTCCTGTACAATTTCCCCATCAATGATGTTTTCCTCGTCAAAATCAACCGAATTTGCACTTTCCACAACATCATCCTGCGTCTGACGGTATGTATCGTCCAATTCAATTTGTGCCTGTCTCGCCATCTGGTCATAATCCTTCGGATACTTCCTCGTGGCATTGTTGCACATTTTCCTCTGAATCATGCTCTCTGGCGTATCCAACCATGCACCGCTGATAAAAGGTCTTGCGACTTCACATTCCAACATATCATCAACTGTGCTGCACGCTCTCAATGCGTTCAGAATTTCATCCTTCTTTGCCTTGATTTCCTTTTTCTGCTTGTCCGTAGCCTTGTATCTGTCCTCGCAGATGCCGAATGTGGCGTTCATCATATTTTGCTTAACGTGAGCCAACAAATTGACCTTTACGCTTGCCCTATCGGCTGTCAGATACGTCACTGTGCCGTCTTTCAATTTGACAGGATACACCACCCTAACCGCTTTATCGGACAACCCTTTTTCTTCCCATTCTGGCGGTGTCAGCTCCAATCCCTTATGTTTGGGTGGGATATAAACGTCCCCTTCCTTAACCACCCAGTACGGATAAACCTGTTCAACGTCTTTGCCATAATGAGAAAGAAGGGAATCATATCCTGCACCCTCAATACCCATTTCAACAACCTTCACCCATTCATTACCACGCTTGACATTTCTAAGCTGGAAATAACACTCCCTCGGATATGCCGCAGGGTTCAATTTCAGCCCTGCACAGTTTTCAACGATGCCCCTCAAGTTACTTGTATCAAGAGAGTTCATGTTTGCTTTGCCATCGTTCTTTACAAGATTGTAAATGCTCCCGACCGCCTCCATAGCGCATTTTCTGGAATACTCGTCAAAAATAACGCCGCAAGCCTCATAATCTTTGGCAATTAGTCCTGTGATTTCGTTAGACCACCGGCTTAATGCTGTTGTAAATTCCTTCTTTTCTGTCAACTGTGTATTTTCAGCCATTATTTCATTCCTCCTCCAACGGTCTGTTCCAACATTCTTCGCATTCTTCTGAAACAAATTGTTCGTCCGTATCTAAAAAGCACTCTTTATTTGTCGCATATCCCAACGAATGAGGGCAAATTTCTGGAAATTTGTTACGTATCAGTTCAGCTTTCGGATACTTCTCCAAGAAATCCTGCAAAATCGTTTTTCTCGGATGTTCTTTAGACCATTTTTTCACGGTAGCGATTACTTTTTCTATATCATTAAAAACCCACTTACAAGGCATACAACTGCGAGATGAAGAATCTTCCATTGGGCAATCACTACAAAACGGATACTTTTGACACATTCTATGCCATTCTCTCAAAAACTCTAACGCCTTCATTTCTGCCATTCTGCATCACTCCACTTCCTTAATTTCTCCATCTTCCAACCGATACCATGTATCTTCTTTGTATTTATCCCCATCAATCTGGATTGCTTTGTAATTGACGATTTCTCCTTCATTGTTTCGCTCCACCATGACAATCAAACTTCCGATACCGCCTTTAGCTTTGCTATCGTTTTCGGAAACCATGATAGAATGTTTTCCGCCTGCCAGTGTAGCCCCGCATCCGCCTGCAAGTGTGGCGTTGTCTCCGCCTGCAAGTTTGGCCCAGTGTCCGCCTGCAAGTTTGGCGTTGTCTCCGCCTGCAAGTGTGGCCCCGTTTCCGCCTGCCAGTTTAGCGTTGTATCCGCCTGCCAGTTTAGCGTTGTATCCGCCTGCAAGTTTGGCGTTGTCTCCGCCTGCAAGTGTGGCCCAGTCTCCGCCTGCCAGTGTAGCGTTGTCTCCGCCTGCCAGTTTAGCGTTGTCTACGACATTTTCTTTTTCTGAAACATTATCAACTTCTTCTTTAATCTGCCGATAGGTTACGTCAAAACTTGCCTTAATAAATTCTACTAAAGACAGCCTTGCGCCGATTTTTAGTTTCTTTGTGCAATATTTCTTCTCGTCATTTGTAAGAGTTTCGTCCATTGCTTCTACTTCCGAAAATTCGCACATTTCGCCGTTATTATCAATTAACGGATAATAGTCAAGTACGTCCATAGGATTTTTGCAGAAGTGCATGCCGTTCACGCAAATATTAGCTTCGCTTTCTTCAAAAATCGTGTTCTCTGCGTACTGCTTGCTTTTGCAAATAAGCCCCTTGCGAAAACCTTTATATCCTTTCATTCCCATTTTTATTCCTCCCCATTGCATACTTTCAAAGTTTCATCATCTGTCCTGCGAATAACAATTAACTGGCGGCTTACATCTGGAATCCTGTTTTCGTCCAAGGATTCTGTATCATCAATCCAAATCGGCAGCTTGATTCCGTTCATGTCCTGCAATCCTTTTAACAAGAAAATTTCTGCAAGAATTCTGTCCCCATGATTCAGACCATTAAAGTAATCAACGCCATTCACATTGATTCTCAACGTTTCCTTAATATCTCCGCTCAATGTTTCTTCGCTCATTTTGATTTTGATAAACTCAAATTTTCTGTTTACCATATCTTCCAAAGCGGCGTTTTTGGCAATGCTAAAATCCTGCAACATATCAATCTGGCGTTCAACATCGGCTGTTTTCTGTGCCTGTTGCTTAACGGATTCTTTCAACGATTCAATTCGTTTTTCTGTATTTTCAGTATCTCTGATAATAGCTTTGATTTCAGATTCTTTCTGCGAAAGGTTAGCCTTATAGTTGCTGATTCTCTCCGTTACTTGCCGCCATAAATCAGTTGATTCAAAAAGTTTTGATGCTTCTTCCTCTGCTTCTTTGAGCCGTTTTTCAAGCGTTTTATATTCTTCCGTCTTCTCAAAGTCGATAGAAAGCAATTTTTCCAACTCAATCTCCAAAGACTTTCTTGCTTCTCTTTTATCAAAAACCTTTTCAGCCCATTCATTTGATTTTTTATTAAAATCTAAATATGTATCAGTTTTTGCTTTGATTGCGGATTCAAGAATATCAACTTTGTCTTTAAGTTCACATAAAGTATCTTCTTTTTCCTTGTATAATTTTTCTTTTACAACCTCTATTTCTTCTGAATTGAACCCCCTGCCACATTTGGGGCAAATATATTCATCGCCGTACTGCACCGCGTCCATGATAGAATGGTAGTGCTTCAACTCAGTGCATTTCGATTTTAATGAAGAAATCTCTCCAAAAACTTTCTCGGTTGATTCATTGTACTTTGCAACTTTTTCCGAAAAGTTATCAATATCCGCATCGATAGCCACTATAGTTTTTTTCAGGGTTTCGATTTTCTCGTTTTTTGCTTTCTTTTGCTCGTCCTCAATGGCGGACATCTTCTTTTTTAAGTCATCAACCAGACCGACAAGATATGTATATCTGTCAATTGAAACATTCAGTGCTTCTTTCAGATTCTTCATGCTGTCAATGTTTCCGATAATGGTCGATTTTTCGGATTCTAATTTCTGCAATTCGGAATCATCCGACCTGTCAAGTCTGCGCTGTTCATAGTCCAACTCAACATTCAGCCTGTCCAACTCTTTACTCTCAGCGGTGCATTTTTTTCTCAGCTGCTTTAGAACATCCTCGACATTCTTTCCCTTCGCCAGTTCGTAGGCATCCCGATATTCTTCTTTATCCTTACAGAACTGCTCAATATCGAACCCAGAAAGCAACTCAACAGCTTTTCTGGCATCCGCTGTGGATTTTCTAATGGTTGATAAAAATACCGATGCGTTGGAACATATTGCAATCGTTTCTGCCGGCGCGATACCAGACAAGAAGTCATTTACTTCCGCAGATTTTGCAGAAACGCCATCAAGCATATAAACGGTTTCATTCCCGATAAAAACGCCCTTGCGATATTTCCTTTTAGTCACTTTTCTGATTTCGCGTTCAGTTCCATTTATTTCCAAAGTAACCGCTCTTTCGATTTCCTTGACAGGCTTTTCTTCTCCGTTCTCATCCACAGGACAAATATTGTTCGGTGCAGTACCATTCGCAAACTTGCCCGTCATAACATCAAAATAGGCGTTCATCAGCGTGGACTTGCCGCAACGGTTTTTTCCTCTGATTTCCGTTTTTTCGGAAAAGTCAACCTCCACATTTTCAGCACCCATATAGTTTTTAAGGCTGATTTTTTTTAACAACACTTCCGTCAATCTCTCCACATCCTTTTAACACATTCGCTACAACCAACAATTTCTCCATCTTCCCTTTTGTAAAGGTATTCGTATTCTGTCTCTTGGCAGTGCGGACATTCTTCCTGCTCTTTTTCGCAGTATCCGCAGCCGTCACATTCAGTCTTTATCCCCGTCCTGCATGGGTACGCCACTTTCAACCACCCCTAACATAGACAAAATTTCTTTCGGTTTGATGTATGTATCTGTTTTCAGATATGCAATAACAGCCTTAACCCTGCCGTTCATCTCCCACAATTCCTGTAAATCGTTTTCTGGTGTTAAAGTCATTTTTCCCATTGATTTTTCCCTCGCTTTCTGGTATCTTGGTTGCGTGTTTTATTTTTCGTGTTTTCTGATAAACGAAACCGCTTTCCTATAAGTTGCCAAAATCGAATCTTCTACTTCGGCATCTGTCACGTCACATTTTCTTGTTTTTTCTAAAGTTTCCGCAATAACCAACATCAATGCCGCCAGAATGTCAGCCGTGCCTCCGCTCGTTTTAAAATTACAGTTCTTTTCAGTAACAACAATTTTAATTCTTGCTTTATGGTTATCATCATCTTTCCCCCTTCCGTAAAACCGATTTCCAATCATCAGCGAAACCGCAATGCCGAAAACCAGATAAAACAGCATCCTGCCGTCTGGATTTTCCAGAACAAGCACCATAACACAAAGAGAAAGAAACGTTCCTAGAAACATAGCTGCCCACCGCAGCAGACCACGGCGGATGTAGAACGCAGTCCGTTTCCAATTTCTCATAACCTCACCACTTCCCCATCGCTTTCAAAAAACTGACTGTAGCGGAAACTCTCTGTGTATCCTCCTGCAAAAATGGCAGTGAAGATGAATGGATACAACCCTGTTACCGTTCCCGTTCTTCTTTTCCGCAAGACGTTTGCTCCATGTCTGTCCTTGCCAAACTCAAGCACCTTAACCTTCTTTCCTACAAACAGTTTCTTTTGCGCTGTTTCTCTGATTTGTTCGATTTTCATGTTTTGCACCCCTACCTTTGCTACACTCCGGGCAATAATAGCCCTTCCCGGTATCCTGCGTTGCGGCAATGTTCCAAACGTTACCGCAGATATTGCAGGCTACTACTCTTTTATTTGTTGGCGTTCTACGCGGCAACCCGATTGACATTTCCTATCCCTGCCCTTCTTACTTCTTCTGGTTAAAAAAGGCATACAGGAAAATCAGAACCATCTCCGATGCGATTGTCACGAAAACGCCTGCTACAAATGGATTTACATACATATTCAACACCTCGCTAACGGACTGCATATATCAGAATTGCGCAAATAAGCCATAAAACAGTCCAAAATCTCAATTCTTTGCCTTCGTTTTCAATGCACATTACAAAAAACGAAAATTGCAATACAATTAAAATGATTTTTATTACAATCATTCCTTTTCCTCCGCATCTTCTTTTTTCCGCTCTGCCATGCTCTCAACTTTGCCGAGGATATAGCCCTTATCAAAATCGGACATCTGCGGAATTGCTTCTTTCAGCTTTTCTACTACCTGTTTTTCCTTTTCGCTCATTTCCTGCACCTCCTTCCTTAAATTTTCTTCCCATTATCGTCAACCGCATAAAGCTCGATAATATGAGGTTCTCCGTCAATAAAATCTACAACCGCAGCAACATGAAAATCGTTTCCAAAGTGCAGCGTGATAACACTTGCGGTTCCACCATCGCTACATTCCGCTGTTTGCTCATGAGCTTCTGCAAACCGAAATCCTATTGAAACATCAAATTCATTTAATTTATCAATGTTCATCTTTCTTTCTCCCTTCTATGCGCAATATTTAATTTCGTACTCGGAGACAATTTTCGAGAAAATCTCCCGAAGCTTCTTATCTCCCTCAATCACATCAATTTTTCTGATACTATTGATTGCGGTTTTGGTCGCACCAGAATTTCCCATCCTCTGCTTCATGTTTCTAAGCCTTGTGCCTAAATCGCATCCGGCTCTTTGTTCCAATTCTGAATACAGTTGGGTATTCAATGTTTGAAAATCAATTTTGGAACTAAACTGAACACGTTTAATTTTTCTGTTAATCTCAATCCGCCAATTATCCAGTACAGGTTTAACAGCTTCCTTAATTGTTTCTGTAGTTTCAACCGCCTTTTTCGCTGTTTCATTCGCAAGGGCAATCTGCCTGTCTCGCTCTTTATCTTCCAACTCTTTATTGGCGATGCTTTGCGCCAGTTTTAAGATAAGCTGCGTTTCCGGCGATAATTCCTCATTGACAAGCCGTCTTGTCTTAAAATATCCGTTCACAAGCTGTCTTTGAACCGTCCATGCCAAATCGTCCGTAAATGACTTGACTAACATCAAATATCCCTGTTCTGTTAGCAGAATTTTGTTTGTAAAATCATTGTCAGATATAGGAAACATGCGGCTTGTACGAATTTCGTCCGCACTAACAACGAAATAATCTTCTCCATCGATAAATCTGTTTCTGTTAGAATTAAAATTTCTTCTCGCCGTTCCCTCAGGTCTTTCATGGACCATATCAACATCTTTCAATGTTACAACTCTCTGTCCTCGATATTCCTTTACCGAAATATCAGTATTTTGGATATGAACCAAATCGTTCATTGCACCATTCCTTTCTGTGTTATAATTTCCTTATCAAACGATAAGGAGGTGTATTTATGGCAAAATGTCCATTGAACAATTTTTCATCATGCCAAAACGATTGCGCTTGGTATCTTCCTAAATCGCAGTGCTGCTCTGTGGCAAAACTGGCAAAATTAAACAGCATTGATGCAATTTCGGAATTAAAAGCAATCCAGAGAAATCTTTCAAGTATCGAAGAACGAATCAATCGTTGATTCTAATCAAAATCGTATTTGCGATTCTGTCGATTTCTCCCGCAATACGGATTTTCACATGAACATCCTGTGTCTTTTTGCCTTCCTCTTCCAACTCTTTCATCTGTCGGAAGAGGATTTCTTTTACATCTAAATCGAATTTTCTTTCTTCCATCGTTTCACCTCCTTCCCTGTTTTGTGGTATAATCCCTTTAAAAAGGAGATTTTCAAAATGTTTCATGATTACGATAGAATCAATAAAATAATGCAGAGCAACTTAGATGCCATGTCCCCAGATTATGAAGAAGGTAAAAGCCCTCTTGAAATGATGGAACACCAGACGGCTTTTCTTGAGAAAACATCTCATGAACTCCGCAATCTTGCTGATTCTGCAAAATCTCAAGCTGAATCTGCCAAAGCAGTCGCGGAAAGTTCAAAAATTCAAGCTGATACAGCCATCGAACAATCCAAATTAGCGAAGGAAACGGCGGAATCGTCCAGAAAATATTCCAACATTTCTGTCATAACATCCATTGTTTCCATCACAATTAGTATCACAGCCATCATATTACCCTTGATATTGAAATCATGAAGGCTACAATAGAAACCGCTAATGCAACCAAAGAAAAGTAAAATACTTTTTTCATCCCACCACCTCCTTATTTCGTTTACCCTGTAAACATATTATAGTCCCTAAGAAACCCAATGTCAATGCTAAACGTTGACTTAGTAAATATTTCGGTGTATAATAGGTATGAAAGGAGGGATAGAATTGAACGAAAGAATCAAAACATTAAGAAAAGAGTTGAAAATGACTCAAGACGCATTTGCATCCAAAATCGGTTTGTCAAGGAATTTCATTGCGCAGATTGAAATTGGAACGAAAGTTCCGTCTGCCAGAACAATTTCAGACATTTGCAGAGAATTTGATGTAAATGAAAACTGGCTAAAAGATGGTACGGGAGAAATGTTCATCGAAAAAACAAAAAGTGAGCAAATTTGGAAAATGCTTTCGGATGTAACGAAAGATGATGAAGATTCTTTTAAGCGTCGTCTTGTTGCGGCTCTTTCAAATCTTGATGAATCTGGATGGATTGTATTAGAAAATTTAATAAACGACATTCAGAAAAAAGGGTAAAAGAAAATCGAGGGTAATGTACAAACCCTCGATTTTTATGTAAAAAAATAATTATAAAAAAAGATTCTTAACCGCCGTGTATATCGCCTTCAAGAATTCCCTATTATCGCAATTCTTTGTCATTTTAATGATTTCTTTTCTATAAAATTCGTTTGTTCTGTGAATATTATCATTTCTTGTCATAATCTTAACGCCCTTTCTACATTTTCGACATTTTTAGCTATAGACTTTTTATTTTCAAGGTTTACAATAGATATTAGGCGGCGAGAACGCCAATCCAAACGCCGCCCAATAACCAGAACTGCGAGTACCTGTTTTTTAGGTACAAGCTAATTATACCAGAAGGGAGAAGG
>ERZ772812.1766-NODE-1766-length-15119-cov-13.169211_pt1 | contig 15119 bp, 9 predicted proteins | sample MGYA00511343_ERZ772812 | MGnify/ENA primary metagenome ERZ772812 (study PRJEB29015, sample SAMEA2737706) | human gut metagenome | biome: human gut; feature: human-associated habitat; material: faeces | place: China | collected 2012 ...
CCTGCACGACCAGCGGCGCAAGGCCGAGGGAGGGCTCGTCCATCATCAGCACCTTTGGGCGGGACATCAGCCCGCGGCCGACCGCCAGCATCTGCTGCTCGCCGCCGGAGAGCGTGCCGGCAAGCTGCCAGTTGCGCTCCTTCAGGCGGGGGAAGAGCTCATACACCCACTCGATATCCTTTTCGATCTCCTCCTTATCCTTGCGCAGGTAGGCGCCGATCTTGAGGTTTTCGAGCACGGTCATGTCCGGGAACACGCGCCGTCCCTCAGGGACCTGCGCGATGCCCGCGGCGAGAATGGCGTTGATGGGCTTGCCGAGCAGCTGCTCGTTGTTGTAGGTGATGGAGCCGGACTTCGCCTTGACAAGGCCGGAGATGGTACGCAGCGTGGTGGATTTGCCCGCGCCGTTCGCGCCGATGAGGGTGACGATCTTGCCGTCGGGCACCTCCATGTCAATGCCGCGCAGCGCCTGAATGCCGCCGTAGGCGACCTGAAGGTTTTGAATTTTAAGCATCCTCTTCCACCCCCAGATAGGCGTCGATGACGCGCTGGTTATTCTGGATCTCCTCCGGCGTGCCGGTGGCGATCAGTTCACCGAAGTCAATGACGTAGATGCGGTCGGAAATGTCCATGACGAGATCCATGTGGTGCTCGATGAGCAGGATGGTCATGTGGAACTCGTCGCGGATGCGGCCGATGAACTCGGTGAGCTCGTTCGTCTCCTGCGGATTCATGCCGGCGGCAGGCTCGTCGAGCATCAGGAGCTTCGGATGCGTCGCCAGCGCGCGGGCGATCTCCAGCCGGCGCTGCTTGCCGTAGGGCAAAGACGTCGCCAGCTCGTCCTTCACATCCTCCAGGCCCACGATGCGCAGAAGCTCCATGACCTCCTCGCGATGCTGCGCCTCCTCCTTGCGGTTGAGACGGAACGTGGCAGAAAAGACGTTGCTGGTGCGCAGCATATGCTTGGCGATGAGCACATTGTCGAACACGGTCTGGGACTTCCACAGACGGATGTTCTGGAACGTGCGCGCCATGCCGAGCTTGGTGATCCGGTCGGGCGTAGGGTCGAGCACGGGCATCTGAACGAATTTCCCGGCCTCCTTGCCCTTGTAATTCTGCTTCATCTTGCCCTGCGGATGGTTGCGGACGATCGGCTCGCCCATGAAGCTGACCTGACCGTTCGTCGGCTCATACACGCCGGTGATGGTGTTGAACGCGGTGGTCTTGCCCGCGCCGTTGGGACCGATGAGCGCGACGATCTCGCCCTCGTTGACCTCAAGGCTCAGGTTGTCGACGGCGACGACGCCGCCGAACTGCATCGTAATATTGTCGAGACGCAGAACGTTTTGGCTCATTTCTCGCCGCCTCCCTTCTTTGTATGACGGCGCAGGAGATCGGGCAGCTCCTTATCGCCCATGATGCCCTTGCGGAAGAAGAGCACGACGACCATGATGATGACGGAGATGACCGCCATGCGGAAGCCGTTCTTGAAGAGGCCCGGCGCCGTGATGCCGAGGAACTCGCCGGTATCCAGACCGCGCAGCAGCCACTCGAGCGCCGCGATGTAGAGGAAGCTCGTGAGCACGCTGCCGGTGATGGAACCGATGCCGCCGATGACGACCAGCAGCAAGATCTCATAGGTCATGCTGCTTCGGAACGACATCGCCGGCACCGCGCCCATGTACATCGCCAGCATACCGCCGCCGACGCCCGCAAAGAACGAGGAAATGACGAAGGCAAGGCGCTTGTGGTGGGCGAGATTGATGCCCATCGCCTCGGCGGCGACCTCGTCGTCGCGGATGGCCTTGAACGCGCGGCCGTAGGTGGAGTTCACCAGCAGCACAACGCACGCGATGAACACGCCGATGAGCAGCAGGTACGCGGTCGCGCTGCTGAAATCGGGATAGCCCTTGAGAAGGTTCGAGGCGTTGGTCAGCGGACCGATGGCGTTCCATTGGATAATGGTGCGCATGATCTCGGCAAAGCCGAGGGTCGCAATAGCGAGGTAGTCGCTCTTCAGACGCAGCACGGGCAGACCGATCAGATAGGCGAAGAACGCCGCGATCAGACCGCCGACAAGCAGCGCGAGGATCATACCGACCGCCGAGCCGACCTTGTCACCGAGGAAGCCCGCGAAGATCTCCGGCAGGGAGAACTTCACGATACCGCCGTCAAAATACTGGTATACGCCCGCGCGCTTGGCGACCGGGATGCACAGCACCGCGTAGGAATACGCGCCGAGGAGCATAAAGCCCGCCTGACCGAGGGAGAAAAGGCCCGTAAAGCCGTTGAGCAGGTTCATCGAAACGGCGACGAGGGAATAGACCGACGCCTTTTTGATGACCTTGATCACAATGTGATAGCTCGGGAGCTGGGAGTCGAGGACCATCGTGACCGCCAGCACGACGAACAGGATGAGCGCGGTGAAGATATACTCTTTGCCGATCGTTTTCTTTTTCATCTTCACCCCTCCTTACACCTTGTCCGTGACCTTTTCGCCGAACAGTCCCGTGGGCTTGACGCACAGCACGATGATCAGCAGCGCAAAGGTGAACGCATCGGAGAAGGTGGACTGGCCGAGGCCCTTGATGATCTCCTCGCAAAGGCCGATCAGGAATGCGCCGACCACCGCGCCGGGAATGGAGCCGATGCCGCCGAACACCGCCGCGACGAAGGCCTTCAGGCCGGGCATACCGCCGGAGGTGATCGCCACCGTGGGATAGTTCGTAAAATAGAGCATCGCGCCGACCGCGGCGAGGAACGAGCCAATGACAAAGGTCATGGAAATGACGGAATTGATCTTCACGCCCATGAGCTGCGCCGTCTCAAAGTCCTTGGCGGCGGCACGCATTCCCATGCCGATCTTGGTCTTTTTGATGAGCGCGACGAGCGCAAAGACGAGCGCGATGGTCAGAACGGGCGTCACGACCGTGACGCGCTTGGTGGACGTGCCGAAGAGCGTCACGGTGTCGGAGATCCACGGAATGGGCGTCTTGACCGGCTGCGGCAGGCCGCCGGTCAGGTAGAACGCAAGATTCTGGATGAGGTAGCTCACACCGATGGCGCTGATCATCAGCGACATACGCGGCGCTGTGCGCAGCGGCTTATAGGCCACGCGCTCGATGGCAAAGCCGAGAATGACGGTGAAGATGAGCACCAGCGGGATTGAAATGTACATGGGCATGGACGCGGTGGTGTAGACCATGATCAGGCCTGCCACCATAAAGACATCGCCGTGGGCAAAGTTAATGAGGCGCAGAATGCCGTAGACCAGCGTGTAGCCGATGGCGATGAGCGCGTACTGACCTCCCACAGAGATACCGCTGATCAGATACGGTAAAATTCCCTGCATGGAAAACCTCCTGTTGGTAGGATTCGGGGAAACGCGAAAAAACGGGGAAAACTTGGCGGGGCGAAAGCCCCGCCAAGTTTGCTGCTTGTGGAGAGATTTGTGGGCTTTTCTCAGTCGATGCCCTGGATCTTCACGAAGTCCCACGCACCGGTCTCGGTGTTGGCGGTCTTGATGTAGGCCGCGTCGCGCTTGGCGTCGCCGATGTCGTCGAAGGAGATCTCGCCGGAGATGCCGGAGTAGGTCACGCCGGGCAGAGCCGCGAGGATGTCGGCGGGCGCGGTGCTGCCGGCAGCCTTGATGGCCTCGAGCGCGGTGAAGTAAGCGTCGTAGCCCATGACGGTGACGGCGGAGACCATGTCGTTGCCGCCGTTGTTGGTCTTGGCGTCGGCGTTGGCATTGATCCACTCCTTGATGCCGGCGTCGAACTCGGGATTACCACCCTCCTGATAGAAGGTCGTGATCTTAACATCGACATCCTTGCCCTTGGCGGCCTCAACGACCATGTTGCTGTCGAGCGTGTCGCCGCCGAGGATCGTGCCCTCGAAGCCCTGCGCGGCGGCGGCCTCAACGATCAGCTGCGCATAGTTGATGGAGACGGGGGAGAAAATGACGCCGGCGTTGGCAGCCTTGGCGTTGTTGATGTAGGAAACGAAGTTGGCATTGCCCTCGGGGAAGTTCTCGGCAACGACCTTGCCGCCGAGCTTCTCAAAGGCCTGCGTGAAGTAGTAGATCAGGCCCTGATCGTAGTCGCTGCCGAGCATACCGAGCAGGTAAGCGGTGTCGACGCCCAGCTCCTTGTAGGCATAGTTCGCAAGAACGGTGCCCTGGAAGGGATCGAGGAAGCAGATGCGGAAGTACACATCGCAGTCGGAAGTGACCTGCGGGTTGGTGCAGGTGACGCCGATGGCAGGCACGCCGGCCTCGGCGAACACGGTGCCGCCGGCCATGGACACGCCGGAGCCGTAGGAGCCGAGCACGATGCTCACGCCCTTGTTGACCAGCTCAGCGGCCGCGGACGGGCCGTTCTCGGCTGCGGTACGGTTATCGACGACCTCCAGCTGGACCTTGTAGGTCTCGCCGTTGATGTCCACGGTGGGCTGGACGTAGTTGGCATACTGCATACCAAGCACCTCCTGCTTGCCGCCGGCGCCGTTGTCGCCGGTGAGCGGCTCGAAGACGCCGATCTTCACGACCTTCTCTTCGCCGGTGGTGTTGGGCGTGCCGCCCTCCTGCTGTTCGCCGCCCTCCTTGGAGCCGCAGGCGACCAGACCGAGCGCCATGACGAGCGCAAGGACGAGTGCAAGAATCTTCTTCATATTCATATCCTCCTGACTTTCTGCCGCGCTGCCGCGGCAAGTGGGGCGTCCGCCCCTTTTGGTTGCAGTTTATTTTATCGAACCGTTGAATGGATTTCAAGCGTCGAATCTGTCAGAATTTTCGGTCGTTTCCGGTCGTTTTCCCACGGCTATCTTCAAATTTCATGTGCATTTGTCTACGCACCGCGGACTCAAGTCCATTTATTGAGAATATCTATTGCTTTTCTGTTTTCCCCACGAGGACAAATGCTCTTGTCACTTTGCACAATAAAGATTTTCACAAGAAAAGAAAAAAGTGACGCAGGAAACGGCAAATGCCCGTCCCTGCGTCACTTTTTCCATTCGTCCTTTTGCCCATCAGGCTTTTTCGCCGACCATTCGCTCAAATTCCTCGCCGGTCATCGTCTCGTGGGCGAGCAGATATTCCGCCACGGCGGTCAGCGCCTCGCGCCGTGCCGTCAAGATTTCCTCGCAGCGCGCATACGCGTGGTCGATGATGGCCTTGACCTCGTCGTCGATCTCGGCGGCGGTCTTTTCCGAGTAGCTGCGCGTCTGGCCCATCGTCTTGCCGATGAACACCTCGTCGTGCCCGCTCTCAAAGGCGATGGAGCCGAGCTTCTCGCTCATGCCGTAGGCCGTGACCATCTTGCGCGCGATGTGCGAGGCGCGCTCGATGTCGTTCGAGGCGCCGGTGGAAATGTCGCCGAGCATCAGCTTCTCCGCCGCGCGCCCGCCGAGGAGCGAGACGATCTGCTCCTCCATGTAGCGCTTGGACTGGTAGGAGCGGTCCTCATCGGGCAGCGAAATGGTCATACCGCCCGCGTGTCCGCGTGGAACGATGGTGATGCGGTGGACGGGCTCGTGCGTCGGCAGCGCGTGCATCACGACGGCATGGCCCGCCTCGTGATAGGCGGTCAGCTTCCGCTCGTGCTCCGGCACAACGCGGCTGCGCTTCTCGGGTCCGGCGAGGACCTTGATCTCCGCCTCCTCGAAGTCCGCCATGGTGATGAATTGGTCGCCGCGGCGCGCGCACAGAAGCGCCGCCTCGTTGGAAAGGTTCTCAAGGTCCGCGCCGGTGAAGCCTGCCGTGCCCCGCGCGACCTTGGCAAGGTCCACGTCCTCGGCAAGCGGCTTGTTGGCGGTGTGGATCTTCAAAACGTCCTCGCGGCCCTTGATGTCGGGATAGCCGACGTAGATCTGGCGGTCAAAGCGGCTGGGACGCAGCAGCGCGGGGTCGAGGATGTCCGCGCGGTTGGTCGCCGCGAGAACGACCACGCCGTCGTTCGTGCCGAAGCCGTCCATCTCGACGAGCAGCTGGTTGAGCGTCTGCTCGCGCTCGTCGTGACCGCCGCCGAGGCCGGTACCGCGCTGGCGGCCGACCGCGTCGATCTCGTCGATGAAAATAATGCAGGGAGCCGCCTTCTTGGCCTGCTCGAACAGGTCGCGCACGCGGCTTGCGCCGACGCCGACGTACATCTCCACAAAGTCCGAGCCGGAGATGGAGAGGAACTCCACGCCCGCCTCACCCGCGACCGCGCGGGCGAGCAGCGTCTTGCCCGTGCCCGGAGGGCCGACGAGCAGCACGCCCTTGGGAATACGCGCTCCGAGCTCGACAAACCTTTGCGGGTCGCGCAGGAAGTCCACGATCTCCGCAAGCTCCTCCTTCTCCTCGTCCGCGCCCGCAACATCGGCAAAGGTGGTCTTGCGGGCGCTCTCGCTGCCGTGCCGGAAGGTGGCGTTGCCGAACTTCGCCATACGGTCGTTCCCGCCGCCGGAGGCGCGCATGGAGAAAAAGTACCAGATGGCGAACAGCCCCGCGACGGCGATCACATAGGGCAGGGCAATGGCAATGTAGTTAGGTGAGTGGTTGGCGGAGTAGTTATAGTCCTCCAGAATGCCGGCGGCCTTCTGCTCCACGACAAGGTCGTTGAGGTCGTCGTAGAAAAGGTCGAAGTCGTAGAGCTCCTTCCGGAGCTCCGTCTTGCCGTCCACCGCCTCACGCAGCTTGAGCGTGAGCGTGGTGTCCTGCACGGTGAAGGACTTCACCTTCTCCTGTTCAAAGAGCTGCACGACCTCAGCATAGGAGATCTCCGGCTCCTTGGGGCGGAAAAAATACGAGGCGGCCGAAAGCAGCATGAAAACGCACAGCATCCACAGCACATAATTGGGTCGTTTGGTCTGGGTCAAAGGTTTTCCCTCCTTTTGCGGCAGCAGAGTCTGCCTTGAAGAAAAGAGGCGACGAGCGCCTCTTTTCGATTCCTCAAAAAAGTCCTACGGACTTTTTTGATATTTGGATGCGCTTCGCTCTGCGCCTCTCCGCCGCAGCGGCTCGACGCTCACTTCGCGAGATGTGTTATTTCAGACGCGCATGTCGTCAGAAATAACAGTCAAAATCATTTGCGCCGTGCGCGGCGCAAAGCCTGCGGCGCTTTTTCCATCATACGCCGGCCTTACTTGCTGTAGACCTCGGGCTTGAGTACGCCGATGTACGGCATATTGCGGTACTGCTGGGCGTAGTCCAGCCCGTAGCCCACGACGAACTCGTCGGGGACCTCAAAGCCCGCGAGATCGGCCGTGATGGGCTTGACGCGGCGGGCGGGCTTATCGAGCAGAGTAACGACCGTCACGCTCTTGGCGCCCTTGGTGAGGAAATAGTTCTTGAGGAAGTAGAGGGTATTGCCGGAGTCCAGAATATCCTCGATGACCACGATCTCGCGGCCGGTAATGTCCTGCTGCAGGTCGTGCGTGATCTGCACCACGCCGGACGAGGACGTGCCGTTCTGGTAGGACGACACCGCGATGAACTCGATGTCGCTCTTGATCTGACAGGCGCGGACGATGTCCGCCATGAAGATAAAGCTGCCCTTGAGCACGCCGAGGAACAGCGGGTTGCGGTCCTTGAACTGCTCGTAGAGCGTGTCGCCCATCTCCTGCACGCGCGTCCTGATCTGCTCCTCGCTGTAGAGCACCTTCAGCATATCCTGATCCATCATGCTTTTCGCCATAGTTTTTCCCTCTCCCATTGTTTTATGTTTGTTTTTCCGGAGCATTACTCCGCGGTTTTCTCAAAGGTCAATACACACACGCTCTCGCCGTCCGTCGGCAGAAACAGCGCGTCCGTGCCGATGCCGTACACCGCAGCGACCGCGCCGCCCGAGCGGATGACCGGCGTTTGCTCTCGCTCATCCGGCGAAAAGCCGCGCTCAGCGAAGAGCCGCTTGAGGCTCCGCGAGCCGCGCGAGACGGGCAGCGTCATGCTCTCCCGCGCGTCCCACGCGCCGACCGAGAGCGGCGCGTCCAGAGCGGCACCTCTTAATATAACGGTATTTTCAGAATTTTCAACCGTTTTTTCGCATTTTCGGCAGGTGATGGCAAAGCCGCCCCACCGGACGGTCTCCCCTGCGCGGAGCAAAACGCGCTCCGGCGTTTCCCTCCGGTGTGTGCAGAGCGTCAGCACACCGTCCGCGCGCCGCGCGGTCACGCCGCCGGGCAGGTCAAGCTGTGCCGTCCCGCTTCCCGCGCAGAGCGCGGCAAGCGCGTCGTAGTGCGCGGCGGTGAAGTCCTTCTTCCCCGCGACGAGCGCGTCGAGCGCGAGGCGCAGCACCCTCGGCCGCAGGACCGCGTGGGCCTGCGTGACCGCCGCGCAGGGCAGCGTCACCGCGCCGGCCTCCGTTTTCAGCTCCGTCAGATAAGCGGCGGCAAGGGAGTCGAGGTATTCATCCTCCTGCCGCAGGCGCAGCGCCGTCTCGCCGATGTGCTCGACCGCCTGCGCGTTGACCCGGCAGAGCTTCGGCACCACCTCCGCGCGGATAAAGTTGCGCGTGAGCGCGGTGTCCGCGTTGGTCGCGTCCGTGCGATAGGGCACATGATGCTCCTTCGCGTAGGCGGCAAGCTCCTCCCGCGTCAGGCAGAGGAAGGGGCGCACCAGCCTGCCGTTTTTCGGCGCGATGCCCGCAAGGCCCGCCATGCCTGTGCCGCGGGCAAGGTGAAAGAGCACCGTTTCGGCGTTGTCGTTCGCGTGATGGGCGGTGACGATGCGCGCCGCACCGGTCTGACCGGCAACGGAGTTAAGAAAGTCGTAGCGCAGCTTGCGCGCCGCCTCCTCGATTGTCAGGCCGTTCTCCCCAGCGTAGGCCGCCACATCGCCCGTGCCGACACACAGCGGGATACGCCGCGCCGCGCACCACGCACGCACGAGGTCCTCGTCCATGTCGGCCTCCTGCCCGCGCAGCTGATGGTTGTAGTGCGCCGCGCACACGCGGTAGCCGTTTTCGTATAAAAAGTCCAGCAGACACATCGAGTCCATGCCGCCCGAGGCCGCTGCGAGCAGCAGCTCGTAGCGCGGCAGCAGGTCGAAGCGCTGCACAAAGTCCAGTACCTTTTTCATTCGTCCTCGTACCGCCTTTCGAGCGTGCCGAAGGTCGTGTACTCCGGCATCCAGCGCAGCTCGACCTTGCCGGTCTCGCCGTGGCGGTTCTTGGCGACGATGCACTCGGCAATGTTGTGCTTTTCGGAATCCTCGTTGTAATAGTCGTCGCGGTAGAGAAAGAGCACGATGTCCGCGTCCTGCTCGATCGCGCCGGATTCACGCAGGTCGGAGAGCATGGGGCGCTTGTCGTCGCGCTTTTCGTTCGCGCGCGAGAGCTGTGAAAGGCAGAGCACAGGGACCTGCAATTCCTTCGCCATGATCTTGAGCATACGTGAAATGTCGCTCACCGCCTGCTGGCGGTTTTCGCCGCTGTAGCCCTTTCCGCCGGCGGAGGTCATCAGCTGAAGATAGTCGATGACAACGAGGCCGAGGTTTTCGATGCGGCGGCATTTGGCGTTCATGTCCGCGACGGTGAGGAGCGGATTGTCGTCGATCTTGATGTCCGTGCGGCTGAGCGTCGAGGCCGCCTCCGCGATCTTTACCCAGTCGCTCTCACGCAGATTGCCGGAGATGAGCCGTCCGTTCTCCACCAGCGCCTCGTTGGACAGCACGCGCGTGACGAGCTGTTCCTTGGACATTTCCAGGGAAAAGACCGCGACCGCCTTGCCGCTCGCCTTGGCGACGTTGAGCGCCACATTAAGTGCAAAGCTGGTCTTACCCATACCGGGTCTCGCCGCCAACAGAATAAGGTCAGATTTGCTCAGGCCGTTGATCTTGTCGTCCACGGCGCTCAGGCCGGTGGAAAGCCCCGGCAGCGTCTTACCGCCGGTGGCGGAAAGCTCGGCGAGATGGTCGAGCACGCCCTGCAGCACCACGCTGATCTGCTCCATATTCTGTGCGCTGCGCCCGCGGCGCACCGCGTAGATCTTCTGCTCGGCGGCGTCGAGCACGGCGGAGGCTCCGCCCGTGCCGTCCTGCACCATGCCGGTGATGTCGCTCGCCACGGTCGCGATCGCGCGCAGCAGCGCCTTGTCGCGCACGATGTCGGCGTATTCATTGACGTTCGCGGAGGTCGGCGTGACCTCCATGAGCTGCACAAGATAATTGCGCGTGGTATTTTCGTCATAGGTGCCGTTGCGCTCCATCTCGCCCGCGACGGTCACGCCGTCGATGGGCTTGGAGTAGAGGAACATGGAATAGATCGTCTCGAAGATCTCCCGGTTCTGACGCAGGTAGAAATCCTCGGGGCGCAGCTTTTCCATCACGTCCTTGATGCAGTTCGCGTCGATGAGCATCGAGCCGAGCACCGCCTGCTCCGCCTCGAGCGAGTGCGGCATCTGGCGGTAGAGCAGTTCGTCCATCGCAGGGCACCTCTTTTCTGCGTAAAGTCTGGCTTATTCCTCCGCCACGGTCACGGTGAACTTCCCGCTGACCTCGTAGCCGAGCTTCGCGCGGATCTCGTAGCTGCCGAACGCCTTGATCGGCTCGTCGAGCACGATCTTCTGCTTGCCGACGTCCAGGCCGAACTGCGCCATGAGCGCCTCGGAGATCTCCTTGCCGGTGATGGCGCCGAAGAGCTTGCCGTTCGCGCCGCCTTTGGCGGTGATCTTCACGGTGCAGTTACGCAGCTTGTCCGCGGTCTCCACGGCGGCGGCGCGGTTCGCCGCCTCCTCGGCGCGGCGCGCCTTTTCCTTGAGGTTCATAGTGTTGATGGCGTCGGGCGTGGCGGGGATGGCCAGCTTGCGCGGCAGCAGATAGTTGCGGGCGTAGCCCTCTGCTGCATCGATCATCTGGCCCTTCTTGCCCTGACCTCTGACGTCCTGCTGTAAAATTACTTTCATCGTTCTATCCTCCTGATGGTGGTTTTTTATCCTTCCAAATACTGGTCGATGGCGGCGATGAGCTGCTCGCGCACCGCGTCCACTGTCCCGTCCGGGATCTGTCCGCCCGCGGTGGTGGAGTTTCCGCCGCCGCCGAGCTTTTCCATAATGAGCTGCACGTTGATCTCGCCGAGCGAGCGCGCCGACAGATTCACGCCCGTATCGTGCTTGAAGAGCACGAACGACGCGCGCACACCGCGCAGCGTCAGCAGCTCGTCGGCGGCCTTGGCCGCGGTCACGCGGTCGATGTCCTGCTCCACCGCCGCGATGGCAATGTCGTTGTGATACAGCTCCGCGTGGCGGATGATGTCATAGCGCTCGATCATGTCGGAAAGCGTTCCCTGGAACAGGCGCTGCACGTCCGCCGTGTCCACGCCCGCGCGGCGCAGCAACGCCGCGGCCTCAAAGGTGCGTCCGCCGGTGCGCATGGTAAAGTTCTTCGTATCGAGCACGATGCCCGCGAACAGGGCCTCGGCCTCGGCGCGCAGCAGATCGCCGGGGTCAATGAGATATTGCAGCAGCTCGCTCACCAGCTCCGATGCCGACGAGGCATACGGCTCGTGGAAGTTGAGCGCAGCGGATTCAATATAGCTCGCCGCCCGGCGGTGATGGTCGATGACCGCCACGCGGTTGCAGGTGTCGAGCAGCTGCTCGGACTCCACGAAGTCGGGGCGGTTGGTGTCCACCACCACGAGCAGCGCGCCGGGCTGCGCCTTGATGAAGGCGTCGCTGCCGCTGATGAAGGCGTCCTTATACTCCGGCAGCGCGGCAAGGCGCTTGAGGATCGGGCCGGCGGCATTGTCGTCCATGTCAATGACGATCTGCGCCTTCTTGCCGCGCTTGCGCGCGATGCAGCACACACCCGCCGCCGCGCCGACGGCGTCGAAGTCGGCGTGCTTATGGCCCATGATAAAGACCTGACTGGCATCGGAGATCAGCTCGCCGAGGGCGTTGGCCATCACGCGGGACTTGACCTTCGTGCGCTTTTCGGTGGACTTCGTCTTGCCGCCGTAGAACTCAAAATCGAGGCGGTTGCGCACGACGACCTGATCGCCGCCGCGCGAGAGCGCCATCTCGATGGACAGGCCCGCGTTCTTGAAAAGCGTCTCGTAATCGTCCGCGTCCTTGCCGACGCCGATGGAGAGCGTCGCGGCGACGCCGTCCTCGGTGACAACGGAGCGCACCGCGTCGAGCACGCTGAACTTGCCCTCGAGCAGTGTATTGTAATGTTTCTCCGTCAGCAGCAGCAAATAGCGGTTGCGGTCGTACTTGCACAAAAGCCCCTGCGTGCCCGACACCCACGCGCTGATCTTTTCGTCGATCTGCGCGAGCACAGACGAGCGCGCCGCCTCGGTGCCGGCCTTCATCAGCTCCTCGTAGTTATCGAGCATGAGCACGGCCACGATGGGGCGGTTCTCCTCGCTCTTTTTCCTGAGCTCGTCCTGCTCGGTCACGTCCATCCAATAGGTCAGCGCGAGAAGTCCGCGCGCGCCGCTGCGGCCGCTCGGATGTGTGAGACTGCCGAACACGCGGAAGTGCCGGTTGTTGACGACGACCGTTTCGGGACATTCGCTCTTTCCCTCCAGCAGCCATTGGGCGGGGAAGCCGGGCAGCGTATCCTCCAGCCGGTTATCGAACAGATTCTCCCTCATGCCCGTGAGCTGGAGGAAGCTCTCGTTGCTCCACAGCACCTCCTGCGTGTCGGGGCGAAAGACCATCATGGCAAAGGGCGCCGAGAGCATGGAGGACTTGCCCGCGCTCGCCACATCGTCGGTCATATCCTCGACATAGCGCTGGATGCCTTCGCGGCGCTTTTGCGCCGTGCGGCGGAAATAGACATAGGTGAGCGCCATCACACCGGCCTCAACGAGGCCGAGGATCGGCTCGATCCACAGCGTCACCGCGCAGAAGACCGCGGCAAGAAGAAAATACAGCCGCATATTCGGCTCGGTCAGCTTATTGACTTTCTTACTCATAAGGCATCCTCCCTGCTTCATCGGCAGCACAAAGGCGGAACAAATACGAATAGATATTATATTGTAGCACACGGGCGCGCAAGGGTGCAATAGGCTTTCCGATAAAAAATTCGTCCGGAAAAGGGGCGCATGAAAAAAAGTGTGTACTTTTTCCAAAAAACGTGGTATACTATAAAAACACAAATTGTATTGAGCCGCCATCGCGCGGTTTGAATAGAGCACAAGTCCATAGTAAAAACGATCAGGGCGCCGATGGTGCGATGCGCTCCGCGGAACAGGGCGGAGCGCGCAGCACGGACGCCGTTGTTTCCGTGCGGTCATTTCCGCGCGGCGTGGACCGAATGCTCACCCAATTTTTGAAGATTCATAAGGAGTGAATGCATTTTGGCAGAAAATTTGAAGATCATCCCGCTCGGCGGGCTGAACGAGATCGGCAAGAACATGACCGTGTATGAGTACGGCGGCGAGATCATCGTCGTGGACTGCGGCATGGCTTTTCCCGGCGACGATATGTACGGCATCGACCTTGTCATTCCCGACGTGAGCTACCTCACCAAGCACAAGAACCGCATCCGCGGTCTGTTCATCACCCACGGCCACGAGGACCACATCGGGGCCATCCCCTACGTCCTCAAGCAGGTCAATATGCCCATCTACTGCACCCGCCTCACCGCGGGCCTCATTCGCCTGAAGCTCGAGGAGCACGGGCTTTTGAAGTCCACCAAGATCGTCACGGTCGAAAGCGGCATGACGGTCAAGGCCGGCAAGTTCAGCGTGGAGTTCATTCATGTGAACCACTCCATCGCGGACAGCGTGGCGTTTGCCATCCACACCGGGCTCGGCACCGTCGTCCACACGGGCGACTTCAAGATCGACTCCACGCCCATCGACGGCGAGGTCATCGACCTCGCGCGCTTCGGCGAGCTGGGCAAGCAGGGCGTGCTCGCGCTGCTCGCGGACTCCACGAACGTCGAGCGCCCCGGCTACACGATGAGCGAGCGCATGGTCGGCAAGACCTTCGACCGGCTCTTCGCCGGCTGCAAGCAGCGCATCATCGTCACGACCTTTGCCTCCAACGTCCACCGCATTCAGCAGGTCATCGACGCGGCAGCGGCGGTCGGCCGCAAGGTCGCCGTCACGGGCCGCAGCATGGAAAATGTCACCAAGGTCGCGGTCGATCTCGGCTACATGAAGCTGCCCAAGAACACCGTGACAGACATCAACAAGATCAAGGCGCTCCCGCTCGATAAGCAGGTCATCGTGACCACCGGCTCGCAGGGCGAGGAGATGAGCGCGCTCTACCGCATGGCGTTTTCCCAGCACAAGCAGATCGAGGTCGGCCCCGGCGACCGCGTCATCATCTCGGCTTCCGCCATTCCCGGCAATGAGAACACCGTCTCGCGCGTCATCAACGAGCTGTTCCGCAAGGGCGTCGAGGTCATTTACGACCGCGCGGATATGCTCCACGTCTCCGGCCACGCCTGCCAGGAGGAGCTGAAGATCATCCACGCGCTCACAAAGCCGAAGTATTTTATCCCCGTACACGGCGAGCAGCGTATGCTGCAGATCCATAAGAACCTTGCCATGTCCATGGGCATGGACCGCAAGAACATCGCCATCTGCGAAAACGGCGACGCGGTGGAGATCACCGCCCGCACGATGAAGCTCGTGCCGGGCATGGCGCCCGCCGGCGAGATCTTCGTGGACGGCAGCGGTGTGGGCGACGTCGGCGCCGTGGTCCTGCGCGACCGCAAGCATCTCGCCGAGGACGGCATGGTGGTGGTCGTGCTGCCCATCTCCGCGCACGACGGCTATATGCTCGCCGAGCCCGAGATCATCACCCGCGGCTTCATCTACGTCAAGGAGTCTGAGGAGCTGATGAATGAGCTGAAAACGGTGGTCATGTCCGCCGCCGAGGGCGTGCTGGGCCGCCGCAGCCGCGATATCGGCGAGCTCAAGGGCGCGATCAAGTCGGGCGTGAGCAACTACCTGTTCAAAACGACCAAGCGCAGCCCGATGGTCATTCCCGTCATCACAAAGCTGTAAAGAGTCAAGCAAAAAGCAGAGCGTTCCGCGGAACGCTCTGCTTTTTTAAGGCGGCGGAATGGCTTGCGTTTTGCGCTCCAGCGTGATAGAATGTTTTGCTGAAAAATAAAAGGAGGCTTTCCTTTATGAAATTAGGTATCGTCGGGCTGCCGAACGTCGGCAAGTCCACCCTGTTCAACG
>ERZ772812.1769-NODE-1769-length-15100-cov-44.059222_pt1 | contig 15100 bp, 26 predicted proteins | sample MGYA00511343_ERZ772812 | MGnify/ENA primary metagenome ERZ772812 (study PRJEB29015, sample SAMEA2737706) | human gut metagenome | biome: human gut; feature: human-associated habitat; material: faeces | place: China | collected 2012 ...
TGTATACAGGGGTCTTGGTGGGGTAACTTTGTAGTTAGATGGGGTAAGTTTGTAGTTAGATGGGGTAACTTTGTAGTTAGATGGGGTAAGTTTGTAGAAATCATAAACCAAGTGCCACTTGATTTAGAAAATTAATTTTAAATTGCAATTAGTAAATAGGGATCTTTTTCTATACTATATGTAGTAGAAAAAAGGAAGTATACTAACAACCGAAACTGCACTACAAATAAAGGAGGGATAAATATGGAAGTTTGGAAGGATATAGAAGGATATGAAAATAAATATCAGATTAGTAACCTAGGAAGGATAAAGAGCTTGAAAAATAGATATGGATATAGAGAAAAAATATTAAATCCTTCTTTAACCCAAAAGGGATATAAACGTATATCCCTGACGTTAAATGGAGAGAGAAAAAATTATATGGTGCATAGATTGGTAGCACAAGCATTTATACCTAATTCGGAAAATAAACCACAAATAAATCATATAGACGGAGATAAGACTAATAATAGAGTGGATAATCTTGAATGGTGTACGAATGGAGAAAATCAAATTCATGCGTGGAAAAATGGATTAAATAAAGGTGCTACAGGAAGGTTTTTAGGTGAAAATAATCCAAGGTCTAAAAAAGTTTTATGTATTACTACTGGGGAAGAATTTAGTTGTATAAGAGAGGCTAACAGAGTGTATGGAATAGATAGACATGATATAGTTAGATGTTGTAATGGTAAATGCAAAAGTGCCGGAAAACATCCAATTACAGGAGAAAAAATGTTATGGAGGTGGAGATAATGAAACAATGGCAGCCATAAATAACTTAAAAGAAAAAATTCTCAAATAATTATATAATTTTTTATATAATTGGTAGACATATACAGTAAGTGGTACTACAATGTAACTAAATAAGATAAGAAAAAGGGAGGATTTAGTATGAAACAATATAAATTTGCAGTGACTACAAGTTTTAAAGACTTAGTTAACATCTATTCCACTAATGGAATAAGCGATTTAGATGTGGGCGAAGAAGCTGCTGAGCATGATATATGGTATCGCCATTTAGAAGCGTGGTTCTATGATGAGGAATTAGAAGAATTGGAAATTTTCATAGACGAGTAAAAAAAGTTTTAAAAGTAGTTAGCAAATATGAAATTAAAAATATACTATATATAGAAGTTAAAAAAAGAAGAAAAGGAGGAGTAGCAGATGGACGATAAAAGATATGAAAACTTAGTGATTGCCATTAAAGGTCTTCAAGCTGAGATCACAAACTTAAAAAATGAAGTTGCAGAATTAAAGGAAAGTAAAGCTAAGGTAGAAGCTGAGAATGTGAAATTAAAAGAACAAAATGCAAAATTAAAAGCCAATTCTGCTACTCCAAAGAAAAAGACTGTATTTGACGGAATAGAGAAGGCACAAAGAAGACAAATAGACAGTTTAAATGACCTTATAAAACGTAAGGAGGCCTATATAAGTAGATTAGAACACTCCTTGGCCAAATATAACTATAAAGAGGTTCAACTACTTAAAAGGTTAGAATAAATAAAAAATTGGAGGGATTTATATGAGAAATACTAATAATAGTTTAATGTTAACAGGAGTTATAGGATGTGGTAATGCTGGTAGTCAAATAGCTGATTTAGCACAAAATGAGGGCTTTGATTGTTTTATTATCAATAGTAGTATTAGAGATATGACAACAGTTAATTTTCCACAAGAGAGAATGGCTATAATCGGTGAAGGTAGAGGCGTCGGGAAGGATAGAAGCAAGAGCTTGGAGTATATGAAGTTGTGTATTAAAGAACAGGTAATTAATGCTAAAGTATTCAAGGACTTCATGGACCTTAAAGAAGTTGTATTCATAGTAAGTTCAACAGGCGGAGGAACTGGAAGTGGACTAGCTCCAACACTATTAAACTTATTACAACATATGTATCCAAATACTAAATTTATATTAGTAGGTATATTACCAACTAACGAAGAATCTTACGACACACTAGAAAATACAATCGCATATATGCAAGAGCTTACAAAATTAACAAATTGTACATTTATGAGTTATGACAATAACAAAGGTCCTAAATTAACTATTAATAAGGAGATTGTAGATGACTTCAAAGTAATAAGAGGTGACTATATAAATACTGCCCTAAACGATGCTATAGATGAAAACGACATGAACGAGATATTAGATAATAAAGGTAGAATAGTAGTTGGTAGAGTAAATAATATAGAAAATAACTCCCCTATAAATGAATTAGTATTAGATAGTATGATAAATAACAACTATGCCACAGGAATTGATGGAGTGAGCGGTAAAGTAAAATTTGGAGTTATGAGCACATTAAACGCACAAATATCTACTAAATTTGATGACAATATATTAAATATTAGACAAACTATAGGCGAAGGTATTTTATTTAAGAACATTGCCAAAGGTAACGATAATAAAATTGCAGTAATAGCTACAGGACTTGAGTTGCCATCTAATAGAATGACTGAGATTGTTGATAAAGTAAATGAAATTAAATTACAAATAGAAGAAAATATTGATAAAACTGTTGATAATACTTGGATGAGTTATAAGATAGATACACCTAAAGAAACTACAACACCAAAAGTAGATGAGGATTTTGATTTAGATGCTTTTATAGCTGCATTATAGAACTACCTATGAGGGAGTGATCCTCCCTCTAGGATATGTAATTAATAAGGGGGAATGATGTATGGATAAAATAGATAGAATTAATTATATTCTAGGATTAGACTTAGTTACAACTTGTAACAGTTTAGGGGCCTATGTTCATGAAGTAGAGCAGTATGTAGCTATTACGTTTAGAGGTAGAAACATAATGCACATTAGAGTAAATAGAGATGACCAATTATTATTAGATGTCCGCGAAAGTAATTTAACCGAGGAGGAAAAGTTATACTTCGATTCTCATGTAATGAAGAAATGTCAATGGACAATGAATTGTAGAACTATTACAGATAGTGCGCTAATACTAATGCAATTAGTAGTCGTAGTGTTAGCTAAGGAAATATTAAATTAAAGGGAGTGGTATAAAATGTTAACTATATTAAGTTTACTATCACTACTTTGGTTATTGTTATTATTTTGTATCGGGGTAACTGCACTACTAATAAAATTATTATGGTGGTTACTTAGAAAGATTTTTTAGGAGGGGGAATATATATGCCAAAAAGATTAACGCATGAAGAATTTTTAAATAAATTTTATGAAAAGAATAAACATGCACAGGATATTGAAATATTAGGGACTTATAAAAATAATAAAACTGCAATTAAATGTAAATGTAAAATAGATGGCTATATATGGGAACCAAGACCAAATGATTTACTAAATGGGCATGGATGTCCTAAATGCTATGATAATAGGAGAGGTTCTGCACTAAAATTAACACATGAACAATTTATGAAAAGATTACATGAAGTAAACCCTAATATCGAAGTATTGGGAACTTATGCTAAGGGTACAACTAAAATAAAATGTAAATGTAAAATAGATGGACATATTTGGGAAGCAAGACCAGATAATTTATTACAAGGACACGGTTGTCCTAAATGTGCAGGCTTTGAGAAAACAACCGAGGACTATATTAAACAATTGAAAAAAGTGAATCCAAATATTATTGTGTTAGGACAATATAAGGGACCAAATAAGAAAATTAAATGTAAATGTAAAATAGATGGGCATATATGGAGCCCGAGAGCTTCTAAGTTATTATATGGTACTAGATGTCCTAAATGTGTATATAAAGAGTTACCACAAAACAATCCTATAACACATGAACAATTTATAGCAAAATTATATAAACAAAATAAATATGCACATAATATTGAAGTTGTTGGTACTTATGTTAATGCTCAAACTAAAATTTTATGTAAATGTAAAATATGTGGACATGAGTGGTCAGTAAGACCAAACGGTTTACTAAAAGGACAAGGATGTCCTGATTGTGCGAGAAAAAGTGCCTCTCAAAAGATAACTAAGACAAATGAACAATTTATGCAGGAAATGAGTTCAAAACGACCTGATATAATAGTATTAGGGACTTATAAAGGTGTATTTAATACAATAAAAGTAAAATGTAAAGTATGTGGACATATATGGAAAGCCACACCAAATAATTTATTACACGGTAGTGGTTGCCCTAAATGTACTACTAGCAAAGGAGAAAAAAGAATTGCACAATATTTGGATAAGTTAGGTATAGCTTATATTTATGATAAGAGATACTTTAAAGATTTAGTTAGTGCAGGTGGAAGCCTATTAAGACCCGACTTTATAATTCCAAGTTTAAAAATATGGGTTGAGTATGATGGACAACAACACTTTGAGCCAGTGGATTTTACAGGTAAAATGAGTGAACAACAAATACAAGATACCTTTAAAAAAGTACAACAAAACGACCAAATAAAAAACCAATACGCAAAAGATAATAATTGGACATTAATTAGAATACCATATACTGAGTATGATAATATAGAGCAAATATTAGATAGTTATTTAAAACAGGAACAAGTCATATAATTGATGACTTGTTTTTTTATTGTTATGATTTAGCCTTCATTGTGCCATAATATAAAGGAATAGACTTTCTTGTTTTAAAACAAGAAAGTACTGGAGGTGATATACAATGGAACAAGTAGCAATATATTGTAGAGTGAGCGATAGTTCACAAAATGACAGTATCCAAAATCAACTAGCTACAATAGATAGTTACTGCAAACAACACGGTTATATATACGATACGCCATTTATTGATAGTGGAAAAAGTGGGACAGGCTTCACTCAACGTAAAGCATTCCTCCAGTTACTAAAATTGGAGGGCATTGAATGGGTGAAAAAATACGAATGTTTTACCCTTAATAAAAAAGTAGTGCCAAAATACAATAAAATAATATGCAAGTCCTCTAGTCGATTTGGAAGGAATCTTGACTGTATTAAAGTATTGCAGCTATTAACAAGACAAGAAGTGCAAGTAATCTTCATTGAAGATGGACAAGAGGTTACTAATATGTTAGATCCAAGTACTAATTTAGTAAGTAGCATCAACGCCGTAGTCAATGCTAATTTCAGCATTCAAAATAGTCAGAGGGTTAGAAATGGCCTATTAGCTGGAGGACGAGCTGGTAATATATTGACCAGTAACAGTATATTTGGATTTAATTATAATAAGAATACAAAACAGTTAGAAATAATAGAAGACCAAGCTGCGATAATAAGATGGATATTTAGTGCATATATAGAAGGACTGGGATATAAACGTATTAGTAATATCTTAAAAGAGCGAGGAATAAAAACAAAACGAGGTAAAGACTTCCAACCTGAATTAATTGCATACATCATCCAGAATGAAAAATATGCGGGAATGAATGTCCGTAACAAATTTAAAAAGTCGAAAATTCAAGGTGATACAAGAGCCAAACTAAATGATAGAAATGATTGGATAATAACTAATAATATCCCCGCCATAATTAGTATAGATACATTTAATCGGGCTAATGAAATACGATTGAGTAAGAAGGGGGATAATAGAAATAAATTTAGAGGGGTTTCTCCACTGTCGGGAAAGGTGATTTGTCAAAAGTGTGGCCACAGTTATAATTTGAATTATTACTACAATTCCAACCGAGATAAGATATATTATTACATATGCTGGGGGAAGAAGTTCAGACATAAAACATATTGTGATAATAAAAATCTATATGTGGATACAATATATAACCTAATAGATAGTACATTCATTAACACCTTAACATTTAAGAACAGACAGTTAAGGTTAAACTCTATATCAACGAAAATAAGCGAATTAAATGATAAGGTAAGGAATAACACCAAAGAGCAACAAGAGAGCCTGACAGGACGTGTAAACAGCTTAAACAGTAAAAAATCAAAGCTACTTGACCTACTTATCAATAATCAAATTAATCAACAAGACTTTGACTTTAAAAATAATTTATTGGATAAAGAATTAGCACAACTAAAGCAACAACAAGACGAATTGAGGGGCGGCGCAGAGGAAAAACTATTTAAACTAAAAGAAATATATAACAGAATAAAAAAGATACCAATAAATAAACAATATACAAGAGAAGAAATAAACAATATGATACAAAAAATAAAAGTATTAGATAATCAATTAACAGTAACAATAGTAATAAATGGGATCTCATTCACCGAGGAACTGCATTATTAGCAGTTCTTTTTTTAGTTATATCATATATGTAAAAGTGTACTTTATCACATACAGGATAGTGCCACATTATAAGGGTATTATTAGTTCTACGTGAAACATTAAAATTAATAATGTAGTAAAAACACGGTCAAATACGCTAAAAATAGTTAATAATACATAAATATTAATAATATCATAATATGAGAGGAGATGATAAGAAATGAGAAAAGGAACAAGAAATACTCGATTTGCAGGGAGTCACGATATCCACAAAGCATTCGCTAAGTTATATAACAGAGTGGACAATAATTTGGTGGACGAAAAAACGGCCAGACTTCTATTAGCTATATTAAACGGGATGAGCGCTAACTATAAAGTATTAGAACTAGAGGACCGCTGCGAGGAATTAGAAGAATTAGTAAATCAAATAAGAGGTGAAGACTAGATGGCTAGTAAAAAGAAATTAAAAGCATTGACTGAGGAGTTAAGGAAGGTACATATTCCACAAGGGGATATATCTGATATAAACTCTTTAGCTGATAATTTTATTTATAGCCTATTAATCAATTCTGCATATGGAGAAGAAATTCAAGGCTACAGTCCAGTTGAGCTGAGCAATTGGCTTAAAAAGAAGAACTTAGTTAATGACTATGATGTACTAAATTTAATTCTAAATAATACTGAGGAGGTACAAGATGGCGAGTAAAAAGAAATATTATTGTATACTAAGAGGTAGAAAACAAGGAATTTTTACATCATGGGAGGAAGTAGAGCAGTATGTCAAAGGATACAAAGGCGCTAAATATAAAGGTTTTAGGACACTACAAGAGGCACAAGATTGGATAGTAGAGAACGAGCAACCCTAAATATAGAAATGTATTTAGGGATTTTTTATTGTAAAAAAAAGGACCCCGATTAATTATCGAGGTGGTCCATATTAGGGAGATGATTAAATAGAATAAAAACGTATAGGGATTTTATATGTTGGGAGATGTATTACTCATCTCCCTTTTGTTGTGTATAAGGAGAAGAACACATTGAATGAAAAAAAATATGTTATGTGGTTCAATGACAATAGAACACCATTGAGAGCGGTTTTATATCCTACTCTCTATTTTTTATTATAGTACACGGTTAATAATATGAATAACATTTTATTAAATTATATGGAAAAAAATTAGTTGAATTTGGTTAAATAAAACGTATAACTTTTAATATATAAATATGTAAGAACTAAATACAAGGAGGCGGTTTTAATGTTTGAGAGAAAAAAGAAGACACAGTTTATAGGCTGCAAACTTACGGACGAAGAATACTATTACATAGCTGAATTTGCAGCAGAACATAATATGACTGTTTCAAATTTAATCGTACATTCTATAGCCGAATATATGGCAAGAAAAATAGTAGAAGAAAATAACAAGGAGGAAAACGAATAATGAATGAATTGAATAAAGTTAAGCAAATAAATTATATTGTAGGTTCGGGAGTAGTCAATGTAGACGATAACGACCTAGCATTTAATGTAGGAGATAAAAATATTAGCTTTATACAGTTGCGTGGAGCACTAGATAGCTATATTAAGGCACAGATGAAAATAAAAAGTCCTAATGGTGAAGTTGTATTAATAGTTGGTAAAGTAGTTACCAACAATAAAAATGTATGCAGAGAATTTCCAGTGGTAGTAGACGAAGCTGGAAAATATGAAGCACAACTTATTCTATCTTATAAGGATAAGGTCAATGTAAGTAATATCTTTAATTACACAGTAAATAAAAGTATAGAAGGAGGAAATTAATATGTATAATTTACAAGATGAAATTAATAAAGCACAAGTTCAAAGCGGAGCAGAGATTGAGAAGGCCAGAAAGGCGTTGGAAACACAATTAAATACTTACCAATTTACACCACAAGGGAAGGCCAATTTAATAAATGGAATTTGTAATAAATTAGACGAAGCACTAAAAGGGATAAAACATAACTTTTTAGTTGCTGCAAAACCAGCTACACAAAATGCACTAGTTGAATACCAAAATAGAGCACCAAAACAAAAGAGTCAAGTTGAATTAATGGAGCAGCAATTGAAAATTGAACTAGTAAAAGCGGAAGCACAAACATTGCCACTACAAGATGCCATAGACAAACTACAAGCGGAACAAGATGAAGTAGTTTTCGAGATATTTAAAGGCAGTCTATTATCTAAGTACGCAGATAAAGAGGAAAACATGGCTATAAGTACTGTAAAATACGTGAATAAGGAAGAACAGGCACTAATTAACGATATCCAAACTGTAGGATTTATCGACATGCGAGTATTAGATTATTTAGTACCTTTACAATATGATTACGGAAAATCAGATGTACGCCAATTACTTTTAGGAAAGGATGATGTAAGTAATTATTTTTATAGTGCAGCCCACAAGGATGATAATGTAGCGGGAGGAGCTGAATAATATATGTATATTTCAAATGAAGCAAGTAAAAATAAAATCAAATATATTGACAATAAGCCCACAATGGCAGACAGAAAACAGTATTATAACACCACTAATTTAGATCTGTTAGTCGGGGAATTATTCGAGGTTCGTGGGGTAGATGAAACAATAGAGTATTTGCAGCACAAGTTAAAATACTATAGGGCCTTAAAGAAGGAGGAAAAAGCCAATGAGCAAGAAGGATAATTCAAGAGCCTTAATACGCTATGGTGAGGTCGAAGACCTATATTTAATGGGATGTTCTCCTAGTGTTATAAGTAGAATGACAGGATTAACAGTGGAGAGAGTTGAAAAGATACTGGAAGAAATTAGAAGAAAACAACTGATTTTAAAAGGCGGTGAATAAATATGTTAAACCGTGATTATAGACTAATAATAGATGCTAACCTTCTAAGACCTTATAATAAATGGCCATTGGTATTATACCAACAGGCCTATGTATTTGGTATTAATGACAGGAAGACAAGTAATATAATTTTAACTCTTAATAACATGGTGCCAGGTGTAGAAGTTGGTGTAAGAGTGTTAACCCCAGATAAACAAAAGAAGGACCCTATAGTACAGATATTAGAAGCTAAGAATAACACTTATAAAGTAGATATAGATTTTAGTGCAATAAAAGATATTGTAGGTACATATAAATTTGAAATATACCTAAAAATGGATGAGCAACAGTCCGTAATATTCCAAGGTGAATATAAAGTAAAAGAATGGATTAATAACGAGGAGGTAAAATAATGAAAAAACGTGGTGCATTTAAAAAGATAAATTTTGAAGGAGCTTTAGCAAGAAGTTTTGAGCAAATAGTAAAGGAGAATCTTAATTATAAGACTGTACAAGTAAAAGTATTTGCCAATTGTGGAGTGATAATTCCAAAGATAACTCCAGAGGTTAGAACTAATGGAGTAAAGAAATTTAGTGATCAAGATGAGAGGATTTTGGGCTATCTAAAGGAATTTAGTAAACCTAAGGCTGAGGTATATAAAGGAAACGGACGTCGAGAGGTTGTTGACATTCCTAAAAATACTATAAAAATAATAGTTTCTGAATCCTTATATGAAGAATTAGAAAAAGAAGGATTAATAGTAACAAGTAAATAAGAATAAAAAAGGAGCTACTCAAATCGAACGAGTAGCTCTTATTTATTGGGGGAAATTTATTTTATATGGAAACTAAACCATAAAGATGTAGTAAGTAGTGGCCTATTTCTACTTACATTATTAGTGTAACATATACACTAATATAATTTATTACTTATTTTCAAATTCCTTAAATAATAGTTCAAGTGCCTTGTCGAGCAATTTAGATTGTGGCACAAGCGTTGTATCGCTTAAGGCTTTAAGCTTCTCCGCATACTCCTTTTTAACGGGACTCCCGAGTTTTTTCCTATTCACGAGCTTATTTTTATCCTTCATTTTCTTTACAACTCCTTTTGATTTAATTATTTAAGTACATTTTAGCAAATAATGGAACCAACTGCAAGTCAATAAAGTAAATTAAATGAATCACTTAATTATATGAGAACTTGAAAAAAAATTTCAGAAATTGGTAGACATATACAGTAGGAGGTGGTACTATATAAATATAAATAAAAGTTATATAGAAAGTTACATAACTAATGTAACCGATCATACAATTAAAGGGCTGATTCTTACCCTTTCAGCCCTACCCTTCTTTTTTTAAAGTTGTATTCATCAACTTTAGACTTCTAAGTATTCTCATTGATTAGTATTAACAAGGTAATTACTACTTATACAGTAGTTTTTATAAATAAAATAGTCCATAGGACTAAAGGGGAGATGTTTTTATGATAAGCAAAGGAACTGTAGCAAAAGTATTAGCAGGAACTACTTTAATTGGAGGAGTTGCCATAGGTACATTAACATTTACTGGCGGCGCTGATTTAGAGGCAATAAAAGGAGCATACGACAGGGCAGTAAATAACATTAATATACTACAAAGTAACGAAACTAAATTAAAAAATGCCTTAGCTGAAAAATTAGGACTTATAACTGGTTACAAAAGTAAAGCTGAAAGTCTTCAAACTAGAGTAGACGAGTTAACACAACAATTAAAAGAAGCCAAAGAAAACAAAACAACTGACACTGGCAAAATCAAGGAATTACAAGCTAAAATTGATGAGTTACAAGCACAAATAGATGATGGAATCACAGATGACCAATATAATAGCCTATTAGCTGAAATCGAGAGATTAAATGGAGAACTTACAAAGGCCAATAGTCAAATAGCTTCATTAAAGAACGAAGTATTAGCAAAAGATGCACAAATTAAGGATGCCAAAGCAGTAACTGATGAAGAATTAAACGGCGGAATTGATACAAGCGACTTATACTTCACTTGGGAAGGTGGACCTGCTGAATTAACTGAATACTTAAATAAACAACAAATAAGAGATGATCGTAACGAATCACCGGTTACAATAAGTAGTTACTACAATAACTGGGTTGTTGGTAATATTAGAGCTTATAAGAAACTATATGACAGTATAAATGGAGATGGAGCTTACTTAACTGCATACAAACAAGCAGTAGCTGACCGTAAAAAATCACACCCAAACGAAACTGACCAAAATGAAATATTCTATCAATGTATTAGTAAAATAAGTAACCTACAAATAACAGTTGGAAAAATAACATATAATTTAGGTTGTGACCCAAAATATCCATTATCAACTGATACAACTATTGAACGTAGCCAATGGAATGGCTTTTGGTACAACACAACTGCTGACAAGGCGCTATTTTAATTAGTAAATAAAAAGGTTCGCTACCTCCTTCTAAAAGGTAGCACAAATTAAATTATAAAGGGGATTATATTATGAATAAAAATTATATTAATATAAATGTCGAATCTTTAGACGATGCAACATTAAAAACTAACTTCAAGGGAGGAGCTTCTAGCTATGATGATTTAATCCAACTTGGATCTGGACTATTAGAGACATTCCTATCAAGTGCAGCCGAAATGATAAAATCAAATGATGATGAACTTGATATGCCAGATGAAATATTAAAATTGACTATATTAAATAGTTTAATTGATAAAATAGGTACTTTACTTCAAATGAATAAAGATGATAATGCAGAGGCAAAGGTTAATGACTTTCTTACAAATATATTTAAAGGGATGAAAGGAGCTGAGTAACATGACTTTATTTGTATTAGGTTTAATGTGGATCGTTGATACAACTGCTTATATAACTGGAGCTAATGTAAGTCATATTATAGATGTACTCAATCAATTATATTATATTTTCCTCGACCATCCATTATTAAATACAATATTATTCACAGGCATATTACTAATAATAGCTGCGATACTATTCAGTAGATTAGAACAAGAGATTAAAGGGGGTGCCAAATAATGAAAACTAAAATAACATTAGAAGAACTACATCAATGGGCAAAAGTATATCCCGATATGACCATATTACAATTCATCAAAATTTTTTCAAATAAAATTTCCTAGTATATAAGGAGCTACTGCATAGACAGTAGCTTTTTAGTTATATAGAAAAATATATAATTTTTTTTAAAAAAGTGGTAGACATATATAGTAATTGGACCTACAATTTTATTAATAATAAAGATAAATTAAAGGGGGATGTTGGTATGAGACAAATAACTAGAGAGGAATTAATGAATCTTAGAAAAAAAGATGATAAACTTTTACAAGATGTGATTGATGATATTCTAGATATGAATGAGAGCGACGAAGAAATAACTGACTATTGTTATAATGTATACGAACATGGCGGAGTTAGTGGAGCAATCCCAAGTCTTATCTACCATCGTGATTGTGAAACATTCGCTAAAAAACATCTTGAAACTATACTTGAGATACTTAATAATGATATGGATGAAGGAATAGGATTACCTCCAGTTCTTAGCATGGATACATTAGCATGGCTTGGATACGAAAGGGTAATTTACTACATAGTGAATAGATACTAAACAATGACAACCGGTACAGATTTGTACTGGTTGTCTTAAACTTATAGAAAGGGTGATTTGATGATAAAAATATTAATTCATATAATTAGTCGACTAGTGGGTTTCAGAGGCCCACAGAAGCTCCTACGAGGTTATATATACATTGTAGAGGATGTTCTACATGGAACTATTAGAATAGGAACAACAATAAGTCTTAATAAGCTACATGACATACAAAGGAGTTATTATGGTGATAATAAATATAGGGTTAAGATAATTCATAAAACCAGTTCGCAGTTACATAAACAAAGGAGAGATAGACTAAACCAGTTACAACAGTATTACATTAATAAATACAGCGATCAATATAAGGTAGTCTTACAAATATAAAATTGTAGTTAACGAAGCGAGAACTCGCTTGAGTAATTAACGACCACAACGTTGTGGTGGTTATATAAGGAGGGAAATTATATGGCAACAATATATAAAAGATTGAAAAATTATGTAAATACACCTGGAGTATTTCGAGCAACGTTCAGTGGTGTTAGTACTATGTTTCATCCATATATTAATAGTGAAGAATATAGAAGTTTACTATTCAAAGACTTATGGGATTATAGCAAAAGAAATCCAGTTAAAATTGCTGATTGGTTCTGGATGAATGATAACATCCCGTGGCAAAAGATGGACCTAGAGGCGGGAGATTATGTACAGTTCCAAGCTGAGGGAGATAAACATAGAATAGGCAGTGAAGGGCATTTATTCAACACTATTAGATATATAAACACCATATATAGATTAAAACGACCTTATAACATTATAAAACTAGGTAAAGTAGAAGGCAATGTGAGCCCACTAGAGCTCCCTATAATAGATTTAGAGAGCGGGGAGGAATATAATACCTTTGATGAATACTGTAATGGCTTAAAGTACTTCATAAATGATGTAGAGAAGGAAAAACGAATTGTAATGCTGATTGAAAGTATTAACTATATGCCACTATGGATTAATTTAAGTAAGACCAAATATATTAGAGTGCATAAATTACCAAGACCTTTTTATCCAGGGGAGCTAAAAGGTAAAAAGCTAAAATATGCTCCTATATGGACTTATAAAACCTATAGCAATGTAAAACCACTAATTATATTCAAAAGTGTATTTGATGCAGCTACTCCAGAACAAAGACGAGTATTACTTAATAGAGCAGATCCACTATAATTCTATAGTGGATTTTTTTTATGGATGGAAGTTAGCAAATGCTACTACATTTATATACTATATATAGATATTAAATTTTAAGGAGTGATGAAAAATGGAACAGGCATTAAACCTAAAATTAACGACAAGAAATGTAACAGACTACATAGTAACAACAAATAATCTGCTGCACACAATTAATCAAAATAGTTGTATGGTGTTGACTAATGGAGCAATGACGGTTAAGCAGTATGATTTTATGGTCTTTATATTTAAGGGGTTACAAATATACGTGAACAATATTAGAAAAGAAATACAACATAGCTTTGAAGTGGACAGTATGGACTTTGTTGATGAGGATGTAACGCAATATATTTTAGACCACAGATTTATAAAGGTTGATTTTGAAGATATGATACAATTTTTACAAAAGACCAACAATGGAAATACAAGATATATAAGTAAAAAGGATTTACTTAATTATTTAAGCCAAATACAAACTATGTGTAATAACTTAATGCTTAAATGTGAGTTTATGGATAATAATGGACAAGATAAAATTTTTACAAGAAACTTATTCAGTGGGACATCTTATGATGGAAAAAATGCTAATGAATTAATAAATATGTATAGTTTTGATTTATTATTAAGTGTGGACGCATTGCCATTCATATTAGAATTATTTAATACTGCTAATGGCTTTGGACAGACACAAATAGAAACTATTTTAAAATTAAAAAGTGTTAACAGTAAAAACTTACATTTTTTTATATGTAGATATATTAGCTTAATTAAGGGTGGATTTGATGTAAATGTAAGGACTTTAACTAAATACTTAGGTATAAATAACCATGATAGACCTTATGCAGACCTAAAGGATATTATAAAGAGATATAATAAAGAAATAGAGGATACAGGTACTAAAATTACTATTACACCAATTAAAAAAGGTAAAAAAGGACAAATACTAAAAATATCACTAAAACAGGAAACTACTATTAAATTACCATATAAGAATACTAATAATACCGACCATAGTAATTGTGATAATGAAATTGATGTTTGGTTTTAGTTAACAATAAAATATTAGTTTTTTATGTAGAGGGTCAAGTTGGTTTTTCAACTTGACTCTTTAATATCATTATTTAATATCATTATTTAAAACCATTATTTAGCTTTTACACAGACCAGTCATATCAATGTATACAGGGGTCTTGGTGGGGTAACTTTGTAGTTAGATGGGGTAAGTTTGTAG
>ERZ772812.1770-NODE-1770-length-15096-cov-3.475367_pt1 | contig 15096 bp, 18 predicted proteins | sample MGYA00511343_ERZ772812 | MGnify/ENA primary metagenome ERZ772812 (study PRJEB29015, sample SAMEA2737706) | human gut metagenome | biome: human gut; feature: human-associated habitat; material: faeces | place: China | collected 2012 ...
ACGCCGCGCTTGCGCTCGGCATCTTGAACGAGGTCATTCGCACGGACGCGTACGATCACGAATTCGTGGAGGCATGGACGTACGGCTTCGACGAGCTGGCGGCCCGCGCATCCGAATACCCCGCGGAGAAGGTGGCGGAGATCTGCGAGGTCGATGCCGGCCTTATCCGGGCCGTCGCCCGCTGCCTGCTGGAGAAGCCCTGCACGCTCTCGATGGGACTCGCCGTCGATCAGAACCCCAACAGCATCCAGATCGCGCATGCCCTGCTCGCCATCTTCGCCATCACCGGCAACATCGACATACCGGGCGGCGTGTTCCTGGGCCAGCCGTTGCTCATGTTCCAGGCGCTTCAGGGCGAATCGTCGGTGCCCGAGGAAGCGGATGGCGAGCTTGGCATCGGCCACGACGTGTACCCGGCGCTCCCGAAGGTGGCCAACACGCCCCATCCCGACATCGTGCTCGAGTGCCTCGAGACGGGACGTCCCCAGCGCATCGAGTTCGCCTACTTCCTGAACACGAACCCCCTTGCCTGCATGCCCGCCCAGCCGCAGCGCTGGTTCGAGGCCCTGCGCAAGATCATCCCCCACAACATCATCGGGTTCGAGACCGCGACGATGCAGGAGCTGGTGCACAAGATACTCACCGAGCGCGGGCTGACTCTGGCCACCGCCGAGAGCTGCACGGGAGGCGCCATCGCCTCGCGCTTCACGGCCATGCCCGGGGCATCGGCCTATTTCCGCTGCGGCGTGGTGTCGTACAGCAATGAATCCAAGGTAAAACTGCTGGGCGTAGACCCCGCGGACATAGCCCGTTACGGCGCCGTGAGCGAACAGGTCGCCCGCCAGATGGCCGAAGGGGCCCGCCACGCGGCAGGAGCCGATTACGGCATCGCCACCACCGGAATCGCCGGCCCCACGGGCGGCTCGGCGGAAAAACCCGTCGGCACGGTCTGGATCGCCGTCAGTTCGCCCGAGCGCACCGTCGTCCTCCTCAAACAGTGCGGAACCGACCGCGGACAAATCATCGACCGCGCCAGCGCTTTCTCCATCAGCCTGCTGCGCGACTGCCTCAACGGAAAATAACAAAAAAACGACCATGAATAAAATCGTCACGCTGCTGGCCGTACTCGCCCTGACAGCCTCCTGCTGCGGATCGAAACCCGAGAAGCGCGTACACAAACTGCTGATGGACCGCATGCTGACGCTCTCCGTGGCCGAAAGCTGCACGGGAGGCTCCATCGCTTCGCGTTTCACGGCCATGCCGGGAGCCTCGGCCTACTTCAAAGGCGGCGTGGTCACCTACTGGAACCAGACCAAGAGCCTGCTGCTGAACGTCTCGGCCGACACCATCGCCCGCTATGGCGTGGTGAGCGAACAAGTCGTCCGCCAGATGGCCGAAGGGGCCCGTCACGCCGTCGACACCCATTACGCCATCGCCACCACCGGAATGGCCGGTCCCTCGGGCGGCACGCCCGAAATCCCGGTCGGCAGCGTCTGGATCGCCGTCAGTTCGCCCGAACGCACCGTCACCCGCCTCATCCACATCAAAGGCAACCGCGACCGCGTCATCCGCGAAGCCGGCTCGGCCGTGATCGAACTGCTCGAAGAAGAGCTGACGGGCGAATACGGAACCCGATAGTACTCCAAAAGAACGCATTTATCCGCATTTCATTTGCTTTTCTCGGTTATTCGCGGTACTTTTGCGCTGATTTAGCCCAAAAAGTAATGAAAAACGCCCTGCTGCTTTTGGCGATTCTGATCGCATCGGCATTGCCGGCCGCCGCCCAATCCGCCGCCGACGGCCTCGATACGACGCTCGTCGCCTATTACCGTTGGTGCAACCGCCACAAGCAGGACCCGGAGATGCTGCTCAAGGCCGACACCATGTTCCGGCTGGCCGGCGAACGGCAGAATCCCCGCATGCAGTCGGTGGCGCTCTGCCTGAAAGCCGACTACTATTATTTCACGGACAATTACGATTCGCTCAAGGTATGGGTGGCCCGCACCCAGCAGTTCACCCGCGAGCACGACCAGCCGACGCACTACTATTTCGTCTGGACGCGGCTGATTTCCTATTACAGCAAATACAGCAAATACACCCTCGCCCAATACGAACTGGAGCGTTTCCGCGACCAAGCCATCCGCGACGATTACAAACCCGCGATCGCCGAGGCTTACAAGCAGTTGGGCCACATCTACCGCACCAAATCCCTCAACGACGCGGCGCTCGAATCCTACGCCAAGAGCATCGAGATGGTCGAGCGGAACGGCCTGAAGGAAGTGGATGCCTCCTACCTCTACCTCCAGCTCGGCGAGCTGTACACCCTGCAGAAAAAGCACGACAAGGCCGACGAGGCGCTCCGGATGTCCGAAAAGACCATCCTGCTCCCCGAACATATCTGGCGCACGCGGATCGCCCGGGCAAACCTCGCAGCCTCGCAGGGTGACTTCGCACAGGCCGAGAAACTGCTGCACGAGATCCGGGAGAAAAGCGGCGGATACATCTCGGAAGACAAGATCGGGGAGATCGGGGAGATCGAAGTGACAATCTGCAAGGGCACCCGCAACTTCCAGAAGGCGCTGGAAATCGTCAACCGGCAGTTGGAGAGTTTCGATAAAAACAAAGACAGCCTCGGCTCGTCGCATTATTTCTATATTCCGGCGCTCTCGAACCGCGCCGCGATCCTCTACGAAATGGACAACTACAAGGCTGCCGCCGAAGACCTTTCGCGGCAGACGACGCTGACCCGGCAGAAATACGAGGCCGACAACCAAGAGGTGCTGAACGAGTTCGCCACGCTGTTCGACGTCGAACGGCTCGACCGCGAAAAGGCAGAAGCCCTGCAGCAGGCGCAGGCCGAACGGCTGCGCCGCGCCCGTCTGTTCGAAACCGGACTGGTCGTGATCCTGCTGCTGGCGACGGCGTTCATCGTCATCCTGACCCGCCTCAACCGCCGTTTGGCCCGGGCCAAACGGGCAGCCGAAGAGAGCAACCGCATGAAGGGCGTCTTCATCCGCAACATCACCCACGAAATCAACACCCCGCTGAACGCCATCGTGGGATTCGCCGAACTGGCCTCGACGGCTCCGGACGACGAGCCCGAGCGCAGTTCCTACATCGACATCATCCGCGAGAACAGCGGTTACCTGCAAAAACTCATCGACGACGTGCTCTACATCTCCGACATCGAATCGTCCGAAGCACCGCCGTCGTGCGCCGAGGTCGAGGTCGACACCTGCTGCCGCCGGTGTATCGACGAGCTGTCGAAGCACGCCCCGCTCGCCACCGAAATCCACTTCGCCCCCAACGGCGAAGGCCGGTCGCCCCGCATCCGTACCTCGTGTCTGCTGCTGAGCAAGGCGCTCACCGAGTTGCTGCGCAACGCCGTGCGGTTCACCGACCCCGAAAAGGGCGTCAGGCTCTCCTATTCGCTCTCGGCGGACGGACGCAGCATCACCTTCGCAGTCGAGGACGCAGGTCCCGGCGTGCCCGAAGGAGCGCGCGAGCGCATCTTCGAACGCTTCGTCAAGCTCGACTCGTTCAACCAAGGACTGGGACTCGGTCTGGCTGTCTGCCGCCTGATCGCCCGCACGCTGGGCGGCGACGCGCGCCTCGACCCGGAGTGTACCCGGGGTGCGCGGTTCCTGCTGACGATTCCCGTCGAATAAAAAAAGACCGGGGATTATTGGTATTTGACGAAAAGGTTGTATATTTCTGCATATATTCAATCTTTTAATTGATAATCAATTAATTACATTCAAGATGACGTATTGAGAGTAACAAACTGGTAACAAAAATATCTAATTTCAATGATTTTTTCACAGATATAAGATATTAATACATAGATTCTTGCGAATCCTCAACCTTGACTGGTTGGGGATTTTTTGTTGCAATTTTTTAATCAAAATCAAAAGTCGATGATATAATCTATAAACGAACAAGAAATCAGTAGAATAATATCATTAAATAATTTTAAAAACAAAATAGTTATGGCACATAGTACATTGAGAAATGAATTGAAAGAGATCAAACAATTGTTGTTGTTGAACAACAAAACCGTATTGACACCCGACGAAGTATCGTTGATGTACGGACTGAGTAAAGACTACTTGTATCACCTGACCAGTGAACGGGTGATCCCGTTTCATAAACCGAACGGCAAAAAAATCTTCTTCGACAAGGAGGAGGTAGAGAATTGGTTGTTGCAGAACCGACAGGATACCCTCGAAGAAACACAGCAAAAAGCAACGTTGTACAATTTGAAAAATAAGGGAGGGGTACGATGACGAATATATATTATAAATCAACGTATCGAACGACTATGGCGAACAATATCAATATCATGCAGTGGATCTGTGCCGGGAATCACTCGATGACCTCCGACGAATCCGTTGCACATATAATAATTGATTGTCATATGCATAGTATATCAGCACATTACATATCCGTACATCAAAAATTCATCAACAAACAGCAACCTTGTTGATTACGCTATTTAGGCTAACAGGGATAGAATATATTTTAGTCATTGCCGAGAGACATGAGTATCTGTTTTCCGGCCTCGATATTCCATCTTTTCAAGTAACACTGCCAGCAACCATTTCCGTAGGAATACCGATAACCTACACGGTGAAGCTTTTGGCGAATTTCTTCTGCAGGTTTCTTCACGAAGAATATTTGGAAGCGGTTTTCCTGGGGATTCTCGACAACGCGGATTCCGTTCACTTCGTATGTCTTCTCTTCTTGGGATTTGAGTCTTTTGACTCTTTCGAGGCGTTTTTTTGCATTGCGGATAGTCGCACTGTTGTTTGTCAGATAGCACGCAGCATAGCCGATGTCATTACATACATCGGGGACGATTAGACCTTGAGCCGCTTTTTCCGTCATTCCGGTTTCAATGAGCTTGGCGATCTTTTCTTCCTCCGTGAGTTTCTTGTCCCTCACGATTTTGTTCCGATCTTTCATCGCCTGTTGCAATTTTTCGAGCCGTGCGATCTTTTCCTCCAGCCGTTCTACGGAGTCTTCGTCTTCGGTATAGATCGCATTGTTGTTTTCTGCGGCCTCTGCTTTTTTGCGATAATATTCTGCTTTCTCGCTTTCCTGAACTGATTTCCCCATAGCATTCCAGCTTTTGTCCAAATCCCTGCGATGTCTTTTCTCAGAATGGTGTCCTACCAGAATCGGTTGGCCCATAGGGATACATTTCACGATACTGTTCGAATGTTCGAACGCTTCGATCGACTTTGTTTCCGCTTTACGAGCCAGTTCGTTGTAGCGGTCAATTCTGTTTTGTTTTCTTTCGCTTCTTGATGACATAATTGTATTTTTTAGGTAAATATGAAAAGCACGGCCATTTTGACCGTGCCTGTGTTATCTTATTTAAAAAAGAGTCACATCGAAAAGGGATAGGAACGGGGCCTGCTTTTTGGCTACACCGACAAAAGGTTCGATGAGTTTGGCTGGATTCTGGGGATGCTTCCCATATGTCGCGATTATCCTTTTGCGCCTCCATTGTAAGTCCGCTTTAAATGACCATTGAAAAAGCGTTGATAATTTTTAACATCAGCCTTGAAAAGCGCATACGCTTGTTTCATATTACTGGCACAATAAACAACATCCGTAGCTCGTCCCATTGAGTCGTAAACTCGGTAGGTGTTTGACTGTTCGTTCATGTTTTATTTTTGTTATATGTTTTTCACCACTCCGCCGCGGTCGATTGCCACATTTCACCAGAATTAGGGTTGATGCGAATACAACAAAGCCGCCCTTGGGCGGCTTCTTTATAAATGTCTGCAGTTATTATTTGTCAAGATACTGTTTGAGCGAATCTGAAAGTTCTTCGTCCTCATCGAATCCCCATTCGGTAATGTCTATATGGTCTTTTCCGCGGAAATCAAGGGGTCTATCTACTATGAGCGAGCCAAAGTAATTTACCGTTGCCGATGGTTCGATAGTGCTGGGGACAGAATCATCGTCGTCAGAGTGCCTTACTCCATAAGCAATGAGGCCCTTCGGCAAAACAGCATCTTTTAAGCGATATTCAGAAAAAAGACCGTAAATATCACCTGCCTCGGTTTCTAAATAAATTGCTTTAAGGTCTAAATTGGAAATAGTTTCGTTTGACATGATTTTTACATTTTGTAATGAATTTTTTATATAATAATGGCTAAAGATAATCGATTTTTAAACTTGGTGTTCATTTAGTCGGAAAAAATCAAGATAATTCATTGTGTGTTATGGAGGACCATATCCCGATGCGGGGACAATGCAGATCGATTCGCAGGTTCCCGACTTATCGCTACACTAACTGGCATAACTATTCCTCCTCTTCTTTGATTGATTTGACATTGTATTCGCGGGCCCATATTTCTACGGCATTCCATAGCATATCGGCGTCGACTTCGACATGCCCAGCGATTTTAGACAGGATGCCGGCATCCTCGTCGGTCACGTCATAACCATGCTCCCGCATAGATTCAACAGTAAGAGATGCAGAGGTGACCTCGAAAAAAAGGCCATTCTCGCGTATCTGCTTTTTGAGATTGCCGATGATGGCTCGTTGTTCAGGCGTGGCAGTTCCGAGCGTAGCTTCCAATTCGGTCACACCTGCCATAAGTTGCATACTTGTGATATTCATGTATAGTGGTATTTGCGGTTTGATAAATTCGGGGTTACAGGTTAATATATATCAGGAAGTTTAGTTTGCCCGGGCAACTGATCTCCCGCCCAAACATGGCTTTGTGGTCAACTCAGCGATAATGCGGTGGCGAAATATTCCGTGCAATCGAAATCTACCCCTAAGTTTGAGCAGGCAGCTTCAAGATCGTCATAGCGCAGTTCGCCCGTGTCACGTAGTTCCCGGAGGTTCTGTATTTCCGAATCGAGGTATCTTTGTGCCTTGCATTTACCGCAATGGCATGCCGAGCAGATATTTTCTATGAGTTTATCCATAGTAATTACATCTTTGATTAAAGGGCGGTTTAAATATTCTTGTCTTGTCATAATGATGTAGTTTTAATTGTTATGCAACCTTCTGATTACCCCATGAGATATAGAAATTACCGTCTTTATCCCGTTCTCGTTTGAGCAGGTTTTCAATCAGGTTTGTTGATACGTCGAATTCGTCGAAGATTTCGGATTCCTCCATGATTTCGCCGACTTTAATGAATTCATTGAGCCGCTCTTTAGTCAGGATCAGGGCGATGAGATTTTGTTCGATGGATTCATCGTAGCAGACATAGTGTACGCGCGTCTTATTTCTGGAATCCATGCGGATGAAGCGGAAGTAGAATTGCTCCATCTTGGGGATATTCCATTGCAGGGATTCGAGTATCACGTCATCGCAGGATGGAATATTGGTCGAACTTTTGAGAGCTTGTTGTGTACATACGAGAATACCGTCTGCTGTTTCTTCAAACTGGGCAATAATCTTTTGGCGGCGCTCGAAACTTATTTCTCCGTGAATTGTGAACAGCGGTCTTTCCGGAAACATGAGTCCCAGATAATCGGTATACATATTCATTGCTTCGATTGTCGTGCAGCCGACAGCAACTTTTGTTGGAATCTCTGTTTTTATCAGGTTAGCGATGTAGCGAGTTTTTCTGGGGAAAGGTTCCCCATCGTAACCGGCTAATGTGTTGGGTGTGGAGCATGCGCGAATCATTAGCATGATTTGACGGACTAAGCGCAATGCTGCATCTTTCTTCGCATCGCCGGTGCTTGTGAAATAGAAGGAGCATATTTCGCAAAATTCTTTCAGTATCTTGGCGTATACTGCCTTCTCTCCCGGTCCGGGGATTACGGCATGATGCCTGATCTCATATTTGTCGGCCGCAAACTCTTTGAATTTCCGGGTCAGGATTGTTTTCTTAATCAACTCGGCGAGTTCATATTTGTTGTAAATATCCTGATTCCGTTTCTCAATTCCGAAGACGGTGACTTTTCCCGGACAGAAACAGTTTTTGAAGAGGCGGGCTCCTTCTCGTGGCGGGAACGGTTTTCCGACGTTGGTGTTATCTTCGCAGAAAATGTCATGCGTGATCCGATCCTCGATATACACTTTCTTGCACCAGCACATGAAGTTCACGGAGTTGTTATAGAGTATTTCGAACTGTCCGTAGAGTTCGGCTACGTTGTTGCGGGTCGTCGTGCCGGTGGCGAGTAATTTGTATTTGCAGCGGCGGAATACATCGAGCGAGTTGCGTGTACGCTGCGTTTCGTCGTTGGTGATTTCGTCTGACTCGTCGAAGATCAGGCAGACTTTGCGGGAAATCCCTCGCATGAATAGTTTCACCGACCTTTTGTTTTTTTCGAGCATGGTGGTCGAAATGAGAATGAACATACCGGGGCGAATCTTTTTGAAATCCTCTTCGCATGTCAGGATTACAAACCGTTTCTTGTGTTTGATAAGAAACGGTTTCCATGTCATTTTAATCGCAATCGCCGGGGCCAGTACGACGCTGTTGCGTATGCGGCCCAGAGATCGCAGGTATTTGCCGTAATAGTACGCTACGGCGGTTTTTCCTGATCCCTGCTGCCAGTTCAAGAGTGAATAGCGTCTTTGGAAAATCAGGTTCATATCATGTTGCTGCAGGTCGTTGAACTGGCAAACTTCCATGTAGTTGTTGAAGAAGCGCAACCCCGCGATATGCTTGGCAAGAGCTTTGTTGGGTTCCACATCGAGTATAGGTGTGCTGTGTCGCAGGTATTGGCGATGTTTGCGGTGGATTACCCGCATGGCCTGTGCATACTGTGCCGCCGCGTTTGGGGACATGTCCTTTACGGGTGTGGGCAGCCCGCCGTCGTTCAAGGTTAGCTGGTATATGGGGGCCTCTTTGCATTCGACATTATCCAGCATGTGCGGGGCGTATGCTTTGAGTTTGTATGTGTAGTTGGTCTTCACGAGTGCCACTTCTTTGCGTGGCACTACATATTGCCGCCGGATGTAACGATAGATTACTGCCAACACCTTGGCATGGGTGAGTTTCTTTTTTTGAAATTCGTCGTATTGGGTCCGGGTGTAGTTCTGGGGAGGTTTCTGATTGCGGAATTTCGTTACAAGCGCCAGCGCCTTTTCATATTTTCCCTGCATATGAGGATGTGCTTTGAGTTCATACAGATATTTTTTGAGTTTCACTTGAAATGCAAGGTCTTCGGAATAGAGCAGTTCGTTTGTTTCGCGCAGCAATTTGAGTTTTAGCGGTTGTCGGAGCTTCCGAAAGTCCGCAACGCGCTGTTTCAGGCATTCCATAGATACAAATTCATCATCCTTGTATGAATTTCTCTCGATATGTTCCGTTCTGCGAGTGAAAACCATGATTTTGGTAGCGAAGTTTTCAACATCCAATGAACTGAAGGTCGATACAGGGAGTTGTGTTTGCCCGATGAATGAGAATCTTCGATCAATAGCCCCGATCTGCGACTTGTCCCAGAATTCACTTTTCATAAAGGTCATGGGCACGACGAGAATGAATATTCCGGCAGGATTGAGTGCGTTGTATGCTTTTTCACAGAAGTAAAACTGCGACGGCTCCCTGTCAAAATCGAGGTTGTAAGGCGGGTTTCCAAGGATAATATCGAAGCGCTGATCGGGGTCGAAACACCGGATGTCCTGAGTTTGGATGTTGGCGTCGGGATAGAGATATTTGGCCACTTTCACGGCGTTGGGATCGATGTCGAAACCGTAGGCATTGTAGGGATTGGGCAGATAGTTGAAGAAGTTGCCCATGCCGCAGCACATATCCAGAATGCTTTCTGTTGCTTCGGGAGCTGCTATTTCGACAATCTGGCGGCAAAGGTCGTGAGGCGTGAAGAACTGCCCCATCTCGAATTCTTTCTTGGCTTGAGAATAGTCGTTATAATTTCCGAAATTGGCTTGTTTGAGGCCGTGCAAACCTCCGAGGCCGGTATAGCAGTTGAAGATCGTTTCCCGGGGTATTTCCCCTTTATTCTTGTCAATGGCTTTCAGGATTCTCTTGTTGTAATCTTCCCGCTTTTCCTTGGGGATCGTCTGATTCTTGATCTGATAACTCATATGTCAATGGTTTGCGAGTGAATAGAGGCGCAGGAAGTGGAAGCACTCTGCGGCGGCTGTGGGTGTTGAGAAACGGACATCGATACGGCCGTTTACATAGAACCTGATGGCCTCGATTTTGTCCATTTTCATGTCGTACCACTTTCCGACCTGTACGTTGTATTGGTTGAATTCCGGGATGGAGCCGATATTACCTTGTATACTTTGGGTAGCATAGAGGACCAAACCCGCGCATATATTGTTTACAAACGTATCTGTGCCGTAAGCAATCTGGTATCGTCCTATGCTGCGTTGGTAGTCGTCCATCTCCACGATGTCGTAGAAGAGGATTTTATTATCCCGTAATTCGGGTGCTGTGCCACGCTCTCGGCGTTTTGAAGCGAATAACGAGCGGATGATGATTTCCTCTTCGGCCTTCTCGCGGAACGTTTGTCCGTTCAGGCGGCTGATGATGTGATCCACATATAACTTGTAATCGGGAAGGAAGCCCACAGAGATCGTATCCTCACAGTCGGGACGCAGGATGGAGAATCTGTATTTTTCCTCAAAATACCTCATAATAACACTACCGAAGAAATAACAGGCGCGTCGATAGTTATCGGCAATATTGTTGATGATTTTGAAGGGATAGAAATAGTATTCCTTGAATTCATTTTGTTCTTGTTCGTCTTGTCTGACGAGGAGGCTGATTTCTACAGATCCGGACGGAGAGTACGAAATGGCAAATTGATCAGAGTACTTTTCCGCTTCGGACCGGAATCGGTCATGCCATGTTTTCAGATGGCGTAGCGCGGCATGACATTGGGCTTGCATTCGTTCGCAATAAGCCTTATCATCCATTGGGATTTCCGGCTCCTGATCGACCTCGATTTGGTCGAATACAGCGAGCATATCGCTGTTGTCTGGTGTTTTGTCTTGCATGATGTGAGGAATTATAGGGAAACAAAATCGGCGGCAAGCATTTGCCTGTCGCCGCGTACATATGGTATTAATGGTGTTACTTTTCGGGAATCTTTTCCAAACGGTTTTTAGCTCGGCTGATTTCCTCATAAGCCTTGTTGATGGCGAGGTCTTCGCCCGGAGTGAATTTTTCCCGTTGCAGGAGTTTGGTTATGATCGCCATCAACTGTCCGCACAGGAATGCGACAAACTGAAGGTTCGTTTGTGCTACTTGCTGTTGTTTGCTGTTATCCATCTTCGTAAAGTGTTAGTGGGTATTCAATGCTGAGGGATGTCCTGCGAATGTAAAATGGCGATAAGTTCTTCGCGCCATATTTCGGCGATGTCTTGATCCTCCATATCGAGGTGCGAGCCGGGCGGCATGTGGAGTTTTATCTTTGTAAACTGCTCGGCCAGTTCTGCAATCTGCTGCATCCGGTCATTTCCGATCTCCCGGACTTGAAGCGACGACGGAAGTTCTTCGAGCATGCGCCGTGTCAGGTGGGTGGACTGGCTGTAGAACCGGGTGTCGAGCAGCAGGATTTCGGACAGCTCTTTCATTATATGGAAAACATGCCCTGTGACAGCATGAGGGTCGTATTCATCGGGTTTGGTTCTGTTTTGTTCAAAGACCAGTTCTTCCCAGCTCTTTTTTTCCTCCTGCCACATGTAATCGAGTAGTATGCTGAGCAAATGGACCGGGACCGGGACTATTGGGATTTTGTCCGCGGATACCGATGATTCCTTTGGCCGGGGAAACGCGGGCAGGTTTTCATTGGGAATTTCAAACCCGGTGTAGGGATTGAAGATTCCGATGTGCAGTAGGGGCTCGGATTCTATAGCAAACATACCGCGGCCACAGTCGTAGAAGAGTTCCATAGCTACAGGTGTTGTTGCGGCGTTGTGACGGGCTTCCCCTTCTGAAAGACCGCTCAGCATGAGTTCTTCGACACGACGTTTGAATGCTTGGGGAGTCTCTTTTTCGGAGAGAGATATTTTGAAGAAGTCACCTTCCTCTTCGTGTACTGTTAATTCAGCGTTTTCCATGTATTTAGGATTTTGCGGTTATTTTGTCTTTGGAGGTGGATGCACGGCATTTGCGATGGCATGGGGATTCGATCAGCACCCCGTTCTCAACCATTTTCTGATAGATTTCCTCCACGAATTTCTCCGCAAGGAGTCCAAATTTATAACCCTGTTCTGCACGTAATGTACGGATCTTTATGGTGCGTCCAATGTCGTACATCATGTCTTTACTTTTGTAGAGATTACGGCGTTTGGTCCTGAATATTCCGATCAGCACCAGATGGACAAATCCATTAAAAAACTGATGATAGTATTTCATTTCCTGTTCCGGGGTGATGTCGTAGATTTCATGGATCGTTTCTGATGACGTAAGAATGAATGTTTGAGACGCTGAGAGGTTCTGCCTTATCGTCTCAATCGAGCTGGCGTCGCAAAGGCCCATGATATGTGTGGGATGGCAGTAAAGATTTGTGTGGCCCTTTGTTGCGGATAAGCTGTATTCTGGAGTTTTCCTTGTGATTTCAAATCCGAGGTCTGAGAATATCTTTCGGATTTCCGTTTCAAAGAGTTGATTCTTGTACTGTGCAATCCCCTCCGGACCGTATCCGGATTCGATATAAAACCTTACGAGTTTCAGGCGCGATCGTTCCCGTATCCGGGGCGTGTCGATCATGGCGGGCATGACGATCTTCCGGCCCCATTGGATACGAATATCAATATCTTCAATTTTCATCGACGGACCGATATTGAAAAAACGGAACATATCGCTGAAGCGACACGCCTGATAGATGGGATTACCCGTTTTCCGCTGGAAAATCCGATAGGAGTATTTCGGGTCATGGTCTGCCTGTTCGATTTCGGCGCTGAATTCGAGCTGCAGCAATACGATCATATCTTTAGTTTCCTGTGTCATAGTCGTTGATAGGTTTAAATATGGGGCAGGTGGCATTCCCGCACGGTATCTGCGATCTTCCTGCACATCTCGTAGCTGGCGCGGTTGCGGTCGTCGATACAAACGTTATCCGGTTCGGCCATATAGAGTATGATACTTTGGATCAGACGGAAGAACGTCTGCTGTGTCGTGTGATGTTCCACGCTCAGGGCAGCAAGGAAGTTATCCGTATGAAAGCCATAAGAATTCAACTCGGATAAAAGGCTTTCCATAGCGATGAATTCCTTGCTATTCTTTCTCAGTTCGATGTCGTAGTGTTTAAACTTTTTATTCATAATGGAATACTATTAAGCCTGCGGATTCCACGTTTCTTTGGAGGCCGCAGGCTGTATGTGAATATCGATGTGTGGAATTACTGTTTTACGCGGTCCATCAGTTCTCCGGCTATTTCCGCAAAATCCCGGGTGCGGGCAGAGTTCTGGTTCCGGCCGTAAGCCGTGAGTGCCTGTGTAAGGTTCAGCAGCGACGGGCTTCCCTGCAGTCCGTCTTCGGGATTGTGGTCCATGAGTATTTTCTGGATGGCCACTTCCTCGTTCTTGAGGATTTTGTTGTTCTTCACCAGTTTCTTCAATTCGGCTTCGAAATCTACCGCCGTATCTCCGGCCCTCTCTATCTCCAGCGCTTTTTTACGGATAATATCCTTGTTGTAGAGTTGTCGGGTAGCATCTCTTACCGTGAGGAGGACCGTTTTCGTGTCCTGCCGGTAAGTTTCCTCCGAGAGCTGCAGGTCTTCGGGGAGTCGGCCTCCCAAGTGGACTTGTTTGAGGGTGCGTTCGCGGACCATGCCGTTGAGACAGACGCCGTTGAGCAGGAATGTCCGCAAGTCGAGCGATCCGTCGCCGTAGTCGGAGGTGGAGAACCGCACTCCCATGTAAATAATCACCGTACCGTTCAGGCGGGTCGGGATGCAGATGGGTTCGGGAAGAATTGTCTCGATCCATACTTTCGTGTCGGTCATCAGGGCGTCGCAAGCCACGGCTCCTTCATTAAGAGCGGTTTTCATAAATGCGGTGAGGATAATTTCGCTGTTGAGTCTTCGGTAGCTGTCGGAAAGCACGCCCCGCACCTGATCGCCTACGGTCCGGATCATCACCCGTGTTCGGGGTGTCCAGCCCGAAGTTTTGTTCAGGATTTCAGCCGCAAGCTGTCGCTGCCATGCGCTTCCTTCTGAAAGCTCTCGGAGGTATTTCGAGGGGATGTCCATTTTCTCGGCGAGCTGACGCACGGCGTTGTTATGCAGTGTGAACGGCTCTCCGCGTTTGCGCATCATAAGTTTGTCATCCCCTTCGAAGGAGATGATCGGATTCTCGCACGTTCCGCGTTGTTCGACACCGATCGGGACGATGAAATCCCTTGAGATTTCAGCTTCCCGGAGCAGTCTTTCGACGGTCTGCATTACAACCGGCTGGTGGTTGTCGATCATGCGATGAACTTTGTTGGTTACGACTTCGTTGAGTCCTTCTTGATATTTGAATTGATCCATAATAATAGCCCTTTCTTTCTGCCGGGCCGGCAGGGGTTTGAGATTACTATTTGATAAGTCCGAGGTTGCGAGCTTCCTCTTTGGTGAACACCTTATAGGTTGAGCGGCGGTATCGGCCGCGGGAAATTCTACGTTCCCGGCTGAACTCTATTTCTTCATCCGTTGCAGCTTCCTGTATGTTATCCTGATAAGGGCCGAGGCCATATCCCAACAAAGGATCTTCGTCCATGCTTCGTGCTGCATGGTCGCGTAAACGCTCTTCCGGCGTTTTATAAGGTTCATCCCAGTCTTCGTCCCAGCGATTAGAATCCCATCCGTTTTTCATGGTTATAATTTTTAATGAAACAATAAGTACAGAACAGCGATCGGCACAACGATGGGAGCAAGTACTCCCAACACCCGCAGGAAGAATCGGATGATACAATTCAAGATGATAAGCCATCCTACTATTCGAAGCAGGGTTTGCCAGTATAATACTGCTATAATTGCTATAATCAGCAACAAGATTATTTTGATATATTTATACATAATCATAAGATTTATAATATTTTAATATTATTTCCCCAGGAAGCATGTCTTCTGGTTTGTGCACGTCTTTTAAAGCACGGGGAAGAGCCACGCGCAAGGTTTTCGGCAAAAAAATGCACCCCTGCGGTGCATTTT